>Ga0209959_100850_pt1 | contig 14984 bp, 9 predicted proteins | sample ThiBiot_300_biof_2_FD_183943 | JGI IMG/M metagenome (GOLD analysis project Ga0209959, IMG submission 183943) | Wastewater bioreactor microbial communities from Cape Town, South Africa - Thiocy_expt_300_biof (SPAdes) | ecosystem: Engineered > Bioremediation > Thiocyanate > Unclassified | place...
CGATAGAGGCGTGGATGGTGCATTGCTGATGTGGTACTGTGTGGACTGGTTGCTCAGGAACGACAAAAATATGAAACAGACGACGCCTGACGGATCGGGGGAATGGCAAAAGCGCCTCCCTCCGCGATGGAAAGAAGGCGCTCGGTACGTCGACAGGCCGTTTGGACCGTCAGTGCGTCGTTTCGCCGTCCCGGTACTGGCAGCAGTCGGGAAGCTTGTCGTAGGCTTCGTTCGTGGCCTTGACGTTTTCCACATCGTGTCCGGCAGCGGCGATGGCCTTCTTGACCGCGTCGGGTGATGTCTTTGCGTCGTCGTAGGTTACGGTCGCGACCTTCGTCTTCTTGTCCCATGCGAAGTTCGATACGCCATCGACCGCCTCGGCGGCCTTGGTGATACGTTTTTTGCACGAGCCACAATTTCCACTGACCTTGGTCGTAAACGTCTGTTCTGTGGCGAACATCATGCTTGGGACGAGCATCATCATCAACAGAAGAGCCTTCATTGCATACTCCTTTCGTAGTGTACGTCAGTAGGACGCGATGGGATGAAAAAGGACGCAGACGGATGATACCCGGATTTTGGTGTACGACGACATAAGCGTGTTGTAACACAAAGTGATAGCGACATTTCGCAAGTTTGCACGATGAACAAAAAAGTACTGATCTGGACGATTGTGGTGGCCGTGGCCATCGGTGCATTCTTCCTCATCCGCTCCCTTACAGGTACGTCGGCGGCCAGGGGACCCGGTGCGGGAACACCACCGGGTGGACCGGGTGGCGTCAAGGCGGGTCCGGTTTCCGTTCGTGGAATCGTCGTCCAGCCGTCGTCGTTCGACGAATCGATCACGCTGACGGGCAGCATCATGGCCAACGAATCGGTCGAGATCCGCAGCGAAGTCAGCGGTCGTATCATCAAGCTCGGTTTCCAGGAGGGGGGGCTCGTGCGCAAGGGGCAGCTTCTGGTGAAGCTGTTCGATGCCGACCTGCGTGCCCAGCTCGCCAAGGCCCGCCAGCAACTGAAGATCGATGAGGACAAGATGCGTCGCTATGCCGAGCTGAAGCGCGTCGACGGCGTGAGCACGGAAGAGTACGAAGTGGCGGCAAGGCCGAGATCGACGTCCTGCTCGCCCAGATCTCCCGCACGGAAATCCTCGCTCCGTTCTCCGGACGCATAGGATTGAGGCAAGTCAGCGACGGCGCCGTCATCACGACGAATACCCTGATCGCCGTCCTGGCCGATGAACAGCAACTCAAACTCGAATGCTCGATTCCCGAACGCTATGCGTCAACCGTGGCTCTGGGCAAGAGCCTGTCGTTCCGCACACGCGGACGCGATACGATGCAGGGCAGGGAAGCCGTGATCTATGCCATCGACCCTGCGGTCGAAGCGAGTACGCGTACGCTGAAGATCCGCGCTCGCTGCAAGGATTCCCGTGGTCTCGTCGCAGGAATGTTCGCCGACATCAATCTTCCCCTGTCTACGGTGAGCGATGCCCTGCTCGTCCCGACCGAGGCCATCGTACCCGACCTCAACGGAACGAAGATCTTTGTCCAGCGCGGCGGCGTGGCCCGCCCAGTCTTCGTCGAAACGGGTGGCCGCACCCCAACGATGGTGAGGATCTCGTCCGGTATCGCCGCAGGCGATACGGTGCTGACGACGGGTCTGCTGCTGCTCAAGCCCGGTTTACCTGTCAAGACGGAGTTGTGAGCAGAACATGAATCTTTCCGTTCTCAGTATCCGCAGGCCGGTACTGGCCATCGTACTCAGCATCCTCATCGTCCTCATCGGGGCGGTAGGATATTCCTTCCTGGGCGTACGGCAGTTTCCCGACGTCGACCCGCCGAACATCACGGTGACCACGACGTATACCGGTGCCAATGCCGACGTCATCGAATCGCAGATCACCGAGCCTCTCGAAGAGAGCATCAACGGTATCGCCGGTATCAAGAGCATTACGTCGGCATCCAGTGACGGCCGCAGCAACATCACCGTCGAGTTCGAACTCGGCGAGGACCTCGAAGCATCGGCCAACGACGTGCGCGATCGCGTATCGCGCGCGCAACGCAATCTCCCGCCCGATGCCGATCCTCCCATCGTGGCCAAGGCCGACGCGAACAGCAACGCCATTCTCGTGATGACGGTGCAGAGTACCGCACGGTCTCTGACGGAACTGACGGACATCGGGACGAACCTCTTCAAGGAACGTCTGCAGACGATTCCCGGCGTCGGTAACATCACGATCTGGGGCGAACGGCGTTATGCCATGCGCCTCATCATGGATCCGGACCGTCTGGGTTCCTACGGACTCACCCCTGCCGACGTCCGCGACGCCCTGCAACGCGAGAACGTCGAACTGCCTGCGGGCCGTCTCGAAGGAAAGAACACGGAGCTTTCCCTCCGCGCTGTCGGACGCCTCTCCAAGCCGGAGGAATTCGAGAACCTCATCCTGCGTTCGCAGCCCGGAGCCACGGTACGTCTGCATGACGTCGCCCGCGTCTATCTGGGTGCCGAGAACGAACGGACGATCCTGAAGCGTGACGGATCTCCGATGATCGGTCTGGCCATCGCACCGCTGCCCGGTGCGAACCAGGTCGAGATCGCCGACGAATTCTATCGTCGTCTCGACGTGCTCGTGAAGTCCGCACCGAAGGACATCGTCCTCGACGTCGCCTTCGACAACACGAAGTTCATCCGCAAGGCCGTCTTCGAAGTGCAGGAAACGCTCCTCATCGCCTTCGGTCTCGTCGTCCTCATCATCTTCATTTTCCTGCGCTCATGGCGCGCCACGATCATTCCCGTCGTGGCCATTCCCGTATCGCTCATCTCCGGTTTCTTCTTTCTCTGGCTCGCAGGCTTCTCCATCAACGTCCTCACACTGCTCGGCATCGTGCTGGCGACGGGTCTGGTGGTGGACGACGCCATCGTGGTGATGGAGAACATCTTCGTGCACATCGAGGAAGGCCTCCATCCGCGGGAAGCGGGAGAGAAGGGGGCCACCGAAATCTATTTCGCCATCATCTCGACGACCATCACGCTCGTCGTCGTCTTCATTCCCGTGATCTTCCTGCAGGGCCTTACCGGACGTCTGTTCCGCGAGTTCGGCCTCGTCGTCGCCATGTCCATCGCCGTCAGTGCCTTCGTCTCGTTGACCTTGACGCCGATGATGAGTACGCGCATGTTGCGTCACGAAGAAAAGCAGAGCTGGTTGACGCGCGTGACGGAACCGTTCTTCATCGGAATGAACAGGTTCTACGAACGCACGCTCCATTCCGTGATCAAACGGTCATGGCTGGCAGCCGTCGTGATGCTGGCATGCGTCGGAACGATCTACGTGGTGGGACGCGCGCTGAAGAGCGGTCTTCCGCCCCTCGAGGACCGGTCGGCACTGTCCTTGAGCATCACGGCACCGGAAGGATATACGTTCGACCGCATGGACAGCTTCATGGATACGTTGACGTCCGTCGTGGACCGCACGATTCCCGAGAAGAAGCTGCTCATCACCGTGACGTCTCCGTCCTTCGCCGGCGGCGGCAGTAACAGCGGTTTCGCACGACTGATCCTGAAGGATCCGGAAGAGCGACAACGTTCGCAGATGCAGATCGCGAACGAACTGACGGCCACGATGCGCGGTATCAGCGAAGCCCGTACGATCGTGGCCCAGGAACAGACGATCGCCACGGGCGGCGGTCGCCCCGGTCTGTCCGTGCAGTACGTTCTCCAGGCCTCCGAACTGAGCGACCTGCGCCGCGTCCTGCCGAAGTTCATCGACCTCGCCCAGAAGGATCCTACCTTCGCCATCGTCGACGTGAACCTGAAATTCAACAAGCCGGAAGTGGCCATCGAGATCGATCGTGCACGTGCGCGTGAACTCGGTCTCTCCGTACTGTCCATCGCCGATGTCCTGCAGGCCGGCTTCTCCGGTCAGCGCTTCGGCTACTTCATCATGGGTGGCAAGCAGTATCAGGTCATCGGTGAATACGAACGCAGCGGCCGCAGTACGCCCGACAACATTCCCGCCCTGTCCATCCGTACTCCTGAAGGTCTCGTCGTCCCACTCGCCGATCTCGTCAAGATGACGGAGCAGAGCAGCCCGCCCCAGCTCTATCGCTACAATCGGTACGTGAGTGCGACGGTCAGCGCCGAGCCCGTGCCGGGCAAGACGATCGCCGACGGTATCGCGGCGATGGACAACATCGCCCGCAATACGCTGGACGAGTCCTTCACCACATCGCTCAGCGGTCCTTCGCGTGACTTCGCCGAGTCGTCGTCGAGTCTCGTCTTCGCCTTCATGCTCGCACTGGCGCTCGTCTATCTTATCCTCGCAGCGCAGTTCGAGAGCTTCGTCGACCCGTTGACGATCATGCTCACGGTACCCCTGGCTCTCGCCGGTGCCGTACTGTCCCTGTGGCTCACCGGTGAATCGCTGAACATCTTCTCGCAGATCGGTTGCATCGTCCTCATCGGGCTGGTGACGAAGAACGGTATCCTCATCGTCGAGTTCGCGAATCAGCGTCGTGAAGCAGGACTCGACTGGAAGGACGCCGTACAGGAAGCCGCCGCATCGCGGTTCCGTCCTATCCTCATGACGTCGCTCGCCACGATCCTCGGCGCGCTTCCGATCGCCCTGTCGCTCGGTGCGGCCAGCGGCAGCCGTGTCGGCATGGGTGTCGTCATCGTCGGTGGTATGATCTTCGCGACGTTCCTGACGCTGTACATCATTCCGTCGCTCTACGTCATCCTGAGCCGTATCAAGCGTCATAAGGGAACCCACGTACCTGCCAAGGCCGCAGCCGTCGTCGGCATACTCCTGCTCGCCGTCGTTCCCATGCGTTCGCAGGGAGTGACGACGCTCGACGAGGCCATCGGCAATGCGATGACGTCGAACTACAACGTTCAGGTGGCACGTCAGGACTCCGTCCTTGCCGCAGCGACCGGTAAGGGAAGCGTCACGCCCTTCATGCCGACCTTCAATGTGACGGGGTCGTACGTTCGTGGTTCGAACGACGTCAGCCAGATCCTCGCGAGCGGCCAGGTCATCGAACGGAATGGTGCGGGGTATACCAACATGGGCGCTGCCGCCGGGCTGACGTGGACGTTGTTCGACGGACTCAAGATGTTCGCGACGAGCGATCGCGCAACGGTACTCGAGCAGGGGGGCGTGCTGCAGGCCCGCAGCAGGATGGCCATGACCATCGCCGATGTGGTGACGGCCTACAGCAGCGTCATCGCCAACCAGCGCGTGCTCAATACGACGAAGGATGCCCTGGAGCTCGCCGATCAGCGCTACGTCATCGAAACCAACAGGTTCAAGGTGGGATCGAACTCCGGCGTCGAAATGTCCCAGGCCGAAGTCGATCGCAATACCGTGAAGGGAATGGTCCTGCGCGGCGAGACGGATCTCTTCACGGCCAAGACGACGCTGAACAGACTCATGGCACGCAAGCCGATGGATCCCCTCGACGTGGATACGGCGCTGGACGTACCGGCGCTGCCGCCGCTGGATACGCTCCAGACCGAACTCGAACGTCAGAACTACGACGTCCTTGCCGCCGAGCGCCAACTGGAAGCGGCCTCGCTCCACGTTCGTGAGGTCGATGCGCGATTCTTCCCCCAGATCGCCGCCAACCTCGGCTATTCCTATACGAACAACAAGAGCGATGCAGGCTTCCTGATCGAGAACCGTCAGCTCGGATGGAACGTCGGTGTTAACTTTTCCTATAATCTGTTCAATGGCTTCACGGACAAGCTCGATGCCGAGAAGGCTCGTGTCGATGCCGAACGTCAGCGTCTGATGGTGCAGGACATCAGGGCCGATCAGCTCAACCGCCTGGCGCAGACCTATCGCCGATACGAGCAGGGGAAGGCACTGATGGACGTCGAACAGGCGTCGCTCACCGCAGCACAGCGCAATGCGGGCATCGCCGTCGACAAGCTCCGTCTCGGCCTCATCACGTCCATCGAAGCACGGCAGACATTGCAGACGCTGCTCGAGATCGGAGCACGTCTGGCCCAGGTCGAATTCGAAACGCGTGTCGCCGGTATCGAGGCCCTGCGCCTGGCCGGACGCCTGCTGCGCTGATCGGACGAATCTCCGTAGACATGATCCGGGACCTGGAGTGGCCTGCTATGTGCCGCTCCAGGTCTTCGTGTATCTACCAGGGGAACAGGTCCTTCACCGTCACGACACGTACCTTGCCGTATCGTTCCAATGCGGGAAGGTCGAGCCGTTCCTTCGAGCCGATGATGGCGATGACCCTCGGCTTGCGTGCGATGTTGTCGTCGAAGAACCTGTGCAGTTCTCCGTACGTGATCTTTCCGATGGCATCGTAGGTACGCTGCTGCCAGTCGTTGCCCAGACCATAGCGACGTGACAGATCGGCGAACGAGAGGATACCGGCCCGTTCGATTCGCGAAGTCCGGTACTGGGACAGCAGCGATTCCTTGACGTTGACGAAGGTCGGATCGTTCTTCGGCAGGCTCGTCATCAGCGTATTCATCGAGGCGAGGGCATCGTTGAGCTTGTCCACCTGCGTTCCGATATAGCCTTCCATCGTCATCGGCTCCATCCGGTTCTCGGGCCATGGAATACTGATGCCCGCACCGTAGGCGAGTGCCTGCGATTCACGCAGCGTCTGGAAGACCAGACCGTTCATACCTCCACCCATGTACTCGTTGAAGGCCCGTACCACGGCCTGATGCGTCGGATCGAAGCGAGGCAGTGCCTTCGAAAGGATCGTCACTTCGGCCTGGACCATATCGTGGTCGATGATCCATACTTCCGGTTTGTCGAGCGTGCGGACGACGGGATACCTGACGACGGGCGCCGCCTTGTGCGTTGCCGGGATCCTGTGATGCCGCCCGATGATCGTCGCGATGGAGTCGTGCGACACCGGTCCATAGTACCATATCTCATGGTCATAGGCGAACAGCGACCGTATGATGGCCAGCAGGGTATCGGCACCAACGGTACGGAGACGCTCATTGCTCGGATCGCGCATCGTGGGATTGTCCGGACCGTACTTGGCGTACGGAACGAGTCCTTCCTGCAGGAGGACCGTCTTGTCCTTCAGTTGGTCCTCGCGCGTCTTCAGTACCGTCAGGACGAATGCCGAATACTGTGCGGTGTCCGAGCGTGCATCGGCGATGAGATGTTCGGCGAGGTCGAGGCTCTGGACGAACGACTCCTGGAGGCCGGATACGGTGATCAGGGCGTAGTCGTCGTCGGTGCTGTGGTCCATCGACATGCCGAGCCTGAACTTCTCGCGCTGGACGTCGCCTCCATTCCGTTCCGACGTTCCCAGGTAGCTCAGGTAGTCGAGGGCGTAGTCCTGTAATGGATCGTTCAGGGCGCCGACAGGAATCCTGTAGGTCAACGAGAAGAGGTCGTTGTCCCTGTTGTGCGTGGTACGCAGAACGACGCCACGTCCGATTCCCGACGTACGCACATCCTTCGCGAGGTCGACGAATCGCGGCGCGACGGGTACGGCCTGTTGAGCCATGATGCGAAAGGCGAACGGTGAGAGCGTATCCCGATTGAGAGCGACGGGCGTGATGTCCGGCTTGACGATGGATCTCAGGTCCATGCGTGGCCCTACCTGTTTGTAGACGATGACGTGGTTCTCGCCATAGTACTTGTTCGCTACGCGCACGATGTCGTCCTTCGTGACCATGGAGAGGGCATCGAGACTGCGTGCGTGGACGGGATAGGAGCGGCCGAGCATGAGGGACTCGAGGATCCAGTCGGCGCGGCCCTGGGCCGTCGACAGTTGCCGGGTCCTGTCGATCCTGTACTTCCTGATGATGCCGTCCAGTATCGCTTCGTCGAAGGCTCCCTGCTTGACGAGGCGCAACTGGTCGAGGAGAAGGTTACGGACCTGGACGAGGGATTGTCCGGGAAACGGATTGCCTCCGAGAATGTGATAACCGTGGTCCGACATCATATACTGCACGGATGCGGCGTCGGCCACCTTCTGCGCATGACGGAGGTTCAGGTCGATGAGGCCGGCCACACCGTTCGAGAGCACCATGTCCAGCATCTGCAGTGCGGGGATGTCGGCATGGTTCGCACCCGGCCAGCGGAAGCCGATGGTGACGCTTTCACCTTCGCGGCCTTGTACCGTGTTCTCGACCGGTGCCGCGATCTCGGCAAGAGCCGCGGGTTTCCACTCCGGAACGTTCTTTCGCCGCATCCATCCGAACGATGCTTCGACCCATGCGGCGACGGAATCGGGATCGACGTCTCCCGCGACGATGACGGCCATGTTGTTGGGTACGTAGTAGGTGTCGTAGTATTCGCGGATACGCTTCATCGAGGGATTCTTCAGATGCTGGATCGTGCCCAGCGTACTCTGCGTGCCATAGGGATGCGTAGGGAACAGGGCGGCACGCAGCGTATCCTCGATCAGTGACCGGTCGTCGTCGAGCGATCCGTTCTTCTCTTCGTAGACGGCTTCGAGTTCGGTATGGAACAGGCGCAGGACGGGCTTCCTGAAACGTGCGCCTTCCATCTCGAAGTAGGTCTTCAGTCTGTTGGACGGTACCTCGTTGTAGTAGGCCGTCACTTCCTCGCTGGTGAAGGCATTGGTTCCGGTGCAGCCCAATGCCTGGCACATGCGGTCGTATTCGTTCGGAATGGCGAAGGTGGCGGCGATGCCCGAGAGGGAGTCGATCGTCCGGTACAGACTGCGTCGCATGGCCGTATCCGTCGTCTGGCGATATCGTTCGTAGGTTGACTCGATACGGTCGATGAGTGGTCGTTCCTTCGCGAAGTCGAGCGTACCGAATTCCTCGTTACCCTTGAACAGCATATGCTCCAGGTAGTGAGCGAGGCCTGTGGCATCGGCGGGATCCTGCTTGCTGCCGGTTCTGGCCACTACGTAGACGGTGGCCCGTGGCTGGTCGTCGTTCACGCTCACGTAGACACGGAGCCCATTGGCCAGGGTGTGGATCTTCGTCGCAGCGGGATCGCCCGGGACCGACGAGAAACCGTGCTGGGCACGGAGGCCGGAAGCCGAGAGGGAGAACAGGACGACGATCGCCGACAGGATACGGAACATGGCCTTGACCATTGAAGAGTCCGGATGGTTGAGGAGGCAACGCAATCTATAGAAGGGGGACGATATGATGGATGGAGGCACTATTTGCTTTGTAAATCGATTGACATTCCGGGCTTACGAGCTTCTGATTGTAGCTTATGAATAATTGCAATATCATTGCTCATAGAGAATAGTAGAATACTATGAAGAAGGTTGTATACCCCATATGCAGCATTGGCCGAACTTGATGCACGGCACTTGCCGTGAGCGAGCGCTTATCATACTTGATACTGGTTTCACTATCTCTCCTGGGACAAAGGAAGAAAGTCGTTTTGGGATAGGCATTTACTTTTTTCATGGATATATTGCAGGGCGGCATAGATGTCCGATCTTCAAATAGAAGAACACCCAATTCAGTTGACTAGATTCTGGATTGGTTTTGCCCAAACAGAACAAGTCGCTTTGTTCGGAGAGGAGCATGATGAAGATCGCGAGAATGCGACTCATGGTGATCTCAATGTTGACTGTACCTTTGACAGGTTGACGGGCGATCGGTCATTCAGAGTTAAGTTTGAAGTTAAGCTTGGTATGACTATCCCTAGTCCAACGTTCAAGTACAATACGATAGTGTATGGCGAGTTTGATTTTGATCCTTCCTCCTTTGATACTAGTAATATTGAGTATTGGGCGAGGAGCAATGGCTTCTATATTCTATTGCCATTTATTCGTGAATCAATATTTTCATTGACGCTGCGGATTCCTTCTGGCCCATATATTGTTCCAATGGTTGCAATCCCATTGTGAACTAAGCAGGTACTTTCCGGCATATCTGCGCCAGTGTTCCCGGACCCTTTTGAGCTGATTACACCATCTGAACCTCGGCGCAGGTGAGTATCCCCTAATGGCGAACTGGTCCGTTACGAATGCTCCCCGCCGTCGTTCCGTGTATTCCCATCCCGGCGAATACGTACGATGAGTGGCAGGCGCCCACTTCCGCACCCGCTGCAAGGCTGCGTGTTGAATCGTCGGCTGCGACGACAGCGCTCCGTTGATTTCCGGTCCGAGCACGGATGCGATGGCCCCGAAGGCGACGAGGGGACTGTTGCCTCCCGTTCCACGTGCCGGATACATCAGCATGTCGTGTGCCACGCGCAATTGTGCCACGTAGAACAGGAAGGCGGCATCTTCCAGCTTGCCGTCGCGGTATACCTGTCCTGCGGCCGTAAAGAGGTCGGCTGCCGGAGTCGTCGTGATTTCACGGAAGATGCGCTTCAGATCGACGTCCTGCGGCCGTACGACAGGCGTCGTACGGTGGTAGTGGGCCCGTATCGTCGGCGGGAGCGCCAGCAGGATACAGACGAGGATGGCATGAAGACGACCGGTGTTCATTCGACGGTCCGGATGACTGGTGGAAACAGGGGGAATATGCGGAATCGCAAGCCTTCGGACGATTCAGGATTTATCCGTCGACAGGATTCCGGGCGTAGGTCGCCGGGGGATCGCAAACCCCGAATCGGTATCTTTGCCGTTCCGTAATGAACGACCCGTATCACCATCACGATCGAACAGCATCATGTCAACGACACGTATCGAACGCGACACGATGGGCGACATCAGCGTCCCCTCGACCGCCTATTACGGTGCCCAGACGGCACGCTCGCTCATCCATTTCGCCATCGGTACGGAAACGATGCCGGTAGAGCTGATCGCCGCCATGGCCACCCTCAAGAAGGCCGCCGCCATGGTGAATGCGGATCTCGGCGTCCTCGCCCGCGAGAAGGCCGATCTCATCGTCAAGGCGGCCGACGAAGTGATCGCTGGTTCCCTGGCTGCGCACTTCCCGCTGAGCGTATGGCAGACCGGTTCGGGCACGCAGACCAACATGAACGTGAACGAAGTCATCGCCAACAGGGCCATCGAAATCGCCGGTGGTGAGCTCGGAAGCAAGAAGCCCGTGCATCCGAACGACGACGTCAACAAATCCCAATCGTCCAACGACACGTTCCCGACGGCCATGCACATCGCCGCGGCGATCGCCGTCAAAACGAAGCTGATTCCGGCGGTGACGGCCCTGCGCGACACCCTGGCAGCGAAGTCCGTCGCCTTCAAGGACCTCATCAAGAGCGGCCGTACCCACCTCATGGATGCCACGCCCATCACGCTCGGTCAGGAATTCTCCGGTTACGTCCAGCAGCTCACCAACGACATCAAGCGTCTGGAACAAGGTCTGGAAGGGCTCTACGAGCTGGCGCTCGGTGGTACGGCCGTGGGTACGGGACTCAACACCCATCCGGAGTTCGCCGAACGTTCCGCTGTAACTATCGCCGCATTGACCGGTCTTCCGTTCGTGTCGGCGCCGAACAAGTTCGAGGCTCTGGCTGCCCATGACGCTCTGGTCTACGCCCACGGTTCCCTCAAGACGCTCGCAGCTTCGCTGATGAAGATCGCGAACGATATCCGCTGGATGTCGTCGGGTCCCCGCTGTGGTCTTGGCGAGATCTCGATTCCGGAGAACGAACCGGGATCGTCGATCATGCCCGGCAAAGTCAACCCTACGCAAAGCGAAGCGATGACGATGGTCGCCGCCCAGGTCATGGGCAACGACGTCGCCATCAACATCGGCGGTGCTTCGGGCAACTTCGAACTGAACGTCTTCAAGCCGGTGATGATCTATAATTTCCTCCAGAGTGCACGGCTGCTGACGGATACCTGTACGATGTTCGACGAACACTGTGCACGCGGTATCGAGCCGAACGTGGAGCGACTGAACTGGTACAATCAGAATACGTTGATGCTCGTCACGGCGCTGAACCCTCATATCGGATACGATAGTGCGGCCAAGATCGCCAAACATGCGCACAAGAGCGGCAAGACGCTGAAGGATGCGGCTCTCGAGCTGAATCTTCTGACCGAACGGCAATTCGTCGAATGGGTAAAGCCCGAGGAAATGCTCGGACCTGGACTGTAAATCATTATCGATTCTCGTCATATGCAGGAGATAGGAATGTTGCGACGTTCATACCTGATCGTAATGCTCTTGTGCATTACCGGCATCGCTACCGCTGGACAGCCGGTGCGCCTGTTCACGGACGGTCCCGCCACGCTCACCCGTTCGTCCGATGCGGCACTCCGCAAGGATCGTGTACTGTTGCTGGATCCGTCCGTCAGCAATCGGCTGGTCCAGGAGCGTCAGCGCGAGCTGGAGGTCGTCCTTCCATCGCAGGACGGCGGAGAAACGACGGTAGCGTTGAAACGTCACGACATCCTGCAGCCCGGCATGGAGATCCAGGGAGTGTCGTCGAAGGGTATCGTCCGGACGCTGTCGTCGCATGACGTCGTTGTCTACAGGGGCACACTTCCCGGTGACGACCATTCGCTGATCTCCCTCGTCGTTACGCCCGGTGAAGTCGCCGGCAGTATCGAGACGACGGATACGCGTACGTTGATCGGCCGCAGTACGAACGGCGCCGTATCCGCACGCGAGCATCGCGTCGTTACCATGCCCGCGCAGCCGATGCGTGGTGGTCCCTGCCATACGGGCGATCGTATCGACGCCTCGTTGCAGAACCTCCTGAATCGGGGGGGCATGGCCGAGCAGGGCAAGCACGACAAGGTGCAGGCCGACGGCGATACGCTGACGATCGAAGTGGCACTTGAAGGCGATTATCTGCTGTACAACTTCTTCAATCGCGATCTGTCCCGCAGCTCCGCCTATCTGCTCCAGCTCCTGTCCCTGACGTCGCAGATCTACGAACGTGATCTTGCCGTACGTGTCGTCGTCACGAACGTCCGTATCTGGGAAACGGCCGACGATCCGTATACGGACGACGTCAACGTCTTCAGTATCCTCGACGAACTCGTCAATCACTACGAATCGACGATGTCGGATCTCCCACGTGACATCGTCGTCTTCGTCACGGCTCGTGGCGGACAGGGCGGTATCGCGCGTACGATCGGTGGCATCTGCGGTGCGCGCGACAGCTACTGCGCAGCCGATATCGCAGGCGACATCGCCAACATCGAGACGTATTCATGGGATGCCGCATTGATTCCGCACGAGATGGGCCACGTATGCGGCGCCGTCCATACGCAGAGCTGCTTCTGGCCGGGTGGACCTCTCGATAGCTGCATCACGTCCGAAAGCGGTCCTTGCGTCACGAGCGAGATGACGCGTCCGCGTATCGGAACCATCATGTCCTATTGCCATCAGCGTCGTCAGGACGGTGGCGGTATGGCTCTCGAATTCCACCCCCGCCATCGTCAGGTCCTGCGGTCCTATCTCCAGGCCGCCTCGTGCATCGGCAACAGTCCGCGCCCGTCGACCAACGTCCTTACCGGCCGTGCCATCCATGCCGAGACCGGTGAGCCGTTGTCCGGTGTGGAGTTCGCCATACGCCGGTACAACGACGACATCTATCGCAATTCGCCGGTCCCCACGGGAGACACGCTGGCCGTGACCGGTGCCGACGGTGCGTACAGGTTCCAGGGCATCGGCGACGGTCTCTATACCGTCGTGCTCAAGTCCACGAACTATGCCTTCGTGCCCTTCGATCTCAATGCCATCGAGTCGAGCCGGAACGTTCTCGTCACGCAGTCGGAAGTACGCATGGACTTCACTCTGCTGCCTGCCTATCCGGGCACGGTGCAGATCGGTACCAACAGCAGCACAGTCCAGGTGATGCTCCACGTCGTTTCCAACGGATTCGAAGGCCTCATGCAAAGCGTGGCGCTCCCCACGTTAGCCACACAGTTCGCAGTACCCATCACGCGTTCGCTTCCCGAAGGAACGTATACCATCGTTCCGCTCGCGCAGGACATGAAGTTCACGCCGGAGAAGGTCACCATCCGTCTTCGCGCCGGTGATCCCGCTCCGCTGGCGTCGTTCACGGGAGCGCCTACGGCGCCCGAAACCGTCACGCCCATCGTCTGCCTCGGATCGAAGCTCGAGAACGGTCGCTTCGTCATCAGTCCGCTCGAAACGTTCGAACTCTCGCAGAGTGATGGCACTCCGATCTCCGAGCTCACGGCCGATGAGGACGGTATCGCCATCTTCAACGGGATGCAGTCGACGGACTACTTCATGGTGAGGCCCCGGTTCGATACGGCGTCATGGGTTCCGGCGACGAACGACGTGGACTATGCCTATCCGGCGAATCTCATGATCCTGCAGTTCGGCAAACGCGAACGCAGGTTCCCGCTCGTCGTGCGTCCGCTGCAACACGACATCAAGCAGGGAATATATACGGAGATCACCGAAGGCGAAGTGCTCTACTCCGGCAGGGGAGCGGCGGGGGGCAGCCTCGAGAGGAATCTGCCCTTCGAGTTGAAGATTCCGAATCTCGGTGCAGGATCGCTGCACGTCGGATTGTCCGGATATGTGACGATCGGGGACAAGAGCCTTAACGGCGGCGCTTCGCCCATCATGTCCTCCGAGCCCGCTTCCCTGGTCGTGTCCGCCTGCGGCGGTTCCATCGTACCGGATACGGCTGCGGACAATCCCGGAGAACTGCGTGTCGCCACGCTGGGAACGTCGCCGAGCCGGATCTACGTCCTCCAATGGAAGAACTTCAAGGGTGTCGGCTACGACTTCGTGAACAACCGGATGATCCTTGCAGGTGCCCTGAACTTCCAGATCCGTTTCCACGAGTCGAGCGGTATCGTCGAAGTGGTCTATGGCCAGATGATGAACGACAATGCCATGCCCATTCCCGTGAACCTCGGTATGCGAGGTAGCGACAATCTCGATCAGCAGCGGTTCGTACAGACGACCGCCGATATGTCGTGGTCCGCCCCGAGCCTCTTCACGAACAACAGCCAGAACGGCAGCATGTTCCTGACCACGACGCTGGCTCCGGAATCCGGTCTTACGTTCCGCTGGTTCAATGCGGCGACGTCGGTCGACGACGGAGGGTCGGTGACGGAATCCATGCGCATCGTACCGATGCCTGC
>Ga0209959_100853_pt1 | contig 14899 bp, 13 predicted proteins | sample ThiBiot_300_biof_2_FD_183943 | JGI IMG/M metagenome (GOLD analysis project Ga0209959, IMG submission 183943) | Wastewater bioreactor microbial communities from Cape Town, South Africa - Thiocy_expt_300_biof (SPAdes) | ecosystem: Engineered > Bioremediation > Thiocyanate > Unclassified | place...
TCGACACGCCGCAGAGCAAGGCCTTCGCCGCCGCCTTCAAGGCCAAGCACAACCGCCTGCCCTCCGACACAGAGGGCCAGGCCTACAACGGCGCCATGGTGCTGCTGCAGGGCGTGAAGCTGGCCGGCAGCACCAGGCCGCTGGACGTGACGAAGGCCCTGCGCGGCGCCGAGGTGGAGACGCTGTACGGCAAGGCCACGGTGCGCGCGGCGGACAACCAGCTCCTGATTCCCAACTACATCGCCCGCGTGAAGGTGGCCGACGGCGTGCTGCGCCCGGTGATCGAGCGCAGCTACCCCGCCACCCTGACGCCGCCCGCATCGCCGCTGTGCAAGCTGTGAGCCAGCCCTCTCTCTAGGGCGCATACGCTCTCAAAAAAATAGCTTGCGGCGCTTATTTATCAAGCGCTGCAAGCCATTTTTGCCCGAAAAACCAGGAACGCCTTTACAGCGCCTTGACCAGTTCCGGCACGGCCTGGAACAAGTCCGCCTCCAGCCCGTAGTCGGCCACGCTGAAGATCGGCGCCTCGGGGTCCTTGTTGATGGCCACGATGACCTTGCTGTCCTTCATGCCCGCCAGGTGCTGGATGGCCCCCGAGATGCCGCACGCGATGTACAGCTGCGGCGCCACGATCTTGCCCGTCTGCCCCACCTGCAGGTCGTTGGGCGCGTAGCCCGCGTCCACCGCAGCGCGGCTGGCGCCGATGGCCGCGCCCAGCTTGTCGGCCAGCGGGGTGATGACTTCGTTGAATTTCTCGGCGCTGCCCAGGGCGCGGCCGCCGCTGACGATGATCTTGGCGGCGGTGAGTTCGGGTCGGTCGCTCTTGGCGATTTCGCTGCCCACGAAGCGGCTTTTGCCGCTGTCGGCCACGGCGGCGATGGCCTCGACGCTGGCCACGCCGCCCGTGGCGGGCGCTGCGTCGAAGCCCGTGGTGCGCACGGTGATGACTTTGACGCTGTCGCCGCTTTGCACGGTGGCAATGGCGTTGCCCGCGTAGATGGGGCGCTCGAAGGTGTCGGCGGAGATGACTTTGGTGATGTCGCTGATTTGCGCGACGTCGAGCTTGGCGGCCACGCGCGGGGCCACGTTCTTGCCGCCGGCGGTGGCCGGGAACAGGATGTGGCTGTAGTTGCCGGCGATCTGCAGTACCTGGGCGGCGAGGTTCTCGGCCAGGCCGTCCTTGAGGCTGGCGCCGTCGGCGTGGATGACTTTGGCGACGCCGGCGATCTGGGCTGCTGCCTGGGCCGCGGCCTGGGCGTTTTCTCCGGCAACGAGTACGTGCACGTCGGCGCCGCAGGCGGCCGCTGCGGTGACGGTGTTGAGGGTGGCGGCCTTGATGGTCGCGTTGTCGTGTTCTGCGATGACGAGTGCGGTCATGGTCTGTTTCCTTTGCCTCAGATCACTTTGGCTTCGTTCCGGAGTTTGGCCACGAGGGTGGCGACGTCGGGGACTTTGATGCCGGCGCCGCGTTTCGGGGGTTCGGCCACTTTGAGGGTTTTCAGGCGCGGGGCAACTTGAACGCCCAGGTCTTCGGGCTTGACGGTCTCCAGCGGCTTTTTCTTGGCCTTCATGATGTTGGGCAGGGTGACGTAGCGCGGTTCATTGAGGCGCAGGTCGGTGGTCACCACGGCGGGCAGGCCCAGGGAGAGGGTTTCGAGGCCGCCGTCGATTTCGCGCGTGACGTTGGCTTTGTCGCCGGCGATTTCGACTTTGCTGGCGAAGGTGGCCTGGGGCAGGTCGGCCAGGGCGGCGAGCATCTGGCCGGTCTGGTTGGCGTCGTCGTCGATGGCCTGTTTGCCCAGGATGATGAGGCCGGGCTGTTCCTTGTCCACCAGCGCCTTGAGCAGTTTGGCCACCGCCAGCGGCTGCAGTTCGGCGTCGGTTTCCACGAGGATGGCGCGGTCGGCGCCGATGGCCATGGCGGTGCGCAGGGTTTCCTGGCATTGCGCCACGCCGCAGCTGACGGCGATGACTTCGGTGGCCGCGCCTTTTTCCTTCAGGCGTACGGCTTCCTCGACGGCGATTTCGTCGAACGGGTTCATGCTCATCTTCACGTTGGCGATGTCTACGCCCGTGCCGTCCGATTTCACCCGGACTTTCACGTTGTAGTCCACCACGCGTTTGACGGGGACGAGGATTTTCATGGAGAGCTTCTTTCTGCTGGAGGGTTATCGGAGCATGCCGGCCAGGCGCTCCCGGATCAGCGCCTCGGCCTGGGACATGATGGAGTCGATGAGTTGCTGCACGGTGGGCACGTCGCGGATCAGGCCGGCGACCATGCCGCAGGACCAGACGCCGGCCTCCATGTCGCCCTGCTGCATGATGCGCGGGTAGACGCCGGCCACCTCGGGCGCGATGTCGGCGAACGTGACGGCCGCGCCCAGCTGGCGCTCCTTCTGCAGCACGCGCTCGGTGGCGGCGTTGGTGAGCACGCGCTCGGTATTGCGCAGCGGCCGCATGATGAGGCGCGTGTCCAGCTCGCTGGCGGCGACGATGGCCTGCTTGACGTTGTCGTGCACCGGCGCCTCCCGGGTGGCGATGAAGCGCGTGCCCATGTTGACGCCATCGGCGCCCAGCGCCAGCGCGGCCACGAGCGAGCGGCCGTCCGCCATGCCGCCCGAGGCGACGAACGGGATCTTGAGCTCCTCGGCCGCGCGCGGCAGCAGGATGAAGTTGGGAATGTCGTCCTCGCCCGGATGGCCGCCGCATTCGAAGCCGTCCACGCTGATGGCATCGCAGCCAATGGCCTCGGCCTTGAGCGCATGGCGCACCGAGGTGCACTTGTGAATGACCTTGATGCCCGCCTCCTTGAGCGCGGGCAGCCATTTCTGCGGGTTGTTGCCCGCGGTCTCGACGATCTTCACGCCGCCCTCGACGATGGCCTTCACGTAGCCGGGATAGTCGGGCGGGTTGACGGCGGGCAGGAAGGTCAGGTTCACGCCGAAGGGCTTGTCGGTCATCTCGCGGCAGCGCGCGATCTCCCGGGCCAACAGCTCGGGCGTCTTCTGCGTCAGGCCGGTGATGACGCCCAGCCCCCCGGCGTTGGAGACGGCCGATGCCAGCTCGGCATAGCCCACGTGGTGCATGCCGCCCTGGATGATGGGGTGCTCTATGCCGAACAGTTCTGTGATGCGGGTCTTCATGCGGTCCTCACTCTGGCGCGATGCCCTTGTCGCGGATGATCTGGCCCCAGCGGCCGTAGTCGTTCTGGATGCGCTGTCCCATCTGCGCCGGATCCTGGAAGTGGGCGATGGCGCCCACGCCGAGCAGCTTGTCCTGGATCTCCTTGTCGGCCAGGATCTGCTTGACCTCGGCGGCGATGCGGTCCACCACAGCCTTGGGCGTTCCGCGGGGCGCCAGCAGGCCGCCCCAGGACACGGCGTCGTAGCCCTTGATCCCCTGCTCGGCGATGGTCTTCACCTCGGGCAGCATGACCACGCGCTGGGGCGAGCCCACGGCGATGGCGCGCAGCTTGCCCGCCTGGATGTGCGGCAGCGCCGCCACGAGGTCGGCATACATGATGGGCACCTGGCCGCCGATGGTGTCGGTGATCGCCGGCACGCCGCCCTTGTAGGGCACGTGCTGCATGTCGAAGTCCCCCATCTGCTTGAGCAGCTCCATGCTCAGGTGGCCGAAGCTGCCCGCGCCCGAGCTGGTGTAGTTCAGCGGCGTCTTCTGCGCCTTGGCGTGGGCGATCAGGCCCTTGAGGTCGGTCACGTCGGGCAGCAGCTTGGGGTTGACGACGATGACGATGGGGAGGTCGTACACCGTGGCCACGGGCGCGAAGTCCTTCACCGTGTCGTAGCCGGTCTTCCTGTACAGGTGCGGGGCCAGCAGCGTGGGCGTGGCCAGCATCATCAGCGTGTAGCCGTCGGCCGGGCTCTTGGCGACCTGGGCCGCGGCAATGGAGCCCGAGGCGCCGGGGCGGTTGTCCACCACCACGGGCTGCTTGAGGCGCTCGGCCAGCTTCTGGCCCACGATGCGCGAGGCCGTGTCGGTCGGGCCGCCGGCCGGGAAGGGCACGACCAGCTTGATCATCTTGTCGGGCCAGGCGCCCTGCGCCTGCGCGCCGCCGGCCACGCCGGCCAGCAGCGGCGCGGCGGCCAGGGCCAGGGCGGTACGGCGGTTCATTGCGAAAGACTTCATGCTCTATTCCTTTAATCAAAAACGCTTGCAGCCCTTGTGCAACAAGCGGTTGTAGCTATGCTTTTCAAAGCATCACAGCTGCGGCAGAGTCAGCACGCCCTGCGCCTGCAGGGCCTGCAGCTGCTCGTCGCTCATGGCCAGCAGGCTCGTGAGCACCTCGCGCGTGCCCTCGCCCAGCGTGGGCGGCGCGCTGCGGATCGGCAGGCGCCGGCCGTCCAGGCGGTAGGGCGGCGCGAACACCGGCGTGGTGCCGACCACGGGGTGCGGCATGTCCTGCACCAGGCGGCCGCGGCGCGTGCGCTCGCTGGTCAGCGCCTCGTGCAGGCCGGCCACGCGGCCGCAGGGAATGCCGGCGGCCGTCAGGCGTTCGAGCAGCAGGTCGCGCGGGAAGGTGTGGATCAGCTCCTTGAGCATGGGGCTGAGCTCCAGGCGGTGCTTGGCGCGCTCCACGTTGGTGGCGAAGCGCGGGTCCTCCACGATGTCCGGGCGCATGATGACCTGGCGGCAGAACTTGTCGAACTGGGCGTTGTTGCCCACGGCGATGATCAGGGGGCCGTCGGCGGCCTCGTACATGCCGTAGGGCACGATGGACGGGTGGGCGTTGCCGTAGCGCTCGGGGTCGTGGCCGAGCTTGAGCGCGTCGAGCCCGTAGTAGCCCGTGACCATGAGGCCGCAGTCGTACAGCGCCATCTCGATGAGCTGGCCCTTGCCCGTGCGCTCGCGGCGCAGCATGGCCGCCAGGATGGCCTGGGCCGCGTACATGCCGGTCATCAGGTCCACCACGGCCACGCCGAACTTGAGCGGCGGCGTGTTCGCCTCGCCGTTGAGCGCCATGAGGCCGGCCTCGCCCTGGATCACCAGGTCGTAGCCGGGGCGGCTGGCCTCGGGGCCGCTCGCGTCGTAGCCGGCCACGGCGCAGTAGATCAGGCCCGGCCTGAGGGCCTTGAGCTGCTCGTAGCCCAGGCCCAGCTTCTCGGCGCCGCCGGTCTTGAAGTTGTGGATGACCACGTCGCACCGGGGCACCAGGTCATGGATGATCTTCAGCCCCTCGGGGGTCTGCAGGTCGATGGTGATGGACCGCTTGTTGCGGTTCATGCTGTTGTAGTAGGTGGTCTCGGTCTTGCCGATGCGCAGGCCCCAGTCGCGCGTGTCGTCGCCGCGGCCCGGGTGCTCGACCTTGATCACCTCGGCGCCGAAGTCGGCCAGCACCATGGCGCACATGGGGCCGGCGAACACGCGCGAGAGGTCGAGCACGCGCACGCCTGCGAGCGGGAAGTCCTGGGTCTGCGGTTCGGTCATGGAAGATCTCCGTGCAATGGTTTTCTATCGTGCGGCGCGCAGCTGCGTGTAATCGGGCGCGCGCTTTTCCAGGAAGGCGTTGATGCCTTCGAGCGACTCGCCGGTCTCCTGCGACAGCGGCATGTACAGCGCCTCCAGCTCCAACTGCTGCTCCAGCGTGTTGCGCGGCGCCACGCGGCACAGGTGCTTGATGCGCGCCATGGCGAGCTCGGGGCCGGCGGCCACCTGCTGCGCGAGGGCGATCGCCTGCTCCAGCGCCTGGCCGGGCTCGGCCAGGCGGTTGACCACGCCGAGCTGGTGCATGCGCTCGCCGCTCACGCGTTCGCCGGTCAGGCACAGTTCGGTGAGCACCTGGCGCGAGACGAACTCGGCCAGCAGCGCCGTGGCGCCGCCGTCGGGCGTGAGGCCCACCTTGACGTAGGCCACCGAGAACTGCGCGTTCTTCGCGGCCACCAGCATGTCGCCGGCCAGCGCCAGCGACAGGCCGGCGCCCGCGGCCGCGCCCTCCACCGCCATGATCACGGGCTTGGGGCAGTCGCGCAGCGCGCGCACCAGGTTGTGCAGGCCTTCGAGCCTGAGGCGGCGCTCGGCAAGGGGCAGCTCGCGCCGCTGGATGATCTGGCGCAGGTCGCCGCCGGAGCAGAAATGCCCGCCCTCGCCGGTGACCACCACGGCGCCTATGGTGGTGTCGCACGCGGCCGTGTGCAGCGCCGCCGTGAGGCCCATGTAGAAGCCCGGCGTGAGCGCGTTGCGCGCGCCGGGGTTGTTGTTGGACAGCACGAGCACGGCGCCTTCTCGGCGGGTCAGCAGGGCGTTGTCGGTCATGGGCATCTCCTGTACTACTTTTCTGATAGCTGGCAGCGCTTGCCAGGCAAGGGCTGGGCGCTGTTTTTGCTTGAAACCCTCTCCCGCCGGCGGGAGAGGGGGCGTGCGGCAAGGCTCAGGCGGACAGCGCCATCCAGCGCGCCAGGTGGTGGTCCATGTCGCCGAGCTGGTGGTCGATCATCACCAGGCGCTTGGCGTAGTGGGCCAGCGGCAGCTCCCAGGTCACGCCGATGCCGCCGTGCATCTGGATCGCCTCTTCCGCGATCAGCGTGCCGATCTTGCCCACGCTGTACTTGGCGGCCGACAGGGCCTTCTCGCGCGTCACGCGGTCGGTCTCGTCGATGGCCGCGGCGGCGTTGATCACGGCCGAGCGCGCCTGCTCCACCTCCAGCAGCATGTCGGCCATGCGGTGCTGCAGGGCCTGGAAGCTGCCGATCGGCACGCCGAACTGCTTGCGCGTGCGCAGGTATTCCAGCGTGTCGCCCTTGGCCTTGTCCATGGCGCCCAGGCTTTCGGCCGCGAGCGCCAGCAGGCCGTAGCCCACGATGCGTTCGAGCAGCGCGCAACCCTGGCCTTCGGCACCCAGCAGCGCGTCGGCGCCGACCTGCACGCCCGCGAAGCGGAGCTCGGCCGCATGGCCGCCGTCGATGCGGCCATAGCCGCGCGCGCTGATGCCGGCCGCGTCGCCCGGCACGAGGAACAGCGAGATGCCGGCCTCGTCGTCCACGGCGCCCGCGGTGCGCGCGCTCACCAGCAGCAGCTGCGCCTGGTCGCCGAACGGCACCACGGCCTTGGCGCCGTCGATGCGCCAGCCGTCGCCGCTCTTGACCGCGGTGGTGGCGACGCGGCCCAGTTCGTAGTGGTTGGCCGGCTCATCGTGCGCCAGCGCCGCCAGCGCGGTGCCGGCGACGATGTCTTCGAGCCGCGCCTTCTGCGCCGGCGTGCCGGCCTCGGCCAGCGCGCGGCCCACGAGCAGCGCGCCCAGCAGCGGTTCGGCCACCAGGTGGTTGCCCAGGGCCTCGAACACCAGGTGGATGTCGGGGCCGGCGCCGCCCAGGCCGCCGTCGGCCTCCTTGAACAGCGCGCCGATGGCGCCGATCTCGGCCAGCTTGGCATAGGTCTCGGCACTGTAGCCGGCCTCGCCATAGGCCGCCTGGTTGCGGTATTCCGCCGGGTATTGCTCGCTCAGGTAGCGGTTCAGAGCGTCCGCCAGCATGCGGCGGTCTTCGTTGTGTTCAAAGTTCATGCCTGTCCCCTCACAGCCCCAGGATCATCTTGGAGATGATGTTGCGCTGGATCTCGTTGGAGCCGCCGAAGATCGACAGCTTGCGGTAGTTGAAGTACGCGGCCGCGGCGGTGGCGGCTTCCTTGGGGCCGACGGGCTCCTGGTCGTACTCGGCGAACTGGGCGGCCTCGATGTAGGGCAGCGCGTACGGCCCCATGGCGCGGCGGATCAGCGACAGCAGCTCCTGGCGGATCACCGTGCCGCGGATCTTGAGCATGGAGCTCTCGGCCCCCGGCACGCCGCCGCCCTGCACCGACGCGAGCACGCGCAGGTTGGTCGTGGCCATGTTGTTCAGGTCGATCTCGACCTGCGCCATGCGCGTGGCGAACTGCGGGTCCTGCGCCAGCGGCTTGCCATTGCGCTGCACGCGGCTGGCGATCGCCTTGAGCTTTTCCAGCGCGGCCATGGAGAAGCCCACGCCGGCGATGCCCGTGCGCTCGTAGGTCAGCAGGTACTTGGCGTAGGTCCAGCCCTTGTTCTCCTCGCCCACCAAGTTCTCCAGCGGCACCTTCACGTCGGTGAGGAAGACCTCGTTGACCTCGGCGTCGCCGTCCAGCGTGCGGATGGGGCGCACCTCCACGCCGGGCTGGTTCATGTCGATGAGCACGAAGCTGATGCCCGACTGCGCCTTGGCCTGCCTGTCGGTGCGCACCAGGCAGAACATCATGTTGGCGTGCTGGCCCTGGGTGGTCCAGGTCTTCTGGCCGTTGACGACGTAGTGGTCGCCCTCGCGCACGGCCGTGGTCTTGAGGCTGGCCAGGTCCGAGCCCGCGCCGGGCTCGGAATAGCCCTGGCACCACCAGTCGTCGCCACCCAGGATGCGCGGCAGCCAGCGCTTCTTCTGCTCCTCGTTGCCGTACTTGATCAGCACCGGGCCCAGCATGGACAGGCCGAACGGCACCAGGCGCGGGCCGCCGGCCATGGCGCACTCGTCGTCGAAGATGAACTTCTGGATAGCCGTCCAGCCGGTGCCGCCGTACTCCTTGGGCCAGTGGTAGGCCAGCCAGCCCTTCTTGTTCAGGATGGCGTGCCAGCCCTCCTGGTCGGCGCGCGTCAGGCGCTGGCCGGCCTTGACCTTGGCGGCGAGCTGCGGGGGCAGATGGTCCTTGAGGAACGCGCGCACCTCGGCGCGGAACGCCTCTTCTTCGGGGGTGAATTGCAGGTCCATGGTGGTGCCTTTTCAGAAAATCTCGAACAAGCCGGCCGCGCCCATGCCGCCGCCGATGCACATCGTCACCACGCCCCACTTGGCCTTGCGGCGGCGCCCCTCCAGCAGGACATGCCCCGCCAGGCGCGCGCCCGTCATGCCGAACGGGTGGCCGATGGAGATGGCGCCGCCGTTGACGTTCAGGCGCTCATTGGGAATGCCCAGCTTGCGCTGGCAGTACAGCGCCTGCGAGGCGAAGGCCTCGTTGAGCTCCCACAGGTCGATGTCCTCGACCTTCAGGCCCGTGCGCTCGAGCAGGCGCGGCACGGCGAACACCGGGCCGATGCCCATCTCGTCGGGCTCGCAGCCGGCGATGGCGAAGCCGCGGAAGGCGCCCAGCGGCGAGAGGCCGCGGCGCTCGGCCTCCTTGGCCTCCATCAGCACGCAGGCGGCCGAGCCGTCGGACAGCTGCGAGGCGTTGCCCGCCGTGACGAACTTGCCCGGGCCCTTGACCGGCTCCAGCTTGGCCAGGCCTTCGAGCGTGGTCGAGGGGCGGTTGCAGTTGTCCATGGTGGCCGTCACGTTCTTGTAGGTGACCTCGCCGGTCTCCTTGTTCTTCTCGGCCATGGTGGTGGCGCAGGGCACGATCTCATCGGCGAACACGCCGGCTGCCTGCGCGGCGGCCGTGCGCTGCTGGCTCTGCAGCGCGAACGCGTCCTGGTCCTCGCGCGTGATGCCGTAGCGCTGGGCCACCACGTCGGCGGTGTCGATCATCTCCATGAACAGCGCGGGCTTGTGTTCGAGCAGCCAGGGGTCCATGTCGGCCGTGCCGGTGCGGCCCGCGGGGCGCATCAGCGAGATGCTCTCCACGCCGCCGGCGATCATGGCGGGCACGCCCTCCATGACGATGCGCCCGGCCGCCACGGCGATGGCCTGCAGGCCCGACGAGCAGAAGCGGTTGATCACGGTGCCGCCCACCGTCACCGGCAGGCCGGCGCGCAGCGCGGTCTGGCGGCCGATGTTGCGGCCCGTCGTGCCCTCGGGGTAGCCGCAGCCCCAGATCAGGTCCTCGATCAGGCCGGGCTCGATGCCGGCGCGCTGCACCGCGGCCTGCACCGAGAAGGCGCCCAGCTGGGCACCGGGGGTGACGTTGAATTCGCCGCGGTGGGACTTGGCCAGCGGCGTGCGGGCGGTGGAAACGATGACGGCTTCGCGCATGGGAGGCTCCTTGGAAATGGCTGCGTTTCTATGGAATCGATAGCTGCTTGCGCAGCGTGGACGGGCGTTGGCTCTATTTCACCCTCACCCCTGCCCTCTCCCGCCAGCGGGAGAGGGAGTGTGTGAAGTCAGCCGCGCTGGTTCAGGCTGGCGAAGTTCCTGCCCTCGGCCACCAGCTTCTTGAGCAGCGGCGCGGGTTGCCAGAACAGCGCGTCTTCCTTGGCGAAGGCTTCGATGTCGGCCAGCACCTTGGGCAGGCCCTGCATGTCAGCCCATTGCATCGGGCCGCCGCGCCAGCGCGGAAAGCCGTAGCCGAACAGGAAGGTCACGTCGATGTCGAGCGGGCGCAGCGCGATGCCCTCCTCCAGCACCTTGGCACCCTCGTTGACCATGGCCGCCATGTAGCGGCGCATGATCTCCTCGTGCGTGAAGGCGCGCGGCGTGATGCCCTTCTTCTTGCGCTCGGCATCGACGATGGCCAGCACCTCGGGGTCCTGCTGGCCGACGCGCGCGCCCTCGGGGTACAGGTACCAGCCGCGGCCGGTCTTCTGGCCGTACCAGCCGCGCTCGGCGATGCGGTCGGCGATCTCCACGTAGCGCGCCCTGGGGTCGCGCGTGGCCGCCTTGCGCTTGCGCGTGGCCCAGCCGATGTCGCCGCCGGCCAGATCCGACACCTGGAACGGCCCCATGGGGTAGCCGAACTCGCGCACGGCCGCGTCGATCTCGTAGGGGCTGGCGCCGTCCTCCAGCACATGGTTGGCCGCCTCGCGGTAGACCGACAGGATGCGGTTGCCGATGAAGCCGTCGCACACGCCGGCGCGCACCGGCACCTTCTTCATGCGCTTGGCCAGCTCGAACGCGGTGACCACCACGTCGGGCGCCACCTTGGCGGGCACGACGATCTCCAGCAGCTTCATGATGTTGGCCGGGCTGAAGAAATGCAGGCCGATCACGTCCTGCGGGCGGGAGGTAGAGGCGGCGATGGCGTCGATGTCCAGGTACGAGGTGTTGGTGGCCAGCACCGCGCCGGGTTTGCACACGCGGTCGAGCTCCTTGAACACGGCCTTCTTGACCTCGATGTCCTCGAACACCGCCTCGATCACGAGGTCCACGTCCTTGATATCGTCATACGAGGTGCTGGGCTGGTAGCGCGCCATGGTGGCGGCCTTGGCCTCGGCGGTCATGCGGCCCTTGGCGATCAGGCCGTCGTAGACCTTCTCCACGTTCTTGCGGCCGCGCGCGATGGACTCGGCGTCGCGCTCGATCATCACCACCGACAGGCCGGCGTCCAGCGCCGCCACGGTGATGCCGGCGCCCATGGTGCCGCCGCCGATGATGGCCAGCTTGGCGAAATGGCGCGGCGCGGCGGCCTTGGCCTCGGGGATCTTGGCGGTCTCGCGCTCGGCGAAGAAGGCGTGCACCAAGCCGGCGCGCTGCGGGCTGTTCAGGCATTCGAGGAACAGCTCGCGCTCGCGCTTCACGCCTTCGGCAAAGGGCATCTGCACGGCGGCCTTGACGCATTCGATGATCTTGGCCGGAGAGAACAGGCCGCGCGTCTTCTTGGCCGTGTCCTGGGCCAGCTGGTCCAGCGCCGCCAGCGCGGCGGCCTTGTCGGCCACCTCCAGGTCGCAGGTGCGGCGCGGCTGCGTGCCGCTGGCGAGCAGTTCGCGCACATAGGCCAGGCCGGCGGCCACGGGGTCTTCGCCCTCGGCCAGCTTGTCCACCAGCCCGGCGGCCAGGGCCGCCTTGGCCGACAGGTGCTTGCCACTGAGCATCAGCTCGGCCGCGGGCAGCGCGCCCATCAGGCGCGGCGAGCGCTGCGTGCCGCCTGCGCCGGGCAGCAGGCCCAGGTTGACCTCGGGCAGGCCCAGCTTGGCGCCGGGCAGGGCCAGGCGGTAGTGCGTGGCCATGGCGACCTCCAGCCCGCCGCCCAGCGCCGGGCCGTGGATGGCGGCCACCACCAGCTTGCCGCCGGCCTCCATGCGATTGAGCACCTCGGGCAGGAAGGGCGCCATCGGCGGCTTGCCGAACTCGCGGATGTCAGCGCCGGCGATGAAGGCCTTGCCCTGGCCCACGATCAGCATGGCGCGGGCGGCGGCGTCCTGCTCCAGCCGCTCCACGGCCTCCTGCAGGCCGGCGCGCACGGCCTGGCGCAGCGCGTTGACGGGGGGGTTGTCGATGGTGACCACCAGTACTTCGCCATCGAGGCGGATGTGGACGGGGGAAGCGCTGGCTTGCTCGCTCATCGTGTTGTCTCCGGGTGGAAAGTGAAAACACCCATTCTGCATAGACAGGCAGTTTTAACAATCACATCATCCATTGACAAAGCGTCAAACGAAATTTGACAATCGACCGGATGGACCTGCAATCGCTCACCCTTTTAGTGGAGATCATCGACAGCGGCAACCTCAGCCAGGCGGCGCGCAAGCTCAAGATGACGCGCGCCAACGTCAGCTACCACCTGACGCAGCTGGAGAAATCCGTGGGCGTGCAGCTCATCAGGCGCAGCACGCGCCGCGTGGAGCCCACCGAGGTCGGCCTGCGCCTGTACGAGCATGGCCTCGCCATCCGCAACGAAGTGCTGGCCGCGCGCGAGACCGTGACCAGCCTGGGCCAGGGCCTGCTGGGGCGCGTGGGCATCAGCGTGCCCAGCGGCTATGGCCAGATGGTGATGAGCGACTGGCTCATCGAGTTCAAGCGGCTGTACCCCGGCATCGTGCTGGACGTGCTGTTCGAGAACCGCGCCGACCACCTGCGCGACGAGGTGGACATCGTCATCCGCGTCATTCCCGAGCCGCCGCTGTCGGTCATCGCGCGCAGCCTGGGCCCCATGCGCTACGTGGCCTGCGCCTCGCGCGCCTACGTGGCCGAGCACGGCCTGCCCGCCACGCTCTACGAACTGCGCAACAGCCCGGTGATCACGGCCGGCGTGATCGGGCACCAGCTACGCCTGTCGGCCTACCAGGGCAAGGAGCGCCAGGAGGTGCTGCTGGAGCCCACGCTGATCTCCGAGCACTTCCCGTTCCTGCGCCAGGGCATCCTGGCCGGGCTGGGCGTGGGTCTGGTGCCCGACTACGTGGTGCAGGCCGAGGTGGCCAGCGGCGAGGTGCTGCTCGCGCTGCAGGAATACCGCCTGAGCATCTTCGGCAGCCACATGTACCTGATGTACCTGCCCGGCCGCCACCAGACGCGCGCCGTGCGCACCTGCATCGACTTCCTGATGGCCAAGGCCGGGCATGGCGCGCCGCCCGAGCCAGGGCAGGTACCGCCACGTTGAACTTCAAGCAGCAGTTGCGCGCCAATCCAGGGGATCAATCCCAGCGCGGCGCCTTGTCGCGCACACGGCGCAAACTGGCGTCATACGACCTTGAGTCATAGGACTCCAGCATGGGCTGCCTCTTCTTGGAAAACTCAATGTAGTGAGGGGTTTCGATGTGCTTATCCACGTCCTCCAGCCGCTCCCACATCTCGAAAACAAACATCTCTTGCTCGTCTTCCAGGGAGGCATAGTGCGAATAAGCAATATTTCCCGGCTCTTTTCTCGTATTAATGACGTTATCCATCACAAATGACAACAGTTCTTCTCTCTTTCCGGGCTTCAACCGATATCTAACGGCAATCACGACAGGCATCTTCGCACTCCTTGAAAAATCCTTGAAAAACAACAGCAAAACAATCAAACCGGCAATACTTGTGGCGCAATACGATAGGTTGGCGGATTTTCAGAAAAATAAATAGGCGACGCGATACCTTTGTATCCGCCTTCAAGCTCCACTACGGCGCCTGAAGCCCTAGTCTGATCGGAATTCATTACCTCTTCGATATTTCTTACCGGTGCGCAGGGAACGCCTTTTAGCGACAAGGCCGAAGCGAGGCTGACGCCATCGGTCTCGCGCAAAGCACCTGCGAGCAATTCGCGCAGACGCTCTCTATGAACTGAGCGCTGAGGATTGGTCACGAAATCGGGGTGAGCAGCCAAATCATCCAGGCCAATGTGCTCGCAGAAAGTCCGAAACTGCTTGTCATTGCCAATAGCCAGGTAGATGGCGCCGAATTTCGTTTCGAACAAGTCGTAGGGATAGATGTTGGGATGCGCGTTTCCCGTCAGAGGGGGAGCCTTTTGAGTCGCGAAGTAGTTGCTGGCATGCGGATGCAACATGGACAAGGCGTTCGCATAAAGCGTGGTTTCGACGAATTGCCCTCGCCCTGTTGCACTTCGCGCCTGCAAGGCCAGCAGTATGCCTATGGTCGCATTCAAGCCAGTCGTCATGTCCACCACTGGCAATCCGACTCTCAGCGGCCCACTTTGAGCGTCACCATTGACGCTCATGAGGCCACAAAGCGCCTGCATGGCAGTGTCATACGCAGGGAGATCCTTCATGGGACCGACAGCACCGAACCCGGCTACCCGGCAATGAATCAATCTGTGATTCAGTGTCCGCGTGAACTCAGGCGTCAATCCCCATTTGCGAGATGCCGCCGGCAGAAAATTCTCTATCAACACGTCCGCCTCAAACAACAGCGACTTGAATACTTCGAAATCTTCTGATTTATTAAAATCCAGAACACGAACCCTCTTGTTCCGATTCGCACCCGAAAAATAAGCCGAAACTTCACCCAGATATGGCGGCCCCCAGTTTCTTGTGTCATCTCCAAACGGAGATTCTATTTTCACAACCTCGGCACCATGGTCGCCGAGAATCTGTCCGCATATCGGCCCTCCAAGCACCCTGGATGCATCAATGACTTTCAAGCCCGTCAAGGCCCCATTTACAAGCAACATATGCATTTGAATCAAAGAAACTAAGCGTGCACGAATTTAGCACTCAGGGCACGCGAATCCATACGAACGACAGATCGCAGCATTTTTAATTCATATCGAATCGTGCGCTCTGCCTCCTACACTGAACAGACAACGTAGGAGATCACATGAGAAAGCTATTCGTCACCCTTCTCGCTTCCCTGTCGTCCGCAGCCGC
>Ga0209959_100858_pt1 | contig 14827 bp, 12 predicted proteins | sample ThiBiot_300_biof_2_FD_183943 | JGI IMG/M metagenome (GOLD analysis project Ga0209959, IMG submission 183943) | Wastewater bioreactor microbial communities from Cape Town, South Africa - Thiocy_expt_300_biof (SPAdes) | ecosystem: Engineered > Bioremediation > Thiocyanate > Unclassified | place...
GGAAAACTCCATGCTCCAGATCGCCGTGCAGGATGCGGCGCAGTGCTTCAAGGATGTATCGGCATTGATCGCGGAAGGCAGCTTTCCTGGTGCCAGGGTAGCGCCGCCCCGGCATGAGCCCTATGGCGCCTGGGTCGCCTACGTTTGGGACCCGTGTGGTGTGCTGTTGCACCTGGTCCAGTGGGACCAAACCTGACAGACTCCTTGCATGGTTGAACAATCAGATTTTTTTTCGGCTCCAGCGCCCGCTGCGCCTGCGCTGGTAGCTAGCAAAGTAGAAGCACTGCGCGCCCGGCTCAACCAGTGGGCGCACGAGTATTACGTGCTGGACGAGCCCAGCGTGCCCGATGCCGAGTACGACCGCGTGTTCCAGCAGCTGCAGGCGCTGGAGGGCGCGTACCCCGCCCTCGTCACGCCCGACTCGCCCACGCAGCGCGTGATCGGCGCGGTGATGAGCGGCCTCGCGCCCGTGCGGCACTGCGTGGCCATGCTCTCGATCCGCACCGAGACCGACACCGAGGCCAGCGGCGCCGAGGCGTTCGACGCGCGCATCCGCCGCGAACTCAAGCTCGCCCCCGAGGACCCGCCCGTCGAATACGTGGCCGAGCCCAAGTTCGACGGCCTGGCGATGAGCCTGCGCTACGAACACGGCCGCCTCGTGCAGGCCGCCACGCGCGGCGACGGCGAGGTGGGCGAGGACGTGACGCACAACATCCGCACCATCCGCCAGATCCCCCTCACGCTGCAGTTGAGCGCCCCCACGCTCGGCGCTGACGCGTCCTCGCTGCCCCCCGAGGGGGCGCGTTTCGCCTTGGGGCGGCCCGGCGGCGAAACCGCGCCGCCCGTGCTGGAGGTGCGCGGCGAGGTCTACATGCGCCGCGCGGACTTCGAGCAGCTCAACGAGCGCCAGCGCGAGAAGGGTGACAAGACCTTCGTGAACCCGCGCAACGCCGCGGCCGGCGCCGTGCGCCAGCTCGATTCGGGCATCGCCGCGCAGCGCCCGCTCTCGTTCTTCGCCTACGGCCTGGGCGAGGTGGAAGGCGGGCCCGAGTTCGCCACGCACTACGAGCTGCTACAGCGCCTGAAGGCATGGGGTTTTCCGGTCGCGGCGCAGGTGCGGATCGCGCTGGGTGCTCCCGGACTCATAGCATTCCACCAGCAGATCGGCGCAGAGCGCGACCAGCTGCCCTACGACATCGACGGCGTGGTCTACAAGGTCAACAGCCTGGCGCTGCAAAGGCAGCTCGGCTTCGTGACGCGCGAGCCGCGCTGGGCCGTGGCGCACAAGTACCCGGCGCAGGAGATGATGACGCGCGTGGAGGGCATCGACGTGCAGGTGGGCCGCACGGGCAAGCTCACGCCCGTGGCGCGCCTGGCGCCCGTGTTCGTGGGCGGCGTCACCGTCACCAACGCCACGCTGCACAACCTGTTCGAGCTGCGCCGCAAGCGCGTGCGCGTGGGCGACCAGGTCATCGTGCGCCGCGCGGGCGACGTGATTCCCGAGGTGGTGGGCGTGGTGCCCGCGCCGCGGGAATCCTATGTGCCCAACTTCCGCATGCCAGCGCAGTGCCCGATCTGCGGGAGCAGCGTGGTGCGCGAACCCGGCGAGGTCAACCACCGCTGCTCGGGCGGCCTGTTCTGCCCCGCGCAGCGCAAGCAGGCCGTGCTGCACTTCGCCCAGCGCCGCGCGATGGACATCGAGGGCCTGGGCGAGAAGCTGGTGGACCAGCTCGTCGACGGCCACGTGATCCGCACGCTGCCCGACCTGTTCCGGCTGGAGCTGTCCACCCTGGCGGGCCTGGACCGCATGGCCGAGAAGTCCGCGCAGAACGTGCTCGATGCGCTGCAGAAATCGAAGCAGACCACGCTGCCGCGCTTCCTGTTCGGCCTGGGGATACGCCACGTGGGCGAGGCCACGGCCAAGGACCTCGCGCGGCACTTCGGCGCGCTCGACGCCATCATGGACGCGGGCGTCGATCAGCTGCTGCAGGTCAACGACGTGGGCCCCGTGGTGGCGGAAAGCATCCACACCTTCTTCGCCCAGCCGCACAACCGTGAGGTGGTCGGGCAGCTGCGCGCCTGTGGCATTACCTGGGAAGACCATCGTGCTGACCGGCACGCTCCCCACGCTGAGCCGCGACGAGGCCAAGGACATGCTCGAAGCCGCCGGAGCGAAGGTGGCGGGCTCGGTCAGCAAGAAGACCCACTACGTGGTCGCCGGGGCCGAGGCGGGCAGCAAGCTGGAGAAGGCCCAGGCGCTGGGCATCCCCGTGCTCGACGAGGCGGGTATGCGAGCCTTGCTGGCAACACAGGGGTGAGGCATGCGTTTTGAAGGCCGCATCGCACAGTGGAACGATGAACGCGGCTTTGGCTTTATTGCTCCAACCGCAGGGGGCGAGCAGGTATTTGTCCATATCAGTGCGTTTGCTTCGGCCGATCGGGCTGCAGATTCACGCCCCCAGGTTGGCGAGCGCGTGAGTTTTGAGGTCGAAACCGATGCCAAGGGGCGCAAACAGGCACGGCGTGTCAGCCGCCCGGATGCAATCCTTGTCCGCGCTGCAGTACTCCCGCCCAATGTTTCGGAGCGACGCGGGCATGGGCGAAGTCATGATCGACGCAAACCACTCCCATCGGGTGGTTTGGGGCGCTGGCTTGGTTCGTCGATGGGTTGGATTTTGGTGGGGGTGATCGGATGGCAGGCATACCAGTGGTGGGCGGCCTATGGTCAGCGTACAGCCAAAGCACAGGTGAATATTTCAACCAGTGCGGCTGGTGGTGGCAACACCGCCAAACCAGACCAGGGTCTGCTTGCGGCAAGCCCCGCCTTTCGTTGTGATGGCCGCAGGTATTGCTCCCAAATGACGTCGTGCAGCGAAGCCACCTATTTCTTGCGCAACTGCCCGGGTGTCCAAATGGATGGCAACGGTGATGGGGTTCCATGTGAGCAGCAATGGTGCACAAGTCCCTTTACCAAATGATCACCATATTTTTGATGGCCGTGTTTTGTCTACATGTCATCGCGGTATCGACCCACCCGATAGGGTTGGGCCACGCATGTGGTTGCGAGGTTCCTGACCTATGGCACTGACACGCCGCGCACCCCGCCTCGGCCTGGCGCTGGGCAGCGGCTCGGCGCGCGGCTGGGCGCACATCGGCGTGCTGCAGGTGCTGCAGGAGGAGGGCATCCGGCCCGACGTGGTGTGCGGCGCCTCCATCGGCGCGCTCGTGGGCGCGGCCTATGCGGCGGGGGAACTGGAGCGCTTCGGCGAATGGGTGCAGGGCCTGGGCATGCGCGACGTGTTCGGCTTCATGGACTTCAACCTCGCGGGCGGCATGCTCAAGGGCGAGAAGCTCATCGCCTTCTGGCGCCGCAACTTCGCCGACTTCACCATCGAGGACTCGCCGCTGCCCTTCGGCGCCGTGGCCACCGACCTGCACTCGGGCGCCGAGGTCTGGCTGCGCGAGGGCTCGATCGCCGACGCGGTGCGCGCCTCCATCGCGCTGCCGGGCCTGTTCACGCCGGTGGTGCGCGCCGACGGGCGGCTGCTGGTCGATGGCGGCCTCGTCAATCCCGTGCCCACGTCGCTCGCGCGTGCCATGGGGGCCGACATCGTCATCGGCGTGGATCTGAACGCCGACATCCTGCACCGCCACATGCACCCGCTGGCCGTGGTGCGCGCGCCCGATGCCGACGAGCCGGAGGACGGCGCGCCGCCGCCCGAGCCCGAACCGGCGCGCAACGGCGACTGGATGCGCCGCCTGAAGTTCTGGGCCGGCACGGACGGCAAGGCGCCCGCGCCCAGGCAACCCTCCATGCTGGACGTGATGATGACCAGCGTGAACATCATGCAGATGCGCATCACGCGCAGCCGCATGGCAGGCGACCCGCCCGAGATGGTGGTCGCGCCGCGCCTGGCGCACCTGGGCCAGCTGGACTTCCACCGCGCGAAGGAGGCCATCGAAGAGGGCCGCCGCGCCGCCCACGCCAGCCTGCCGCAGCTGCGGCAGTTCATGGGCTGAGAGAGTGTGGACGCCCGGGAAAGACCGGTAAACCATTGATTTCAAATGATTGGCGGTATAAAGCAGGCCTTTCCTCCGCCCGGCCGCTGGCGCTGTCCATGGCCCATGCCGTCCGGCCTCAAGGGATGAAAGCTTCCAATTCCATAGCTGCCAGCGCTTGCTGCACAAGCGCTGGAGGCCGTTTTTACTGTAAACATTCATGACGTTTCCCGCCTCCCTGCGTGCGCGCTGGGCCCTGCTGTGGCCGCGCCTGGCACGCCTGGCGCGCCGGCCCGAGCGCTGGGCATCCGCGCACGGCCTGCTGTGGCTGCTGGCCGCGCTGGCGCTGGCCGCCTTCCTGTACGTGCTGGCGCTGATCCCGTTCACGCCCGCCATCAGCGACATCCGCAAGGCCAAGAGCGACCAGCCCGCGCAGCTGCTGTCCGCCGACGGGCGCCTGCTGGCCGAATACCGCTGGGTGAACCGCGAGTGGGTGCCGCTCGACACGATCGCCAGGCCGGTGGTCGATGCCCTGATCGCCACCGAGGACCACCGCTTCTACGACCACTTCGGCCTGGACTGGCGGCGCACGGCATCGGCGCTGGTGCGCACGCTGGGCGGCGACAAGCAGGGCGGCTCCACCATCACCCAGCAGCTCGCGCGCAACCTCTACCCCGAGGACATCGGCCGCGCGCCCACGCTCACGCGCAAGATCAAGGAGGCGATCACCGCGCTCAAGATCGAGTGGCTGTACTCCAAGGACGAGATCCTGGAGACCTACCTGAACACCGTGCCCTTCCTCTACAACGCCTACGGCATCGAGATGGCGGCGCGCACCTACTTCGACAAGTCCGCCGACAAGCTCACGGTGCTCGAAAGTGCCACGCTCATCGGCATGCTCAAGGGCACGGCCTACTACAACCCCGTGCTCAACCCCGAGCGCGCCCAGGCCCGGCGCAACACGGTGCTCGCGCAGATGAAGAAGCGCGGCAAGCTCTCCGCGGCCGAGTACGACAAGCTGGTCAAGCGCCCGCTGCGCATCCGCTTCGAGCGCCAGAACGAGGTGGCGGGCCTGGCGCCGCACCTGGCGCAGCAGCTGCGGCGCCAGCTCATCGACTGGGCGGACCGCAACGGCTACAGCCTGTATTCCGACGGGCTGGTGATCCACACCACCATCGACGGCCACCTGCAGGAGATCGCCAACCAGGCCGTGCAGCGCCAGGGCCGGCAGCTGCAGGGCGTGGCCGACGCCGCCTGGGCGCCGCGCAGCGCGTGGGGCGCCAGGAGCCCCCTGGTGCAGCAGCTGGTGCGCGAATCGCCCCAGTACGAAAAGGCCGTGGCCGCCGGCGCCGCGCCCGAGGAGGCTGCCAGGCGCCTGCTCGACGACGCCGGCTTCCTGCGCAGCCTGCGCGAGGCCAAGACCCGCGTGCAGGCCGGCTTCATGGCGCTGGACCCCAGGAACGGCGCGGTGCTGGCCTGGGTGGGCAGCCGCGACTACGGCATGGACCCGTTCGACCACGTGCAGGCCGCCAGGCGCCAGCCCGGCTCCACCTTCAAGCCTTTCGTCTATGGCGCGGCCTTCGCCAAGGGCATGCTGCCCACGGACGAGCTCATGGACACGGCCGTGGAAATCCCCCTGGGCGGCAAGCGGGTCTGGCGCCCCACGGACGGCCGCACGCCGCCCAGCGAAGAGCCCATGCAGCTGCGCGACGGCCTGGCGTACTCCAAGAACACCATCACCGCCCAGCTCATGCAGCAGGTGGGGCCCGAGCGCGTGGCGCAGCTCGCGCGCGCCATGGGCGTGCGCGAATCCAAGCTGGAGGCCGTGCCCGCGCTGGCGCTGGGCACGAGCCCGGTCACCCTCAAGGAAATGGTGGCCGCCTACGGCACCATCGCCAATGGCGGGCGCTACATGGCGCCCCAGGTGATCACGCGCATCGAGGACAAGAGCGGCAGGCTGCTCGAAGAATTCAAGCCCGCATCGCCCGAGCGCGCCCTGGGCCTGGCCGCCGCGCAGGAGCTGCGCGACGCCATGCGCGGCGTGGTGGACAAGGGCACGGGCGTGGCCATACGCAGCCGCTACGGCATCACGGCCGACGTGGCCGGCAAGACCGGCACCACGCAGGACAACACCGACGGCTGGTTCATCCTCATGCACCCGCAGCTCGTGGCCGGCGCCTGGGCCGGCTTCAACGACGGGCGCATCACGCTGCGCAGCGACTACTGGGGGCAGGGCGCGCACAGCGCGCTGCCCATGGTGGGCGACGTGTTCCGCCAGGCCCTGCGCGGCAAGATCATCGATGCGCGCGAGCGTTTCATCGACGAGGAGGAAAGCTCCTGGATCGCCTCGGCCACGGGCACGCTGCGCAACTGGGTCTACGACCTGTTCGGCCGGCCCACGGGCGAGCAGGCAGGCCCGGCAGGGGCGCCGCCCGCGCCGCAGCCCGACCAGCCGCGCGCACCCGCGCCCGCGGCCAGCGCCCCGCCGCAGGAGGAGCGCCCCGAGATCATCGAGGCGCCGCTCGTTCCGCTGCAGGAGGTCGCCCCGCGCGCCGACGCGCCGGCCGAGCCGCCCGTGTGGGTGGAGCAGCCCGCGCCCGAGGCGCCGCAGCCGCAGCCGGGATCGGGTGCCCCCTCGGCCGCGCCCGGCGTGGTCACCGCGCCGGTGGAGCGCGGCGCGGCGGCGGCGCAGCCGCAGGCGCCGCTCTTCGCCGAGGTGCGCTAGGTCGGATGCTCAGGTGATGTCCACGCAGTGCACGCCGAAGCGTCCCGCGCGGCGGTCGGCGAAGAAGCGCTCCAGCGTCTTCTTGACCGTGCGGAACGAGATCTCGTCCCAGGGGATCTCGTCCTCGGTGAACAGGCGCGCCTCGATGGTCTCGTGGCCGGGATCGAAGCGGTCGCTCAGCAGCGTGGCCAGGTAGAAGATGTGGACCTGGCCCACCTGCGGCACGTTCAGCAGCGAGAACAGCGGGCCCAGCTCGATCTGGGCGCCGGCCTCCTCGTCGGTCTCGCGCGCCGCGCCTTGCTCCGTGGTCTCGTCGAGCTCCATGAAGCCGGCGGGCAGCGTCCACTTGCCCCAGCGCGGCTCGATGTTGCGCTTGCACAGCAGCACGCGCTCGCCCAGCACCGGCACCGTGCCCACCACCATCAGCGGGTTCTCGTAGTGGATGGTGCCGCAGACCGGGCAGACGGCGCGCTCGCGCGTGTCGCCGTCGTCGGGCAGGCGGTAGGCCACGGCCGCGCCGCATTCGCGGCAGTGCTTGATGGGGCGGCGGAAAATCATCGGGTTTCTATGGTCAAAATGCCTTCAAGCGCTTGTGTGGCAAGCGCCGGCAGCTATTCTTGTTGAGTCAGACCAGCGCTACGCGCAGCCGGCCCAGGCCATCGATGCCGCCTTCCAGCACGTCGCCGCGCACCACGGCGCCCACGCCCTCGGGCGTACCCGTGAAGATCAGGTCGCCGGGCTGCAGCTCCCAAGCGGCCGACAGGTGCTCGATGGTCTCGGCAATGTTCCAGATCAGCTGGTCGACCGTGCTGCGCTGGCGGTCGGCGCCGTTGACCTGCAGCCAGATCGCGGCGTGCTCGACGTCGCCCGCCTGCGCGGCGGGCGTGATGGGGCCGATGGGCGCGCCGGCGTCGAAGCCCTTGCCGATGCACCAGGGGCGGCCCTGCTTCTTCATCTCGCCCTGCAGGTCGCGGCGCGTCATGTCCAGGCCCACGGCGTAGCCCCAGATGTGCTGGCGCGCATCGGCAGCCGCTATGTTCCTGCCGCCCTTGCCGATGGCCACCACCAGCTCGATCTCGTGGTGCAGGTCCTTGGTGAGCGAGGGGTAGGGCATGCTGCCCGTCTCGCCCGCGTTCACGGGCAGCACGGCGTCGGCCGGCTTCATGAAGAAGAAGGGCGGCTCGCGGCCGGTGAAGCCCATCTCCTTGGCATGCTCGGCGTAGTTGCGGCCCACGCAGTAGATGCGGTGCACGGGAAAGCGATCGGCCGATCCCAGCACGGGAACGCTGGCCTGGACGGGGGCGGGAATCACGTAGCTCATGGTTTCTTGACGCTTTTTTTCGGGACGGGTGGAGGACGGATGCAGTGTGCCACGGCGCGGGCCTTCCCATGGGCGGCTGGGCGCATTTCGCCCTGCTGGCTTATGCTGCGGCCGCATGAAGCTCTACAACTACTTCCGCTCCTCGGCATCGTTTCGCGTGCGCATCGCGCTGGAGCTCAAGGGCCTGCCCTACGACTACGTGCCCGTGCACCTGCAAAAGGGCGAGCAGCGGGCCCCGGCCTATGCAAGCCGCCTGGGCGACGCGCTGGTGCCGGCGCTGCAGACCGATGACGGGCACCTGCTCGCGCAGTCCATGGCCATCATCGAATACCTGGACGAAACCCACCCCGAGCCGCCGCTGCTGCCCGGCGACGCCCTGGCGCGCGCCCACGTGCGGGCGCTGGCGCAGATGGTGGCCTGCGAGATCCACCCGCTGAACAACCTGCGCGTGCTCAAGTACCTCAAGCACCAGCTGAAGGTGCCGGACGCGGCCAAGGACGGCTGGTACCACCACTGGGTACGCCAGGGCCTGGAGGCCTTCGAGCGCCAGCTGGCGCTGCTGGACCGGGAGCGCGCCGCCGCGGGCCTGGCACCCTCGCGCCTGTGCTGGGGCGACGCGCCCACGCTGGCCGATTGCTGCCTGGTGCCGCAGATCTTCAACGGCCAGCGCTTCGACGTGGACCTGGGCGGCCTGCCGCGCACCATGGCCGCGTTCGAGGCCTGCATGCAGCTGCCGGCCTTCCAGCGCGCCCAGCCCGGCGCCTGCCCGGACCATGAGTGAGCCCGTGGCGCACCCCGTTCCCCACGACTGGCTGCAGCCCGACTGGCCGGCCCCCGCCCACGTGCGCGCGCTGTGCACCACGCGCAACGGCGGCGTGAGCGCGCCGCCGTACGACAGCTTCAACCTGGGCCGCTACGTGGGCGACGCCCCCGGGGCCGTGCAGGCCAACTGGGCCGCGCTGCAGGCGGCCCTGGGCGCCGGGGGCCGGCCCGTGCGGCCGGTGTACCTGCGCCAGGTGCACGGCACGGACGTGCTGCCGCTCGACGAGGACACGCCCGAGGGCGCCGACGCCGACGCCTGCACCACCCGGGCGCGGGGCGTGGCCTGCATCGTCATGGCGGCGGACTGCCTGCCCGTGCTCTTCACCGACCGCGCGGGCACGCGCGTGGCGGCCGCCCATGCGGGCTGGCGCGGCCTGGCCGCGGGGGTGCTGGAAGAGACATTGAAGCATTTCTTGCCCCCAGGCCATACGGGGCAAGCGCCGGCAGCTATCAAAGATGAAGCACTGCGATCACCCGGCGACGTGATCGCCTGGCTGGGCCCCTGCATAGGCCCGCAGGCCTTCGAGGTCGGCCCCGAGGTGCGCGAGGCCTTCTGCGCGCAGGACCCGCAGGCCGCCCGGCATTTCAGGCCCCACGGCGGCGCGGGCAAGCTGCTGGCCGACCTGGCGGGACTGGCGCGCCAGCGCCTGCGCGCGCGGGGCGTGACGGCGCTCCATGGCAACGACGGCTCGCCCGCCTGGTGCACCGTGGGCAACCCCTCACGGTTCTTTTCGCACCGGCGCGACAGCCCCGTGCTCGGCACCAGCGGGCGCATGGCCGCCTGCGTCTGGCTGGCCTGACGCGGCGGCTGCCGCCTCGGCCCGCTCGCGCGCCCGGATGGCGCGCTTGCGCGCCGGCGTGCCCATGATGTAGAGCACGATGGACATGGGCAGCAGCCCGTAGAGCACGAAGGTGACGATGGCGCCCAGCACCGTGCCCTGCTCGGACAGGCCTTCGGCCAGGGCCATCAGCACCGTCACGTACAACCACCCGATAAGCACCAGGTACATGTTCGGATCCCGATAAAACACGGATTGTGGCCGGCAGGCGGCCGCGCCGTGAACCAAAAGCCCCGCGGCTGCGCCGTGGATTGCGGAGCCGGTGCCGGCTCGGCAACAATCGGGAGCCTTGCCCGCATCGGGCCTATTCATGGAGGCAGTATGGATGAGACGACAGACTGGACCGAAAGCGCTCGGCAGTTCCAGCAGATACTCGGCGAGAGCTGGGGCAAGGCGCTGCAGATGCTGCAGCCAGGGGAACTGGGCAAGGCCATGTCCATGCCGCCCTCCGCCCCGCTGAGCTTCGCGCCCGACAAGCTCGCCGCGCTGCAGCAGCAGTACATGGAGGATGCGCGCGCGCTGTGGGGCCAGGGCCTGCATGCCCAGGCGTCGAAGACCGGCGACCGGCGCTTTGCCGGCGAGAGCTGGGCGAGCAACCCGCTGTCGGCCTTCTCCGTGGCGGCCTACCAGCTGCAGGCCCGCGCCCTCATGGGGCTGGCCGATGCCGTGGAGGCCGACGAGAAGACCCGCGCGCGCATCCGCTTCAGCGTGGAGCAGTGGCTGGCCGCCATGGCGCCCAGCAACTTCCTGGCCCTCAATGCCGAGGCGCAGAAGAAGGCGCTGGAAACCCACGGCGAGAGCATCGCCAAGGGCGTGGCCAACCTGCTGCACGACATGCGCCAGGGCCACATCTCCATGACCGACGAGAGCCGCTTCGAGGTGGGCCGCAACGTGGCCACCACCGAAGGCGCGGTGGTGTTCGAGAACGAGCTGTTCCAGCTCCTCGAATACAAGCCGCTCACGCCCAAGGTGTACGAGCGGCCCTTCCTCATGGTGCCGCCGTGCATCAACAAGTACTACATCCTCGACCTGCAGCCCGAGAACTCGCTGATCCGCCACGCCGTGGCCCAGGGCCACCGCACCTTCGTGGTGAGCTGGCGCAACCCCGACGCGTCGCTCGCGCACAAGACCTGGGACGACTACATCGAGGACGCCGTGCTCACCGCCGTCGCCACCGTGCAGAAGATCGCGGGGACCAAGCAGATCAACGCCCTGGGCTTCTGCGTGGGCGGCACCATGCTGGCCAATGCGCTGGCGGTGCTGGCCGCGCGCGGGCAGGACAGCGTGGCCAGCGCCACCTTCCTCACCACGCTCATCGACTTCGGCGACACCGGCATCCTCGACGTGTTCATCGACGAGTCCTTCGTGCGCCTGCGCGAGATGCAGATGGGGCAGGGCGGGCTCATGAAGGGGCAGGACCTGGCCTCCACCTTCAGCTTCCTGCGCCCCAACGAACTGGTGTGGAACTACGTGGTCGACAACTACCTCAAGGGCCAGACGCCGCCGCCCTTCGACCTGCTGTACTGGAACAGCGACAGCACCAACCTGCCCGGGCCGTACTACGCCTGGTACCTGCGCAACTTCTACCTGGAGAACAGGCTCATCGAGCCGGGCGCCCTCACCGTGTGCGGCGAGAAGCTGGACCTCTCCAAGGTCAAGCTGCCCGTGTACATCTACGGCTCGCGCGAAGACCACATCGTGCCCGCCGCCGCGGCCTACGCCTCCACCCAGGTGCTGCCGGGCAAGAAGCGCTTCGTCATGGGCGCCTCGGGCCACATCGCGGGCGTGATCAACCCGCCGGCCAAGAAGAAGCGCAGCCACTGGGTGCGCGAGGACGGCAGGCTGCCCCCCACGCTGGACGAATGGCTGGCCGGCGCGACCGAGCTGCCCGGCAGCTGGTGGGACGACTGGTGCGCCTGGCTCGCGGGCCACGCTGGCAAGCAGGTCGCCGCGCCCAAGAGCTACGGCAAGGCGCCGCACTTCAAGGACATAGAGCCGGCGCCGGGACGCTACGTCAAGCAGAAGGCCTGAGAACGTATTCGCGATCTTTTCATGGTGCCCGTTGCCCCGCAAAGGCGGCAGGTGCAAGACGCAAAGCGCAGCCGGGCTGGTGGCCCGGCGAGCATTTGCAACGCCGCAGATGCTGCCTTTGCGGGGCAACCCTTCGGGCAAGGCAGCAAAAAGCCGCACTCGTCGTTGCGCACCTTGCCCAGGCCGCCAGCATGGCCTGCGGCGCGCGCCTAGATTGCGGCTTTTTGCTGCCTTGCGGGCACCATGAAAAGATCGCGAACACGTTCTGAACCACCACTCCGATAAGATTCATTCGCCTGCGGCATGGCGCCGGCAGGCATCACAGCAAAGAGGATTCACCATGGAAGACATCGTCATCGTTTCCGCCGTGCGCACGCCCGTGGGCAAGTTTGGCGGCGCACTCGCCAAGACCCCGGCCACGGACCTGGGCGCCCTTGTGATCCGCGAGGCCCTGGCGCGCGCGCGCGTCGCGCCGGACCAGGTGGGCGAGGTCATCATGGGCCAGGTGCTCGCAGCCGGCTGCGGCCAGAACCCCGCGCGCCAGGCCCTGATGAAGGCCGGCGTGGCCAAGGAAACCCCCGCGCTCACGATCAACGCCGTGTGCGGCTCGGGCCTGAAGGCCGTCATGCTCGCCGCGCAGGCCGTCGCCACGGGCGACAGCGAGATCGTGGTGGCCGGCGGCCAGGAGAACATGAGCCTGGCGCCCCACGTGCTCAACGGCTCGCGCGAGGGCCAGCGCATGGGCGACTGGAAGCTGACCGACACCATGATCGTGGACGGCCTGTGGGACGTCTACAACCAGTACCACATGGGCATCACGGCCGAGAACGTGGCCAAGGCCTACGGGATCACGCGCGAGATGCAGGACGCGCTGGCCTTGGCCAGCCAGCAGAAGGCCGCGGCCGCCCAGGATGCCGGCCGCTTCGCCGACGAGATCGTCGGCGTCTCGCTGCCGCAGAAAAAGGGCGACCCCGTCCTGTTCAACGCCGACGAGTACCTGAACCGCAAGACCAATGCCGAGGCGCTGGCGGGCCTGCGTCCGGCGTTCGACAAGGCCGGCTCGGTGACGGCGGGCAACGCCTCGGGCATCAACGACGGCGCCGCCGCCGTGGTGGTGATGAGCGCCAAGAAGGCCGCGGCCCTGGGCCTCAAGCCGCTGGCGCGCATCGCCGCCTACGGCACGGCGGGCCTGGACCCCGCCACCATGGGCATGGGGCCGGTGCCCGCATCGCGCAAGGCCCTGCAGCGCGCCGGCTGGAACGCGGCCGACGTGGACCTGTTCGAGCTCAACGAGGCCTTTGCCGCCCAGGCATGCGCGGTGAACAAGGAACTGGCGATCGACCCGGCGCGCGTCAACGTCAACGGCGGCGCGATCGCCATCGGCCACCCCATCGGGGCCTCGGGCTGCCGCGTGCTGGTCACCCTGCTGCACGAGATGCAGCGCCGCAACGCGGCCAAGGGGCTGGCCGCGCTGTGCATCGGCGGCGGCATGGGCGTCTCCATGGCTCTGGAGCGCTGAGCGCCCGCCGTGGCTTGGCGCGCGGCCCGCGCCAAGCCACACATCATGCCCGATCCTTGGGCTCCGGTGGCAATTCCGCTGTGCGTGTTTTCCTTTTAGGAACCGGTTTGTTTTTTGGGTAGAGTGGTAACCGTTTCATCCACAAAACAGGAGCACGCAATGAGTCAGAAAGTCGCATACGTCACGGGAGGCATGGGTGGAATTGGCACTGCCATTTGTCAACGCCTGCACCGGGAAGGGATGAAGGTCATCGCGGGCTGCGGCCCCACTCGCGACTATGAAAAGTGGCTGAACGAACAGAAGGCGCTGGGCTACACCTTCCACGCCTCGGTGGGCAACGTGGGCGACTGGGATTCCACGGTGCAGGCCTTCACCAATACCAAGGCCGAACACGGCACCATCGACGTTCTGGTCAACAACGCCGGCATCACGCGCGACCGCATGTTCTTGAAGATGACGCGGGAGGACTGGGACGCCGTCATCGAGACCAACCTCAACAGCATGTTCAACGTGACCAAGCAGGTCGTGGCCGACATGGTGGAAAAGGGCTGGGGCCGCATCATCAACATCAGCAGCGTGAACGGCGAAAAGGGCCAGGCCGGCCAGACCAACTACTCGGCTGCCAAGGCCGGCATGCACGGCTTCTCCATGGCGCTGGCGCAGGAGCTGGCCACCAAGGGCGTGACGGTGAACACCGTGAGCCCGGGCTACATCGGCACGGACATGGTCAAGGCCATCCGCCCCGACGTGCTGGAGAAGATCGTCAACACCGTGCCCGTCAAGCGCCTGGGCGAGCCCAGCGAGATCGCCTCCATCGTCGCCTGGCTGGCCTCGGAGGAGGGCGGCTATGCCACCGGCGCCGACTTCTCCGTCAACGGCGGCCTGCACATGCGCTGACGGCCAGGCATGCCCAAAAGCAAAAAGGAACGTGCCGGCACGTTCCTTTTTTTATGGAGAACCGAGGCGTGGGGCGCTGGTTCGGGTCTTGAATGATGCCTATCGAAGAGGGGCAGTCGAATAGGCCCGCCGGCGGGCCCTGCCCACGCCCTTACAGGCGGCTCGGGGCGCGCTTGCGGTCGCGTTCGTCTTCGGGCCAGGCAGAGAGCATTGCGGTCATGGTCATAGGGATAACTCCTTAGATGTATTCACAACGCAGCCTCCCGGTGCAGCGTTGACATGCCGCTCGCAAAAAAATGCAACCCCCGGGGGGTGCCTGCGAATGCTCCCGATATGAGAGCTTAAAGCGCTTGATGGTAAAGCCCTGGAGTCGGTTTCTGCCTGATGTCAAAAGGTGCGCAAACCGCTCACCGCCCCAGTTCTTCCAGCGTGGCGGACACATCCAGCCACTTTTCCTCGAGCCGTTCGACCTCTTCGGTGCAGGTTTTCAGGCGCCGGCCGCATTCCGCGATCTCGGCGGGGGGCAGCTGTTGCATCAGGCGCTCTTCCAGCTGTGCCTTCTCCTGGGCCAGCAGCGCCAGGCGCTGGTCTATGGTCTCCAGCTCGCGCTTCAGGGGGCGGGTCTTTTCGGCCAGCTGCTGCCGCGCCTGGGCCTCCAGGCGGCGCTGCTCGCG
>Ga0209959_100861_pt1 | contig 14749 bp, 14 predicted proteins | sample ThiBiot_300_biof_2_FD_183943 | JGI IMG/M metagenome (GOLD analysis project Ga0209959, IMG submission 183943) | Wastewater bioreactor microbial communities from Cape Town, South Africa - Thiocy_expt_300_biof (SPAdes) | ecosystem: Engineered > Bioremediation > Thiocyanate > Unclassified | place...
AGGTGGTGCGCCGAAATCCTGGACAAGAGTCCGACGGCCATCGCGATCGCAAAGCGGTCCTTCAACGCCGACTCGGACTCCATCCGCGGCATCGCATCGCTGGGCATGCAGGCGCTGGCCCTGTACTACGACACCCCCGAGTCCCACGAGGGCGTCGAGGCGTTCCTGCAAAAGCGCAAGCCCAACTTCCGCAGCAAGCTATGAGGCCATGGGGGCGGACGGGGTGTCCGGTGGGCACTCCCGGTACCATGGCGATCTCCCGGCCCCTGCCATCCCCCACTACACGCACCCCGCCATGACACGCCTGGTCAACGACGAAATCGACATCCTCGCCGAACTGGTGCCCGCGCCCGGCCCGCAGGCCATCGAACTGGGCTGCGGCGCGGCGCGCATGGCGCGGCAGATGCTGCAGCGCTGGCCCGGGCTGCGCTACGTGGGGCTGGAGGTGGACGCCATCCAGCACGCGCGCAACCTGCAGGACCCGCCCGCCGGCATGCGCTTCGTGGCCGCCGGCGCGCAGGACATTCCCTGCGAGGATGCGCAGTTCGACCTGGCGCTGATGCTCAAGTCGCTGCACCACGTGCCGCTGGATGCGATGGACCGGGCGCTCGCCGAGGTGGCGCGGGTGTTGCGCCCCGGCGGGTATCTGTACGTGTCCGAGCCCGTCTTCGCCGGGCCGCTCAACGAGATCACGCGGCTGTACAACGACGAGGGCGCGGTGCGCGCCGCCGCGCAGGCGGCCGTGGACCGCGCGCTGGCCGCGGATGCGGGCCCTTGGCGCGAGGTGGCGCAGCGGCGCTTCGACATGCCCGTGGAGTTCAGCGACTTCGCCGATTTCGAGCGGCGCATGATGCGCCCGACCTTCGCAGACCACCGCATCGACGACGCCCTGCAGGCGCGCGTGGCGGCGGCCTTCGCGCCCCACTGCACGCCGCAGGGCGCGCGCTTCGTGCGCCCCATGCACGTGCGGCTGCTGCAGCGCGGGGGCTGACCTTTAAACCAGCCGTCCCTGCCCGCTCTCCAGCGCCAGCAGCGCCCGCTTGCGCGGCAGCCCGCCGCCGAAGCCGGTGAGGCTGCCGTCGCTGCCGATCACGCGGTGGCAGGGCACGATGATCGAGACCTTGTTCTGCCCGTTGGCCGCCGCCACCGCGCGAGTGGCCGTGGGGCGGCCGATGGCGCGGGCTTGGCTCGCGTAGCTGCGCGTCTGGCCGTAGGGGATGGCGCGCAGCGCCTGCCAGGCGTCGTTCTGGAACGGCGTGCCGACCAGGTCCAGCGGCACGCCGAACGCCCGGCGCCGGCCGGCGAAATACTCGGCCAGTTCGGCGCGGGTCTGCTCCAGGATGGCGTTCATGCCCTCGCGCGCCGGGCCGCCGCGCGCCGCCTCGACCTGGACCTGCTCGCGCCCCACGCCGTTCTGGCCGACGAATTCGAGCAGGCACAGGCCCTGGCCGCTGGCGATGGCCAGCATCTCTCCCAGCGGCGTGGGCAGGTGGCAGTACAGCAGGGGCATGGCGCGGTTCCTGGCAAGGGTGGCGATGCGCTCCATTCTATGCCTGCCGGTTTTCAGTAAAAAACGGCTCCAGCCCTTGCTCAGCAAGCGCCATCAGCTATCAAAATTCAATCCTCGATGCCGCGCTGCGCGGGCACGCCGGCCTGGAAGGCGTGCTTGACGAGGCGCATCTCGGTCACGGTGTCGGCCACGTCGATGATTTCCTGCGGGCAGCGGCGGCCGGTCAGGCACACGTGCACGTCCCCGGGCCGCGCGGCCAGGGTGTCGAGCACCTCCTGCAGCGGCAGCCAGCCGTAGATCAGCGGGTAGGTGACCTCGTCGAGCACCACCAGGAAGTACTCGCCCGAGAGGATGGCCGCGCGCGCCCTGGCCCAGCCGTCGCGCGCAAGCTGGGCGGAGTGATCCAGATCCTTGCTCTTCCAGGAGAAGCCGTCGCCCAGGCCCTCGACGGGCAGGCCCACCTGCTCGGCTAGGCGGTGCTCGCCGAAGCGCGCGCTGGGTACTTTCATGAACTGGTACACCTTCACGGCCTTGCCCCGGCCCGTGGCGCGGAACGCCAGGCCGAAGGCGGCCGTGCTCTTGCCCTTGCCGTCGCCGGTGTTGACGATGACGAGGCCGCGGCGCTCGCCCTCGGGCTTGTCGTAGGGCTTGTCGGAGGGTGGGGTTTCGATCTGCATGGAAAGGACTTTCCGAAAAAAGGGGTCAAACGCGCGGCAGCGCCATCCACATGCCGTCGATCTGGCGCACCTGGATGCGGCGCTCGAACACCTGCTCCAGCGCGGCGTGGGTGGCGCCGTCCTGGCAGGGGCCGTGGTGCGCGATGCGGCCCGCGGCCATGATGAGCATGTCGTCGGCCTGCAGCGCGATGGAGATTTCGTGCAGCACGCTGACCACGGTGCCGCCCGCGGCCACCAGGCTGCGCACGGTGTGCAGCCAGTCGGTCTGGTGCGGCGGGTCGAGGTTGGCCAGCGGCTCGTCCATGAAGGTGACGGGCGCCTGCACCGCCAGCGCGCGCGCCAGCAGCACGCGCTGGCGCTCGCCGCCCGAGAGCTGCGACAGCGGCCGGTCGCGCCAGTCCCAGGCCTGGGTGGTGCGCAGCGCGGCCTGCACGGCGGCGTGGTCGGCGCCGGAGGGCGGCGCCATCCACGGGCGGTGCGGCAGGCGGCCCAGCATGGCGATGTCATAGGCGGGCAGGTCTTCGGCGGCGGCCTCGTTCTGGCCCATCCAGGCGAGCTGGCGCGCGCGCTCGCGCGCCGGAATGCCCGCCAGCGGGCGGCCCAGCAGCGCCACCTGGCCCTGCACGCGCGCGTGGCGCAGCAGGCCCGCGAGCGCCTTGAGCAAGGTGGACTTGCCCGCGCCGTTGGGGCCGACGACGCTGGTCCAGCGGCCCTGCGGCAGGTCCAGGTCTATGCCATGCAATATTTGATGATTTTGCAGGCTAGCGCTTATCTGGCGGGCGCTGACAGCTACTGTATTCATAGTGAAACGGCCAGCGTGCGCCGGTGCATGAGCCACAGCAGGTAGCTGCCGCCGAGCGCGGCGGTGAGCACGCCCACGGGCAGCTCCTGCGGCGCGATGAGCCAGCGCGCGAGGATGTCGGCCGCCAGCAGCAGCACCGCGCCCATGAGGCTGGACAGCCACACGTGCCACTGGTGCGTGACGCGTGCGATGGAGCGCACCAGGTGCGGCGCGGCCAGCCCCACGAAGGCGATGAGCCCGGTGTGCGCCACGGCCGTGCCGGTGGCCAGCGCCATGGCCAGCACCAGGCCCGCGCGCATGGGCGCCAGCGGCAGGCCCAGGCTGGCGGCCGTGGCCTCGCCGAGCATCAGCCCGTCGAGCAGGTGCGACAGCGCCCAGGCCGCGGCCGCGCACAGTGCCCAGCTGCCCGCCATGAGGGCGCAGGCCTGCCAGCCGACAAAGGCCGAGCTGCCCATGGTGAAGACCTGCATGGATTCGAGGATCTGCGGCTTGGCCACCTGGATCAGGTCGCGCGCGGCGCTGAGCACCACGCCCACGATCACGCCCGCCAGCAGCAGGCGCAGCGTGTGCTGCACGCCGCGCGCCAGCACCAGGGTGAGCAGCACGGCCCCGGCCGCGCCGATGAAGGCCGCGCTGGTGACGCCCAGGCCCGCGAGCCAGCTCGCGGTGGTGGGCGACACGCCCAGCATGGCCATGGCCACGGCGCCGCCCAGCGCCGCGCCCGATGCGCTGCCCAGCAGGTACGGGTCGGCCAGCGGGTTGCGGAACAGCCCCTGCGCCACCGCGCCCGCCAGCCCCAGCAGCGCGCCCGCCAGCCACGCGCCCAGGGTGCGCGGCAGGCGGATGTCCCACACGATCTGGCGCGCCAGCGGGTCCCGGCCCGCGTGCAGCACGCTGTCGAAGCCCGTGCTGCCCACGCTGGCGCCCAGCACCAGCAGCGCGCAGCTGGCCAGCAGCAGCCACAGAGCCAGCCACAGCGCGCGGCGCTGGCCTGCGGCCGGGGCGGCGTCCAATGCCGCAGGGGGCATCACGGCGCTCATGGGAATTTCCCGGACAGGCAGCCGGCCATGATGCGCGCGGCCTCGGCCATGCGCGGGCCGGGGCGGATCAGCACGTCGGACTGCGCGGGGCCGAACTCGCACAGCCGCCCGGCCTTCACGGCGGCCATGTTCTGCCAGCCCGGGTACAGCGTCAGCGGCTCCCCCGTGCGGTTGGAGATCATCACCAGGTCGGGCTGCGCGCGCAGCACGAACTCGGGGCTCAGGCGCGGGAAAGGCCCGAGCGTGTCGGGCACCACGTTGCGCGCGCCCATGCGCGCCAGGGTCTCGCCGATGAACGAGGAGCCGCCCGCCGCATAGGGGCCGCGGCTGACCTCGAAGTACACGCGCACGCCGCGCGCGCGCGGTGGCAGCGACTGCGCGGCCGCAGACACGGCGGCGTCTATCTCGCGCCACACGCGCTGCGCGCCCTGCTGCGGCGGCACGCCCAGCAGGTCGCCCACCACGCCGAGCACGCGGCGCACGTCGGCATGGTTCTTGGGCTCCAGCGCCGCGACCTTCAGGCCCAGCGCCTCCAGGCGGTCGCTCACGCGGCTGCTGACCGACAGCAGCACCACGTCGGGCCGCAGCGCGACGACGGACTCGATGTTGGGATCGAGCCCGCCGCCCACCTGCGGCAGCGTGCGCACGAAGGCGGGCCAGTTGGAATAGCGGTCCACGCCCACCAGGCGCTCGCAGTGCTGCAGCTCGCACACGCTCTCGGTCAGCGAGGGCAGCAGGCTGACGATGCGCTTGGGCGGCGCGTCGAAGCGCAGCACCTTGCCCCGGTCGTCGGTGATCTGTATGGGCTGTGCCTGCGCAAGCCCGGCCATGAGCAGGCCGAGCAACACGAGGATGGCGAGCACCCAGAGGATGCGGCGGACGGGTGTGGGCTTCATGGGTTCTTGAGGAATAGCGGCAGTCCGGCGGCCATCAGCGTAACGCGCGCGCAGGCCTGGGCCGCCTGCTGGTTGAGCGTGCCCAGCACATCGACGAAGGCGCGCACCTCGCGCCCCAGCGGTATCACGCCCAGGCCGATCTCGTTGCCCACGAGCACGACGGGCCCGGGGGCCTGCCGGACCGCTTCCAAAAAAAGAGCTGCCTGCGCTTTCCAGTCCTGCCCTGGAGGCCAATTTTGCTCATATTCCGGCGCGCTGGCGGGCATGAGCCAGTTGGTGAGCCACAGGGTCAGGCAGTCCACCACGACCAGGGTATCGGGCGCGCCGTGGCGCGCGAGCGCGGCGGCCAGGTCGCGCGGCTCCTCCACGGTCGCCAGGCCCGGCACGCGCTCGGCCCGCTCGCGCCGGTGGCGCGCGATGCGCGCGCGCATCTCGTCGTCCCACGGCTGGCCGGTGGCGATGAGCAACGCGCGGTGCGCGGGCGACTGCGCGAGCCACTCGCGCGCGAGCATCTCGGCGCGGCGCGACTTGCCGCTCTTCTGCCCGCCCAGGATCAGCTCGCTGCGCGCAATGGCGTTCATGTGCCCTCCGCGCCGAACAGGGCCGCCGTGGCGCGCGGGCTGGACGCGAACCAGGCGTGGAAGTAGCTCGCCCGCAGGCCACCCAGGCGGTACACGGCCTCGCCTGCGTCCGGCGCGGCGTCCTGCCCCGGGCGCGCGGTGCGCGCGTCCACGGGGGCCGTGCTGTCGCAGGTGGAGTAGTGGAAGGTGTGGCCGCGCAGGCAGCCCTGCGCCAGCGCGAGCTGCTGCGGCCCGAGCGCGGCCAGGCGCCGCTGCATCGCCACGCGGCCGGGCAGCAGGCCCCACAGGGGCACGGTGCGGCCGTCGTGCAGCGTGATGGCATCGCACAGCGCCATCATGCCGCCGCACTCGGCCCACAGCGGCCGGCCCGCCTGCACGTGGGCGCGCAGGCGGGCCTGGAACGCGGTGTTCGCGGCCAGCGCAGCGGCGTGCAGCTCGGGGTAGCCGCCGGGCAGCCAGACGGCGTCGCAGGCAGGCAGCGCGGCATCGTGCAGCGGCGAGAAGAACACCACGCGCGCGCCCAGCTGCTGCAGCGTCTGCACGTTGCCGGGGTAGATGAAGCAAAAGGCCGCGTCGCGCGCCACGGCCACGGTGCGGCCCGCGAGCAGCGGCGCCACGCTCTCGCGCGGCGGCGGCGCGGGGAAATCGGTGGCGAAGCGCTGCAGGGCCTGCGCGTCCATGCGGCCCAGCGGCGTGGCGGCCAGCGCGTCGGCGGCGGCGTCCAGGCGCTGCAGCGCATCGGGCAATTCGTTTGCGGCCACCAGGCCCAGGTGGCGCTCGGGCAGCAGCGGCGCGCGCGCATCCTCGTCCAGCGACAGGCGCGGCAGCGCGCCCAGCCAGTCGGCGCCGTCGCGCAGGCCGGCGCGCAGCATGCCGGCATGGCGCTCGCCCGCCACGCGGTTGGCCAGCACGCCGGCCCAGGGCAGGCCCTCGCGGTAGTGGCGCAGGCCGTGGACGATGGCGCCCAGCGTGCCGCCCATGGCGCCGGCATCGACCACCGCGAGCACCGGGATGCCGAAGCGCTGCGCCAGGTCGGCCACGCAGTCCTCGCCGTCGAACAGGCCCATCACGCCCTCGATCAGGATCAGGTCGGCCTCGCACGCGGCGGCGTGCAGGCGCGCGGCGCAGTCCGCGGGGCCGGTCATCCACAGGTCGAGCTGCTCCACCGGCGCGCCGCTGGCGAGCTGGTGCCAGTACGGGTCCAGGTAATCGGGCCCGCACTTGAACACGCGCACGCGCCGCCCCTGGCGCTCGTGCAGGCGCGCCAGGGCGGCCGTCACGGTCGTCTTGCCCTGCCCCGAGGCGGCGGCGGAGACGACCAGTGCCGGGCAGCGTGCTGCGTGGCTCATGCCGGCCTCAGTGGGCGGGAGCCCACTTCACGCCCACGAAGAACGTGCGGCCCGCCGTGGCGTAGTTGCGCGCCAGCTCGTAGTTCTTGTCGGCCAGGTTGTCCAGGCGGGCATAGATCAGGTAGTCGCGCGCCACGCGGGTGCTGGCGTACAGGTTGAACAGCGTGTAGCCGCCCAGCCGGGGGGCGTTAGCGTTGTTGTTGTCGTAGCGCTTGCCCGAGACCTGCGCCTCCGCCCCCAGCGTCCAGCCCGCCAGGCGCGTGTCGGCGCCCAGCACGGCGTGCTGCTTGGCGCGGCGGCCCAGTTGCCTGCCGGTGTCGAGGTTCTTGGGGTTCTGCAGGTCGAGCGAGCCGCGCAGCTGCACGCCGCCCAGGCCGTACGCGCCCGCCAGCGTCAGGCCCTCGTAGCGCGCCCGGCCCACGTTGGCGTAGCAGCCCGGGTAGGGGCCGGAGTTGCCGGCGCAGGTGCCGGTGTTGCCCTGCCAGTCGATCAGGTTGCTGACGTTGTTGCGGTAGACCGTGGCCGAGAAGCTGTTGGAGCGCTCGGCCCACTTCAGGCCCAGCTCCACGTTGCGGCTGGTCTCGGGGCGCAGCGTGTCGTCGCCGTACATGCTGAAACGCTGGTACAGCGTGGGCGCCTTGAAGGCCGTGCCCGCCGAGGCGGTGGCGCGCCAGCCGGGCGCGAAGGCGTAGCCGTAGGCCGCGCTGCCGGTGGTCTTGCCGCCGAACTCGCTGTCCTCGTCATGGCGCGCGTTCAGCTGCACCGTGTGCGCGCCCATACGCAGGCCGTAGCCCAGCGCCAGCGCGTTCTGCGCGCGGCTGCGCATGCCGCTGGAGACGCTCTCGTTGGTCAGCTCGTCCTCGCGCCGCTCCAGCGCCGCCGTGAACTGGTGCGCGCCCACGCGCAGCTCGTTGAAGAACAGGTAGCCGCGCAGCCGGGTGTCGGTGAAGTAGACCGAGGGCCTGGTCTCGTAGCGGTCGCGCGAGTCGGTGACGGACAGGCGCGTCTTGTAGCTGTCGCTCCACTGCGCCTGCCAGCCCAGGCCCAGCGCCTGCAGGCGGTGCAGGCTGCGGTCGTCGGCGGTCTTGCTCACGTCGTAGCCGCTGTCGGTGTCGTTGTAGAGGAAGTTGCCCTCCAGGCGGTGCGCGGTATTGAGCTGCCAGCCCAGGCGGCCGCTGGCGGAGGTGCCCCGGTAGTCGTCGCGGTCAGGGTTGCCGTCCTTCTTGGCGTTGAAGCCCTTGCTGGTCTCGCGCGTGATGCCCAGGGCGTAGTCCACCGCGCCGCTGGCGCCGCTCACGCCCGCCTCGGCGCGGTAGGTGCCGTGCGAGCCCGCGCCCACACCCACGTAGGGCGCCACGCCGGCCTCGCCCTTCTTGGTGAAGATCTGGATCACGCCGGCCACGGCGTCCGAGCCATAGACGGCGGCGGCGGGGCCGCGCAGCACCTCGATGCGCTCGATCTGCGCGAGCGGAATCGCCTCCCAGGTGGTGCCGCCCGAGCCGGCCTGCGAATCGACGCGCACGCCATCGACGTAGACGGCCGTGAAGCGCGTCTCGGCGCCGCGCACGAACATGCTGGTGGTGCCGCCGGGGCCGCCGGAGCGGGCCATCTCTATGCCCGGCAGGCGCGCCAGCACGTCGCCCAGCCCGGTGGCGCCGCTTTGCTCGATGGTCTCGCGGTCGACGATGGACACGTCGGCCAGGACGTCGGTGAGCGGCTGCGCGGTGCGCGTGGCCGTGACCACGACATCGTCCAGGACGTGGGCGGCGCCCTGCTGCGCCTGGACGGCGCAGGCGGCCATTGCGGCCAGGGCGAACGCGGCAGGACGCAATGCGCCAGCGCGAAGGGACGGATTCATCATAGGGAACCAGAGTCAACAGAAGTTACCCGTGCCAGCCTCCCCGCCAGCGTTGGGTGATACGGCCGCGCGCGCCCTCTCTCGATACGGCGCGCACGGCCACCATGTTGGCCGGTATCCGGGCTGGCGGAACAGCTTCCAAAGCCTTCCCAGGCGCTTGTTCAAGGCGCCCAGTGGCATGTGCATGAAAGTGGAGCCGGCATGCGACTCATCCGCTGACCGTTGCGGGGGCAGCGCAGGCTCGGGACGTGCTTCGTGGCGAAGGGCCCCTCCCTGCTTCCCGTTGAACTGCGGCATGTGAACCACGCCGCGAGCACCAACCGGGCGATTTTACGTCCGATCGCACGCCTGTCCCTACAATCGGCGGGGTATGGACCACCCCTCCTCCCTCGACCAGATCGCCGAGCGTGTCGAACGGCTGCTGCTGCGCCACGCGGAGCTGCAACGCACCAACGCGCTGCTGGCGCAGCAGGTCTCGGCGCTCACGCAGGAGCGCGACTCCCTGAAGTCCCGCCTGCAGGCGGCCAGGGCGCGCGTGGATGCGCTGCTCGACCGCCTGCCGGCCACATCCGCCCCCGCCGCCCCCACCGAGACGAAGGACGCGCCATGAAGCAGATCGAGGTCCAGATCCTGCAGCAAAGCTACCTGCTGGCCTGTCCCGATGGCCATGAGTCGCGCCTGCTCGAAGCCGTGGAGCGCGTGGACACCGCCATGACGCGCATCCGCGATGCCGGCAAGGTGCGCGCGCGCGAGCGCATCGCCGTGCTGGCCGCGCTCAATCTGGCCTTCGAGATCGCCGACCGCGAAGCATCCGAACTGGCCGCCGCCACCGCCCAGCGCAGTGCCCCGCCCGCCGCCGCGGACGCCGGGAATCCCTCGCCATCCCCGGCGCAGGAACAGCGCATGCAGCAGCTGCTGCTGCGCCTCGACCAAGCCCTCGGTGACGACGGGCGACTGTTGTAACCGGCAGGCCCGCGGGCGCCGGCCCCGGCGCGGCAGCCATTACAATGAGGCCGTCTGCGGTGTTGGCGGGCTTTATATTTCCTTGAACCAATGCTCATTGAGCACGGGCTTGGTACATTGCCAGGTGAGCGTGATCATCTCGCGTCAGATGAACCCAACGCCTGGTTGCCCTCGCCCACCTGAACCCCCGGTTCAGGATGCCGGTCCGTTGGCATTCGCAGACACCTGTCTTCCCGCGCGTACCGCCCCTTGATTCAGCGTTTGGCGATGCGCTTGGCCCCGGTCGCGGGCTCCGCCATCCGGGCGCGGAAATCCGCCGCGGGCATGGCTGGCGCGCACAAGAAACCCTGGTAGCAGTCGCAGCCCATGCCCTGCAGCGCCTGGCGCTGCGCCTGCGTCTCCACCCCTTCCGCGACCACGCCGATGCGCAGTGCCCGTCCCATGCTGACGATGGCCTGGACGATGGCGCAATCGCCCCCGTCGCCAGGCAGGCCGCCCACGAAGGATTTGTCGATCTTCAGCCGGTGGATGGTCAGCTTTTTCAGATAGGCCAGGCTGGAATAGCCGGTTCCGAAATCGTCGATGGACAGGCCCACGCCCAGGCGCGCCAGGGCGTCGAGCACCTGCTGCATCTCCTGGGCATCCTGCAGCAGGACGGTTTCCGTCAGCTCCAGCTCCAGCCAGCGCGCCGGCAGGTTGTACTGGGCCAGCAGCGCGGAGATGCGCTCCACGAAGCCCGCCTGCCGGAACTCCAGCGCCGATACGTTGACAGAGACCACCAGGGGAGTGCCGCAGCCCATCCAGTGCGCCGCCTCCTTGACGGCCTGCTCCATCACCCATGCGCCCAGCGTGACGATGTAGCCCGACTCCTCCGCCAGCGGCACGAAGGTGCCTGGCGAGACCACGCCGAATTCCGGATCCGTCCACCGCACCAGCGCCTCGGCCCCCACGATGCACCCCGTCGCCATATCCACCTGCGGCTGGTAGTGCACCGCCATGTGCCCGTGGTTCAGCGCCTGGCGCATGGCGTGCTCCATCTTCATGCGCGACAGCAGGTGCGCGTTCATCTGCGGCTGGTAGAAGCCGTAGCTGCCCCGGCCGCGCTCCTTGACCCGGTACATGGCGGTATCGGCATGCTTGATGAGGTCGTCGAGCGCATCCCCATCCTGCGGATACAGCGACATGCCGATGCTGCACTGGATGGAAAACCCCATTTCGTCGAGCATGAAGGGGCGCAGCATCTCTTCCTGCACGCGGCGCGCCACGCTCTCGGCAATGGCCGCGTCCGCATCGTGCAGATAGATGACGAATTCGTCGCCCCCGAGGCGGCACAGCATGTCGGACTGGCGCAGGCAGCCCTGCAGGCGCTCGGCCACGAGCTTCAGCACACGGTCACCGAAGGGATGCCCCAGGGAATCGTTGACGTTCTTGAACCGGTCGAGGTCCAGGAACAGGATGGCGAACCCGCCGCCATGGCCGCGCGAGGCTTCGATGGCCGCGGCCACCCTCTTGTTGAGCGGCAGCCGGTTGGGCAGTCCCGTGAGCGCGTCGCTATAGGCCAGCTCCTCGATGCGCTTTTGCGCGGCATGCTGCACGGAAAGGTCCCGCATGAAGCCTATGCTCTGCGCGACGGCGCCCGCATCGTCGCGCAGCGCCACCCATGACAGCTGCACGCAGCAGTGCGCATCCTCTTCCTGGCGCAGCCGCAGTTCGCCTTCCCAGAAGCCCGCCTGTTCCCAGCCCTGCCGCACCTCGGCCATGAATTCGGCATCGTCCTGCGCCATGGCGAAAAGCGCCGTCACCCGCCGGCCGACCACCCCCTGCGCCGCCGCACCCAGGAGTTGCTCGCACCCAGGGTTGATGCGGGCCACGGCATGCCGTTCGTCGGCGATGAAAATCGCGTCCAGGCTCGATTCGAACACCCGCGCCGCCAGGCGCAGTCCGGCCTGCACCTCGGCCTGCCGGGAAATGTCGCGGAACGAGTACACCCGCCCCGCCGGGCGTCCCTGGATGAGCTGCGGCACCGAGCGCTGCTCCACCGTCATGCCGTTGCGCAGGTGCAGGATGTCGGTGGTCTCCAGCATCGGCTCATGCGCGATCGCGGCCAGGCGGAGCCGATAGGCCTCGGCATCGAGCACCTGGCCCTCCATGTGCGCCCTGATCGCCGCATCGTCGCGCCGCAAAAGCAGCTCGCGCGGCAGCTGCCATATCTGGGCCAGCCGTTGGTTGAAGGCGCGGATCTCCCCGTGCAGATTGCAGGTCAGCACGCCGTCGGCCGCGGAATCGAGGGTCGCACGCAACTCCGACAGCAGGCTCTCCAGTTCGCGCTGGGAGGCCTCGTGCTCCGACCGGTCCTGCATGGTCAGCAGCAGGTACCGGTCCGCGGGGTCGCCCTCGGATGCCTGGATGGCAAGCACGCGCCTGTCCACCGGCACCAGGTTGCCGCTGTGCATGTTGCGCACCCAGGTATGCGAGTGGATGCCGGCGGCAATGCCGGCATGGGACTGCCCCCAGAAAATCAGGTCTTCGGGCGTCACCACCAGGCCGTGGACCGGCATGCCCTCCATGTCCGCCACGCTGCGCCCCACCAGCCGCGCGGCGGCCTCGTTGGCATGGCGTATCTGCAGCGTGTGGCCGTCCACCAGCCACGCGGCCAGATCGATGCCGTTCCATATCGCAGCGAAGGATTGCCCGCTGATGATCACGCGCTGCCCCCGCAATCCCGAGGGCTGAGGGCACGCTCGAAGAAGTAGGAGATACGTGGCCGCGGCAGCAGGTAGTCGAGGGCGTCCCGCGGCAATTGCGCGGGCTTGAGGCTGCGCAAAATGCCGACCTCGTCGTTCTGCGCCAGGTCGAGCAATGGCGCCTCGTCCCTGGGCACGGCCGGCTCATACAGCACGACGCAGGGACGCAGGGAATGCAACGCGTCCACCACGACCACCAGCCCGAAACGGCCATCCACCAACTGGACCAGCGAGCCCGGCGGATAGACCCCCATCATCCGGATGAAGGCCCCCAGCACCGTGGCGTCGAAGCACTCGCGCCGTAGCGCGAAGATCCTGGCCAGGGCTTCGTGGGGCGTCAACGCCTGCTCCCCGTGCAATGGATTGCACAGGCGGTCGTAGCGGTTGACAAGCGCCAATATCTGCCCGCACCGGCTGAGATCCTCGCCGACGAGGCGCAGCGGAAACCCGCTGCCATCGGCCATTTCGTGGTGCTGCGCAATCGCGATCAGCACGTCGCTGGACAGCCCCATGCGCTGCCCCAGGTCCACCGACAGGCCCACGTGCTCCTGATAGCGCTGCATGTCCGAAGGGCTGAGTGCGGCGCCCGGCTCCGCGATATGAATCGGCAAGCCCACCTTCCCCAGGTCGTGCAGCAAGGCCGCCGCCCCCAGGAGGCACAACTCCTGCGCCTCCATGCGGAGCGAGCGCCCAAGCAGCAAGGCCAGCACCAGCACGTTCACCGCATGGCCAGCCGAGCGCTGGCCCAGGCTGTCTGCCAGCAGGTGAACCGCGCATGGCCCCTTTTCCAGCAGTTGCGCGACGCATGCGCGGACCAGGGATTCCGCCTGTTCGCGCATCTCTTGCGGCGCCGCCTGCACCCCGGCGCAGACCGATTCATAGACGGTGGCGGCCTCCTGGTAGCGCTGCCTGCAACGCTGCTGCGTTGCGTTGAATATCGCCCGCACGTCGGCATGCGCGGTGGTGCCGTGCCCCTGCCGCTCGGCAGCGGGTTCGCTGGCATCGACCGATTCCGGTGGCATGTCCGCGTCCGCCATCCGCCCGGGCGCCTCCGACGGCGTTTGCGCCAGGGCCGTGCTCTTGGCCGGGATGTGGCGTACGGATTTCAGTCCCAGGTCCCGCAGAACACGAATCTGCTCATGCGTCGAGATTCTGAAGCTGTTCATCGGAAAGGGATGGTTCATCCAACCCACTTCGAGCTGGATGAACATGCCGACGCGGAGGGCATCGATATCAATCAGAACAGATTGGTTCACTTCAGTTGGCTGGGAGCAAATCCACGCGCGCCCATCTTACCGAAGCATTATGGTCAGTTACCAGCGTTGCGTATTAGTTACAAACAATCGGGATGATCGTTGGCAGCGGGTGCGAAGCATTTTTCAGGGCAGGCACCACGGCGCTGGCTGCCCGTGCACCACGTCCATCCACAAGGCCCAGCCCCCCAGCGTGAAGAGCACCAGACCCGCCAGCCTGGGCCCCCATGTGCCCGCCACACCGTTGACGCGAGCACGAAGCCGGCCCCACACCACAGGCCCCATCACCAGCCAGACGCCACTGCCAACGCCAAACAGCACCATGCACAGGGCGCCACGCGGAACGCTGCCGCTCAATGCCGCGGTGAGCAACGCGGTGTAGAGCAGGCCGCAAGGCAGCAGCGCCCAGGCGCAGCCGGTCACGAACAGGCCTCCAGGCCGGGATACCAGAGATCGCACCCTGCCCCAGACCGCCCTGCCGGCGCCGTCCAGCCATACGGGCTGGCGCACCTGCAGCATCATCAACAAGCCCCAGGCGAGGATCAGCACATGGAACATGGTCCAGACGGGGCGCAGCGCGGCGCTGCCTTGGCTCAACCACGCCAGCCGCTCCATGGCGAAGGCTGCCAGGGCGCCCGCCACGCCATAGCCCGTCAACCGCCCCAGATGGAATCCGACGGTGCGCTGCACCACGGATCCGCGCGGCATCCAGCGCACGACCTGCTCGCCGCCACCCGGGGCGCCGCCTGCCCCCGTCAAGGCGGCGCAGGGCGCTGCGCACATGACGAGACAATGCGTCCCGCCCATCAAGCCCATGAAGAATGCCGTCGAAGCCAGCGCCAGCAACATGGATCAGATGATGCGCGAGAAACGTGCCCGATTGCGGTCCGCCTGCAAGTACTTGTCGAACACCATCGCCACGCCACGCACGAAGAACCAGCCCATCGTGGTGACCTCGATGCCCTCGGCGCCGACCTTCACCAGGCCCTGCTCCGCCATTTCTTCGAGCTGCTGCAGCTCGGCCTCGAAATAGCGGCGGAAATCGATGAGCCAGGACTGCTCGACCGGCTCGAACA
>Ga0209959_100865_pt1 | contig 14642 bp, 8 predicted proteins | sample ThiBiot_300_biof_2_FD_183943 | JGI IMG/M metagenome (GOLD analysis project Ga0209959, IMG submission 183943) | Wastewater bioreactor microbial communities from Cape Town, South Africa - Thiocy_expt_300_biof (SPAdes) | ecosystem: Engineered > Bioremediation > Thiocyanate > Unclassified | place...
ACCTTCGTGCTGATCCCGCCGCTGCTGCTGATCTTCCTGGTGCTGGGCACCATCTTCCTGGGCGTGGCCACCCCCACCGAGGGCGGCGCCATGGGCGCCATGGGCGCCATCATCATGGCCGCGTCGCGCGGGCGCCTCAACATGTCGCTGCTCAAGCAGGCGCTGGCCACGACGACCAGGCTGTCGTCCTTCGTCATGTTCATCCTGATCGGCGCCACCTTCTTCAGCATGGTGTTCCAGGCCGCCGACGGCCCGGTGTGGGTGGAGCACCTGCTGGCACAGCTGCCCGGCGGCCAGGTGGGCTTCCTGGTGTTCGTGAACGTCATGATCTTCGTGCTGGCGTTCTTCCTGGACTTCTTCGAGCTGTCCTTCATCGTGGTGCCGCTGCTCGCGCCCATCGCCGACAAGATGGGCATCGACCTGGTCTGGTTCGGCGTGCTGCTGGCGGTCAACATGCAGACCTCGTTCATGCACCCGCCCTTCGGCTTCGCACTGTTCTTCCTGCGCTCGGTCGCGCCCGACAAGCCCTACGTGGACCATGTCACCGGCAAGACCATTGCGCCGGTGACGACGATGCAGATCTACAAGGGCGCGATTCCCTTCCTGATCCTGCAGCTGACCATGGTGGCCATCCTGATCGCCTTCCCCGGCCTGGTGACGAGCCAGCTCGACAAGAAGGTGGACGTGGACATGAACGCCGTGGGCACGCAGATGCTGGAGAACCTGAACCAGCAGGACCTGAACTTCGGCGAACCCGACGCCGAGGGCGCCGAAGAGAACAAGGACGACGCCGGCGCCGCCCCCGCGCCTGAGCTGGAGCCGCCCGCGAGCGACACGGCTGCGGAACCCTCCTCCGAGGCCGACGACCCGGTCAAGGCCCTGGAGGAAGCGGCGGGCAAGCGCTGACCGGCCGCGGCCGGAGCCACCCAGCCAACGACGACGCCCGGTGCACCGCATCGGGCGTTTGCATTTTCAGCAACGCATGAGACCGCCCGTGGTTGTGGATGCGCACCGGCTGCGCGACCATCGAAGCATGTTCAACGGTTGACGGACAAATGGCTCGCACGGGTACAGGCAGCAGACAGAGGGCGGCACGGGCGCTGGAGCAGTTCACGCCCGCCACGCGCGCCTGGTTCGCGTCGGCCTTCGGCGCGCCCACGCCCGTGCAGGAGGCCGCGTGGGACGTGATACGCGGCGGCGAATGCGCGCTGGTCATCGCCCCGACGGGCTCCGGCAAGACGCTCGCGGCGTTCCTGCACGCCATAGACCGGCTGTTCGCGGAGAAGGACGATGCCGCGGCCGATGCCGCGGCCGCCGCGACCGGGGCGGCCACCCGCGTGCTCTACATCTCGCCCATCAAGGCGCTGGGCGCCGACGTGCAGCGCAACCTGCGCCTGCCGCTCGACGGCGTGGGCGCGCAGCGCTCGCGCCGCGGGGACCCGGCCGTGGAGATCACGGTGGGCATGCGCACGGGCGACACCCCCGGCGCGCAGCGCGCGGCGCTCCTGCGCAGGCCGCCCGACATCCTGATCACCACGCCCGAATCGCTCTACCTCATGCTCACGTCGAAGGCACGCGAGACGCTGCGCGGCGTGCGCACGGTCATCGTCGACGAGGTGCACGCGGTCGCGGGCACCAAGCGCGGGTCGCACATGGCGCTGAGCCTGGAGCGGCTCGACGCCCTGCTCGACCGGCCGGCCCAGCGCGTGGGCCTCTCCGCCACCGTGCGGCCCGTGGACCGCGTGGCGGCCTTTCTGGGCGGGGCGCGGCCGACCACCGTGGTGAACCCGCCGGCCGGCCGCAGGCTGGAGCTGAGGATCGTGGTGCCGGTGCAGGACATGGCGGACATCCCTGCGCGCGACGAGTCCGGCACCGCGGGGTCGATCTGGCCGCACGTGGAGGCCAGCATCCTGGAGCAGGTGCTCTCGCGCCGCTCGACCATCGTGTTCGCCAACTCCCGCGGCGCCGCGGAGAAGCTGACGGCGCGGCTGAACGCGCTGTACGCCGAGCGCATGCAGATCCCGCGGCAAGGCGACGCCCCCGCGGCGGTGCAGTACCCGTCCTCCAGCGGCGGCACGGGCAACCGGACGGACGGCGCCGCGCCCCTGATCGCGCGCTCGCACCACGGCTCGGTCTCGAAGGAGCAGCGCAGCGACATCGAGGACGCGCTCAAGTCCGGGGCGCTGCGGTGCGTGGTGGCCACCTCCAGCCTGGAGCTGGGCATAGACATGGGCCTGGTGGACCTGGTGATCCAGGTGGCCGCGCCGCCCTCGGTCGCGAGCGCCCTGCAGCGCGTGGGGCGTGCGGGGCACCAGGTGGGCGGGACGTCCCGCGGCCTGGTCTATCCGCGCACGCGGCGCGAGCTGGTCGATGCCGCCGTGACCGTGCGCCGCATGCTGGCGGGAGAGCTCGAAGCCATCGAGCCGCCCCGCAACCCGCTCGACGTGCTGGCGCAGCAGACCGTGGCGGCCGTCGCCATGGACGCCATGCACGTGGACGACTGGTACGCCCTCGTGCGCAGGGCCGATCCGTTCCGCGCGCTGCCGCGCAGCGCGTTCGATGCCACGCTGGACATGCTGGCCGGGCGCTACCCGTCCGACGAGTTCGCCGAGTTCCGCCCGCGCCTCGTCTGGGACCGGATCGGCGGGCAACTCGGCGCACGCCCGGGCGCGAAGAGCCTGGCCGTCATCAGCGGCGGCACCATTCCCGACCGCGGCATGTTCACCGTCATGTTGCCCGAGGGCGAGGAAAAGGCGGGCGCGCGCCGCGTGGGCGAGCTGGACGAGGAGATGGTCTACGAATCCCGGGTGAACGACATCATCACCCTGGGCGCGACCTCCTGGCGCATCCAGCAGATCACGCACGACCAGGTGATCGTCGTTCCCGCGCCCGGCCGGTCCGCGCGGCTTCCGTTCTGGCGCGGCGAGGGGCTGGGGCGCCCCGCGGAACTGGGCGAGGCCATAGGCGCATTCCTGCGCGAGGTGGATGCCGCGCCCCGCGACGCCCATGCCGCGCTGGAGGCCGCGGGCCTGGACGCCAACGCCATCGCCAACATCCTCCAGCTCGCCGCGCAGCAGCGCGAGGCCACGGGCGCATTGCCCACCGACCGCACCCTGGTCATCGAGCGCTGCCGCGACGAGGGCGGGGACTGGCGCGTCATGCTGCATTCGCCCTACGGCCAGCGCGTGCATGCCCCCTGGGCGCTGGCCATCGCGCAGCGCATCCGCCAGCGCCTGAACGTGGACCCGTCCGTGGTGGCGGGCGACGACGGCATCATCGCGCGCATCCCGGACATGGAGGGACGCACGCCCGGCGCCGAGCTTTTCCTCTTCGACGCCGAGGCCGTGCAGCGCATCGTGGCCGAGGCCGTGGGCGCATCGTCCCTGTTCGCCGCGCGCTTTCGCGAGTGCGCCGCCCGCGCGCTGCTGTTGCCCAGGCGCAGCCCGGGCAAGCGCTCGCCGCTGTGGCAGCAGCGCCTGCGCGCGGGGCAGCTGCTGGAGATCGCGCGCGGGTATCCCGACTTCCCCATCCTCATCGAAACGGCGCGGGAATGCCTGCAGGACGTCTACGACCTGCCGGCCCTGGGCACGCTCATGCGGCGGCTGCAGGACGGCGGCATACGCATGCTGGAGGTCACCACGGAAGTCCCCTCCCCCTTCGCCGCGGACCTGCTCTTCGGCTACGTGGCCGAGTTCATGTACGAGGGCGACGCGCCGCTGGCGGAGCGGCGCGCCTCGGTGCTCTCGCTCGACAGCGGCCTGCTCGCGGACCTGCTGGGCCAGGTGGACATGGGCGAGATCCTCGACCCCGTCGTGGTGGAGCAGGCGGGCCTGGAGCTGCAGCGCATCGCCGCACAGCGCAGGGCATCCGGCATGGAAGGTGTGGCGGACCTGCTGCGCGAGCTCGGCCCGCTCGCGCCGGACGCCATCGTGCAAAGAACGGCGCAGCAGGACCCGGCCGCCGTGGCGGCATGGCTGGGCGGGCTCGAAGCGGCGCACCGCGCCATGCGCGTCACGGTGGCGGGCGAAGAGCGCTGGGCCGCCGTCGAAGACGCGGCGCGGCTTCGCGACGCGCTGGGCGCCAGGCTGCCCGCGGGCGTCCCGAAGACGTTCCGCGAGCCCGTGCCCGATCCGCTGCGGGACCTCGTCGCCCGGTACGCGCGCACCCACGGGCCCTTCACCACGGGCGAGGTGGCAACGCATTTCGGGCTGGGCGCCGCGGTGGCCGACGAGGCGCTCGAACGGCTGCAGGCCCAGGGCAAGGTGCTCAAGGGCAGCTTCGGCGTGGAGCGCCACCTGCGCGCGCAGGATGCGCACAGGCTTGCGCAAGGCCCCGCCGCGCGGCACGAATGGGTGGCCGAGGACGTGCTGCGCCGCCTGCGCCAGCGCTCGCTGCAGGCGGCGCGGGAGGCCGCGAAGCCCGCCGCGCAGCACGCCTACGTCCAGCTCGTGCTGGAGCGGCAGGCATTGGTGCCGGAGCTGACGGCCCGCGCGGCGAACGACGCGCCGCTCTTCGCGCAAGGGGCGCTGGAGGGCACCGCCGGCGTGGCGCGCGTGCTGGAGCAGCTGGCGGGGCTGGCGCTGCCGGCATCGCAATGGGAGAGCCTTGTCCTGCCGGCGCGCGTGCGCGACTACCGGCCCTTCATGCTGGACGAGCTGCTGGCGTCCGGCGAGGCAGTCTGGGCCGGCCACGGCGCGGCGGGCGATGGCGACGGCCTGGTGTCGCTGCACCTGAGCGAGATGGCAGCCGACACGCTTGCCCCGCAGCCGGAGGCGGGCGGCGATGCGCCCACCGGGCTGCGGCAGGCCATTCTCGACGTGCTGGGGCGCGGCGGCGCCTTCCTCGCGCGCCAGATCGCCCAGCATGTGGACGCCGATCCCGCGCAGCTGCATGCCGCGCTCTGGCAGCTGGCCTGGAGCGGCTACGTCACCAGCGACGGCTGGCAGCCCTTGCGCGCGTTGACGTCCCCGCACGGATCGCGCCGCGCCGAGACCGTGCGCCCACAGCGCCGCTCGTGGCGCATGCGAGGCCGGCCGCAGCCACCGGATGCGCCGGAACATGCGGGCCATTCGGGCATTGCGCTGGGAGACCTCACGCTCGCGGGCCGCTGGTCCCTCGTGCAGCGCCCTGCATCCAGCGATACCGAGCGCGCCTTCGCGCTGGCCGAGGGCCTGCTCGACCGCCACGGCATCGTCACGCGCTCCGCCGTCATGGCGGAGAACGTGCCGGGCGGACTGCCGGCATTGCGGCCCGTGCTGCACGCCATGGAGGACGCGGGCCGCGTGCTGCGGGGCAGGTTCGTGGACGGCCTGGGCGCGGCCCAGTTCGCCGACAAGGCGGCCATCGAGCGGCTGCGCGAGTTGACGCAGCTGCAGACAGCTCAGCCGCTGGCCGTCGCGCTTTCGGTGCTGGACCCGGCCAACCCGTTCGGCGCGGCCCTCGCCTGGCCCGCGCACCGCCTGGGCATACGCCCCCAGCGGCGCAGCGGCGGCATCGTCGTGCTCTGCGGCGGCAGGCTGGCGCTCTACCTCACGCCGGGCAGGCGCCAGTTGCTGACCTGGCTGGACGCCGAGCGCGCGGACGAGCGCACGGCGCTCGCGCATGCGCTGCAGGCGCTGGTCCACGCGCTGGAGCGCGAGAAGCGCGGCCGCTTCACCATCGAAACCGTCGACGAACAGCCGGTCGGCAGGTACCCGCTGCTCGGGCTGCTGCGCGAGGCGGGCTTTTCCCGCGTGCCCAAGGGGCTCAGCTGGTACGGGTGACTTCCGCAGAAACGAAAAACCGCGGCCGGGGCCGCGGTTCTTCCATGGGCGGCAGGCACGGTGCCCGCCAGGATGGACCTCAGATCTTCACGGAAGCCATGGTCTGCAGGAACGGCAGCTCGGAGATGCGGCTCCACAGAATCTGGTCGCGCTGGAAGGCGCGCAGGTCCTCGTAGATCTTCTTGAAGGCGGGCTCCTTGGCGCTGTGCTCGGCATAGACCTCCTGCGCGGCCTTGAAGCCGGCCTCGACGACGGCCTTCGGGAACGGCTTGAGCTGGGTGCCCGAGCCGACCATGCGCTTGAGCGAGACCGGGTTGAGCATCAGGTACTTGGAAGTGCCGTCCTGGTTGGCCACGGCGGCGGCCGCCTTGACGATGGCCTGGTTCTCGGGCGACAGCTTGGCCAGTGCCTTGTTGTTGACGAAGAACTCCAGGTCGGCGCCGCCTTCCCACCAGGCGCCGTAGTAGTAGTACTTGGCGACCTTGTTGTAGCCCAGCTTCTCGTCATCGTAGGGACCGACGAACTCCACCGCGTCCAGCGTGCCCTTCTCCAGCGCCTGGTACACCTCGCCGGCGGGCATGTTCTGCGCCACCACGCCCAGCTTGGCCATGGATTCGCCGAACACGCCGCCGCCCAGGCGCATCTTCAGGCCCTTGAAGTCCGCGGGTGACTTGATCTCCTTGCGGTACCAGCCGCCCATCTGCGTGCCGGTGTTGAGCGCGCTGAGCGTCTGGAAGTTGTACTTGGCGAACAGCTCATTGAGCAGCTTGCGGCCGTTGCCGTGCTCCTTCCAGGCCTGGTTCTGGCCAGCGGTCAGGCCGAACGGCACGGCACAGCTGAAGGCGAAGGCCGGGTCCTTGCCGGTGTAGTAGTAGGCCGCCGTCAGCCCCATCTCGATGGTGTCCTCGGACAGCGCATCGACGATGCCGAACGCGGGCATCAGCTCGCCGGCCGCGTGCACCGAAACCTCGAACTTGCCGCCCGAGAGCGCCTTGACGGTCTCGGCGAACTTCACGCCCGCGCCGTGCAGGGTTTCCAGCGACTTCGGGAACGAGGTGGCCATGCGCCAGCGCACTGCCGCCTGGGCATGCACGGCCGGAGCCACACCGGCAGCCAGCACACCAGCCAAGCCCGCATTTTTGATGAGAGAGCGACGATCCATGAGTGATATCTCCAATGTTTGATCCGCAGACGAAACTCCGGCAGGCGGCGCAGCGCGGCACTGCCCCTAGAGCCGTCCAAGTGTAATTAGTTATTGCAGCCTGGATACCGACCGAGGGTATCCACCCTCATGCCACGGCGCGCGACGGCACGGCCGCCGGCCTGGCGCAGAAACGCTGCGCGATGGCGCGCTCCATGCCTTCGGCGTCCAGGCCCTGCAGGGCCAGCAGCCTGGCGGGGTCGCCATGCTCGATGAATGCATCGGGCAGGCCCAGCTGCAGCAACGGGCGCAGCACGCCCGCGGCGTTGAGCGCCTCGCCCACCGCGCTGCCCGCGCCGCCCATGATGCAGCCCTCCTCCACGGTGACCAGGGCCTCGTGCTCGGCCGCCACGCGCAGCAGCAGCTCGGTGTCCAGCGGCTTGGCCCAGCGCATGTTGACCACCGTGGCGTCGAGCTTCTCGGCCGCCTGCAGCGCCGGGTACAGCAGCGTGCCGAAGGCCAGGATGGCGATGCGCCGGCCCTGGCGGCGCACCTCGCCCTTGCCGAAGGGCAGGCCCTCCAGGCCGGCCAGCGGCGCCACGCCCACGCCGGCGCCGCGCGGGTAGCGCACGGCCACGGGGTGATCCTGCTCGTAGGCGGTGGTGAGCAGCTGGCGGCATTCGCGCTCGTCGGCGGGGCAGGCCATGCTCATGTGGGGGATGCAGCGCACGAAGGCGATGTCGTAAGCGCCCGCGTGCGTGGCGCCGTCCGCGCCCACGAGGCCCGCGCGGTCGAGCGCGAAGACCACGGGCAGGTTCTGCAGCGCCACGTCGTGGATGAGCTGGTCGTAAGCGCGCTGCAGGAAGGTCGAGTAGATGGCCACGACGGGCTTCACGCCCTCGCAGGCCATGCCCGCGGCGAAGGTCACGGCATGCTGCTCGGCAATGCCCACGTCGTAGTAGCGGCCGGGGAAGCGCTGGTGGAACTCCACCATGCCCGAGCCCTCGCGCATGGCCGGCGTGATGCCCACGAGGCGCTGGTCCTTGGCGGCCATGTCGCACAGCCATTGGCCGAAGACCTGGGTGAAGGTCTGCTTCGGCGGCGTGGCGGGCTTGACCAGGCCCACGCGCGGGTCGAACTTGCCGGGGCCGTGGTAGGCCACGGGGTCGGCCTCGGCGAGCTTGTAGCCCTGGCCCTTCTTGGTGACCACGTGCAGGAACTGCGGGCCCTTGAGGCTCCTGATGTTCTCCAGCGTGGGGATGAGCGAGTCGAGGTCGTGCCCGTCGATGGGGCCGATGTAGTTGAAGCCGAACTTCTCGAACAGCGTGGCCGGCACCACCATGCCCTTGGCCTGCTGCTCCAGGCGCTTGGCGAGTTCGAGCAGCGGCGGCGCGTTCCTGAGCACGCTCTTGCCCACGTCGCGCGCCTTGGCGTAGAACTGGCCGCTCATGAGCTGCGCGAGGTAGCGGTTGAGCGCACCCACGGGCGGGCTGATGCTCATGTCGTTGTCGTTGAGGATGACGAGCAGGTCGGCGTCTGCCACGCCCGCGTTGTTGAGCGCCTCGAAGGCCATGCCGGCCGTCATCGCGCCGTCGCCGATCACGGCGATCGCGCGGCGGTCCTCGCCCTTCTGCTTGGCCGCCAGCGCCATGCCCAGCGCGGCCGAGATGCTGGTGGACGAGTGCGCCGTGCCGAAGGTGTCGTACTCGCTCTCGGCGCGCTGCGGGAAGCCCGACAGGCCGCCGAGCTGGCGCAGCGTGCCCATGCGCTCGCGCCGGCCGGTGAGGATCTTGTGCGGGTAGGTCTGGTGGCCCACGTCCCACACCAGGCGGTCGCGCGGCGTGTCGAACACGGCGTGCAACGCCACGGTGAGCTCCACCGTGCCCAGGTTGGACGACAGGTGGCCACCGGTCTTGGAGACGCTCTCCAGCACGAAGGCGCGCAGCTCGCCAGCCAGGCTCTTGAGCTCGGCGCGCGACAGCCGGCGCAGGTCGGCCGGGTCGTTCACGCGTTCGAGCAGCGGGTAGTTGGTCGTGGACATATGCTCTTTTTTTCCTAGCTGCCAGCGCTTGATGGATAAGTGCTGGCGGCCAATTTGGCTTAAAAACGGCCTTTCAGTGCGAACGGCGCACCACCATGTCGGCCAGCGCCGCCAGCGCACGCGTATCCGCCAGGCCGCTCGCGGCCAGCGCGGCGTGCGCCTCGGCCCGCAGCGCCTCGGCATGGTCGCGGGCGGCGTCCAGCCCCATCAGCGAGACGTAGGTGGGCTTGTCGCTGGCGGCATCCTTGCCCGCGGTCTTGCCCAGCGTGGCGGAGTCCTGCGTCACGTCCAGCACGTCGTCGACCACCTGGAACGCGAGGCCTATGGCCGCACCATACTGCGCCAGCGCCTGCTCGGCCACCCTGGCGGGCTCGCCGCAGGCCGCGCCCATGACCACGCTGGCGCGCAGCAGCGCCCCGGTCTTGAGGCGGTGCATGTGGCGCAGCTGGTCCTGCGTGAGCTGTTGGCCCACGCTGGCCAGGTCTATGGCCTGGCCGCCGGCCATGCCGTCGGCCCCCGCGGCCTGGGCCAGCAGGCGGCACAGGCGGGCCTGCATGGCGGGGGGCACACCGTCCTCCGGCGTCAGCAGCTCGAAGGCCAGGGCCTGCAGCGCGTCGCCGGCCAGCAGCGCCTGCGCCTGGCCGAAGCGCACGTGCACCGTGGGCTTGCCGCGGCGCAGCACGTCGTTGTCCATGCAGGGCATGTCGTCGTGCACGAGCGAGTAGGCGTGGATCAGCTCCACCGCGCAGGCGGCGCGCAGCGCGGCCTGGCCCAGCCCGCCCACGGCCTCGCAGGCCGCCAGCACCAGCAGCGGGCGCAGGCGCTTGCCGCCGTCGAGCACCGCGTAGCGCATGGCCGCGCCCAGGCCCGCGGGCGCATCCGCCCGCACCCAGAGCGACAGCCCCGCCTCGACCTGCGCGAGCTGCCCGCGCATCCAGCGGGCGAAGTCGTAGTCCGAGGTAGGCATCACTCCTGCGTCCATGGCTGCAGCGCCCCCTCGTCCAGCACCTTGATCTGGTCCTGCACGGCCTCCAGGCGCGCGCGGCAGAAGTCCAGCAGCGCCGCGCCGCGCTGGTAGCCCGCCAGCATCTGCTCCAGCGGCAGCTGCCCCGACTCGATGCGGGCCACGAGCTGCTCGAGCTCCTCCAGCGCGGCTTCGTAGCTCGCGGGATCGGGCTGTGGTGCGGGTGCGGCGGGGGCCTTGGGCATGGGATGGTGGGGCGCCTTGCGCCAAGTGGAAACGGGCAATTTTAGGCGCTGCTCCACAAACACGCGGGTGGCGGGCCTGTTCAATACCAGTACGGGCGCCGCGGAAATAACCCCACCGCCTATAATCCCATTCCTTCGATACGAACCGGCTACGGAGTCTTCCCTGGGCCGGTTTCGTTTTTTCTATTGTCCGTGCGCACGCGCACCCTCCCTGTGGGGAGTCTTTAGGTCAGGTCACCCATGTCTGATTTAAGTCTTCGACTGCAGCAGGCCGCAAGCCAACTACCGGTTTCCAGCTACTTCGACGAGGCGCTCCTGCGGCGCGAACTGGAGACCATCTTCCGCCAGGGCCCCCGCTATGTCGGGCACGCGCTGAGCGTGCCCGAGATCGGGGACTACTACGCCCTGCCCCAGGAGAGCGAGGGCCGCGCGCTGGTGCGGGGCGCCCAGGGCCGGGTGGAGCTGGTCTCCAACGTCTGCCGCCACCGCCAGGCGGTGATGCTCACGGGCCGCGGCAACCTGCAGGCCCAGGGCAAGGGCCATGCGGGCGGCAACATCGTGTGCCCCATCCACCGCTGGACCTACTCCAGCAGCGGCGAGCTGCTGGGCGCGCCGCATTTCGCGCACGACCCCTGCCTGAACCTGAACAACTACCAGCTGCGCGAGTGGAACGGCCTGCTGTTCGAGGACAACGGCCGCGACATCGCCGCCGACCTGGCCGGCATGGGCCCGCAGCACGACCTGTCGTTCGACGGCTACGTGCTCGACCACGTGGAGCTGCACGAGTGCAGCTACAACTGGAAGACCTTCATCGAGGTCTACCTGGAGGACTACCACGTCGGCCCGTTCCACCCCGGCCTGGGCAACTTTGTCACCTGCGACGACCTGCGCTGGGAGTTCGCCCGGGAGTATTCCGTGCAGACCGTGGGCGTGGCGCCCACCTTCGGCAAGCCGGGCTCCGACGTCTACAGGAAATGGCACGAGGTGCTGCTCAAGTACCAGGGCGGCAAGCTGCCCGAGCGCGGCGCCATCTGGCTGACCTACTACCCGCACATCATGGTGGAGTGGTACCCGCACGTGCTCACCGTCTCCACGCTGCACCCGATCGGCGTGGACAGGACGCTGAACATGGTGGAGTTCTACTACCCCGAGGAGATCGCGGCCTTCGAGCGCGAGTTCGTCGAGGCCCAGCGCGCCGCCTACATGGAGACCTGCATCGAGGACGACGAGATCGCCGAGCGCATGGACGCGGGCCGCAAGGCCCTGATGCAGCGCGGCGACAACGAGGTCGGCCCCTACCAGAGCCCCATGGAGGACGGCATGCAGCACTTCCACGAGTGGTACCGCGAGCGCCTGGGCGACGCCGTGCCCAAGGCCTGAGCTGAGCGACACCCACGCCATTTGCTACCATAAAAATAGCTGTTGGCGCTTGCCACATGAGCGCCAGCAGCTTTTTCCGTATAAAACCATAGGTTCCCATGCAAGCGCTCTGGATGGTATTGGCGGCGTTCCTGTTCGCCAGCATGGGGGTGTGCGTCAAATTCGCCTCGGCGTACTTCAATTCGGCCGAGATGGTGTTCTACCGCGGCGTCATCGGCATGGCCGTGCTCTGGTGGCTCGCGCGCTCGCAGCAGGTGGCGCTGGCGACGCGCTACCCCGGCATGCACGCCTGGCGCAGCCTGATCGGCGTCCTCTCCATCGGCGCGTGGTTCTATGCGATCGCCCACCTGCCGCTGGGCACGTCGATGACGCTCAACTACATGAGCAGCGTGTGGGTCGCGGCCTTCATCGTGGGCGGCGCGCTGTTCGCGTGGCGCCCCTCCAGCCGCCAGCCGCGCCCGCCGCTGCAGGTGCCGCTGCTGCTGACGGTGCTGACGGGCTTCGCGGGCGTGGTGCTGATGCTGCGGCCCAGCCTGGGCGACAGCCAGGGCTTCGCCGCGCTGATCGGCCTGGGCTCGGGCCTGGGCGCGGCCCTGGCCTACATGCAGGTGGTGGCGCTCTCGCGCCTGGGCGAGCCCGAGACGCGCACGGTGTTCTACTTCGCCGCCGGATCGGCCGTGGCGGGCGCGGCGGCCATGGCCGTCACCGGCATGTCCTCCTGGCCCGGCTGGCCCGCGCTGTGGCTGCTGCCGCTGGGCATGCTGGCGGCGCTGGGGCAGCTGTGCATGACGCGCGCCTACTCGCGCGCCCTCACGCCGCGCGGCACGCTCGTGGTGGCCAACCTGCAGTACTCGGGCATCGTCTTCGCCGGCATCTACGGCGTGCTGCTGTTCGGCGACCAGCTGCCGCTGGCGGCCTGGACCGGCATGGCGATCATCGTCGCCAGCGGCATCGCGGCGACCGTGCTGCGCACCCGGGCGGCGCCGGACACCCCTGCGGAAGAACACTAGGTAGGGCCACAATGAAGGCTTCGACATTCCCCGACGAAGCACTTCCATGCCCTTCACCACGCTGATCTCCGTTTCCGAACTGCAGGCCCTCGTGCGCGGCGGCCAGCCGCTGATGGTGTTCGACTGCAGCTTCGACCTGGCGCAGCCCTCGCTGGGCGCCGCGCAGTACCGCGAGGCGCACATCCCCGGCGCGCTGCACGCCGACCTCGACAAGGACCTGAGCGCCCGGCACGGCGCGCCCGGGCACGGCGGCACGCTGACCGCCTCGGCGGCCGACGAGCCCGCCTCGGGCGGGCGCCACCCGCTGCCGGGCCGCGAGCGCTTCGCCACCTGGCTCTCCAGCATCGGCTTCTCCAACGACATGCAGGCCGTGGTCTACGACCGCAACGGCGCCAACTACTGCGGGCGCCTGTGGTGGATGCTCAAGTGGGCGGGCCACGACGCCGTGGCCGTGCTCGACGGCGGCCTGCAGGCCTGGCAGGCCGCGGGCGGCAAGCTGGCCAGCGGCGATGAGCCCGCGCGCTTCCAGGCCAACTTCGAGCTGCGCGCGCCGCTGCGCCGCCTGGTGGGCGTGCAGGAGGTGCTGGAGCACCTGGGCCGGCCCGGCCAGACCCTGGTCGACGCGCGCGCCACGCCGCGCTTTCGCGGCGAGGTCGAGCCGCTGGACCCCGTGGCGGGCCACATTCCCGGCGCGCTCAACCGCCCCTTCGGCCTGAACCTGGGGCCCGACGGCCGCTTCAAGAGCCCCGGGCAGCTGCGCGCCGAGTTCCAGGACCTGCTGGGCGAACGCCCGGCCGCCAGCGTGGTGCACCAGTGCGGCAGCGGCGTGAGCGCCGTGCCCAACCTGCTGGCCATGGAGATCGCCGGCCTGGGGCCGACGGCCCTGTTCGCGGGCAGCTGGAGCGAGTGGTGCAGCGACCCGGCCCGGCCCGTGGAGCGCGGCTGACGGCCCCGCGGCCCGTGCACGCTCAGGAAGCCTCCCGGCCAACGCCGCGCACGGCGGCATCCTGCGCGGAGCGGCCCAGCGCCACGACGGCCAGGGCAAGCGGGACGAAAGAGACCCAGAGCACCGCGTTCCAGCCATAGGCCGACAGCAGGCTGCCGGACAGGAACGAGCCGATGGCCATCAGGCCGAACACGATGAAGTCGTTGAGCGACTGCACGCGCGTCCTCTCCTCGGGCCGGTGGCACTCCAGCACCAGCGCGGACGCGCCGAGGAACCCGAAGTTCCAGCCCAGCCCCAGCAGGACCAGCGTGGCCCAGAAATGCGCCACGTCGATGCCTCCCAGCCCGACGGCGGCGGAAAGCCCGGTCAGCAGCAGGCCCACGATGGCCATGCGCCCCGCGCCGAAGCGCGCAATCAGGTGGCCCGTGAAGAAGCTGGGCGCGTACATCGCGATCACGTGCCACTGCAGGCCCAGGTTGGCGGACTCCTGCGAATGCCCGCAGATGCGCATCGCCAGCGGCGCGGACGTCATCAGGAAATTCATCAGCAGATAGGACACGGCGCCGCAGATGACGGCCGCGACGAAACGCGGCTGGCGCGCGATCTCGGCCAGCGGCCGGCCGCCGGCGATCTCCTGCGCGGACGGCATCGGCAGGTGCACCCCCAGCAGGACGAGGGCCGAGACGGCCGCCACCGCCGCCTGCACGAGGAAGGTGGCCGCGAACATGTGGGGGGGCCACAGGTCCATGGTCCAGGTCACCAGCTGCGGCCCCACCACGCCGGCGGCCACGCCCCCGGCCATCACGAGCGACAGCGCCCGCGGCCGCCGGGCCGGCGCCACGCCGTCGGCCGCCGCGAAGCGGAACGACAGCACCACGGCCGCGTAGCTGCCGCCGAAGAAGGTCGCCAGGCAGAACAGCCAGAACCAGCCCTGGATGATGGCCAGCATGGCCAGCAGGCCGGTGAGCACGCCCGCGCCGGTGCCCGCCAGGAAGGCGGTGCGCCGCCCGAACCGCCGGGCGATGGCGCCCACGGGCAGGGTGCACGCGGCCATGCCCACGACGAAGATGGAGACGGGCAGCGTGGCCAGCATCGGCGTGGGGGCCAGCATGTTGCCGACGATGGCGCCCGTGGCGTAGACCACCACCGAGTT
>Ga0209959_100866_pt1 | contig 14624 bp, 10 predicted proteins | sample ThiBiot_300_biof_2_FD_183943 | JGI IMG/M metagenome (GOLD analysis project Ga0209959, IMG submission 183943) | Wastewater bioreactor microbial communities from Cape Town, South Africa - Thiocy_expt_300_biof (SPAdes) | ecosystem: Engineered > Bioremediation > Thiocyanate > Unclassified | place...
CGCCATCATGCCCGCCGACATGCGCACGCCGGTGGACATGCGCGAGGTGATCGCGCGGCTGGTGGACGGCTCGGAGTTCCACGCGTTCAAGGAGCGGTTCGGCCCGGCCACGGTGTGCGGCTACGCGGCCATCGAGGGGCATGCGGTGGGCATCCTGACCAACAACGGCCCGCTGGACAGCGACGGCTCCAACAAGGCCGCGCAGTTCATACAGCTGTGCGTGCAGCTGGGCCGGCCGCTGGTCTTCCTGCAGAACATCACCGGCTTCATGGTGGGACGCAGGCACGAGGAGGCCGGGATGATCAAGCACGGCGCCAAGCTCATCCAGGCGCTGTCGAACGCGCCGGTGCCGCGCTTCACGGTGCTGTGCGGCGCCTCGTACGGCGCGGGCAACTACGGCATGTGCGGGCGCGCGTTCAAGCCCGACCTGATGTTCTCCTGGCCCAACGCCAGGACGGCGGTGATGGGCGGCGAGCAGGCCGCGATGACCATGCGCACCGTGGCCGAGAACGCCGCCCGGCGCGGGGGCAAGGATGTCGATGAACAAGCGCTGGCGGCCGAGAGCCGGGCCATCGTCGACACCTTCGAGTCGCAGTCCAGCGCCATCCACACCAGCAGCCTGCTGCTGGACGACGGGGTGATCGACCCGCGCGAGACGCGCGCATGGCTGGGCATGGCGCTGGCCACCGCGTTTGATGCCCGCGAGCGCGCGGTGCAGCCCATGCAGTTCGGCGTGGCGCGCCTGTAGCGGGCGCGGCGCGGCAGCTCAAAAAAAGAGAGCTGCCAGCGCTTGCCACCAAAGGTTTTCAGGCACTTTTCATTCAGAAAACAAGGAATGACGAGCGCTGGCAGCTCACATTTTTTCCAAAGGAGACCCCATCATGATGACTTCCGACCATATCGCCCTGCAGGACAGCGTGCGCAAGCTGATCGAGCGCGAGATCGAGCCGCACGTCGATGAATGGGAGGCGGCCGAGATCTTCCCCGCGCACGAGGTGTTCAAGAAGCTGGGCTCGGCCGGCTTCCTGGGCGTGAACAAGCCCGTGGAGTTCGGCGGCATGGGGCTGGACTACAGCTACGAGATCGCGTTCTGCGAGGCCATCGGCGGCATCAGCTCGGGGGGAGTGGGCATGGCCATCGCGGTGCAGACCGACATGGCCACGCCGGCGCTCACGCACTTCGGCTCGGACGAGCTGCGCGAGCTGTTCCTCAAGCCCACGGTGGCGGGCGACATGGTGGTGTGCCTGGGAGTGTCCGAATCGGGCGCGGGATCGGACGTGGCCTCGCTCAAGACCACGGCGCGCAAGGACGGCGACGACTACGTGATCAACGGCTCCAAGATGTGGATCACCAACGGCACCCAGGCCGACTGGATGTGCCTGCTGGCCAACACCAGCGAGGGCGACGTGCACCGCAACAAGTCGCTCATCTGCCTGCCGCTGCGCGAGAACGGCAAGCTGCGCCCCGGCATCAGCATGCAGAAGATCAAGAAGGTGGGCATGTGGGCGTCCGACACCGCGCAGGTCTTTTTCGACGAGGTGCGCGTGCCGCAGCGCTACCGCATCGGCGAGGAGGGCAAGGGCTTCACCTACCAGATGCGCCAGTTCCAGGAAGAGAGGCTGAGCGGCGCCACGCGGCGCGTGACGGCGCTGTCCAACGTGATCGACGAGACGATCGAGTACACGCGCCAGCGCAAGGCCTTCGGCCGCTCCATCCTCGACAACCAGTCCGTGCACTTCCGCCTGGCCGAGCTCAAGACCGAGGTCGAGATGCTGCGCTCGCTGATCTACCGCGCGGCCCAGGTGCACATGGGTGGCGGCGACATGACGGAGCTGGCCTCGATGGCCAAGCTCAAGGCCGGGCGCCTGTGCCGCGAGGTGACCGACTCGTGCCTGCAGTACTGGGGCGGCATGGGCTTCACGTGGGAGAACAAGGTCTCGCGCGCCTGGCGCGACCTGCGGCTGATCTCCATCGGCGGCGGCGCCGACGAGATCATGCTGACCATCATCTGCAAGCACATGGGCATCCTGCCCAAGCGCGCCTGAGCGGGGGACACGATGCGTTTCGACACGCTGCTCGTGGCCAACCGGGGCGAGATCGCCCTGCGCATCCTGCGCACCGCGCGGCGCATGGGCCTGCGCACGGTGGCCGTGTATTCCGACGCCGACGCGCACGGCCCGCACGTGCGCGCCGCCGACGTGGCCGTGCACATCGGCCCCACGCCGGCCGACCAGAGCTACCGCAACGCCGCCGCGCTGATCGAGGCCTGCCGCCGCACGGGCGCGCAGGCCATCCACCCGGGCTACGGCTTCCTGTCGGAGAACGCCGAGTTCGCGCAGGCCGTGGCCGACGCGGGCCTGGTCTTCGTCGGCCCCTCGGCGCGCGTGATCGCGCTCATGGGCAACAAGGCCCAGGCCAAGCAGGCCATGCAGGCCGCCGGCGTGCCCACGGTGCCGGGCGAGCAGGGCTGCGCCACGCAGGAGCAGATCGCCGCGGCGGCGCGGCGCATCGGCTTTCCGGTCATCCTCAAGGCCGCGGCCGGCGGCGGCGGGCGCGGCATGCGCGTGGTGCGCGAGGCGGGCGCGCTGGCCGAGATGTTCCGCCAGGCGCAGTCCGAGGCGGCGGGCGCCTTCGGCTCCGGCGAGATCATCATCGAGCGCGCGATCGAGCGCGGCCGCCACATCGAGGTGCAGGTGCTGTGCGACGAGCACGGCCGCTGCCTGCACCTGGGCGAGCGCGACTGCTCCACGCAGCGGCGCTTCCAGAAGCTGATCGAGGAGGCGCCTTCGCCCGCGGTGGACGCCGCGCTGCGCGAGGCCATGGGCCAGGTGGCGCGCCAGGCCTGCGAGGCCATCGGCTACACCGGCGTGGGCACGCTGGAGTTCCTGCTCGACGAAGACAAGCGCTTCTACTTCATGGAGATGAACACCCGCCTGCAGGTGGAGCACGGCGTGACCGAGCTGGTCACGGGGCTGGACCTGGTGGAGCAGCAGATCCGCGTGGCCCAGGGCGAGGCCCTGGCATTCGGCCAGCAGGACGTGAAGCTCAAGGGCCACGCGATCGAGCTGCGCCTGTGCGCCGAAGACCCCTGGGCCGGCTTCCTGCCGCAGGTGGGCACCGTGGGCGACTGGCAAGCGCCCGCCGACATCCGCACCGACAGCGCGCTGCAAAGCGGCATGGCGATCAGCCCGTTCTACGACTCGATGGTCGCCAAGCTCATGGCCTGGGGCGAGAGCCGCGAGGCCTGCATCGCCCAGCTGGCGCGCGCCTGCGAGCGCACCACGGCGCTGGGCGTGCGCACCAACCTGGGGTTCCTGGCGCGCTGCCTGCGGCACCCGCGCTTCGCGCAAGGCCAGGTGACCACCGACTTCCTCGCGCAAGAGGACCTGCAGCAGCCGTTCTGGCGGCGCGAGCCTTCGGCGCACGCGCTGGCCGCGGCGGCGCTGGTGCTGGGCGGCGCGGTGAAGACCGCCATGGCCGGGCCGGCGGAGCGCCTGGGCGGGCGATCGCTGTGGCTGCGCGACGCCACTGCCGGCGCCGACGGCAAGGCCGTGCAATGCACGCTGGCGCCCGGCGCCGCGGGCCTGGCGCTGCAGTGCAAGGCGGGTGCGGACCCGCAGGAATCCACCTGGCAGATCGCCCACCTGCGCTGGCACCAGGATGCGGGCGGCGCCCGCCTGGGGCTGGCCATCGACGGCATCTACCGCGAGCTGGCCTGCTGGCAACAGGATGGCGGGCCGCTATGGGTGCAGGACGGCGCGGACGCCTTCGTCTTCGAGCGCGTCGAGCGCTTCGCCGCGGCGGGCAGCCGGCAGGGCAGCGGCCTGCTGCGCGCGCCGATGAGCGGCCGCGTGATCGCGGTGCTGGCCGGCGAGGGGCAGGAAGTGGCGCAGGGCGACCCGCTGGTCGTCATCGAGTCCATGAAGATGGAAATGCCGCTGGCCGCGCCCTGCGCGGGCCGCATCGCGCAATTGCATGTCAGCCAGGGCCAGCAGCTCAACGCCGGCCAGGCCGTTCTGGAAGTGATGGGGGAGGAGACGCCATGAATCGAACCGTTCTGATCGGAGGCGCCTCCGGCTTCTGGGGCGACTCGCAGATCGCCGTGCCGCAGCTGCTGCGCCAGCCCGGGCTGCAGTACCTGGTGTTCGACTACCTGGCCGAGACCACCATGTCCATCCTGCAGCGCGCCCGGCTGCGCGCGCCGGAGCTGGGCTACGCGACGGACTTCGTCACCGCCGCCGTCGGCCCGCACCTGCGCGAGATCAAGGCCAGGGGCGTGCGCCTGGTCTCCAACGCCGGCGGCCTGAACCCCGCGGGCTGCCGCGACGCCATCCTGGCGCTGGCGCGCGAGCAGGGCGTGGACCTGAAGGTGGCCATCGTCACCGGCGACGACGTGCTGGACCTGCAGCCCCGCTTCGAGCCCTGGGGCGACGAGGCCGGCGCGCAACTGCCCGCATTGATGTCGGCCAACGCCTACCTGGGCGCGGCGCCCGTCGCGCAGGCGCTGGCCAGCGGCGCCGACATCGTGGTCACGGGCCGCTGCGTGGACAGCGCCTCGCTGCTGGGCATCGCCATCCACGAATTCGGCTGGGGCATGACGGACTACGACCGGCTTGCCCAGGCCAGCCTGGCGGGCCACCTGGTGGAATGCGGCGCGCAGGCCACGGGCGGCCTGTTCACCGACTGGGAGCAGGTGCCCGACTGGGCCGACATCGGCTACCCGCTGGTGCGGCTGCAGGCCGACGGCAGCTTCGAGCTGTCGCAGCCCGAGGGCGCGGGCGGGCTGGTCACGCGGCAGACGGTGGGCGAGCAGCTGCTGTACGAGATCGGCGACCCCGCGGCCTACGAGCTGCCCGACGTGGTGTGCGACTTCACGCAGGTGGAGATCACCGACCTGGACGGAGGGCGCGTGCGGGTGCAGGGCGCGCGCGGCCGCGCGCCCGGCGGCCGCTACAAGGTCACGGCCACCTACCAGCAGGGCTGGCACATCGCCATCATGATGGCCATTCGCGGCCAGCGCGCGCTGGCCAAGGCGCAGCGCACGGCCGACGCGCTGCTGGCGCGCACGCGCCGCCAGATGCAGGCGGCGGGCTTCGCCGACTACGAGGACACCCTGGTCGAGCTGCTGGGCGCCGAGTCCATGTACGGCCCGCACCGGCGCGTGGCCGACAGCCGCGAGATCGTGCTGCGCATCGCCGCCCGGCACCGCGACAGGCGCGCGCTGGCCTTCCTGCAGAAGGAGGCCTCTTCCGCCGGCACCTCGATGGGGCCGGGTACGCGCAGCCATTTCGGCGGCCGCTCCGACGTGCAGAGCATCATCCGCACCGCATCGTTCCTGCTGCCCAAGGCGGCCGCCGCGGTGCGGGTGCAGGCCGCGCCGGACGAGGCGCCGGTGGCGGTCGAAGTGATCGATATGGCCGCGGCGCCGGCCGCGCCCAACCCGCCCGCGGCCACGGTCGCCGCTGCCACCGGCCCCACGGTGCGCATCGCGCTGGGCCGCATCGCCCACGGCCGCAGCGGCGACAAGGGCGACGACGCCAACATCGGCCTGATGGCCCGCGATCCGAAATGGCTTCCGGTGCTGCGCGGGCAGCTCACCGCAGAGCGGGTGCTTCAGTATTTCGCCCACCTCGTGCAGGGGCCGGTGCAGCGCTACGAGCTGCCGGGCCTGGGCGCCTTCAACTTCGTGCTGCGCCGCGCGCTGGGCGGTGGCGGATCGTGCAGCCTGCGCTCGGACCCGCTGGGCAAGTGCTATGCGCAGATGCTGCTGGACATGGAGATCGATTGCCCCGAAGACCTGGCGCCATGAGAGTCTGTTCATGGTCTTTTCATGGTGCCCGCAAGGCAGCAAAAAGCCGCAATCTAGGCGCGCGCCGCAGGCCATGCAGGCGGCCTGGGCAAGGTGCGCAACGACGAGTGCGGTTTTTTGCTGCCTTGCCCGAAGGGTTGCCCCGCAAAGGCAGCGTCTGCGGCGTTGCCCATCCTCGCCGCACATCAGTGCGGCTTGCGGTGGGCGCCTTGCATCCACTGCCTTTGCGGGGCAACGGGCACCATGAAAAGACCATGAACAGACTCTGAACGCCTTTCCATAGCGATACCAAGGAGACAGACCATGCAGATACTGAATCACGAGTCCCGGTTGTCACGCCGCGAACTGCTGCGCAGCGCGGGCGCCATGGGGTTGGGCATGGCGGCGGGCCTGCCCGCCCTGGCCCAGGGCGCGGGCGCCGCCGACTTCAAGCTCGACAAGCAGGTGCGCATCATCGTCGCCTATGGGGCGGGCGGCGCGTCGGACGCCATCGCGCGCTACGTGGGCGACGCCATCGCCCAGCGCGGCGGCAAGCCGGTGATCGTGGAGAACCGCCCCGGCGCGGACGGCAACATCGCGGCCGAGGCCGTGGTGCGCGCGCCGACCGATGCCTACAACCTGCTGGTGTCGGGCTCGTCCACCCATGCGGCCAACGCCACGATCTACAAGAAGCTGGCCTACGACCCGGACAAGGACTTCACGCCGCTGGCCACCATGGCCAACACGCCGTACGCGATGCTGGTCAACCCCAAGCGCATCGCGCAGACCACGGCCGTGGACTTCCTGGCCTGGGCCCGCAAGGACGGGCAGACCCTGTCGTTCGCCAGCGCCAACGTGGGCGGGCGCATCGCGGGCGAGCGCTTCAAGCAGCTCACCAGGATCAACGCGGTGAACGTGCCCTACAAGAGCAGCGCCCAGGCCATGACGGACCTGATCGGCGGCCAGTTCGACTACTACTTCTGCGACATGCTGACGGCGCTGCCGCAGATCAAGGCCGGCACGGTGCGGGCGCTGGCCTTGTCGAGCAGCGAGCGCATCGCCAGCCTGCCGGACGTGCCCACCGTGGCAGAACTGGGCTATCCCGGCTTCGACGTCAGTTCCTGGATCGCGATCTGGAGCGCCAGGGCCACCACGCCGCAGCCCGTGTCGGCCGCGCTGTCGCGCTGGATCGGCGAGGCGCTGGCGTCGCCCGCGGGGCAGGACTTCCTGGTCAAGAAGGGCCTGGTGCCCACGCCGGTCTCGCCCGAGCACCTGCTGCACCTGCAGGCGCGCGACACTAGGGACTGGGGCCGGATCATCATCGAGGCCGGGATGCAGCAGCCCTAGTGCGGAGCGATCAGATGGCGGACCTTCATCGCGCTTTCGTGGCTCGCGTCGGCGCGCCAGTACAGGCAGAAGCTGATCGGCGGCAGCGCCGGCAGCCGGGCCTGCGGGTCGAGCACGCGCAGGTCGGGCGCCAGCATCTCCACCGCGCGCGCCGTCACGCCCAGCCCCGCGCGCAGCGCGGCGCGCACGCCGGCCAGGGTCGAGGTCTCGAAGGCCGCGTGCCAGGGGATGCCGGCCTCGGTCAGCGCCTGCACCATGCTGCTGCGGAAAGGGCAGGCCGCCTCCATCAGGATCAGCGGCACCGAGGCGCCGGCCTGCGGGTGGTAGCGCGCGCCGGCGATCCAGGCCACGGGCGAGGTGCGCAGCACCGAGTGCGCGAACTCGGGGTGCGGGGTGATGTCCAGCATCAGGTCGATGTCGCCCTTGCGCAGCGCCGACGCGAGCCAGCGGCTGCGGCCGACCTGGATGTCGATGCTCAGGTTGGGGAAGTTCTCGGCGCAGATCTCCAGGTAGGCGGGCAGCAGGGTGTCCACGGCGTCGGCGCAGGCGCCGATCTTCACCGGCTGGGTGGCCGCCTGCTGGGTGATGACGCGGTAGGCCTCGTCGTTGAGGCCGACCATGCGCCGCGCGTACTCCAGCAGACGCACGCCCTCGACGGTCAGCTTCTTGCGCCGGCCCACGCGCTCGAACAGCGCGCAGCCCAGCACGGATTCGAGCTTCTGCATCTGCTGGGACACCGCCGCCTGCGTGCGGTAGACCTTCTCGGCGGCGTTGGTGAAGCTCTCGCGCTCCGCCACCGCCACGAAGGTGCGCAGCAGGCCGATATCGAGGTTGCGCATGCCCTTGCTCATGCGCGGCCATTGTAGGTAGCTCTTTGGGAAAGAGGTTTCCGATGCAAGCAGAAGACAGCGAAGCCTGGGTGCTCGCGTCCCGCGTGGGGCCGGTGGCCCGCATCCATCTCAACCGCGGCGATGCCCGCAACCCCCTGGGGGCGGAGATGGTGCAGGCATTGTCCGCGGCGGTGGGCGAGGCATCCGGCCAGGGCGGGGTGCGCGTCATCCTGCTGACGGCCGCGGGCCCGGCGTTCAGCGCCGGGGGCAACCTGGGCAACCTGGGCGACAGGCTGGCCGCCACGGCGGGGCCCGACCCCATCGCCGCAGGCAACCGCCGCTACGGCGAGTTCCTGACGCAGCTGGTGAACGTGCCGCAGGTGACCGTGGCCTGCGTCCAGGGCGCGGCCATGGGCGGCGGCGCGGGCCTGGCCTGCGCGGTGGACATCGCCATCGGCTCGCCCGAGGCGAAGTTCGGCTTTCCCGAGGCCGCGATCGGCCTCGTGCCGGGGCAGATCCTGCCCTTCGTCGCGGCGCGCCTGGGCCTGCCCGCGGCCCGGCGGCTGGTGCTGACCGGGCGGCGCATCGCCGCTGCCGAGGCCCACCGCATCGGCTTGCTGGACTACGTGGCCGAATCGCACCAGGCGCTGGGCGCGCTCACGCGGCAGGTGCTGGAATCCGTCGTGGCCACGGCGCCGCAGGCCTCGGCCTGCACCAAGCGCATGCTGGGCCGGCTGCCCGTGGCGCCGCTGCAGGCCAGCGGCGCGCTGCAGGGCTACCTGGACGAGGCCGCGGAGCTGTTCGCCCGCCAGATGCGCTCGGAGGCGATAGAGGGCGTGAGCGCCGCCCGCGAAAAGCGGCCCGCCCGCTGGAATGAGGCCGGCGAGCTGTCGGCACTGGATCTTGCATAGGAGGCCGCAATGGCGTCATTGGATGGTTTGAAGGTGGTGGACCTGTCGCGCGTGCTGGGCGGTCCGCTGTGCGCGCAGATCCTGGGCGATCACGGGGCGGACGTCGTCAAGGTCGAGGGCCCCGCGGGCGACGAGACCCGCACCTGGGGGCCGCCGTTCAACGATGCCGGCATGGCCTCGTACTTCGCCGGCATCAACCGCAACAAGCGCACCGTGTGCGTGGACCTGTCCGAGCCCGAGGGGCGCGACGTGGTGATGCGCCTGCTGCAGGACGCCGACGTGCTGGTCGAGAACTTCAAGGTCGGCACGCTGGAGCGCTGGGGCATGGGCTACGACGAGGTGCTGCGCGAGCGCTTCCCGCGCCTGATCCACTGCCGCGTGACCGGCTTCGGCGCCACCGGCCCGCTGGGCGGGCTGCCGGGCTACGACGCGGCGGTGCAGGCGCTCAGCGGGCTGATGAGCATCAACGGCGACCCCGACGGCGTGGCCACCCGCATGGGCGTGCCCATCGTGGACGTGACAACGGGGCTCAACGCCGTCATCGGCATCCTCATGGCGCTGCACGAGCGCGAGCGCAGCGGCCGGGGCCAGTCGGTGGAGTCGGCCCTGTTCGACAGCGCGCTCTTTTCCCTGTACCCGCACTCCATCAACACCCTCTTCACCGGGCGCGCGCCGCAGCGCTCGGGCAACGGGCATCCCAACATCGCGCCCTACGACACCTACGCCACCGCCACCGAGCCCATCTACCTGGCCGTGGGCAACAACGGCCAGTTCCAGCGCCTGTGCGAGGCCGTGGGCCACGCGCACCTGGCCGAGGACGAGCGCTATGCCACGAACGCCCAGCGCGCCGTGCACCGCTTCGAGCTCAAGAAGGATCTGCAGAGCGCCTTCAGCAGCTTCGACGCGCAGACGCTGTTCCGGAAGCTGGTGGCGGTGGGCGTGCCCTGCGGCGTGATCCAGAACGTGGTCGAGGCGCTGGCCCACCCGCACACGGCGCACCGCGGCATGGTGGCCGAGGTGGAGGGCTTCCGCTCCGTGGCCTCGCCGATCAAGTTCAGCCGCACGCCGGCCAGCTACCGCCTGCGGCCGCAGGAGATCGGCCAGAGCACCCTGCAGGTGCTGGGCGAGGCCGGCCTGTCGCAGGAACAGATCGCGCTCCTGCTGGAGCGGGGCGTGATCAGGCAGGCGCCGCGGCCCGAATAGCGGCGACGGGCATGCCGCGGGCGTTCAGCCGCGGCGCTGCAACGTCCTCGCCCCGTAGGCGCAATACCCCGGCCTGGGGCTCTTCGTCTGCGGATGCAGGCGGCAGGTCTCGGGCCGCCGCTCGTACACCGTGCACAGCCGGGTCGCGGCGTCCAGAAAGCCGCAGTCCCCATCGGCGCGCCGCGCCATGGTGAAGAGCCCGTGCCTGGGGCTGTAGTGGTCCACGAGCCTGGCCTTGAGCAGCCGCCTGGCGATCAGCTTCGGCGCGACATGCTCCGCCTCGAACGGATCGACCAGCCCCAGCCGCACCAGGTCGGGCAGTTGCACCTCCAGCGGCATGGTGCAGCAGTTGGCCGCGCAGCCGTTGCACAGGCCTGAGCGGTAGCGGGTCCAGGTGTCGGGGCGATCGACGTCGACGATGGCGATGGGGGATCTCATGGTGCCGTGGCCAGCGCCTGCAGCTCGGCCCCCGTCAGGCGGTAGCGTATCCACTCGCTCTGCGGCTTGGCGCCCAGGCTTTCGTACAGCGCGATGGAGGGGGCGTTCCAGTCCAGCACGCTCCACTCGAAGCGGCCGCAGTCGTTGTCCACCGCGATGCGCGCCAGGTGTTTGAGCAGCGCCATGCCTGCGCCCTTGCCGCGGTGCTCGGGGGCGACGTACAGGTCTTCCAGGTACAGCCCGTGGCGTCCCTGCCATGTGGAGTAGTTGAAGAAATAGACGGCAAAGCCCACGGTGGTTTCGCCCTCCTCGCAGATCAGCCCGAAGACCTTGGGCACAGCGCAGAACAGCGTGTGGTGCACATGTTCGGTGGTTGCCAGCACCTCGTGCCCGGCGTTTTCATACACCGCCAGCTCGCGCACGAAGCGCAGGATCACGGGCGTGTCGTCGATGGTGGCTGGGCGGATGGTGAGCGCGCTCATACACGGATGCGGATGGTGGAAGGGCTGCGGGGCTGCGCCATTGAAAAGAGGCCACCCGGGGGGCGGCCTCCTGAGGCGCAAAGCGGCGGCTGCGGGGATCAGACGTCGATGTTGCCGGCGCGCAGCGCATTCGTCTCGATGAAGTCCCTGCGCGGCTCCACCTCGTCGCCCATCAGCATGGTGAACACCCGGTCGGCCTCGATCGCGTCGTCGATCTGCACGCGCAGCAGGCGGCGCACCTCGGGGTCCATGGTGGTTTCCCAGAGCTGCTCGGGGTTCATCTCGCCCAGGCCCTTGTAGCGCTGGCGGGCCGTGGTGCGTTCGGCCTCGCCGATGAGCCACTGCATGGCCTGGCGGAAGTCGGAGATCTTTTCCTCCTTCTGCTTCTCGCCCTCGCCGCGCATGACCTTGGCGCCCTCCTGGATCAGGCCGCGGAAGCTCTCGGCGGCCTCGGCCAGGGCGGCGTAGTCGTCGCCGGCCACGAAGTCCTGGGTGATGAGGCTGCTCTTGATGTTGCCGTGGTGGTGGCGGCTGATGCGCAGGATGGGCTTGTCGGTGCGCGGGTCGATCTCGCCCGTCACGTCGGCGGGCACGCCGCTGGTGTTCAGTTCGCGCAGCTTGGCCTGCAGCTGCACGGCGCTGGCCTGGGCGTCCTCCAGGGTGTCGAGGTTGAAGGCCACGCCGTCGGCCGCGGCGCGCAGGGCCTCGGCGTCCATGAAGGCCGACAGGCGGTCGATGACGTGCTCGGCATGCTGGTGCGTGCGCGCCAGGGCGGCGAGCTCGTCTCCGGCCAGCGTGCGGGGCGCGTCGCCGCCGGTGCCGATGCTGGCGTGGTTCAGCGCCACGCGCAACAGGAAGTTGTCGAGCGCGGCGGCGTCCTTCAGGTACAGCTCTTCCTTGCCGTTCTTGACCTTGTAGAGCGGCGGCTGGGCGATGTAGATGTGGCCGCGCTCGACGAGCTCGGGCATCTGGCGGTAGAAGAAGGTCAGCAGCAGGGTGCGGATGTGCGCGCCGTCCACGTCGGCGTCGGTCATGATGATGATGCGGTGGTAGCGCAGCTTGGCGGCGTCGAAGTCGTCGGCGCCGCTCTTGCCGTTGCCGTCCTCGCTGGCCTTGCCTATGCCGGTGCCCAGCGCCGTGATCAGGGTGATGATTTCGTTGCTGGACAGGAGCTTCTCGTAGCGCGCCTTCTCCACGTTCAGGATCTTGCCGCGCAGCGGCAGGATGGCCTGGAACTTGCGGTCGCGCCCCTGCTTGGCGCTGCCGCCGGCGGAGTCGCCCTCGACGATGTAGATCTCGCACAGCGCCGGGTCTTTCTCCTGGCAGTCGGCCAGCTTGCCGGGCAGGCCCATGCCGTCGAGCACGCCCTTCCTGCGCGTCATCTCGCGCGCCTTGCGTGCGGCCTCGCGTGCGCGTGCGGCCTCGACGATCTTGCCGCAGAGGATCTTGGCATCCTGGGGCTTTTCCTCCAGGTACTCGGTGAGCGCCTTGGCGACGATGTCCTCCACGGGCGCGCGCACCTCGCTGCTGACGAGCTTGTCCTTGGTCTGGCTGCTGAACTTGGGCTCGGGCACCTTGACGCTCAGCACGCAGCACAGGCCCTCGCGCATGTCGTCGCCGCTCACGTCCACCTTGGCCTTCTTGGCGAGCTCGTTCTGCTCGATGTACTTGCCGATCACGCGCGTCATGGCGGCGCGCAGGCCCGTGAGGTGGGTGCCGCCGTCGCGCTGCGGGATGTTGTTCGTGAAGCAGAGCACCTGCTCGTTGTAGCCGTCGTTCCACTGCATGGCGACCTCGACGCCGATCTCGGTGCCGGGGATGCCGCCGTAGGTCTCGGCCGGGCGCGAGCCCGTGGCGTGGAAGGCCGTGGGGTGCAGCACCTTCTTCGTGCCGTTGATGAACTCCACGAAGCCCTTGACGCCGCCAGCGCCGGAGAAGTCGTCCTCCTTGCCCGTGCGCTCGTCGATGAGGCGGATGCGCACGCCGTTGTTGAGGAACGAGAGCTCGCGCAGGCGCTTGGCCAGGATCTCGTAGTGGAAGTCGCTGTTCTCCTTGAAGATCTCGGTGTCGGGCAGGAAGCGCACCTCGGTGCCGCGCTTTTCCGTGGGGCCGACGACCTTCATGGGCGAGACCTCGAAGCCGTCCACCACCTCGATGAGGCGGTTCTGCACCACGCCCTTGGAGAATTCGAGCTGGTGTGTCTTGCCGTCGCGGCGCACGGTGAGGCGCAGCTTCTTCGACAGCGCGTTCACGCACGACACGCCCACGCCGTGCAGGCCGCCCGAGACCTTGTAGCTGTTCTGGTTGAACTTGCCGCCCGCGTGCAGCTCGGTGAGCGCGATCTCGGCCGCCGAGCGCTTGGGCTCGTGCTTGTCGTCCATCTTCACGCCCGTGGGGATGCCGCGGCCGTTGTCGATCACCGAGATCGAGTTGTCGGTGTGGATGGTGACGACGATGTCGTCGCAGTGCCCGGCCAGCGCCTCGTCGATGGAGTTGTCCACCACCTCGAACACGAGGTGGTGCAGGCCCGTGCCGTCGCTCGTGTCGCCGATGTACATGCCCGGGCGCTTGCGCACGGCCTCCAGGCCCTCCAGGATCTGGATGGCGCCTTCGCCGTAGCCGCCGGCGTCAACGCTTGCGGGGGCCGTGGTCTGGGGATCGGGCTGGTTCTCGTCGGTCATGGAATGCCTTGGGGCCGGGAGGCCCCTGGCGCGTGGCGAGGGGCCGATTTCTCTAAGCGAAAACAGGTGCCAACGCCCGTCCATCAAGCGCTGGCAGCTATCAAAACAATAGGGTCAGATGCGCATGGGCATCACGACGTACTTGAAGTGCGTGTCCCATGTTGGCCAGCACGTCGATGAGGTAGGTCACGTTGAAGCCGATCTCGATGCTGTCGCCGCCGTAGTCGATGTCGAGCTCGTCCACGGCCTCCTCCTGCTCGGCGTTGCTGGACGCCACGCGCAGGCTGCCGGGCTCGATGTTCAGGCGCACGCCCTTGAACTTCTCGCTGGTCATGATGGCCGTGCGCTGCAGGCTGGCCAGCAGCGGCGCGCGGCCCAGGGTGATGACGTTGTGGTGGTTGCGCGGAATGACGCGGTTGTAGTCGGGGAACTTGCCCTCGACCAGCTTGGTGACGAACTCCATGCCGCCGAAGCCGAACTTGGCCTGGTTGTTGGCGAAGCGCATCTCGATGGCGCCGTCGGCGTCCGACAGCAGGCGCTGCAGCTCCAGCACCGTCTTGCGCGGCAGGATCACCTCCTGCTTGGGCACTTCCATGTCGAGCTCTGCGCTGGCGAAGGCCAGGCGGTGGCCGTCGGTGGCCACGAGCGAGAGCGTCTTGCCCTCGGCCACGAACAGGATGCCGTTCAGGTAGTAGCGGATGTCCTGCACCGCCATGGCGAACGACACCTGGGAGAGCAGGGTCTTGAGCGTCTTTTGCGGCACGCTGAACGCGGGGCCGAAGCTGGCGGCCTCCTGCACCAGCGGGAAGTCCTCGGCCGGCAGGGTCTGCAGCGTGAAGCGGCTCTTGCCGCCCTTGAGGATCAGCTTGGTCTGGCTGTTCTCCAGGCTCACCGTCTGGTCGGCGGGCATGGTCTTCAGGATGTCGATGAGCTTGCGCGCCCCC
>Ga0209959_100867_pt1 | contig 14602 bp, 8 predicted proteins | sample ThiBiot_300_biof_2_FD_183943 | JGI IMG/M metagenome (GOLD analysis project Ga0209959, IMG submission 183943) | Wastewater bioreactor microbial communities from Cape Town, South Africa - Thiocy_expt_300_biof (SPAdes) | ecosystem: Engineered > Bioremediation > Thiocyanate > Unclassified | place...
CCGGTTTGACTTTTGACATAGATAGCAGGTGCGGACGCGGGCGCGGGAGGGAGCCCGGATAATCGCCGGATTGCAAGCTACCAACCACCGAAAAGTCCAATGCCAGTTTACAGCATGACCGGATACGCGAGCGTGCAGCTCGCCATGGCCCCCGAGGCCGAGGGCAGGGCCGGCAGCGCGCGCCGCCTGGGCCTGGAAATACGCTCCGTCAACAGCCGCTTCCTGGACCTTTCGCTGCGCCTGTCCGACGAGCTGCGCGCCCAGGAGCCCGCGCTGCGCGCCCTGCTCACGCAGCAGCTCAAGCGCGGCAAGGTCGAAGTGCGGGCCTTCGTGGACACCGACGAATCCGCCGCCCTGGCCGAGCCCACGCCCCGGCTGCTGCAGCGCCTGGGGGCCGTGCAGGATGCCGTGCGCTCGTGGCTGCCCGATGCGGCGCCCCTGACCGTCGCGGAGGCCCTGCGCCTGTGCGCGAACGCGGGAGCGCCCGCGCAGGACTGGAGCGCGCCCATGCTGGAGCTGGCGCAAAGGGCGCTCGACGACATGGTGGCCGCGCGCGAGCGCGAGGGCGAGCGCCTGGCCGCCATGCTGCAGGACCGCCTGGCGCAGCTGCGCGCCCTGGCCCGGCAGGCGGCCCCGCTGGTGCCGCAGCTGGTGGAGCAGCAGCGCCAGCGCTTCATGGAGCGCTGGCGCGAGGCCATGCAGCTGGCCGAGGGCGTCGCCGTTCCCGAGGCCGCGCAGGACCGCGCCCTCAGCGAGGCCACGGCCTTCGCCATACGCATCGACGTGGCCGAGGAAATCACGCGCCTGCAGTCGCACCTGGACGAGATCGAGCGCCTGCTCAAGAAGGGCGGCGAGGTCGGCAAGCGCCTGGACTTCCTGATCCAGGAGCTGCACCGTGAGGCGAACACCCTGGGCTCCAAGTCCGCCGCTATGGATCTCACGCGCATCAGCGTGGACATGAAGGTGCTCATCGAGCAGATGCGCGAGCAGGTGCAGAACATCGAATGAGGACGGCGCGGCAGCACCGGCCGCGCCACCGCTCCATCAGGCCGTCGATTGCGGCAACGTGAACACCATGTTGGCCGCGCCGCGGAACTGGCCCTTCGTCACCAGGAAGTACAGGGTTGCCGTGTCGCCGAACAGTTCGCCCACGTTGCCGCTGGCGGCCGCGCGCCTGCCCACCATCGCGCCGTAGAGGTTGCCTGTCGGCTTCGTGGCCGTGAAGTGGTTGCCGGTCACGCTCATGAACACGCCTGCGCACAGGCTGGGCGCCGCGCCGAGGCTGTTGCCCTGCAGCACCACGGTGTGGAACAGGCCGTCGAATTTCCTGGCGACCAGCTGCTTCACCATGTCCTGGCCCAGGTTCAGGCGCGCCAGCTGGTTGTGCGCCACCACCAGCTGGCCGCGGCCGGCGGGTACCTGGAAGTCGCCGTTGTTCAGGGCGTTCACCAGGGCCGCTGCGGGAGGGGCCGCGCCAGCCGCGTCGGTGCCGGGCATGCCGTAGAAGGCGAGGTCGCCGGCGATCTGGCTGTGCATGATCTCGCACAGGCCCTGGGCGTTCTGCACCACCACTGAGGCGGGCGCCGCGGCGGCCACTTCGCATTGGTGCATGCGCAGCTCCGCCGTGCCGTCCACGACGATCCAGGGCTGGGGTGCTTCCTGCTTGCCGTCGATGCGCAGCCCATGCAGGCCCAGCTGCGCGTTGTTCGTGAGCTGCAGCATGGCTTTCGGCGACATGGCCAGCTGCAGGTCGCGCAGCTCCAGCGCGGCGAAGCCGCCCAGCGCGATCGGCCCGGCCACGTCCACTATGGCGGTGGGCCCGCAGCCGTGCAGCGACAGCCGCATGGGGGCGTCGCCCTGCTTGATGGAGAGGCCGTCCAGCGCATGCTGGCCCGGCAGGAAGCAGATGCACAGCTGGCCGCCGCGTTCCTTGAGCAGTTTTTGCAGCAGCTCGGTGTTCAGCTGCTCGAAGTTGCCGCCCTTGCCTATGGTGACCGCACAGCCGCCGCCGGCCTGCACGTTCGCCTGTGCCGCGGCGGCGAACACCAGGGTCTGTCCGGCCACGGGGTTGCCGCCGCTGTCCAGCAGATGGGCCCGCACGCGCTGCGGGCCCGCAGCGCCGAGCGTCCAGGGGCATGCGGCCTGGCCCGCGGCATCGGTGGTGGCATCGGCCACGCCGGCGGCGGGGCTGCCCACGGTGCCGCCGCCGGCTTCGACCGTGAAGCGCACGCGCGCGCCTTCCACGGGCAGGGCTCCGCGCGCCACGCGCACGCGCAGCGGCTCGGCAACGGCGGCGCCGGGGGCGGCCTCCTGGCCGTCGCCGCCCACGTAAAGCAGCTGGGTCAGCCGGGTGAGCGGGGGAAACCATTCGCGGCAGTCGGTCACGGCGCCGATCAGGCCTGCCGCGTTCACCGTCACCAGGCCCAGCCGTGCCCAGCCGTCCTGCACGCCGGCGGGCGGCCGCGCCTGTGGCACGCCATCGTCATCGAGCGGCCACTCGACGTCCGCCGTGGCGGTGCGCGCCGGTATCTGCCAGTAGTCGCCCACGCGGTAGCTGCCGCCCGGCGCAAAGCGCACCTCGACACCGTCCTCGAGCGGGATCCAGCTGCCCTCCACCACGGCGAGCGTGTTCTGGCCAGCCGCCGTGGGCCGCTGGTCCCAGCGCCGCAGCAGGGGGTGCAGGCCGGTGTCCTGCCCCAGGCTGCCCGTGGGCACGCCGGCCAGCACCAGTTCCAGCGCATCGTCGCCGTCGTTCAGGTATTCGAACAATTGGCCCGCACGCTGCTGCAGCGCAGCCGCGTCGTCCATCAGTTCCACGCGGTCGTGCGGTGCCAGGTCCAGGTTGGCGTCGCGCCCGCGCGCGGCCACGCGCACGGTGGTGAGCTGGGCCACGGTGTCCACGTCGATGGACTGCACGGCGTAGGCCACCGAGCCGTTTTCGCGCGACCACTTGAAGGTGGCGGCCCCCGTGTTCGCGTCCACGCTGTGGATCTCCACGCGGTACAGCTGGTTTTCGAGCCGGCGGTAGCCCGCGCTGGCCGCTATGTCGCACACGCCCGTGGCGGCGAGCTGCGGCGTGGCGCGTGCGGCCAGGCGTGCGCCGGGTGGCGCGACGAGGGCGTCCCAGCCCGCGATCGCTGCGCCGCAGGTCCAGGGCGCGTTGTTGGGCGGCGCCGGCAGCGCCAGGGCGCGCACCTGGGCGACCTGGCGCGCGCGCGTGGCCGTGTCCGGCCCGCCAAGGGCCACCTCGCGCATGGCCGGGTCTTCCAGCGCGCCGATGTGGCGCTGCCAGGCGCGCAGGTAGATGAGGTACTGGCCCGGCGCCAGGCGCTGGGCCACGCCGCCGTCGGGCTGGTTGGCCAGCGACGCGCCTTGCTCCCACACGCAGTGCTGGCCTTGCACGTAGTAGCAGCCGGGGCCTATCAGCAGGCTGGCTGCGGGCAGCGCGGCGGGTGCGCCGGCGCCGGCGGCCGCCACGCGCCAGACCTGGCCGGCGCCGACCAGCCAGGCATTGGCGCTGCCCGCCACCGACAGGCCCGTCAGCATGGGGCTGCCGGCCACGGGCTGCGCTGTCCAGGTCGTGCCGCCGTTATTGGTTGCCAGCAGCGTGCCGCCGTCGCCCGCCGCCCAGCCGGTCGTCGCATTGCGCATGCGCAGCGCGCGCAGCCGGGCGGTGCTGCCGCTGGTTGCGGTGCTGCCGCTGGTTGCGGCGCTCCAGGTGGCGCCGCCATCGTTGCTGACCAGCAGCGTGCCGCCGTCGCCCGCCGCCAGGGCCTGGGCGCCGTTGAGCACCACGGCGCGCAGCGTGGCCGTGGTGCCGCCGTCCACGCGCGCCCAGCTCTGGCCGCCGTCGCTGCTGCGCACGATGGCGCCGCCCTGGCCCACGGCCAGGCCGTTCTGCGCGCTGGTGAAGGCCACGGCGTACAGCCGCGCCACGCCGGTGGCGTGCTGTGTCCAGGTGGCGCCGCCGTCCGCGGTGGCCAGCGCCAGGCCGCCGTCGCCCACGGCCCAGGCGTGCTGGGCATCGAACGCGGCCGCGCCGCGCAGCGTCTGCAGCGTGCCGCTGCCCTGCGCAGCCCAGGTGGCGCCGGAGTCGGTGGTGCGCGCTATGGTGCCGCCGTCGCCCACGGCCCAGCCGGTGGCGGCGGTGCGCGCGATGGCGCGCAGGTGGCGCGTGCTGCCCGTGCTGGCCACGGTCCAGGTGCCGCCGCCGTTGCTGGTGACCAGCAGCACGCCGTCCTCGCCCGCGATCCAGACGTTGTTCGCATCCAGCGCGTGCACGGCCAGCGCGTGCATGCCGCCCGTGAGCACGAAACCCGCGCCCTCGGCCGGGCCGCCGCTGGCGCCTATCACGTCCTGGGCCAGGCGTTCGTGGCGGTGGCGCGTGATGTCGCCCTGTTCGTTGAAGTCCGCGTCGGTGAGCACGCGGCCCTGCTGCAGGCGCACCGCCGTGTAATGGCTGCGTGGGTCGAAGGTCTCGCGGGAGAGATCGCCTTGCATGGTGGTACCTCTTTGCCTCGTCAGTTGGCGAAATACACCCCGGCCGTCAGGCCCAGGCGCAGGTATTCGGCGAGCGCGTCGCGCAGGTTGGCCTCGCGCTGGGGTTGGCGCAGCCGTTCGTAGGCGCCCATTTCGGCTCCGCTCTCGGCGCCGGTGCGGATCTGCGCGGCGCAGCGCAGGTCGAGCTGCGCAAGCCCCGGGTCGCCATAGCGGCGCGAGGTGAACAGCGGCCGCACCGTGGCCTCGGCCTCTGCGCGCACGGCGTCTTCCTCGGCCGCCGTGGGCGGCGGCAGGCCGGCGGCCAGCGCCGCCGCGCGCAGCGCGGCAATGCGCGCATCGGTCTCCAGCTGCGGCTGGCAGCGATAGCGGCGCGGCACGGCCGACGCGGGCGGCACGTAGCAAAAGCGCACGCAGCCGGTCTGGCGCCGCTCGGCCACGGCCGGCGCGTCGAAGATGCAGTCGCTGGCCGAGATCGTGAGTCCATGCACCGTACCGAGGAAGCTCGTGCGCAGCAGGTCCAGTGGGGCCTGGGGCGCCGAAAGCGCGGCGCTGCCGGCGGCGCCCGCGTCCTGCAGGCCGACGATGCTGTCCACCACGGCCACGCTGCCGACCGGGCCGGCGACGGCCATCGGCGCGGCCAGGCAGGACAGCACGCGCAGCGCCAGGCGCGGGCTGTCGCTGCCGACCGTGATGTGGGTGCCGCCGGGCAGCACGGTGCAGTGCGCCAGCTCCACCTGGCCCAGGGGGCCGGAGATGTCCAGCGGCCCCTGCAGCAGCAGGCCGTTGAGGAACAGCGCGCCGGGGTCGAGCGCATCGGCCGCGGCCGTGCCGAGCACCTGCAGGCGGCCCTGCCAGTGGGCGCGTGTCTGGCGCGCCTCGAAGCGGCCCGGCTGGCGTGCCATGGTGCCCGGCAGCGCATCGGCGACGGGCGTGGGCGGCCATTGGCCCGAGACGATCATGAGCCGCGAGCCCTCGGCGATGTTGACGGTCAGCGGCGCGGCATCGCTCTCCGTCAGGCTGTCCATCAGCACGATCACGCCGGTGCGGCCGGCGGGCAGCGCGTTCCAGGCCTGGACCGCATCGCGCAGCGTGGCAAACAGCGTGCCCGTGGCGCCCAGCGGCAGCAGGTGCGTCACGCCCACCTGCCAGACCGCGGGGTCGAAGAAGCCGCCCGCATCGTCCTGCGCCGCCGTGCCCTCGGACAGGCTGCTGCTGGCCGCGCGCAAGGCGTCGCCGCGGTCGTAGGGGCCGCCGCCGATGTCGGCCGCGCTGCCATGCGCGGCATGCAGCCAGACCTGCTGCACGTCGAGCGCCGCGGGAAAGGCCATGCGGCCGCGCTGCACGTCGATGGCGGCCACGCGTGGCGGGACGGGCAGCGTCACCGCGTCGGGGATGTCGCAGATCCACAGGCCCTCGCGCGCGATCTCCACGGGCAGCGTCTCGCCCGCGAGCCGGACAAACACGCGCAATACGGGGTCGCGCCCGGCCATGAAGACGGGGGCGGTACCGGCATCGCCGGCGCGCAGCCGTTCGAGCTCCGCATGCAGTGCCAGCGGGCGCAGCGGTGCGCTCGCGTTTTCCTCGCGCGCTGCCTGGGTCACGGCGCCGCCGGTCTCGGTGCGCGGCAGGTTGAACAGCGGCGCGTCCACGCCGGCGGGGTGCATGTGCCACCAGCCCGCGGCGCTGCGGCGCGCGCTGATGAAATCGGCATCCGCATCGCCGGGCGCGCCCTGGCCCAGCGGCTGGGCGCGCAGCCGCCACAGGAAGATGCCTACGTTGGGAATGTTGAAGCGCCCGCCGGCGGTGTCGGCATTGCGCACTTCCAGCAGGTGCGCGAAGGGGTCGAATGCGCCGGCGCTGGCGCACGCCAGGTCGGCCCGCGCGGCGTCGCGCACCGAGGCGGTGGCCGCGGATGCGAGGCGCACGTGGTTCATGTGCTGCGTGGTCGCCAGACGCTGGAAGAACTCCACGGCGGCGGCCGGCCAGCCGGTCACGTCGCGCGCCAGCTGCTCCAGCACCAGGGCCGTGCCCTTGCGGCGCCGGTAGGCCAAGGTGTTGGCCACCCAGGCACGCGCGCTGACGCCCGCCGAGGGGACGGGACGGATGGGCCGCGCACCGACCAGGTCGCCGATGTAGGGCACGGTCCATTCGTCGCAGGTCTCTATGAACCAGTTGTCGTACAGGCGCGCGGTGTCTGCCTCGAGCGCCGTGAGCTCCTGCTCGATCACGGCCAGCAGGGCGCGCAGCGGCAGGCCCTGCTCGGCGTCGCGCAGGCGGTGGATGGCCGGCAGCAGCTGGTACAGCCGTTCGGGGGTGAGCAGGCTCATGGCTTGGCCTCCAGCAATTGAACGGCGGCGGGGTTGATCAGCAGCAGTTCGGCCGGCTGCATGGAGCCGGCATCCCAGCGTGCGCCGAAGGCCGGCAGCACCTGCTGCGCGCCGTCGCCGGCCGGGTCCTCGCCGTAGGGCTGCAGCACCTGCAGTTCCACGGCCACCACGCCCGGCACCTGGTGCAGCAGCGCTTGCACGGCAGCGGCGGTGACGGGTTGCGCCAGGTCGCGCGCATCGAAGCCATAGGCCTGCAGCAGCCGCGCGCGGCCATCGGCGAGCACCGTGTCGGCCTCGTACTGCGGGTCTATCACCAGGCTGGCCGAGCAGCGGAAGTAGCGCAGCGCCGCGGCGGCGAGCTCGAACTGCTGCGAAGGGTCGGACTGGTCGGCGATCGCCTTGCGCAGGTTGCCGAGCACCTCGCCATCGGGGGCGCCGCCGGTCGCGCCCAGCACCGAGACCAGCACGCGCAGGGCGCCGCCCACGCTCACCAGGTCGGCGCGCGCCTTGCCTATGCCGGGAAAGGCGCGCGCGTAGTCCTGGTAGTCGGGCAGGGAGACCACGCGTTCGAAGGCCAGCAGCGTCAGGGGCGCGTTGCGGCGCGCGTCTTCGAGCTTTTCCGGGTCCTGGGCGCCGCCGGCCGGCAGCGGGTTGGTCACGCCGCGCAGGCCCAGGGGCATGGCGCGCGGCATGGTCAGGGTGCCGGCCGCCACCTCGCCGTCGCGCCCGAGGCCGGTGCGGTAGCTGGCGCGCAGGTTCATCTGCCCGGTGGGCAGGCGTGCGCCCTGGCGGCCGTCGCCGAACAGCAGGCTCATGCGCGCCTCGTTGTCGATGCGCGTGGCAAACACGTGCTCGTCGGGGCCGGCGCCGTACAGCGAAGGGCGCTCGCTCCACAGCAGGCCGTTGACGCGCAGCGCCAGCGTGCTCTGCGCGCCGGCGGCGCTGGCGGCCGACAGATGGGTGGTGGGCGGGCGGCGCAGCGTGAACTGCTGGAAGGCCTGGGCCGCATTGCCGTTGCCCAGCACCTCCTGCACGCTCTCGCCATGCGTGGCGGCGACCACGTTGGCGTGGATGCGCAGGCCCTCGCGCACATAGCTGAATTGCAGGCCGTTCTTGCCCTTGAGCACCAGCGTGCTGCGGCCGTTGGCGTGCACCACGTCGTCGAGCACCGCGATCTCCGCCGCGTCCACGCCGGGAATGTCGCTGCGCGGGCCGACGAAGGCGAGCGGCTTGCCGCGCGCAAGGCCCAGCACCATGGTCGAGAGCTCTACGCGCACGGTGCCGGCCGCCACGGGCGCCTCGATCGGCAGGTCCACCAGCGGCTGGCGCCGGCTGGCCACATGGGCCGTGGTGTCGCGGAACTTGAAGGCTTCCGCGGGAGGCGCGGGAAGGGGCTTGCCGTCGCTGCCGGCCATGCGCAATGCCATCGCGCGGCCGGACAGACCGTAGTCCGCGCGCGCCGCTTCGCGGGCGTCGTACAGGGCATAGGTGCTGGCCTTGACGGCGGGCGAGTCCAGCACCACCCAGCTGCCCGGGACGAGCCCGGGCACCGGCCGCTCCAGGTAGGCATGCTGGGGCGTGAGCGCGGCGCCCTGCGAGTCGGTCCAGACGCTCGGGCTGGTGCTGTCCCAGTCGGTCGGGTAGTAGGCCGCGCTGCCCTTGGTGTTGCTGGCGGGCAGGGAATTCCACTGCGGTGCGTTGTTGCCGAAGAAGCCCAGCCGCGCGCCGAAGCTGAAGGCGCCGGCCTCGGGCGCGACCGGCGTGGCCGGCGGATGCAGGCTGGCGGTGACCGCCTGCACCAGCTGCAGGCCGCTCCAGCCCTGGATGGTGACCATGGCCTGCAGCTCGCTCTCCTGCCAGGCATGGCCGCTGATGGTGTTGGCGATGTTGCCGCTGGTGAAGGAGACACTTTCCAGCTGCGCCTGCGCGAAGTTTCCGAAAGAGAGCACGCCCACCGGCACGTGCCACTGCAGCCGCGGTGGCGCGGCCGGCGCGACCGGGTCGGGCAGGGGTTCCAGCCCGATGCGCACGCGCTGCAGCGCCTTCTCATCCTCGACCTCGGTTGCGCGCAGCACCAGCTGGCGCAAGGCGGCGCCGTTCTTGCCCACGAACAGCAGCAGGTCGCCGGCCTGGATGGTGTTGGCGTCCGTGCCCAGGTATACGCGGGCGACTTCCAGCGCATCGACCGTCGCGTCCACCGGCAGGCCCGGGTCCAGGCGGTACAGGTCGCCGCTGGCGAGGCCGGGGTGCAGGCCGCCGGTGCCGGGGGGCATGCTGCCTTGCGGCAGCAGCAGCACCAGCCGCCTGGAGTCACTGGCGACGTCCAGCAAGGCCATGTCGGCCGGCCTGGTCAGGCGCGGGCGCAGGGCGTTCCATTCGGCGCGCGCCAGCAGTTCCCCGGAAGTCTCGAATACCTGCGGCAGCTTGTCCTGTGGCGGCACGCTCTGGATGGGGGTGCCGGCGGCGATGGTGCACACGCCCGGCGCGCCCGGCGCGTCCTCCACGGTGAAGACCAGGTGCACGCCGGCGGCCACGCCGGGCCTGAGCTCGTAGCCCACGGCCCGCGCCAGCTCCAGCACGGAGCGGCGTTCGGTTGCGGTGCGCAGAAAGCCCTCATTGGCGATGCGTTCCTGGTAGAAGCTCAGCACGTCGGCCATGCAGGCGGCGGCGTCCACCAGGGCCACCGTGGCGTCGTCTGCCTCGCGCGTGCCCAGCGCCGCCAGCGGCCGTGGCGCGCCGGGGTCGGGTTCGCCCGGGTGCCATAGCGGCAGTCCGGCCAGCATGCGCTGGTGGAAGCCGGGCTGGGTGTCCACGCGCCAGGCGAGCGCCGGCAGGCCGGGGGCGTTGTATATGGGCTCGCGCGGCTGCTGGCCCTCGCAGCAGTGGCAGCCGGCCAGGGTGTCGTCGCTCATGGCGTGCCTCCCATTGCATGCACCTGGAACGCGATCTTTCCGTTCTGCGGTGCATTCGGGTCGTTGTCGAGCCGTGCGATCTCCAGCCGCGCCATGGTGATCCGGCCGGCGTCGATCTCGCCCGCATCCGCGTGGCCCAGGCGCCGAAAGCGCAGTGGCTTCACGAACGCGACGCCCGGCACGGCCATGGCGGCGGCGACCACGGCGCTCAGGTAGACCGGCTCGCCGAAGCTGTACCGGTCGGGGTCGAAGAATCCGCCGGGTGCCGTGCCGAACCGCTGCAGCAGTCGTTGCTCGACGTCGGCCGCGAAGTAGCCCGGCCTGGCGCAGACATGCAGCGCGATGTCCAGCGCCACGTAGGCCGGTGCGTCGATCTCCACGTCGTGGCCGGCCAGGCGGAAGCGGTCGATGAAGGCGTTGATGCTGTCCTCGAAGGCCGGGTCCACGCCCTCGCCGCCGCGCCGGTCCACGGTGACGAACATGGTGTGCCAGCTGCCCGTCCAGCGCCGCGTGGCCACGGCGCGCTGCACGCGCGGGTCGCGCATGGCAACGGCGGCGTAGTCCTCGGGCGTGACCGCGCGCTCCTGGCGGCGGAAGGCCTGGGGCGCGTCCATGCGCGCGCGCGCCAGTGCCAGCGGCGCGGCGCCGCCGCTGGCGGCAAGCGGATTGCGCACGCGCGTGATGCCGTCGAAGCCGCAGAGCACATGGGCGATCGTGCCGGCGCCGACGTTGCCGGCGCTGCCGTTGCCTTCGCGCATGCGCAGCGACAGGCGCTCCAGCGCGCCGGGGCGCCTGCCGTTGACGCCGTCGCCAAAGCGCAGCAGCACGCCGCCGCCGTCGCCGGTCTCGACCACGAAGTCGGCCGCCTGCGCATCGCTGCCCAGCAGGTCGCGCCGTGCGGACCAGGCGCGGCCGTCGCCGTCGCTGGTGACCTGCATGGCCTCGCGCGTGTCGGCCGGCGCGTGCCCGAGTGCCGCGGTGGCCGGCGTGGCGGCGTCGGCCAGCGTCAACTGCCCGAGCGCATCGCGCACCAGGCCCTGGCGCGTGGCCGGCAGCAGGCTGCCATCGGCCGGCCGCATGCGCGGCACGCGGCAGCCGGGCACGGGCAGCAATGGCTGGCTGTGCTCGGGGCTCATGCCGTGGTCGGCCAGCGCGATGTTGGCGCAGGCGCCGGCCATGTCCTGTACCAGCGTGCCGCCTATGACCTTGGACAGGCACAGGTCGAACGGCAGCGCATCGCCTGCCGCCCATTGCACTTCCACCAGCGGCTGCCCGGTCACGGGATCGCGCCGCGGCGTGGGCGCGGGCGTGCGGTCGGCGCCGGCCTCGGGATCGACGCGGGTGAGCCGCACCACGTGGCGCTGCAGAGGGTCGGCGTCCTGCGCCAGGCCGTTGGTGGTGCCGGCGCGTGCCTCCAGCAGCAGCAGGTCGCCGGCGCGCAGGCGCAGGCGATGGGCCGTGTCGTCGCGCAGGAAGGCGCGCGTGGCGCCGCGCGGCAGGCAGCAGGCCTCGTCGCTCCAGGTGTAGAAGCGCAGGTCGCTGTGCGCGCTGTAGAGCGTAAGCGGCGTGAGCAGCTCGAAGGGCTGGGCGCCGGAGCGCACCAGGTCGCGCGCCTGGGCGCGCGATTGCAGGCGCCTGCCTGCGCCGGCTGCCTGGGTCAGCAGCAAGGTGCCGTCCAGGCCGGTGGCGGCATCGCAGGCCGCGAGCTGCCGGCCGTCGGCCGTGGCATCGACCTCGAACGCGACCCAGGCGCGCGCGTTGCAGCCCTCGTGCACCGCGTAGTCGAGCAGCCGCGCATGGCGCTTGACCGAGACGCGCTGGCGCGCCGTGCCCAGGTAGGCCTCGGTGGCCACGGCGTCCTGGAAGTAGGCGATCTCGTCGGCGCGGTAGGCCAGCGCCTCGGAGAGCGTGACCAGCAGGTCGGCCGGGTTGCGTTCGCGCCAGCCGGGCATCAGCACCGACAGCCGGTCCAGCACCAGGCGGCGAAAGCTCTGGTAGTCGCGCGCCAGGTAGTCGATGTCGGGCACGTGCGGGATTTCCGGGGCGCAGGAGCCGGCTGCACGGCAGTCGAAGTCGCTGGGGCAATCGACCTTGAAGCCGAATGCGATCTGCGCGAGCGCCGGGTCTATGCCGTCGGGGGGCGCGTCCGATCCGGCCGATGCCACCAGGCGCAGGGTGTAGCGCGAGAAATCACCGGTGCCGTCCAGCTCCACCTGCAGGGTGCGGCCGCTGGCCGCCACGTTCAGCACGCGCGGGTCGCGCACGCGCTGGCCGCCGCGCACCTCGACGTTGGCGGCCGCCAGTGGAACGGCGGGCGCCTGGGACAGGTCGTGCACGAAGTGCAGCACCAGGCGCGGCTCGCCGTGCATCACCTCCAGGTACTCGATGCCGTTGAACCAGCGCGGAGGCGTTTCCAGCGCCGCGGCGCGCAGGGCGGCGATGCGGCGCGGGTTCTTGCAGAGGTATTGCTGCGTGGTCATGGCGAGAGGCTCCTGGTGAAGCTGGCCTCGCCGGCTTGCTGCGTCTCCAGCACGGTGTAGCGCACGGTCACCGTGAGGGTGGCGTCCTCGCTGCTGGCAGCGACCGCGTCGATGCGCAGCAGATGCCCCAGCCACTGCTGCAGCGAGGCCTGGACCAGCGCCTGCACCGTCACGGCCAGCTCCGGGCTGTTGGGCGCGAACACGAGCTGCATCAGGCCGCAGCCGAAGTCGGGCCGGTTCACGCGCTCGCCGGGCACGGTGAACAGGAGCTGCTCGATGAGGCCATGCAGCCAGGCAGCGCGCGTGGCCTCGCCGGTGCGGCCGCGCCCATCGGTGTGGTAGGGGAAGGCGACGTAGGTATTCATGATTCACATCCCCAAGACGCGGGTCTGCGCGGCGACCGGCACGAGCGGCGTGCCGGTGGGCGTGCAGACCGCCTGGCCGCTCATCAGGAGCACGGGCTGGCCGGCGGCGAACACGCGCGTGGCCGCCACCACCCATTGCGCCGTGATGCAGGGGCCGTTGCCCTGCGGCGGCGAGAACGCGCAGCCAGCCACCAGCCAGGGCGCGGCCTGCGTGGCCACGGGCTGGCCCGAGACCAGCACGCGGGCCACGGGCGCGCTGGGCGTGGCCTGGCCGCCATGTGCGCACAGCACGGTGGCGCCTAGGTGGAGCAGGGGGCCGGGCATGGCATGCTCCTCAGACCACCGTCAGCGCGCCAGCGTTGATGTTCACGGTGGGGCCCGTCATGATCAGCGAGGCGCCCTTGCCGTTCTGGATGTAGATGCCGGTGTCGTTGACGATCAGCGTGGCGCCGGTGGCGCTCTTGAGCATGATGCCGCCCGTGGGGCCGGGCAGATCGCTGATGGTCAGGCCGTTCTGCAGCGTGGTCTGCAGCGTGAACGCCTGCACGCCGGGCGGCGTGGCGCGCGCCAGGGCCGGCACCTCGGCCGCGCTGCCCCAGAAGCACCCGACCCAGATGGGGTGGTCGGGGTCGCCCTGCTCGTACTCGATCCACACGCCCGAGCCGATCATGGGCAGCGCGAACATGCCGTTCTGCATGCCGGCCACCGGCACGCAGGGCATGGCCCAGGTGCCCGGCACCAGGCCCGTCACGTCGGGCACCTGCACCTGCAGCCGGCCGATCTGCATGGGGTCGATGTTGTTGAGCACCATGCCGCGGTACTTGCCGTAGAACTTGTCACTCATCTTCTCCTCCTTCAGACCGGCACCGTGGGCGTGATCGAGACCAGGCCGTTGCGCGTGAGCTCGAAGCTTTGCTTGAACTCGCCGCGCTTGATCTTGCTGGTCACGCTCTTGACGTAGTACAGGCCGTCGTAGGCCACGCCCGCGCCGCGCACGCCGACCAGGCCGCGCGCCTTGAGCACGCGGCCGTAGCGCAGCACGTCCAGGCTGCCGGTGCCGCTCACGGCGTCCTGCGAAGTGGCGGCCTCGGCCAAGCCGGCCGAGATGGCGCGCATCGGGCTCATCTTGGCCGTGTCCTTGAGCGGCTTGAGGTTGGCGATCGGCGTTGGCAGCGCAGCCAGCGGCGGCTGCAGCGGGTTCAGGTTGGGGATGGGAACCGGGATGGGCGCGCGCGTGAGCTGGTTCTGGATGAAGACCACGGGCAGCACGCCCTTGGTCGCATCGAACGAGAACGACAGGGACTCCACGTTGGTCAGCGCGTCCATGTCCAGGTTCAGCGCCGGCTGCGGCACGCCGGCCTTGATCTCGGGTCCGAAGTAGGCGATGTTGGTGCCCGCCGCCGGCCCCGGCTCCACATAGAACACATAGCCCACCTGGCGCGCCAGCTCCTGGATGTAGGCCAGGTCCGTGCCCTGCTGGGCCGGAATCTTGTCGATGGGAATCTGCACGTCGGGGAACAGCACCGGGATCACCATCGGTATCAGCCCGAAGGGCGCGTACTTGGCGCACAGCAGCGCCACGCGTCCCTCCACGGGCACGGCCGGAAACGGCAGGCCGCTCCAGTCCTGCATGTCCATGGCCTTGGTCACGTCCTCGCCGGTCACCGTGAGCGTGCCGGCCTGGCCGCGACCGCCGGGCTGCACCTCGACATGCGTCATCACGCCGTCGAACAGCGGCTGGGCGCCGCCGTTCATCGAGAGCACCAGCAGCACGCGCAGCGGCGGCGTGGCCATGCCGGTGTTGGTGCCGGCCGCGAGCAGGAAGATGGTGTTGAGCTCCGAGCGCGCGGTGATCGTGAACGTGAGCTGAAAGCCCGAGGCATTGCCCGCCGCCGTGCGCACCTCGACGCTCTGCAGCGCATCCAGCACCACGCGCGGCACCGGCAGCGGCACGATGGGGCCGACGAGCAGGGTGAGCTGAATGCCTTGGGCGAACATGGTCAGCTCTCGGCGGGGGG
>Ga0209959_100868_pt1 | contig 14561 bp, 13 predicted proteins | sample ThiBiot_300_biof_2_FD_183943 | JGI IMG/M metagenome (GOLD analysis project Ga0209959, IMG submission 183943) | Wastewater bioreactor microbial communities from Cape Town, South Africa - Thiocy_expt_300_biof (SPAdes) | ecosystem: Engineered > Bioremediation > Thiocyanate > Unclassified | place...
GTCGCCACGCTGCTGAACCGCCTGGGCGTGGACGACCCCGAGCTCGAACGCTTCATCCGCACCTCACCCGACGCCCGCAGCTTCTACCAGCTCTACCCCGGCCGCGTGGTCCAGGCGTCCACCGACGCGCTGGGCGAGGTCCGCTGGCTGCGCTACATCCACACCCCGGGCGCCGAGTCCGGCGACAAGGTCGTCTCGCGCATGCTGCAGATCGAGCGCTCGGCGCAGGGCCTGTCCGCCCGCGACGTGCAACTCGACACCGAACGCGAGACCCGCATCGCCCACGGCGAGATCTACAGTTCGCTGTTCGGCGCCACCGACGCCGCCAACATCCCCGACAGCGTCGCCACCCAGATCGCCGAGATCCTGTCGGGCGACATCGACTTCCACCGCGACCTGCGCCGCGGCGACCACTTCAACGTGGTCTACGAAACCTATACGCACCAGGGCAACTACGTGCGGGCCGGCAAGGTCATCGCGCTCGAGTTCGTCAACAAGGGCACGCCCTACCAGGCCATCTGGTTCGACCAGCAGTCGGGCGTCAGCGGCGGCTACTACACGTTCGACGGCAAGAGCCTGCGCAAGGCCTTCCTGCGCGCGCCCATGGAATTCACCCGGGTCACCTCCGGCTTCTCGCGCCGCTTCCACCCCATCCTGAAGACCTGGCGCGAACACAAGGGCGTGGACTACGGCGCGCCCACCGGCACGCCCATCCGCAGCACCGCCGACGGCACCATCGACTTCATCGGCAAGCAGAACGGCTACGGCAACGTGGTCGTGGTCCGCCACCACGGCCAGTACTCCACGCTGTACGCCCACATGAGCGCGTTCGCGCCGGGCCTGTCCAAGGGCGCCCGCATCAGCCAGGGCCAGTTCATCGGCCGCGTCGGTTCGACCGGCTGGGCCACCGGCCCGCACCTGCACTACGAGTTCCGCATCGCCGGCAAGCCGGTCGACCCGCTCACCGTCGCCCTGCCGCAGGCCCCCGAGCTCAATGCCCGCGGCCTCGCCCTGTTCAAGCAGCAGACCGACCCGCTGCGCCACCAGATGTCGCTGCTCGCCCAGTTGAAGGACTACAGCATGCCGGCGGGCGACACGTCGCTGGCCAGCCAGTAAGGCGCCCGCCATGCCCGGGGCGGAACCGTACATCGGCCTGATGTCGGGAACCAGCCTGGACGGTGTGGACGGCGTGGCCGCCGTATTCGACGGCGGCCGCCCCCGCATCCTGGCGCACGCCGACGTCGCCATGCCGCAGGCCTTGCGCGCCGAACTGCTGGCCCTGAACACGCCGGGCCCGGACGAAATCCACAGGATGTCGCAGGCGGGACTGGCCCTGGCGGACCTGTATGCCCGGGTCGTCGCCGAACTGCTGGCACGGGCCGGCCTGGACCCCGCGCAAGTCCGCGCGATCGGCGCCCACGGCCAGACTATCCGCCATCGTCCCGATGCCGGCTATACCGTGCAATTGAACGCCCCCGCCCGGTTGGCCGAATTGGCCGGCATCGCGGTCGTGGCCGACCTGCGCAGCCGCGACGTGGCCGCGGGCGGCCATGGCGCCCCGCTGGCGCCGGCCTTCCACGCGGCGGTGTTCGGCACCGACCGGCCGCAGGCCGTGGTCAACCTGGGCGGCATCGCCAACGTCACGCTGCTATCGCCCGCCGGGGTCGTGGGCTACGACACCGGCCCCGCCAACCTGCTGCTGGACGCCTGGTGCGCCCGGCACACCGGCCGGGACTACGATGAAGACGGCCGCTACGCCGCCTCCGGTACCGCGCGGCCGGACCTGCTGGCGGAACTCATTGCCTCCGAACCGTGGCTGGCGGCGCCGCCGCCCAAGTCCACGGGGCGCGACCTGTTCAACGCCGCGTGGCTGGACCAGCGTTTGCAGGCCTGGCAGGCCCGCCACGGCACGCTGGCCCCGGCCGACGTGCAGGCCACGCTGCAGGCCTTGACCGTCGAGACGGTGGCGCGCGAGATCCACCGCCAGTTGCCCGCCTGCCAACAGGCCTGGGTCTGCGGCGGCGGCGCGCGCAACGGCGGCCTGATGCGGGCCCTGGCCGACGCCTTGCCCTGCCCCGTGGCGCCCAGCGACGACGCCGGCGTGCCGGCCCAGCAGATGGAGGCGCTGGCCTTCGCCTGGCTGGCCCATCGCCACGTTGCCGGCCTGCCCGGCAACCTGCCCCCCGTGACCGGCGCGGCCGGCCCCCGCGTGCTGGGCGCCTACTACCCCGCGTAGGCCGCCTCGCACTGCCTCCGGCGGCTTCTCTCCCCTCCGCTTGCTTGCCATGCCCCCCGGACTTTGTTCGCCCGGCCCTTAAAATGAATACATTTTTAAAAGCCAATTAAGATAAATCCTAGGTTAAATACCTAGAATTTGCCGATAAATATTGACCATAAAAATAAAAGTACATACATTTCAGACAAGACTTCCATCGACCAGACCGGGGCGATCCCAGCCCGGACACGCCACGCCAGTCCAGGAGCACCATGAGCTTCCTCGCAGGTCTACGCCTTCCGGTCTTCGCCGCCCCCATGTTCCTGGTGTCCGGACCGGAACTGGTCATCGCCGCCGCCCGGGCCGGCATCATCGGCGCCTTTCCCAACAACAACGTCCGCACCAGCGAGGACTACGGCGATTGGCTGCGACGGATCAGCGACGCCCTGGGCTCCCATGGCACGTCCGGCGCGCTGCCCTGGGCGGCGAACCTGATCACGCATTCCACCAATACCCGTCTGCCCGGCGACCTGGAACAGGTCCGGCGCTTTCGCCCGCCCATCGTCATCACCTCGCTGGGCAGCCCGCGCCCGGTCATGGAAACCGTGCACGGCTACGGCGGCCTGGTGTTCGCCGACGTCATCGACCTGCGGCTGGCGCGCAAGGCCGCCGAGGCCGGGGTGGACGGCCTGGTCTGCGTCTGCGCCGGTGCGGGCGGACACACGGGGCAGTTGTCGCCGTTCGCCTTCGTGTCCGCGGTGCGCGCCTGCTTCGACGGCTACATCGTCGCGGGCGGCGGCATCGCCGACGGCTGGGGCATCGCCGGCGCGCTGGCGGCCGGCGCGGACTTCGTCTACATGGGCACACGCTTCCTGGCGACCAAGGAAAGCATCGCCGCCGAGGCGCACAAGCGCATGGTCGCCGACTGTGGCATCGGTGACCTGATCGTTAGCGACGCCATCACCGGCACGCCGGCCTCCTGGCTGGTGCCCTCGCTGGCGCAGTGCGGCCTGGATCCGGCCAATCTGCCCTCGCCCAAGGAGCGCGTCTACGACAGCGGCCGCAGCAAGGAAACCCGGCGGTGGAAAGACGTCTGGTCGGCGGGCCAGGGGCTGGGCGCCGTGCGGGACATCGCGCCGGTCGCGCAGGTCGTGGATTGGCTGGAAGACGAATTCCAGGCGGCGCGTACGCGCTTCCTGGCCCTGGGCAAATCCTGATACGCACCCGAAGCAGGAGACATAGTTGACACTCGCAGACACGCCGCGCAGCGGCCCGCTGGCCGGCGTCAAGGTCCTGGATCTGACCTGGGTCATCCTGGGGCCCTTCTGCACCCAGATGCTGGCCGACCACGGCGCCGACGTCATCAAGCTGGAGGCACCGGAGGGCGACCCCATGCGAGCCGTGGGACCGCGCCGCACGAACGACATGGGTCCCTCCTTCCTGCAGTTGAACCGCAACAAGCGCAGCATGGCGCTGGACCTGAAGCAGGAGACATCGCGGCGGGTGCTGGAGCGGCTGATCGCCTGGTGCGACGCGTTCGTCAGCAACATGCGCCCGCAGGCGCTGGAGCGCCTGGGCCTGGACTACGACAGCATCCGGCGCGTGAATCCCAAGGTGGTCTACGTGAGCTGCTCGGGCTTCGGCGAGGACGGCCCCTATGCCGGACGGCCGGCATTCGACGAAGTGATCCAGGCCATGACCGGGCTGGCGGCAGCCCGGGCGCGCGAGCGCGACGGCATGCCGCAGTCGTGTCCGTTTCCACTGGCCGACCGCTACGCCGGCCTCTATGCCGCGTTCTGCATCGGCGCCGCGCTGGCCGCCGTCACCCGCGACGGCACGGGGCAGAAGCTGGAAATCCCGATGTTCGAAGTGATCGCGCAACTGGTGCTGGCCGACCACATGATAGGCAGCGTCTTCGATCCGCCCGAATCGGCGCCCGGATACGACCGCTACCTGAACGGCCAGCGCACCTACTTCCGCACGGCGGACGGCCACCTGTGCGCCGCCATCAACACCGACCGCCAGTGGCGCAAGTTCCTCGACGCGGCGGGCCGGGCCGACCTGCTGGCCCATCCCTCGTTCGCCACCCGCGCCGCGCGCGCCCGCGAGGCGCAGGCCGTAGACCGCCAGTTGCGGGAGCTGTTCGCCGGCGACACCACCGCGCGCTGGCTGGCGCTGCTGGAAGAAGCCGAGGTGCCGGCGGCGCCGGTGCGGGACATCGCCGACCTGGTAAACGACCCGCACCTGGCGGCGGTGGACTTCTTCATCTCCGCACCGCACCCCACGCAAGGGCAACTGCGCATGCCGGGCTTTCCCGCGCGCTGGAGCGCCACGCCGCCGTCGTACCGGCGGGGCGCGCCGGGACTCGGGCAACACACGGAAGAGATACTCCGGGAACTGGGCCTGGACGACGGCCCGAATCCCGCGTCATAGCAGGAAGGTCAGGTTGCCCAGCCACGCATCGTGGTTCATCAGCATGATGGTCTTGCGGACGATCCGCATGCCCTCGGCGGTCGGGCGGCAGATGTGCTCCATCATCGTCACCAGCGGCTGGATCTCGCCGATGCCGACCTGCGCGCTGTCGCCGGTACGCATCTCGTAGATCACCTGGTTGGATTTCACCAGGAAGCCTTGGGCGTGCTCCTGCACGCGCACGTTGCCGATCAGGTGCAGGGTGCGCGACGGCGGCGACTGCGCGGGAAAGTCCACGTGCAGCAGGTGATAGACCCGCTCTTCCCGGCGCAGCGTGTCGTCGTAGACGATGGCGGCGTTCTGGCCCGGCTCCTCGGCCGGGTCCAGCGGTATCCAGTACAGCCCGTCGTCGGCAAAGAGCTTGAGCCAGTCGTCCAACTGTCGGGTGTCGAGCAGGTCCGCTTCGTGTATCAGCAGGGTTTCCGCATCCGCGCGGGTCAATGTAGTGGGGAAATGCATGCGCCCGGTCTCCTCAGCGTCGCGCCATCAGTTGCTTCCACGCCAGCCACAGCGCGCGCTGGGGGGCCTCGCTGGCCGGCAGGCCCTTGATGTCGCCGCTCGCCAGCTTCTCGTCCGTCTGCAGCCCGCGCTCCAGCACCAGCCAATCCACCGCGCTACCCGCCAGCCCCTGCTGGTTGCGCGCGAAGATGTCCACGTCATCGGCCATACCGTGGCCGGCCGGCCCGTAGAAGCGCTCCTGGCTGCGCATCCATCCCTCGTTGAACTCGTGCGGCGCATCGACCAGGTCGTAGAGGTAGATGGTGACCTCGGTCAGGTCCGGCGCGATCGGGCGCCAGGTGCGGATCTGCTGGTGGATGAGACCCAGGTTGGGAAAGATCGTGCCCGACATGCGCCCGACCACGAACGCGAATTCCTCTTCGCCGTGGATGTCCCGCAGGGCCTCGTAGTAGGCGCGGTGCGGTCCGTTCAGCAAGGCCTCGGGATCGGCCGTGCCGGAATTCTCCAACTGGGCATGGCCGTGGCGCAGCGCCCAGCTCGCCCCCTTGAACCGGATCTGGCGCATGGCCTTGGCCGAGCCGCCCTTGTGCGCGCCGTAGTCGCCGGTGCTTTCGCCGTACTTGGCCTGCAGGGCGACGAAGCCCTTGTGCGTGTGCAGGAAGTGGTAGGCATCGACGATGTTCTCGATCTGGAATTTCCAGTTGCCCTGGTAGCGCATGACGAACGGCTTGCCGCGCAGCGCGATGCGCCCCGCGGGCGAGCGGCCGAACTTGCGGTCTATGGTCTTCTTGGCACGCCCGAGGTAGGTGTCCAGATCGACGGCGTCCGGATCCAGGTTGGCGAAGATCAACCCCCGGTAGGCATCGACCTTCGGCACCCGGTGCAGGCCCTCGGGCGCGTCGAAGTCGGGGGCATAGCCGCCCGAGTCGTTGCGTTCGGACACCGCCAGCAGTTTGCCGTCCAGGCCGAATACCCAGCCGTGGTACGGGCAGGTGAAATCGCGCACCGTGCCGCGGGTCTCGCGCGCGATCACCGCGCCGCGGTGCACGCAGCGATTGACCAGCACGTGCACCGTGCCGTCGGCCGCGCGCGAGACGATGACGGGCTGCGTGCCGATGTAGGCCGTCTTGAAATCGCCCGGATTGGGGATCTCGCTTTCGTGGCCGACATAGACCCAGACCTTCGAGAAGACGCGCGCCATCTCGGCGTCGAACACCGCCTGATCGGTATAGGCGCGCGTGTGTACGCGGAAATGGCGTTCGTCCTGCCAGATCAGCGACGACGGATCCAGGCCGGCCTCCCCGCCTTCATGCTCTCTTGCAAACATCGCAGACATATCGATTCCTATCCTCCAACCACTAATCCATGAACCTGCCGCCCGACAGGTTCAACGTTTCGCCCGTCACGTACGCGCCATGGCGCGAGGCCAGGTAGAACACCGCGTGCGCCGCCTCGATGGACCGGCCCACACGGCCGACGGGAATACCTTTGACCACTTCCTGCATGCGGGCCTCGCTGGCGCCCGCCACCTGCACGTCGAACAGGGACGTGGCGATCACGTTGACCGTCACGCCGTGGGGCGCCAGCTCCGCCGCCATCACCCGCGAATAGGCGATCAGCCCGCCCTTGGCCGCCGCATAGGGCGCCACGTGCCGGTGCACCCCGGTCTTGCCCGACATCGAGGAAAAGGACACGATGCGGCCGCCGCCGCGCTCCTTCATCCGGCGCGCCGCGGCCTGTATGCACAGGATGGGGCCCACCAGTTCCCGCTCGATCACGTCGCGGTAGCGCGCCGCATGGATGTCCAGCGCATCCGCAGTGCTGACCGGCGCGGCAACCCGCCGAGCCGCTCCATGCAGGCATCGAAGAAGCGTTCGACCTCGGCCTCGTCATCCGTGTCCACCGGCAGGCAGGCGACGCCGTAGGCGCGCGCCACCGATGCCGCGTGGGCCGCGTCCTCGGCCGAGGTCACGCCGATCGCGACCTTGGCGCCGCGCGCCGCGAAGGCCCTCAGCAGTTCCGGCCCCGACCCCAGTGCGCCGCCCACCAGGACGACGGCCGAGCCCGCGAACTCCTCCGGATCGCCGGGCACATCGCATTTGAACGTGTCATCCATGGCGGCGTCCTCCCGGCTCAGTTGGCCGTGATGTTGTTCTTGCGGATGATGTCGGTGAAACGGGCCAGTTGCATGTCCATCAACTCCTGCAACGCCTGCGGCGAGGACGGCTTCACGTCCAGCCCGGTTTTCTCGAGGGCCGACTTGACGTCGGGCAGCTCCAGGATGCGCGTCATCTCCTTGTTGAGCTTGTCGATGACGGCAGTTGGCGTCCCCTTGGGCGCCAGGAAGCCGTACCAGGCGGGCATACCCGGCCGGATCCCCAGTTCCTCGAACGACGGAACGCCGGGCGCGCTGCGCTGGCGCTCGGAACTCGATACGCCCAGGTTGCGCAGTTGGCCGGACTCGATGAAGGGCCGCAGCGTATGGGTGGCGACGAACATGGCGTCCACGTGCCCCGCGATCACGTCGTTGACGCCGGGCGCGGTGCCTTTGTAGGGCACGTGCAGGAACGAGGTATGCGTGGCGTCCTCGAACTCGGCCAGCAGGATGTGCGACGGCGATCCGACGCCCGCTGACGCGAAATTGATCTTGCCGGGATTGGCCTTGGCCGCCGCCACCAGGTCCGCCATGGTCCGGTAGCCCTTGCCGGGATTCACCGCCAGCGAGTTGGTTCCGCGCGCGGCGATCATCACCGGCGTCAGGTCCTTCATCGGGTTGAAGGTCGGCGAGGGGTACAGGATGGACGTGATGACCAGATTGCTGGCGGTCACCACCAGTGTGTAGCCATCGGGCGCCGCGCGCGCCACCTGTTCGGCGCCCAGGTGGCCGGCCAGGCCGGTCTTGTTCTCGACGATGACGGGCTGCTTCCAGCTTTCGAACAGCTTTTCGCCGACCAGCCTGGCGATGTTGTCCATGCCGGTTCCCGGGGTGAAGGGAACGATGAAGCGCAAGGGTTTGGACGGGAAATCGACCGCCGCGTCGGCCGCTGCCACGGCGGTCGATACGCAGCCAAAGGCCAGGAGCACAGCACACGACGTGATACGCATTTGACTCTCCCAAGATATGGACGGACGCGGAAGACGCTCCCCCGCGCTTTGCTGCAGGACGCCAGCGCGGGCGTCAGCCCGAGGGAGGCACGTCGACCAGCACCATGCCTTCCTCGATACGTACCGGATACACCTGGATCGGAATGCTGACCGGGCCCGAGACCGGGCGGCCGGTGGGAATGTGGAACACGCCTTCGTGCAAGGGGCACTCCACGCAGTCGCCGCTGACGAAGCCCTCCGCCAGGTGCGCCTTCGCGTGCGTGCAGATGTCGTGCGTGGCATGGACGCGGCCGTCCAGCTTGTACAGTGCGAGGGGCTCGCCCTCGACGCACACCGAGACGGCATCGCCCTCGGGTACGTCCTCGAACTTGATCGTCTGGCACCAGACCATGAAGGCTCCGTCTAAGACCGGGAATCGTTCGGCGCCGCGGCCGGGCCGCGCTGCTGGGCATTGCGCAGCGCCGTCGCCAGCGGCACCGCCGGGTCCGCCAGTTCCGCGGCGGCCACGCCCCGGCCGGCGGCCACGAGCTGGCGCACGATACGGCGGTCCCGGCCACTGTTGAACAACTCCGCCCCGACCAGCACGCCGGCCGCATCGAAGTGGAAACCCACCGCCTTGCCCGCGCCGGCCTCGCGCGCGACGTACCGGGTGGCGCCTGCCGGCCAGCCCACGATCTGCAGGTTCATGTCGAACTGGTCGGTCCAGAACCACGGCGCCTCGTCAGCGGCAGCTTCCGCCGGCGACGGCTCGTCGCCCTGCTCGGCTCGGACGATGGCGGCGGCAGCCCGCGCGGCCTGGCGCTCGGCGTTCTCCCAGGACTCCAGGCGGATCCGGCAGCCCCCGCTCGCATCGCGCGGCGCGGCGATGTCGCCGATCGCATGGATGCCTTGCGCCGATGTCCGGCACGCCGCGTCCACCAGGACGCCGTGCACGGGCGGCGGGTTCATGGCCAGGCCCGCGCGCTCGGCCAGCGCCACGTCGGGCATCGCGCCCATGCCGGCCAGCACCACGTCCGCCTCGCCCTGCGTACCGTCGTCCAGCACGTACCGGAAGGCCGGCCCCGCGCGCACGATATCCACAGGCGCGCGGCCCAAACGCACTTCCACGCCCTGGCCGGCATGCAGCGCGAGCACGCGCTCGGCCGCCCACGCACTGACGGCGCGCGGCAGGAGCCGCGGCTGTTTCTCCACCACCGTCACGCGGCACCCCAGGCGGGTGGCGGACGCGGCCACCTCCAGCCCCACGAAGCCGCCACCGATCAGCAGCACGCGTTGTCCGGGACGCAATACTTTCCTGAGGCGCGCGGCGTCGGCCGCGTTGCGCAGCGCCAGCACGTCGCCCGGCTCAAGGCCGGTGAAAGCCGGCATCCGCGCCACGGAGCCGGTCGCCAGCACCAGGTGGCGGTAGTCGATGGACGCGCCATCGGCAAGATCCACGCGGCGCGCGGCCGGATCGATGGCAATGGCCCGGGCCGACGGCCGCAGGACGATGCCGGCGGCCGCATAGCTGGCCGCGGGCGCGATCGGCGCCAGGCGGCCGTCCTCCAGCAGGAACGACTTGGATAGCGGCGGCCGCTCGTAGGGCTCGGCGCCCTCGTCGCCCAGCAGCGTGACCGATCCGGCGTAGCCCGCCTGGCGCAAGGCATGGGCGCAGCGCGCCCCCGCATGGCCGGCGCCGACGATGACGACGCCTGGCGTCATGGCGCCTCCACGCCCTTCGCGCCGGCGCCCAGCAAGGCGCACAGCGGCTGGAGGCTGGCCGCCGCGTCCAGCGCGCGGACCGCCTCCAGGATGTCCCGGGTGCGCTGGGCGCCCATGACCGGCTCGACGTTGACGCGCAGCTTTTCCTCGAAGTCGGCATCGGAGAAAGGCTTGAGCCTGTGCCCGGGCGGCGGCCCCGCCTCGCCCGCGATCACCTCGCCGGTGTCGAGCGTGACCTCCACCCGCGCCAGGAATCCCGCGGCCGCGCCGCCGCCCAGCTCGGCGGACGGCTCGACCACGAGCCTGTCGTTGAGCAGCGTCCGCACGTCGGGACGCATGGCCCGTTCCCTGTCGAAGGTGCCCGTATCCACCCGGCCGTCGAGCAGCGCCATCGCGACGATGCAGGGCAGCGAATGATCGGCCGTCTCGCGCGACACCGGATGCCACGGGTCCGCCCGCTGGCTGACCAGGTGGTCGACCACGCCCTCGTCGGCCAGCACGCGGATGCCGGCGATCCGCGCGGGATCGGGAATCCGGCGCCGCGCCTCGAGCGCGGCCTGAATGGCGCTCTGCCCGCGCGACCCGACCGGCCACAGCTTGTAGGTCACTCGTTCGACGGCCGACAAGGGTAGCGCGGGATCCAGGCGGCGCAGCAGCGCCTCGTGGTCTTCCTCGGCCAGGTCGAGACGGGCCAGGAAACCGTATTTGCCCTCGAACGGCCGGACCGCGCCTTCGGCGCCCGCTTCCGCGAGCAGGCAGGCATACACCGACTGCCTGACGGCGTCGCTGCCGTTGAAGCGCTTCCACATGGTCAGGTCGCCGCGCCGGTTCAGGTCGTTGGACTCGACCTCCAGGCTGGCGGCATGGGGAATCACGGTGATCGCCAGGGCGTCGGCGGTCTGTTCTTCCGACAAGTCCAGCATGCGGGCCGCCGCGCAGGTGCAGGCGATGGCCACGATGTTGGGGTAGTCCAGGCCGCCGTTGCGCAGGCGCAGGCCGTCGAACAGCGCCACCGCGACTTCGTAGCCCAGCGCGATGGCGCCGATCAGCCCCTTGCCGTCGATGCCGCGCCATTGCGCCAGGGCCATCAGCCCCGGGATCATGTCGCTGGGATGGCCGCCCGATTTGCCGATGTACAGATCGTTGTAGTCATAGGCCCGCAGCGGCACGCCGTTCACCAGCGCCGCGGCCTCGGCGGTGACGCATTCGCCCGTGCCCCATATCGTCGCGCCCTTGGCCACGATGGCATGGCGCGCGTAGCGCCGGGCCGCCACGGCGGCGGGGTGCGTCAGGGCGCCCAGCGCCACGGCCAGCGTATCCAGCAGCGCGGCCTTCACCGCGCGGTCCGCCGGCGCGCCGCATTCCAGCGCCGCGTGCCGGGAGAACGCAGCCAGGGCCCGCAGCATGCGATCGGAAGTCGTTGTCACTCTGCCTTTCTCCAAGAATCCGGACCGATGCCGGGGTCAGGTATAGCCCTGGGCCTTGGCGGCCCCTTGCGCCTCGCCCAGCGCCGCGCGGATTTCCTGGCGCGCGCCGGCCTGCAGCAGGGCGGAGTCCTTGATGACGGTGATCAGGCCGAACCCGCGTTCGGCGTAGGAGCGGCCGGATGCCCCGGTGGCGCACTGGATCCCGGCGACGATGCCGTGCCGGCGGCAGGCCTGGAAGATCCGTTCGACCGCGGCGACGTGCTCGGCTTCGGTCTTGTCCAGGTCAGGCGGCAGTCCCAGCCCCAGGGCGAGGTCGGCGGGGCCGATGTAGATGCCGTCCAGGCCCGGCGTGGACGCGATCTCGTCGATGTTGTCCAGTGCCTCGCGGGTCTCGACCATGACGAAGCACAGCACGGCGTTGCCCAGGGCCTGGGTATCGCGCGTGGCGCTGACCAGCGCGGCGCGGATGGGACCGTAGGACCGTATCCCCGAAGGCGGATAGCGACACGCCCGGACGGCCGCGGCGGCTTCCTCGCGGCTGTTGACCAGCGGCACGATGACGCCCTGGGCGCCCGCGTCCAGCGCCTTGCCTATCATCCATCCCTCGTTGGCCGGCACGCGCGTCAACGGCACCACACCCCGCCCCTCGGCGGCGCGATACATGTCGAGGGTTTGCGCATAGTCGATCAGTCCATGCTGCTGGTCGACGCAGACATACCCCACGCCCTGCTGCGCGATCAGCTCCACGGAGAACGGCGTGGGCAGCACCGCCCAGCCGCCGAACACCGGCTTCCCGGCTCGCCATGCCTCGCGTAAGACCCCTGCTGCGCTCATCGCCACCCCCTTGAAATGGATGCACTAGAATTACATCAACCTCCAAAAAAGGATACATTTTTCTCAAAAATATAGGGTAAACACCAAAAATTCCCCGCAATAACTGCTTTATTCATCGTCCTATCCAATCAAGAACAATAAAAATGAATACATTTTTGGCTTTTTGTAGATGTGATACTGTCTGAAGCACAAGCGCATACCAAGACTCTCTCCAGGCATCATCGGACCCACAGGGTGACTCAGTGACCCACGACTCGACCGGCAGCGACGCGGCGCTGCACCAGAGCGACCAGGACGGCCCCCTTGCCGGGCTTCCCCCGCCGCCCGCCCAGCCCCGCGCTTCGCGCGGGGACCTGCACGACGTCTACGAACGTTTGCGCCACGACATCCTGGACGGCAGCATCCCGGCTGGCTCCATGCTGAACCAGGTGCACATCGCCAAGCGGCTGAGCGTCAGCCGCACGCCCGTGCGGGAAGCGCTGCGCATGCTCCAGGCGGAAGGCCTGGTCGAGGTCAATTTCCAGCACCGGATCCGGGTCGTCCCCATCACGCCCGAGGAAATCGATTCGGTCTACGCCATGTGGCTGCTGATGGCCTGCCTGGGCATCTCGCTGACCGTGCCGCGCCTGGACGCGGACGACATCGCGCGCATCCGCGCGGCGCTCGAGGCCATGAACGGCAGCCAGCCGGCGGGCGACTGGGCACACCGGCACATCGAGTTCCACAAGTTGCTGATCATGCACGCGGGCGATCACATCGTGACCGCCTACGAAAATTGCCGCACCAACTCCGAGCGCGCCCGCAAGTCGTTCATGGGGCAGCAGCAGCCCTATTCCTGGCTGGCATCGGAAGAAGAACACAGCGCGCTGGTCGACGCCTACGCGGTGCGGGACCAGGACCGGGCGATCCAGATCATGAGCCGGCAGTTGTCCCGCATCGCGCTGACGGTGATGGGAAACATCGACCCCACCTACGAACCCACGGCGATCCGGCAGGCCATGAAGCTGGTCACGCGGCCCGCCGGCGCGGGCCGCTGAAGGGCCGGAGTCAGCCCCGTTTGCTTTCCAGCAGTTCCCAGCGTTCGAGCCTGGCCATGAGCTCGTCCTCGATCGCCGCCAGGCGCTGCTGGATGGCGGCCGCGCCAGCGGGATCGTCCCGATAGATGGCTCCGTCGGCCAGCTTCCCGTTCAGTTCCTGCTGCTCGGCCTCCAGCGCCGCGATGGCATCGGGCAGGCCTTCCAGCTCCTTCGCTTCCCAGGAACTCAAGCGCGAACGGCCGGGCTTGGCCGGCGCGGTCTTCTCCGGCGCGGGAGCCGGGGGTTCGTCGTCGCGCGCGGTCTCGCGCACCGGCCTGGCCGCGGCCGACCGGGCCTCCTCCCCCCTGGCGCGCTGCGTCGCCCAGTCGTCGTAGCCGCCCACGTAGTCGCGCCAGCGCGCGTCGCCTTCGTAGGCGATGGTCTGCGTCACGACGTTATCCAGGAACATGCGGTCGTGGCTGACCAGGAAGACCGTGCCCGAGTAATCCTGCAGCAGTTCCTCCAGCAGCTCCAGCGTCTCGATATCGAGGTCGTTGGTGGGCTCGTCCAACACCAGCACGTTGGCCGGCCGCGCGAACAGCCGCGCCAGCAGCAGCCTGGCGCGCTCGCCGCCCGACAGGCTCTTGACCGGCGAACGTGCCCGCTCGGGCGCGAACAGGAAATCGCCCAGGTAGCTCATCACGTGCTTGCGCTGGCCGTTGATTTCTATCCACTCGCTGCCCGGACTGATGACGTCGGCCAAGGCCATGTCCTCGTCCAGCTGGCTGCGCATCTGGTCGAAATAGGCCACCGACAGGTTGGTGCCCTGCCTGACCGAGCCCGTGTCCGGCGCCAGTTCGCCCAGGATGAGCTTGAGCAGCGTGGTCTTGCCCGCGCCGTTGGGCCCGATCAAGCCGATGCGGTCGCCGCGCATGACCGTGGTCGAGTACGAGCGGATGACGGCCTTGTCGCCGAACGATTTCGACACCTCGGTCAGCTCGGCCACCAGCTTGCCGGACCGCTGTCCCTCGGCCACATCTATCGTGACCTTGCCCATGCGCTCGCGCCGCTCGGCCCGCTGCACGCGCAGTTGCTCCAGCCGCTTGACCCGCCCGACGCTGCGCGTGCGGCGCGCCTCGACGCCCTTGCGTATCCACACCTCTTCCTGGGCCAGGAGCTTGTCGAAACGCGCCTGCTCCAGCCGCTCGGCCTCCAGCATCTCGGCCTTGCGCATCTGGTAGGTGGAGAAGGATCCCGGAAAACTGGCGAGCTCGCCGCGATCGAGCTCGACGATGCGGGTGGCGACGGCATCCAGGAAGCGGCGGTCGTGGG
>Ga0209959_100871_pt1 | contig 14539 bp, 11 predicted proteins | sample ThiBiot_300_biof_2_FD_183943 | JGI IMG/M metagenome (GOLD analysis project Ga0209959, IMG submission 183943) | Wastewater bioreactor microbial communities from Cape Town, South Africa - Thiocy_expt_300_biof (SPAdes) | ecosystem: Engineered > Bioremediation > Thiocyanate > Unclassified | place...
GAAGACGCCCGGCACGTGCACGCCGTAGCCTTTGCGGTCGCTGGCGAAGGAGGCAGCCGACGCCGCGCCGGTCACACCATGCCAGGAGCCGCCCACCGCCAGGATCTCGAAGCCCTGCGTGTACATCTTGGCCATGCGCAACGCCACCTCGTTGCTCTCGGAGCCGGTGTTGATGAAGATGGACTTGCTCAGGCCCCGGGGCATCCAGTCCCGGGCCATGGTCTGCGCGAGCCGGGCCACGACCTCCGGGATCATGCCGCTGAACATGTGGTAGGCCTTTTCGCCGGCCTCCTGCACTGCCTGGACGATGGCCGGGTGGTTGTGGCCGATGGTGGCGCACATCTGGCCGGAGGTGAAGTCCAGAATCTCGCGCCCGGTGTCGTCCGTGACGACGCATCCCCTGGCGCTGCGAAACAGGCTGGGGAAGGTGTCTCCGCCATAGCGCACCAAGAATTCCTTGGCGGCTTCTCTGAGCTGGGTATCCATTGCGCTTTCCTCGGTGGTGTATATAGACGGGCCCAGTATTTCAAGCGGGCGCGGGGGCGTCCAATGCCATTCGCGCAAATAGCGCCATGGGCGGCGCGCATGGGCAATGCGCAAAATCGATTGCGTGGCGCACGCCGGTTTGGTGTGATGGCAGTCGTGGCAATGCGAAGTTCGCAGACACAGGGAGGAGGACGAGTGGAGACCCGATGGATTCAGGACTTCGTGACCTTGGCGGATGTGCGCAACTTCACGCGCGCAGCGGAATTGCGCAATGTGTCGCAGGCGGCGTTCAGCCGGCGCATCCAGGCGCTTGAGCAGTGGCTGGGCACGGCGCTAGTCGATCGCACCTGCTTTCCCCTGCGCTTTACCGAGGCAGGCGAGCGCTTTCGGGCATCGGCCGTGGCCCTGCTCGCGCAGATCGATGACGTGCGCGCCGAGGCGGCGGGCGAAAACGCCAGCAACAACGTGAAGCTGGCCATGCCCTATGCGCTGGCCGCCACTCGGCTTTCGCCGTGGTGGGACGGCTGGAGCCGGGGGTTGGATGCGCGCCTGTCCGTGAGCACTGGAAACGTGCTCGACACCATGCAGGCACTGTCCGAGGGCTCGGTGGACCTGGTGATCGGCTACTTCCACGCGGCCAGCCCCATCACGCCCGATCTGAGCCGCCACGAGCACCTCCTGCTGGGCACGGAAAAGGTGCGTCCCTACAGCGTGGCGGCCAGCGCGACCGACAGGTCGCCGCGCTTTGCACTGCCGGACACGGCCGACCGCCCCGCGCCGCTGCTGATGTATTCGCCGACTGTCTATTTCTCGCGCGTGGTGCGCTCGGTACTGGACGCCGAGGGCACACCGCTGCATGGCCATACCGTGGTCGAATCGGCGATGACGGATGTGCTGGCATCCATGGCGGAAAAAGGCATGGGCCTGGCCTGGCTTCCGGACAGCTGCGTGGCACCGGGCCGTTTTCCGTCGCTGGTACCCGCAGCGGATGCACGCTGGTGCACGCATGTGGACGTCGTCGCCTTCCGGCTGCGCCACAACACGCGCCCGGTGGTGGAACGCGTGTGGAGCCGCATGGCGGCCGCCGCTTGATGGCAAACGGCGGCGGCGCGAGTCCTCCGCCTACAGCACCAGAATCGCCCGGAAGTCGTTGACGTTGGTGTTCGTCGGCCCGGTGACGACCAGATCGCCCAGCGCCTCGAAGTAGCCGTAGGCATCGTTGCGGTCCAGGTAGCCGCCGATGCGCAGGCCCGCGTGCGCGGCGCGCGCGAGCGTGTCGGGCGCCACGCGGGCGCCGGCGTTGTCCTCCACGCCGTCGATGCCGTCGGTGTCGGCCGCCAGCGCCCACACGCCCTCCTGCCCCTGCAGCGCCTGGGCCAGGCCCAGGCAGAACTCGCCGGCGCGCCCGCCGCGGCCCCTGGGGGTGCCGGGCTGCTGCGGGCGGATGGTGACCGTGGTCTCGCCGCCCGACAGGATCACGCAGGGGCGAGCGAACGGCTGGCCGCGCTGGGCCACGGCGCGCGCCAGCGCGGCATGCACCTTGCCCACTTCGCGCGACTCGCCCTCGATCTCGTCGGACAGGATGTGGGCCTCCATGCCGGCCGCGCGCGCCGCCGCCGCCGCGGCCTCCAGCGACTGCCGGGGCGTGGCGATCAGGTGCACCTCGTGGCCGGCAAAGCAGGCGTCGCCCGGCTTGGGCGTCTCCAGCGCGCCCGTCTGCAGCGCGGCGCGCACGGCGGCGGGCACCTCGATCCGGTAGCGGTCCAGGATCGCCAGCGCATCGGCGCAGGTCGAGGCGTCGGGCACCGTGGGGCCGCTGGCGATGATGGACGGGTCGTCGCCGGGCACGTCGCTGATGGTGAGCGTGACCACCTTCGCCGGCGCGCAGGCCGCAGCCAGGCGCCCGCCCTTGATGCGCGACAGATGCTTGCGCACGCAGTTCATCTCGGAGATGGCCGCGCCGCTCTCCAGCAGCGCCTTGTTGATGCGCTGCTTGCCGGCCAGGTCCAGGCCCTCGGCCGGGAGCGTGAGCAGGGCCGAGCCGCCGCCCGAGATCAGGCACAGCACCAGGTCGTCCTCGGTCAGGCCCTGCGTGAGCGCCAGGATGCGCTCGGCGGCGGCCAGGCCGGCGGCGTCGGGCACGGGGTGGGCCGCCTCGACGACCTCGATGCGCTGCGCCAGCCCCTCGGGGCGCGGCGGAACATGGTGGTAGCGCGTGACCACCAGCCCCGACAGCGGCGCGTCCTGCGGCCACAGCGCCTCCAGCGCCTGGGCCATGGAGCCGCCCGCCTTGCCCGCGCCCAGCACCACGGTGCGGCCCTTGGGCGGCGGCGGCAGGTGGGCTGCCATGCTGTGCAGGGGCTGCGCCCGCTGCACCGCCACGCGGAACAGGTCGAGCAGGAAGGCCTGGGGGTTTGCGCTGGGCGCCTTGGGTGTCTCGGTCATGGTGTGCAGTGTCTCCTGCCGGACATTATGAAAGAGCGCCCGCCGCCCAAAGCCCGCAGGCGGGTCAAAACTGCTTTCTCAATCCAGCGATACCTTCGCGTCCTTGACCAGCCTGGCGAAGCGCGCGGTGTCTTCGTGGATCCTGCGCGCCATCTGCCCGGGCGTGTCGCCGATCGGCACGGCGCCGATGTCGTCCATCTTCTTGCGGAAATCGGGCGAGTGGATGATCTTCGCCATGTCTGCGTTCAGCCGCGCCACCACGTCCCTGGGCGTGCCCGCGGGCGCGAGCATGCCGAACCAGGTGCCCATGTCGAAGCCCTTGAGGCCCGCCTCGTCCAGCGTGGGCACGTCGGGCAGCGCCACCGAGCGCCTGGCCGTGGTGACGGCCAGCGCGCGCAGCTTGCCGGCCTTGATGTGCGGCAGCACGGGCGTGACGGTGTCGAACGACATGCTGATCTGCCCGCCCAGCAGGTCGGTGGTCAGCGGCCCGCTGCCCTTGTAGGGCACGTGCAGCAGCTGCGCGCCGCTCATGCCCTCGAACTGCGCGCCGATCAGGTGCTGGCCCGTGCCCGCGCCGTTGGAGCCGTAGGTCAGCAGGCCGGGCTGGGCCTTGGCCAGCGCCAGCAGTTCCTGCACCGTCCTCGCGGGGACCTGCGGGTTCACGACGAGCACGTTGGGCACGAGGGCCACGGTGGTGATGGGGGCCAGGTCCTTCTCGAAGTCGTAGCCGAGCTTCTTGTACACGCTGGTGGCGATGGTGTGGTGCACCGCGCCCATGAGCAGGGTGTAGCCGTCGGCCTTCGCCTTGGCGACGTAGTCCGCGCCCAGCGTGGCGCCGGCGCCGGGCTTGTTCTCCACCACCACGGGCTGGCCCAGGGTCTTGGACAGCTCCTGCCCCAGCGCGCGCGCCAGCACGTCGGTCGTGCCCCCGGCCGGGAAGGGCACGATGATGCTCACCGGCCGCGCCGGCCAGGCCTGCGCCGCGGCGCAGGATGCCCAGCCTGCTGCGGCCAGCGCCAGGGCGCCGAGGAAGGCGCGCTTGTGGATGCGATGCGTCGTCATGGTGTCTGTCTCCTTCGCTTGGTTTTCGGGGAATGTCAGGCGAGCCGCGCGCAGACCGCATCGGTCACCTGCCGGGTGGTGGCCTTGCCGCCCAGGTCGCCCGTGTGCAGCTGCGGGTCGGCCGTGACCTGCTCCACGGCGCGCATCAGGCGCCGGGCGGCGGCCTGCTCGCCCAGGTGCTCCAGCAGCATCACGCAGCTCCAGAACGTGCCCACGGGATTGGCCAGGCCCTTGCCCATGATGTCGAAGGCCGAGCCGTGGATGGGCTCGAACATGCTGGGGTAGCGGCGCTCGGGGTCGATGTTGCCGGTGGGCGCGATGCCCAGGCTGCCCGCGAGCGCGGCAGCCAGGTCGCTCAGGATGTCGGCGTGCAGGTTGGTGGCGACTATGGTGTCCAGCGTGGCCGGGCGGTTGACCATGCGCGCGGTGGCGGCGTCCACCAGCTCCTTGTCCCACTTCACGCCGGGGAACTCCTGGCCGACCTGCACGGCGATCTCGTCCCACATCACCATGGCGTGGCGCTGGGCGTTGCTCTTGGTGATGACGGTGAGCTGCCTGCGCGGGCGCGATTCGGCCAGCCTGAACGCGAAGCGCATGATGCGCTCCACGCCGGCGCGGGTCATCATGCTCACGTCGGTGGCGGCCTCCAGCGGGTGGCCCTGGTGCACGCGCCCGCCCACGCCGGCGTATTCGCCCTCGGAGTTCTCGCGCACGATCACCCAGTCCAGGTCCGCGGGGGCGCAGCGCTTGAGCGGCGCGTCGATGCCCGGCAGGATGCGCGTGGGCCGCACGTTGGCGTACTGGTCGAACCCCTGGCAGATCTTCAGGCGCAGGCCCCAGAGCGTGACGTGGTCGGGGATGTGCGGATCGCCCGCCGAGCCGAACAGGATCGCGTCCTTGTCCCTGAGCGCCTGCAGGCCGTCGGCCGGCATCATCTCGCCGTGCTCGCGGTACCAGTCGCCGCCCCAGCCGTAGCTGGTGAACTCGAAGGCCAGGCCGGGCTGCGAGGCGGCCAGCGCCTGCAGCACCTCCTGGCCCGCGGGGATGACTTCCTTGCCGATGCCGTCGCCGGGAATGCAGGCGATGCGATAGGTCTTGGTCATGGGAATGCGCTCCTTGGGGTTGGGTCCGGGCCACGCGAAACGCATGGCATGGCCCGGAATCTACCGATGGCGCACCGCCGCCGCATGCCGCTAAAGTGATGCCATCGTTAACTTTCATTCAACAATGAGCACCCCCTCCAGCGCCCCTTCGGAGATGGCCTTCTTCAGCCTGCTGGCGCGCCTGGGCAGCCTGTCGGGCGCCGCGCGCGAGCAGGGCGTCAGCACGGCGGCGGCCAGCAAGCGCCTGGCGCAGATGGAGTCGCGCCTGGGCGTGCGGCTGGTGAGCCGCACCACGCGGCGCCTGCACCTGACGACCGAGGGCGAGACCTACCTGCGGCACGCGCGCCGCATCCTGGCGGAGATCGACGCCATGGAGCAGCTCGTGGCCGACATGCAGTCCACCCCGCAGGGGCTGCTGCGCGTGAACGCCACGCTGGGCTTCGGGCGCAGCCACATCGCGCCGCTGGTGCCGGCCTTCGTGCGCCGCTACCCGCAGATCCAGCTGCAGCTGCAGCTGTCGGTGCAGCCCCCGCCGCTGGCCGACGACGGGTTCGACGTGTGCATACGCTTCGGCGAGCCGCCCGACGCGCGCGTGATCGCGCGGCGCCTGGCGCCCAACCGGCGGCTGCTGTGCGCAGCGCCCGCCTACCTGGCCAGGCGCGGCACGCCGGCCAGGCCCGCCGACCTGCAGCAGCACGACTGCATCGACATCCGCCAGGGGGACGACGCCCACGGCGTGTGGCGCTTCGCCGGCCCGCGCAAGCACGAGTCGGTCAGGCTGCGCAACCACCTGGCCACCAACGACGGCGAGATCGCCGTGAACTGGGCCCTGGCCGGCATGGGCATCGTCATGCGCGCCGAATGGGACGTGGCGCGCTACCTGCGCAGCGGCCGGCTGGTGCAGGTGCTGCAGGACTGGCAGACGCCCCCGGCCGACATCCACGCCGTGTACCCGCAGCGGCACGCGGCCACCACGCGGGTGCGGGCCTTCGTGGACTTCGTGGCCGAGCACTTCAGCGCTTTCACGCCGAATTTTTAGGGTAGTTCACAGAAACTGTATACAAAAGTTGTGCTCTGGGTCTATGATGGCCGGATGGAAACATCTACCACTGGTTTCATCGTCGAGAGCCTGACCCGCGCCATCGTCGAGCACCGGCTGCTGCCCGGCACCAAGCTGGCCGAGCAGAAGCTGGCAGACCATTTCGGCGTGTCGCGCACCCTGGTGCGCCAGGCACTGTTCCAACTGTCGCAGAACCGGCTGATCCGCCTGGAGCCGGCGCGCGGCGCCTTCGTCGCCACGCCCTCGGTGGAGGAGGCGCGCCAGGTGTTCGCCGTGCGCCGCATGCTCGAGGCCGAGATGGTGCGCGCCTTCATGGCGCAGAAGACGCCGGCCAAGATCCGCGCGCTCAAGGCGCATGTGGCCGCCGAGCAGAAGGCCATGGAGCGCGAGGACGTGGGCCAGCGCACCGAACTGCTGGCCGACTTCCACGTGCGCATCGCCGAGCTCATGGGCAACGAGGTGCTGGCCCAGCTGCTGGGCGAGCTGCTCTCGCGCTGCGCGCTGATCACGCTGATGTACCAGTCCACCACGGCGGCCGCGCACTCGCACGAGGAGCACGAGGCCATCGTGGCCGCGCTGGCCGGCAGCGATACGGCCGCCGCCGTGCTGCTCATGCAGCAGCACCTGGACAACGTGGAAGCGGGCCTGACCTTCGACCGCGACCTGCCGACCAACGACCTCTCCATGGCCCTCTCCGCCATAGCCCCATGACCTACGACGCCTGCAGCCCCTACCCCCGCGACCTCGCCGGCTACGGCCGCACGCCCCCGCACCCCGGGTGGCCCGGCCAGGCGCGCGTGGCCGTGCAGTTCGTGCTGAACTACGAGGAAGGCGGCGAGAACTGCGTGCTGCACGGCGATGCGGCCAGCGAGCAGTTCCTGTCCGAGATGTTCAACCCGGCCGCCTACCCCGCGCGCCACATGAGCATGGAGGGCATCTACGAATACGGCTCGCGCGCGGGCGTGTGGCGCCTGCTGCGCGAGTTCGAGCGCCGCGGCCTGCCGCTGACCGTGTTCGGCGTGGCCACGGCCCTGCAAAGGCACCGCGAGGTGGCCCAGGCCTTCCACGAACTGGGCCACGAGGTGGCCTGCCACGGCCTGAAGTGGATCCACTACCAGGACGTGCCCGAGGAGGTCGAGCGCGCCCACATGGCGCAGTGCATGGAGATCTTCGGCGAGCTGTACGGCCACGGCGGCGACCACGGCCTGGGCTGGTACACGGGCCGCGACAGCCCCAACACCCACCGCCTGGTGGCCGACGACGGGCGCTTCGCCTACGACAGCGACTACTACGGCGACGACCTGCCGTTCTGGATGAAGGTGCCAAAGACCGGCGGCGGCACGCACCACCAGCTCGTCGTGCCCTACACGCTGGACGTGAACGACATGCGCTTCGCCCTGCCCCAGGGCTACTCGCACGCCGACCCGTTCTTCCAGTACATGAAGGACACCTTCGACGTGCTCTACGCCGAGGGCGACCCCGACGGCGACGACGCACCGAAGATGATGAGCATAGGCATGCACTGCCGCCTGCTCGGCCGCCCCGGGCGCATCGCGGCGCTGCAGCGCTTCCTGGACCACGTCCAGCGCCACGACCACGTGTGGGTGGCGCGGCGCATCGACATCGCGCGCCACTGGGCGCAGCGCTTCCCTCAGCCATAAGACAAAACGGCCTCCAGTGCTTGTCCATCAAGCGCTGGCAGCTCACTTTTTGATAGGAGACACCATGGCCCTGACCCTGGAACGACTGAACGCCGCCCCCGCCGCCGAGGCCGCGGCCCTGCTGGATGGCCTGTACGAACACTCGCCGTGGATCGCCGGGGCAGCGCTCGCCCAGCGCCCCTTCCGGTCGCTGGCACACATCAAGCACGCCATGGTGCAGGTGCTGGCCCAGGCGGCGCCGGAGCAGCAGCTCGGCCTGATCCGCGCCCACCCGGAGCTGGCGGGCAAGGCCATGGTCAGCAAGACGCTGACCGCCGAATCCACCAACGAGCAGGACAAGGCGGGCCTGACGGACTGCACGCCCGAGGAGTTCGCGCGCATCCAGCAGCTCAACGCGGACTACAACGCGCGCTTCGGCTTCCCGTTCATCCTGGCCGTGCGCGGCCCGCGCGGCACGGGTTTACGCAAGAAGGAAATCATCGACACCTTCGCGCGGCGCCTCTCGAACCACCCCGACTTCGAGCGCGCCGAAGCGCTGCGCAACATCCACCGCATCGCCGAGATCCGCCTGAACGACAAGTTCGGCTACGAGCCGGTGCTGGGCAACGACGTGTGGGACTGGCAGGAAAAGCTCAGCGCGCACACCGACCCGGGCTATGCCGAGCTGGGCCAGCTCACCGTCACCTACCTCACCGACGCGCACCGCGCCTGCGCCCAGCGCATCAGCCACTGGATGCGCGACTGCGGCTTCGACGAGGTGGAGATCGACGCCGTGGGCAACGTGGTGGGCCGCTACCACGGCGCCACGCCCGGCGCCAAGTACCTCATCACCGGCAGCCACTACGACACCGTGCGCAACGGCGGCAAGTACGACGGGCGGCTGGGCATCTTCGTGCCCATGGCCTGCGTGCGCGAGCTGCACCGCCAGCACAGGCGCCGGCCCTTCGGCATCGAGGTCGTCGCGTTCGCGGAAGAGGAAGGCCAGCGCTACAAGGCCACGTTCCTCGGCTCCGGCGCGCTGATCGGCGACTTCAAACAGGAATGGCTGGACCAGAAGGATGCCGACGGCATCACCATGCGCGAGGCCATGCAGCACGCGGGCCTGTGCATCGACGACATCCCCAGGCTGCAGCGCGACGCGGCGCGCTACCTGGGCTTCATCGAGGTGCACATCGAGCAGGGGCCGGTGCTCAACGAGCTGGACATCCCGCTGGGCGTGGTCACCTCCATCAACGGCGGCGTGCGCTACGTGTGCGAGATGACCGGCATGGCCAGCCACGCCGGCACCACGCCCATGGACCGCCGCCGCGATGCCGCCCTGGGCGTGGCCGAACTGGCCCTGTACATGGAGCAGCGCGCCGCGCAGGATGGCGACAGCGTGGCCACCATCGGCATGCTGCAGGTGCCCAACGGCTCCATCAACGTGGTGCCGGGCCGCTGCCAGTTCAGCATGGACATGCGCGCGCCCACCGACCCGCAGCGCGACGCCATGGCGGCCGACGTGCTCGCAAAGCTCGAAGAGATCGCCCGGCGCCGCGGCCTGCAGTACAAGGCCGAGCTGTCCATGAAGGCCGCCGCCGCGCCCAGCGCGCCCGAATGGCAGCAGCGCTGGGAGGCCGCCGTGCAGGCCCTGGGCGTGCCGCTGTACCGCATGCCCAGCGGCGCGGGCCACGACGCCATGAAGCTGCACGAGGTCATGCCCCAGGCCATGCTGTTCGTGCGCGGCCTGAACAGCGGCATCAGCCACAACCCGCTCGAATCCTCCACCGCCGACGACATGCAGCTGGCCGTGGACGCATTCACACATGTATTGAACCAACTCGCGCAGGAGACAGCATGAGCATTTACCAACGCCTGGACGCCTGGATCGACCAGCACTTCGACGAGCAGGTGCAATTCCTGCAGGCGCTGGTGCGCGTGCCCACCGACACGCCGCCCGGCAACAACGCCCCGCACGCCGAACGCACGGCCGAGCTGATCAAGGACTACGGCTTCGACGCCGAGAAGCACGCCGTGCCCGAGGCCGACGTGAAGGCCTACGGCATGCAGAGCATCACCAACCTCATCGTGCGCCGCCCCTACGGCCAGGGCGGGCGCACCGTGGCCCTCAACGCCCATGGCGACGTGGTGCCCCCGGGCGAGGGCTGGACGCACGACCCCTACGGCGGCGAGATCGCCGATGGCGCCATGTACGGCCGCGCCACCGCGGTGAGCAAGAGCGACTTCTCCACCTTCACCTTCGCGGTGCGCGCGCTGGAGGCCGTGGCCAGGCCCGCCAAGGGGAACATCGAGCTGCACTTCACCTACGACGAGGAATTCGGCGGCATCCTGGGCCCCGGCTGGCTGCTGGAGCAGGGGCTGACGAAGCCCGACCTGATGATCGCCGCCGGCTTCTCCTACGAAGTGGTCACGGCGCACAACGGCTGCCTGCAGATGGAAGTCACCGTGCACGGCAAGATGGCCCACGCCGCCGTGCCGCACACGGGCGTGGACGCGCTGCAGGGCGCGGTCGCCGTCATGAACGCGCTGTACGCGGAAAACGCCAAGTACCAGCAGGTCACGTCCAGGGTGCCGGGCATCAAGCACCCCTACCTGAACATCGGCCGCATCGAGGGCGGCACCAACACCAACGTCATCCCCGGCAAGGTCGTGCTCAAGCTCGACCGCCGCATGATCCCCGAGGAAAACCCCGCCGAGGTCGAGGCCGGCATCCGCGCCGTGATCGCCCAGGCCGTGGAGCGGTTCAACGCCGAGCGCGGCTACCAGGGCGACGACGCCGTGCGCGTTCAAATCAAGCGCCTGCTGCTGGCCAACGCCATGACGCCGCTGGCGGGCAACAAGCCCCTGGTCGACGCGATACAGCAGCATGGCGAGGCCGTGTTCGGCGCCAGGCCCCCGGCCGTCGGCACGCCGCTGTACACCGACGTGCGCCTGTACGTGGAACGCGGCATCCCGGGCGTGATCTACGGCGCGGGCCCGCGCACCGTGCTCGAATCGCACGCCAAGCGCGCCGACGAGCGCATCGTGCTCGAAGACCTGCGCCGCGCCACCAAGGTGGTGGCGCGCACGCTGCACGACCTGCTGGCCTGACGCCTACCGCTCCTGAAAACAGAGCTGCCAGCGCTTTCCACATAAGGCCTGGCGGCCTTTTTCATGCCAAACCCGGCGGGAGCACCTCGTCCGCCGCCGCGGGGCGGCCGTACAGCCAGCCCTGCGCCAGCTCGACGCCGCAGGCGCACAGCGCGTCGTGCTGCGCCTGCGTCTCCACGCCCTCGGCCAGCACGCGGCAGCCCAGCTGGTGCAGCTGCGCGACGGAGCCGGCGATGTCCGCGTCGAGCAAGGCCCCCTGGCCCGCGTGGCGCACCACGGTGATGCACAGCTTGGCGATGCCGGGCCGCAGCACGCGCACCGTATCGAGATCGGCGAAGCCGCAGCCCGTGTCGTCCAGGGCCAGGCCGAAGCCCTGCGCGCGCAGGCCGGCCACCGCGGCAGAAAGCTCCATGGCCCCGTCCAGCGGCAGGTGCTCGGTCAGTTCGAACAGCACGTCCCTGCGCCCCTGCAGCGGCAGCCGCTGCGTGGCGCAGGCCAGGGCCTGCGGCCCCAGGTTCAGGGCCAGGAAGCGGCCCGGCGGCAGGCGCCCCCGGGTGCGCCGCAGCGCCAGCGCGGCGCAGTGCAGCTCCATGTCCAGCGTGCGGCCGCAGGCGCCGGCGGCGGCGAAGAGCCGGTCCGGCTGCTCCAGCACGCTGCCTTGCGGGCCCCGGGAAAGCGCCTCGTAGCCGACGACGGCGCGGTCGCGCATGCGCACGATGGGCTGCAGCAGCGTGCGCACGCCCTGCCGGCCTGCGAGGATGGCCTCCACGGCCTCGGCGGCCCCTTCCTCCAGGGCGCCGCCGGGCGGGGCGAGCAGGTCCGGCTGCAGCCAGCCGGGCGGGCACTGCCCGCCCTGCGCGGCCCATGCATCCGCGGCCAGCGGGCGCGCCAGCAGCCCCAGCGGCATGCGCATTCCCGTGCCCGTGCCCAGGACCTGCGCCGGCAGCGGCTGCGCCAGGCCGCGGCCCGCGGCCTCGATGGCGCCGCAGGTTTCCTGCAGGTCGCGTGCCAGCGCATTGCGGCGCAGGCGGAACAGCACCGACCAGCGCCCGGCCGCGTCCTGCCGGTGGTGCTCCAGGATCTCGTGCTGGGCCAGCAGGCGGCGGATCAGCGCGTCGGCTGCATCGCCCAGTTCCCGCAGCGCCTGCCGCGCCGCCCGCTCGCCGAAGATGGCCTCCAGGCGCGCCGCGCCGGGCATGGCGATGGCCAGCACGCCGGTGGCCGCCTGCCGCCGCCTGGCGTCAGAAGGATTCCCATTCGGCATCGCTGGTCTCCTGCCCGCCGCGGCCCGGTTCGGGCAGCCTGGCCGGTGCGGCGCGCGGCGCCAGGGGACGGGCCTGCGCCTTGACGGCCGCGGGCAAGGGCCTGGCCACTGCGGGCCGTGGCTGCGCGGCAGGCTGCGCCTGCGCCACCGCATCGCTGCCCAGCTTGAAGACGCTCACGGCCGTGGCCAGCTGCGCGGCCTGCTGCTGCAGGGCATCGGCCGCCGCGGCGCTTTGCTCGACCAGGGCCGCGTTCTGCTGCGTGGCGCGGTCCAGATGGGTGACGACGCCGCCCACCTGCGCGATGCCCTCGGTCTGCTCGACCGTGGCGTTGCTGATCTGCGCGATCAGCTCGGCGACGTGCTGCGCCTGGGTCACGATGTCGGTCATGGTGGCACCGGCATCGCCCACCAGGCGCGAGCCCTCCTCCACCTTGGAGACGCTGCTGCCGATCAGCGCCTTGATTTCCCGGGCCGCCTCGGCGCTGCGCTGCGCCAGGCTGCGCACCTCGCCGGCCACCACGGCGAAGCCCCTGCCCTGCTCGCCCGCGCGCGCCGCCTCCACGGCCGCGTTGAGCGCCAGGATGTTGGTCTGGAACGCGATGCCGTCGATCACGCCGATGATGTCCACGATCCTGTTCGAGCTGGCGGTGATCTCGTGCATCGTGCTCACCACCTGACCGACCACGGCGCCGCCCTTGTGCGCGGCCTCGCTGGCGGAAGCGGCCAGCTGCGTGGCCTGGCGCGCCGAGTCGGCGTTGTTCTTGACCGAGGCGGTCATCTGCTCCATCGACGCCGCCGCCTGCTGCAGGTTGGAGGCCTGTTCCTCGGTGCGCTGCAGCAGTCCGGCGTTGCCGCCCGCGATTTCCTGCGAGCCCGTGATCACGGCGTTGGACGCCTGGCGCACCTTGCCGACCACCGCGGCCAGGCTGGCCTGCATGGCGCCCAGCGACGCCAGCACGCTGCCCGGGCGTGCCTGCGCGGCGCCGTCCACCGGGCTCAGGTCGCCCTGCGCCACGTTGCGCGCCACCTTGGCCAGCGCGCCCGGCTCGGCGCCGAGCTGGCGCAGGATGCTGCGGGCCACGAACCAGGCCACCGCGCCGCTGGCCAGCAGCGCCAGCACCAGCGCCGAGAGCATCACCGTCAGGAAGCTGCCCGCCTGCTCCAGCGCGGTGCGGTTCTCGGCCTGGATGCGGGCCTCCTCGAAGTCGATGAGCCGGTTGATCGCCGCCAGCCACTGTACGTACTGGGGCTTGGCCTGGTTCCACAGCGTCTCGCGCGCGGCGGCATCGCCCGCCTCGGCCTGGGCGACGATGGCGCGGGTGGTGGCGACGGCCTGGGCCTCGATGTCGCGGATGTCGGCATACAGCCGGGCCAGCTCGGGCCCGGCGCCAGGCCGCGCGACGAACTTCTCCAGCGGGCCGGCGGATTCCGCGTAGAAGGCGGCCAGGGATTCGATGGTGGCGATCTCCTTTTGCCGCTCGGCGCTCGTGCTGCCGAGCACCACGTCGCGCACGGCAATGGAGCGGTCGTGCGCCGAGCCGCGGAAGTTGATGGCGTAGCGCTGCACCTGCACGTGTTCTTCGCTGTTGGCGCGCAGCGCGCCGTTGATGCGCTCGACCTTGACCATCGCGATGCCGGTAACGACGACCAGCAGCGCCAGGATCAATCCAAACCCGGCATACAGGCGCGCGACGACTGTCATTCGGGAAAACGGCATAAGGGTTTCCTTAGTTGTGAGAAATTGTGAGATTGATTATATGAATGCAAACTTCTCTGGCAAAAGTTAATTTTTATTACATCCCAAGAGGCAACCTATGGGGAGCGCCTCGCCCTCCAGAACCAGGGCAGCCGCACGGAGTCTTCCGCCCGGCAACCAGGGATCACCCCTATGGTTGCGGCACGGTTTATTTGTATACACTTTTTGTATGGATTGCGGTGTGCAAGCACTGCTGTGCACTGGTTCGGGCCGCTGCGGTGGCAGCCCGCCGGTCGCGCAGAAACATGACCCGAGGAAGACCCATGTCCACGAACGTCCACCCTGTCGATGAAATGCTGCCCATGGGGCGGCTGACCGCCCTGGGACTGCAGCACGTGCTGGTGATGTACGCCGGCGCCGTGGCGGTGCCGCTGATCGTCGGCCGTGCGCTCAACCTCACGCCCGACCAGGTCACCAAGCTGATCTCGGCCGACCTGTTCTGCTGCGGCCTGGTCACGCTGATCCAGGCGCTGGGCGCCACGCAGTGGTTCGGCATCAAGCTGCCGGTGATGATGGGCGTGACCTTCGCCGCCGTCGCGCCCATGGTGTCGATGGCGCAGGCCACCTCGGGCCAGGCGGGGGCGGGGCTGATCTTCGGCGCGGTGATAGGCG
>Ga0209959_100872_pt1 | contig 14531 bp, 15 predicted proteins | sample ThiBiot_300_biof_2_FD_183943 | JGI IMG/M metagenome (GOLD analysis project Ga0209959, IMG submission 183943) | Wastewater bioreactor microbial communities from Cape Town, South Africa - Thiocy_expt_300_biof (SPAdes) | ecosystem: Engineered > Bioremediation > Thiocyanate > Unclassified | place...
CCGCCCCGGCCACGCACAGCCCAGGCCCCCGCAGGTGCGCCCGCAGCCCGGCCCGCCGCCCCATGCGCACGGCCAACGTCCCTGGCGCGGCGCGGGGCCCGACCACCGCTGGTATCGCGGCGACCGCCTGCCGCCCATGTACCGCAGCCACCACTACGTGGTCAACAACTGGCGCGTGCACCACCTGAGCCCGCCGCCGCGCGGCTACCACTGGGTGCAGTACGGGGCCGACTACCTGCTGGTGGCCATCGCCACCGGAGTGATCGCGCAGATCATCCTGAGCCAGTGAGCGGCGTCAGTAGCTGCGCCCCGCCTTGTACATCGCGTGCTGGCGGCGCTGCAGCTGCGCCACCTCGCCCACGCGGGCCATGGCCGCGCCCGCGTGCGCGTGGGTGATGGCCAGGCCCAGCGCATCGGCCGCATCGGTGCCGGGCAGGCCCGACAGGGTGAGCAGCCGCCGCACCATCTCCTGCACCTGGGACTTGGCCGCGCGGCCGTGGCCGACCACGGCCTTCTTCATCTGCAGGGCCGTGTACTCGGCCACGGGCAGGTTCGCATTGACCAGCGCCGTGAGCGCCGCCCCGCGCGCCTGGCCCAGCAGCAGGGTGGATTGGGGATTGACGTTGACGAAGACGATCTCCACCGCCGCCGCATCGGGCCGGTACCGCGCCGCGACCTCGGTGATGCCGTCGAACAGAATTTTCAGCCGCCCCGGCAGGTCGCCCAGCGCCAGCCCCGTCGTGCGTATCGTGCCGCTGGCCACGTAGGCCAGCCGATGGCCGTCCACGTCCACCACGCCAAAGCCCGTGGTCTGCAGGCCGGGGTCGATTCCCAGGATTCTCATGACTATCAAAAATAGAGCTATTGGCGCTTGATGGGTGGGCGTTAGGGGCTATTTTGGCTATGAACCAACGTCCCCGTAAGACCCTCGGGTTCAGAACACCTGCCGAAATGTTCGACGCATGTGTTGCATCGACCGGCTGAATCCGCCACCCTGAGTGGGTCTTGCTTGGATTAAAAAGCTGACTGACAAAAGTGGACAAAACAGCGCTGTCGATTATGTGTCCTGTCCCGGGTGATTAACCACGCGCTTTGAGAACAGATCTGGGTGCGGGGACTGCCATTTCTTCAACGCCAGATCGGCGTATGCAACTCCAGCGTGTGCTGCGGCTAAAGCCAGACGAAGCAGTGCAGCGTCGTTTGCAGGTCGTGCGCACTGTTGAAGCGATGCGATTTGAGGACGTGCGGCAGCCGTTGAAGCGCTTCGCTATGCCGTTGGTCTGTGGGTGCTTCGGTTTCGTCAACCGGTGTTCGATGCCCAGCCACATCGCATCGAACTCGTGCGCGCCGTTGCTGCGGTCTTCTTGCTCTTGATGGCAATGAAGATCCAGCGCGTGGCTTGGTCGATGGCCACGAACACATAACGCCGCTTGGCCTCGTCCTGCATCTGCGGTAGGTACTTCACGTCCATGTGGACGCAGCCCGGCTCGTAAGCTTTCAAGGTTTTACTCTGGGTCTTCTCGACTTCGGGCTCGGGCAGGTGATTGACGCCACGCCGACGCAACAGCCGGTCCAGCGCCGGGAGGCTCATCGCCGGCTTGATGAACTCCCGTACCACGGCCAGCAAGTCGTCCTGCGACAGCCGCAGATGCGTGTGCAGATACATGACGCTCTTCCTGGCCGGCATTGAGCGTAGTCTGGAGCCAGTGAGGGATGTGGTTGCCGTCCTTGACCGTGGAGCACTTGCGCCACTTGCGAATGGTGAGTTTGCCTACGCCGAAGCGTTGCACCAACTCGGCTCGGTACCGTGCTCCTGCTGGATCGCCCCAAGCGCGTGGCGGGCGTGGTCGTGGCGTTCTTGTGCGACTGGACCAGTATCTTGATCTCCCGGCTCACAAAGACCGCATGCCGTCCGTCAGGGAGCCATTCATCCGGGACTCGACAAGTAAGCGCTTGGACGCCTTGCCAAAGCAAGCTCTATCTCACAGACGGCCATGGCGCTCTCGTAAGTGATTCGTGCAGGGCTTCCCTAAAAGGGATGTAAGCCTCATGTAAAAATTGAATAATTAAATGATAATAATCTTGTGATGCTGGGTATATTTGCTTGGCGATTAATTTCTGTATCGGTGGGTGATTTTAAGGAGTAATATTTTGATGTAATTCTTGAATTTTAAATAATGTGATTAATTGATGATGGTGGCATTTTTTCCGGGGGGTATAAGGTGAGGGGTATTATATTTGTCTGTTTTATTGTTTGCTCTGGTATATGCCAGGCTAAGGGATGGATTGATGCTAACTCGACATACAACAGATATGTAGGGTGGGCATGTGTGCCGAATTCAGGCCAGATCGTGGGAATACATATATATGCAGGTGGTACCTATATCGGTGGCGGAAATGCTTCCCTGACTAGAGAATTTGCTGTTCAACAAGCATGTAATTCGACTCATTCCAATCATGGTTTCGATATACCCGTCTCTGTTCCCGCCGCTTTGCTCGATGGCACTGTCCGTGATGTTCAGATTTACTCTATCCATGAAGATGGCTCTGTGGCTCAGTTGGATAACTCACCTGTCCGTCTTAAGTTCGAAGCACTTCCTGGTCGTGAAAGACCATCTAATCTAGGTGATATAGTTGGAAGAGACCTGCAATACGAATGGGGCGGGCCTTTGAACTACTTTGGACACATCGGTATTTGGGACGGTGGCAACGTAATTGAAGCGACTGGAGCATCTAATTCCGATGACACTCTCAAGATTACATCTTGGGCTACATTTTCTAGTGCTCCGGCATTATGGCCGACTGTGGTTCCGGTATTAAGTGATTATGCGCAAAATTATTGCAGAGAAATCATCTGCAATGTCAATGGGCTAAGTGCTGTCAGTCCTTGGATATTGCCAATACAGACGCATGTTGGAGGGCTCAGGGAGCTCGCGGCAAAAAGAGCATATCTTTCATACTTGATTGGTGCTTCGTACACTCGATTGGCTACATTTACACCGACAAAACAAGGGACAAAGCGATATCAAGTGGAATTGTGCAGTCCATTTGCTTCGCAATGTAATCCGCCGCTCGTAACGGTAAAGGCTTCTCGCGGTACATACAGGTGTGAGACTTTTGTGATGCACTCTTGGGCAGCGACTTCAATTCATTCTGAGTATGCATTTCACCATCAATCACTCTACGGATTCGAGAATCCTAAAAAAGCAGAAAAATGGGGAAGGCAGATTGATTATATAATGTCTCCTTTGAGGATCATTTCTCCGAAAGCTATGTATGAGAATTTCAAGAAATGGAATGTGTGATGAGGTTCCTTGCTATTATTGCTCTGATTGTTGCGGTGGTGGTTTCATCTTGGATATATATAGATAGAGAAGATGATGTGGGGCTGCAGCAGGTTGGGGTCAAAGATTTTGCGTTGTCGAAACGATATGGTGTTTCAGGATTCTCGCTGGCTGGCGTTGTTGGTGGCGATAATGAGAAATTTCATGTTAATAAGGATTATAAATATATATTGCAACAGATCGAGTCGTTGCAGAATTCAGTAAGGTTGACTGATGATAGGCGTGCGCAGTTGAGGGATGAAATATTTTATTACTCTCGAAAGGCTAACGATGATTTTACGAAGCCTTTGCTAAAAATGGCTTGGGAGAAGGGGTTGATTAGTGAGAAGGAATATTATGGTGAGGTGGCTCACATGCTTAGTGATAATCTAGAGGATCCAAAATCGATCATAATGGAGATAGTTGCGGCAAAAAATTCTTATGGAATGGAGGTTATGTTTATGACCATTCAAGAAGCCCCTTGGCGGGAGGGGCTGGCCAGACAGGATAGGGATGAGATTTTTGCTGCTCTTGAGAAAAGTAAGCCAGTTTTTACCACGGAAATGTCGGTGATCAGTATGTCGGATATTTATAGGTATGAAAATTGGCTTAAGGCATTGGAGCTATTTTATACCGGTGCGGATTACATGGATCATCTGGATCGCATAATTGTTTCTAAAGCGGATGAGCCTAGGGAGTTTTTTGCTGTTATTTATGGTGGCTATTATAAAAAACTGCTTGCTCATGGGAAGTTTGAATCAATTGCGCGTATGAATAGAGTTGTTGCGGATTATCAAAGAAGTTACCCTGAAAATTCTATTTCTGAAATGATTGTCCAGAAGATGTGATATCTCTCTTGCATGTATGTGTTTTAAGTTTTTTGTAGAAATGTGAATGCACAGATCGTCGCATTTAGGAAGCTCTGCACGAATCCCTCGGGATGTAGTTGTAGAGGTAAGCGCACGCGCAAGCGGGAATTCCTTGATGCGATGGAGTTGGTGGTTCCCTAGACGGAACTGATGGCGCTGATAGAGAGCCCTACGCTGCCGAGCGCGGGCGCCGGGGCCAGTAACCGTTTGCGGTGCTTCATGCAGCAGTGATCTGGCCATGGAAGAAGCACTGCACGATGTGCCCGCCTTCCGTAATTTCGCAGGCCTGTCCCCCTGGGATGGAGCCATCCCCAGCGAATCGAGCATTCTGCGCTTCCGGCATCTGCTGGAGTGCCACAAACTGGCTGATCAGATCCTGGCGATGGTCAATGCGCTGCTACAAGCGAAGAGATTGCAGTTGAAGACAGGCACCGTGGTGGATGCCACGCTGATTGCAGCGCCCAGTTCCACCAAGAACCAAAACGGCGAGCGCGACCCGAGACGCACCAGAGCAAGAAGGGCAACCAGTGGTACTTCGGCATGAAGGTCCACTTTGTGCTGACTATGGGACAGGTGCGCGTGCAAGGGGCGTAATGCCCACGAAACTGGGAAATGAGCCCCCCGGGTAGGCGCTTGGGTGCTCTGCCACTACCTGCTTTATCCATAGGCAGATCGCAAGTGATTCGTGCAGAGCTTTCCCTAGCCATCTCGAAAAAAGGCATCGCCATGCTCCCCCGCGCGCGTCGCGGAATCGATGATTTCCTTCCAGGACTTTCCGGCGGCCCTGAGGTCGTCGGCAGTGGGCCCGATCTTGTTGCCGTAGCGCTCCAGGGTCTTGGCCTCGATGCGTGTCAGGACTGGTTCGGGCGTGAGCGCGCGGTAGGTGTGCTTGAGGGCATTTCGTTCGGCCACGGCCCAGCGGGCGACGTCCTCTTCGGTCGCGCCCGACGCAAGCCTCGACGCCGCCGCGCTCGATAGCTCGGCGACGGCGGTTTCGTACCTCGTGCGCAGGGATTGGGTGGGCATCGAAGGGTTCATCCGCCTTCCGTTCAAGGCAGCTCGGCGTTCCCCATCCGCGCCACGATGGTGCGCGTGCGCCCGGCCAGGTACGCCGAGTTCGGCGTTTTCTCGAAGCGCTTGGGCGCGGGCAGCATGACGGCCAGGCGGGCGGCCTCGGGGGCGGTGAGCTGGCGGGCGCTTTTCTTGAAGTAGTGCTGGGCGGCGGCTTCGGCGCCGAAGATGCCCGTGCCCCATTCCACGCTGTTGAGGTAGATCTCCAGGATGCGCCGTTTGCTCAGCAGTTGCTCCAGCAGCAGCGTGAGCACGAATTCCTGGCCCTTGCGCACGTAGTTGCGTTCGCCCGACAGCAGCAGGTTCTTGGCCAGCTGCTGGGTGATGGTGGAGCCGCCGCGGATACGCGGCGCGCGGGCGGCGGGTCTGCTGGCGGCCTGGGCCTGGGCCTCGGCCTTGGCGTTGCGCTCCCAGGCGCGCTCGATGGCGTCCCAGTCCACGCCGTCGTGGTTGACGAAGTTGTCGTCCTCCGACGTGACCACGGCGCGCTTGAGGTTGTCGGAGATCTGCGCGTAGGGCAGCCATTGCTGGCGCCAGCGCAGGCCGCCGTCCTGGCGCAGCTGCGCCCAGGCTTCGGAGCGCTGGAAGCTGGTCGATTCCGGGGCCAGCACGGCCATGGCCGCGATGCGCGCCACGAAGAACAGCTGCAGCCCAGCGAAGGCCAGCAGCACCAGGGCGATCCAGCGCAGCAGGGCTCGCATGGATGGGGGAGGGTTCAGGCGCCCGCGGCGATGGCCGCGCGCAGCTCGGCCAGCACCTGGGCGGAGGGCGGGCGCAGGCCGCGCCAGATCAGGAAGGCCTCGGCCGCCTGTTCCACCAGCATGCCCAGGCCGTCGCGCGGCTGGGCGCCGTGCTGCGCGGCCCAGTCCAGGAAGCCCTGCGCGGCGGGGCCGTACATCATGTCGTAGGCCAGGCTGCCGGGGCGCAGCACGCTGGCGGGCACGGGGGCGGCGGCGCCTTCCAGGCTGCTGGCGGTGGCGTTGATGATGATGTCGAAATCGGCCCCCGGCGCTTGTATGTCAAGCGCCAGCAGCTCTGTTTTTTGTAGTGATGCGAGTGCCGCGTGGCTGGCCACCAGGGCCTGGGCGCGCGCGGCCGTGCGGTTCACCACGGCGATGCGGCGGGGCCGGCGCCGCAGCAGCGGCCCCAGCACGCCCGCGGCCGCGCCGCCCGCGCCCACCAGCAGCACGTCGCGCCCGGCCAGCGGCACGCCGGCGCCCTGTTCGATGTCGGCCACCAGGCCCAGGCCGTCGGTGTTGTCGGCGTGGATGGCGCCGTCCCGCAAGCTGAGGGTGTTGGCCGCGCCGGCCAGCTGCACGCGTTCGCTGCGGTGGGTGGCCAGCTGCGCGGCTTCGAGCTTGAAGGGCACGGTGACGTTGCAGCCGCGCCCGCCCTCGGCGGCGAAGTCGCGCAGCGCCCGGGCGAAGCCGTCGATGGGCACGAGGCGGCGTTCGTAGTGCAGCGGCTCGCCCGTGAGCCGGGCGAAGCGCGCGTGTATCCAGGGCGAGCGGCTGTGGGCGATGGGGTTGCCCATCACGCAGTAGAGATCAAGAGAGGTGGTCATCAGCGCACGGCGGTTTCCAGGGTCTGCTCGCGCGTGAACTTGAAGCGCGAGACGACGGCGATCTGGTCGGCCTTGGCGCGCATGGCCGGGCCGAAGTGGCCGAACGGCCCGGCGGCGCGCGCGATGGCCTCGGCGCGGCGGTCGAGCTGGCGGTTGCCCGAGCCTTGCACGACTTCGGTTTCGAGCACGCGGCCGTCGTGGTTCACGGTCACGATCATGACCAGCTCGCCGTAGAGTTTCTTGCCGCCCTGCTCGGGGAAGTTCTGCGTGCCCTTGTCCTCGATCTTGCGGCGCAGCGCGTCGTAATAAACGGCGTACACCTCCTCGCGCGTGGCGGGGCTGATGTAGCGCTTGCGCGGGCGGGCGTTCTCTTCGTTGATGCGCTTTTCGATCTCGGCCAGCAGCTTCACGAGCTGGCGGCGCTTTTCCTCCTGGGCCTGGTTGTCGGCGTGTTCGCTGGCCTTGCGCGGGTCGGGCCGGGGCAGCACGGCCAGCTGCTGGCGCACCTGGGCCAGCAGCTGGGTCTGCTGCTCCAGCATCTGGTCCATCCTGCGCTGGGCTTCCTCCAGGTCGTCGCCGATGGAGGTGAGGGCCGAATAGGGCAGGGGGCTGGTGGCGCGCCCCTTGGCGGCGTCGCCCCCGCCGGCGAGCGAGGCCTGGGCGATGGCCTGGGCCTTGTCCGGGCGTTCGCTGGACTTGGCGTTGACCAGGATGACCTCCAGCGGCGTGTCCTGGAACACGCGGTCGAAGCGCTCCGGGTCGATGAAGCGGACCGTGAGCAGCAGCGCGTGGATGGCGATGGACAGGCCCAGCGCGATCTGCAGGGTGCTCAGGCGGCGGAGCGTGGAGGCGATGTTCACGGCGCAGGATTATCCCGGCTGGCCGGCGCCGGCCTCGGTACCCGTCCCATCGGTTTCGTCGATGTCCACCGCGATGGCGATAGGCCCTGCCACGGCTTCTTCCTCGTCCTCGTCCACGGGGCCGTCGTCGCTCTGGTCGGCCGGGTCGTCCAGGCGCGCGAGCAGCGTGCCGTTCACGTCCAGCGTGATCTCGTCGATGGCGCCCAGCTTCACGCGCACGCGCGCGCCGCGCGGCAGGCCCTGGGCGCCCAGCACGGGCAGCACCAGGGGCAGGGTGTCGGCGCGCACGAGGAAGTCGCCGTTCATGCCGTCCTTGATGACGGTGGCGTCCAGCTCGGCGATCTGGTTCTGCTGCAGGTACTTGAGCGTCCAGAAGCGCTCCATGCCCGCCTGGTAGCCGTTGTAGGCGCCGTAGGTGGCGTCGAAGCTGCTGATGATGGAGAACAGCTCGGCGTCCTTCGGCTTGAAGGGCGCGGCCAGCGCGGCCGTCCTGCCGTGGCGCGCGCAGGCGATGATCTGCCACTGGTTCACCAGGTCCACGTAGCGGCGCAGCGGCGACGTGGCCCAGGCGTAGCTCTTCACGCCGATGCCCGCGTGCGGCAGGGCCTTCGTGCCCATGCGCACCTTGATGCCGGGCGCCAGGCTCGCCTGGCTGCGGTAGATGCCGGGCACGCCGTGCTCGGCCAGCATCTGGCCCCAGGTGCTGTTGGCGACGATGGCGGCCTCGGCCACGATCAGGTCCAGCGGCGCGCCGCGCTGGCGCGTGGTGATGCGCACCGTCTCGCCGCCCTGCGGCTCGGCCTTGCCGTTGCCCTCCAGGCGGAAGTTGTAGTCCGGTCGGTTGAAGGTCTCGGGCTTGCCGCGCACCTGCTCGCGCCCGGCCTTCAGGTGCTTGGCAAGGCGATGCAGAAAAGATAGCTGCTCACGCAGGACCAGCAAGTCCTGGGGCGTGTTTTCATGCTCAGTGGCAGGATCGGACAGCCATTCCTCGGTGACGATGTGGTCCAACTGGTCGTGGCGCAGGTTCACCTCCACGGGCACGCGCTCCAGGCGTGTCTCGGTGCCGGTGATGGCGAGCGTCGCCTCGTCGATGGTCACGTAGAGCGACACGGCCGGGTTGGCGCGGCCCGCGTCCAGCGTGTAGATCTGCACCACCTCGTCGGGCAGCATGGTGATCTTGTAGCCGGGCATGTAGACGGTGGACAGGCGCTGGCGGCCCACCTTGTCCAGGTCGCCCCCGGGCTGGATCGCCAGGCCGGGCGCGGCGATGTGGATGCCCAGCGTGACGGTGCCCGTGCCCAGGCCCTGCACGGAGAGGGCGTCGTCGATCTCGGTGGTGGCCGAATCGTCGATGGAGTAGGCCTGCACCGGGGCGAGCGGCAGGTCCTGCGGCGGCTGCGGCGCGGCCAGCGGGGGAAAGCCCGTGCCCTTGGGGAAGTTCTCGAACAGGAAGCGCTTCCAGTGGAACTGGTAGGGCGAATCGATGGCGCCCGCCGCCTGCAGCAGCGCCAGCGGCGCCTGGTGCGCCGCGCGGCTGGCCTCGACCACGGCCTTGTACTCGGGCGCGTTCTTGTCGGGGCGAAACAGTATCTTGTAGAGCTGCTCGCGGATGGGCTGCGGGCAGCGGCCGGCCGCCAGCTCGGCCGCCCAGGCCTCGATCTGCGCCTGGACCTGCTTCTTCTTCTCGATGGCGGCCAGGGCCTGCTGCAGGATCTCGGCCGGCGCCTTCCTGAAGCGCCCCTTGCCCGCGCGGCGGAAGTAGTGCGGCGCCTCGTACAGCGCCAGCAGCATGCCGGCCTGCTCGGCCACGGGGGCGTTCGCGGAGAAGTACTCGCGCGCCAGGTCGGCGAAGCCGAACTCGTCCTCGGGCGCGAACTCCCAGGCCAGCGGCAGCTCGATGGAGGCGGCGACGTCGCGCGCCTGCGCCAGCAGCTCGGCCGGGGCGGGCTTGTCGAACTTCAGCAGTACGTTGGCGGCCTTGACCTTGACGCGTTTACCCGAGTCGAGCTCGATCTGCGCCGAGCTTTCGGCCTCGGAAAGGATGCGGCCGGCAAGGAACTTGCCGGCGTCGTCGAACAGTGCATGCATAGGGGCGCGATTTTCCCATGGCGGCGGGCCGGCGACCCTGCGCGCGGCAGGTGTTTGTCACGCGGGGGCGCCGCCGTGCGTCCAATGGGCAGAAGGTCTCATCACGGAAAGCGAGGGCGGACCATGCACACACCCGAGGACTTGCAGCACGCGGCGGCGCCCGCCGCGGGCCGCGCCGAGGACGCGGCCCTGGTGGTGCGCGCCCTGGGCGGCGAGGCGCGGGCCTTCGAGGCCATCATGCGCCGCCACAACCGGCTGCTGTTCCGCGCCGCGCGCGGCGTGGTGCACGACGACGCCGAGGCGCAGGACGTGGTGCAGGAGACCTACCTGCGCGCCTTCACGCGGCTGCGGGACTTCCGCGGCGAGGCGGCGCTGGGCACATGGCTGGCGCGCATCTGCGTGCGCGCCGCGCAGGACGTGCTGCGCCGGCGCACGCGCAGCGTGGCCGTGGACGCCACGCAGGCGCCCGACCAGGAGCCGCAGCCGGAGCACGCCATGCCCTACTTCGCCCCTTCCGACGATTCGCCCGACCAGGCGCTGGCGCGCGCCCAGCTGCGCGCGCTGCTGGAGTCGGCCGTGCAGGGCCTGCCGCCGCCGTACCGCAGCGTGTTCATCCTGCGCGCGGTGCAGGAGATGAGCGTGCAGGAGACGGCCCTCTGCCTGGACATCAGCGAAGAGCTGGTGCGCACCCGCTACCTGCGCTCGCGCGCCATGCTGCGCGACGCGCTGGGCGCGCGCATCGAGGCCTGCGCCGAAAGCGCCTTCCCGTTCGCCGGCGCGCGCTGCGACCAGGTCGTGCACCAGGTGCTGGCCGAGCTGCGGCGGCGCGGGCTGCTGGCCTGAGCGGGGCCCGCGCGGCGCGCCGCCTGCCCGCTTCCCGTTTCCCCGCGCCCGCCCGGCGCGGCCCCCGTCCCCACCCCCCAAGGAGAAGACCATGAACCGCTCCCCACTCATCCTGCCCTCGCCAGCCTTGCCGGCGCGCCGCCGCGGCCTGGGCCTGGCCGTGCTCTCGGCCACGGCCGTGGCCCTGCTCGGCGGGCGCGACGCGCTGGCCGCCGCCGCCAAGACCGACGCCCGGCAGCACGAGGCCGACGTGCGCATCCTCAACACCGCGCTGGCGGCCGAGTACGAGGCCATCGCCGCCTACCAGGTGGGCGCCGAAAGCGGCCTGCTGGGCAGCGGCGCGCTGCCGCTGGCCCGGCAGTTCCAGGGCCACCACAAGGAGCACGCCCAGGCCATCGCCGCCGCCGTGCAGAAGATGGGCGGCACGCCCGCGCAGGCCAAGGCGCAGTACGGCTTCCCGACCGACAGGCTCAAGGCCGAGGCCGACGTGCTGCGCTTCGCCGCCGGCCTGGAGCGCGGCGCCGTGTCCGCCTACCTGGGCGCGGTGCCGCTGTTCGCCGACCGCAACCTGGCGCAGGTGGCCGCCAGCATCCTCGGCGACGAGGCCATGCACTGGGCCGTGCTGTGCCAGGCGCTGGGCGAGGCGCCGGTGCCCTCGGCGTTCATGTCATGACCCGCCTGGCCCTGCTGGCCTGGGCCTGCGGGCTGCCGCTGGCCGCCGCCGCGGCGGCGCCCTCCGCGCTCTCTGCGCCCGAGGCGGCCCGGCTCGCGCGCGGCGAGCAGGTCTATGCGCGCTGCGCGGCCTGCCACGCCATCGAGGGCAACCGCACGGGGCCGCAGCACTGCGGCCTGTTCGGCCGCCGCGCGGGCACGGCGCCGGGCTTCGACGGCTACTCCGGCGCCATGCGCGCCAGCGGCATCGTCTGGGACGCGCGCACGCTGGACCTCTTCCTCAAGGACCCGCCGGCCACCGTGCCCGGCACGGCCATGGGCTATGCCGGCGTCAAGGACGACGGCGACCGCGCCGCGCTCATCGCCTGGCTGCGCCATGCCACGCGGCCCGGCGCGGCCTGCACGCCCAGGTAGGGCAAGAAAACTTCGCTTTTGATAGCTGCTGGCGCTTGATGGACGGGCTCTGGAGGCCAATTTGGCTTGAAGACCGGCGGGCCGGGCGGCTGCGCCTATGATGTGCGCCACCATGACGTTCCCGCCCGCGCTTGAGCCCCCGTCCCGCCATGCGTCCTGACCTGGCGCCGCTGGCCGCGCTGGCGATCGCACTGCCCTTCGTCTTCGGCTTCACCGAATCGCCCTACGCCAACTTCTGGCCCCTGATGGCGAGCGGCGCCTGCGCCTGGCTCATCGCCGCCCTGGCCTGGTGGCGCGCCTGGCGCGCGGACGGCGCGGGGCTGGCCCGCTGCCTGGCGGCGGGGCTGCTGCTGGCGGCGCTGGCGGGGGGCGCCATCGGCCTCGTGCAGTTCTTCGGCGGCGACGTGGGCTGGGCGCCCTGGGTCCACGCGTCCACGCCGGGCCAGGCCATCGGCAACCTGCGCCAGCGCAACCAGCAGGCCACGCTGGTGGCCCTGGGCGCGTGGGCGCTGCTGTGGTGGGTGGCGCGCCTGCAGGCGTATGGCGAGGGCCTGCCCGCGCAGCAGCGCGGCGTGCGCCGCCTCTGGCCGCTGCTGCTGGCCGCGCTGGTGCCCTGGGCCCTGGTGCTGCTGGCCGTGGCGGGCGCGGCCACGGCGTCGCGCACGGGGGCGCTGCAGTGGCTGCTGATCCTGGGCCTGCTGCTGCTGTGGCGGCGCAGCAGCGGCGCGCTGGCGCTGGCCGTGGGCGGCCTGGGGCTGCTGGTCTACCTGCTGGCCGCCTGGGGCCTGCCCCAGCTGCTGCTGCAGTGGACGGGCGTGCGCATGGAGGGACTCTTCCTGCGCCTGGCCGACGCGTCCCACCCCTGCGCGAGCCGCCTGGTGCTGTGGTCCAACGTGCTGCAGCTGATCGCCCTGCGGCCCTGGACCGGCTGGGGCTGGGGCGAGCTGGACTACGCGCACTACGTCACGCCGTTCGAGGGCGAGCGCTTCTGCATGCTGCTGGACAACGCCCACAGCCTGCCGCTGCAGCTGGCGGTGGAGCTGGGCCTGCCGGTGGCGCTGCTGCTGTGCGCCCTGCTGCTGTGGGCCGTGCTGCGCGCGCGCCCCTGGCGCGAGGCGGCCGCCCCGCGCCAGCTGGCCTGGGGCGTGCTGGCCATCGTGGGCGTGCACAGCCTGCTGGAGTTCCCGCTGTGGTACGGGCCGTTCCAGCTCGCGACGGCGCTGGCCGCGCTGGTGCTCGTGGCGCCATGGGCCGCCGCGCGGGCCGTGCGCTGGCGGCCCGCCGCGCGCGCGCTGGCGGCCGCGGCGCTGCTGGCCGCGCCGGTGCTGGGGCTGGCGCTGGTGCGCGACTACGGCCGCATGAGCGCGCTGTACCGCCCCGCGGCCGACCGCCCCGAGGCCCTGCGCGCGCTGCCGGCCGCCGAGCTGGCGCGCCGGGTGCGCTTCTTCCAGGCGTCGGCGCAGTTCGCCGTGCTCACCACCACGGCCGTCACGCCGGCCAATGCGCGGCAGATGCACGACATGGCGTCGCGGCTGCTGCATTTCTCGCCCGAGCCGCGCGTGATCGAGAAGCTGATCGCCAGCGCCCGCCTGCTGAGCCTGGAGGGCGAGGCGGCCCTGCACACCGACCGCTACCGCCGCGCCTATCCGGGCGACTTCGCGCGCTGGCAGGGCGGCGGGCAGGCCAGCGGCGAGCCGCTGGCGCAGTAATTTCCATTTCCAGATCAATCGATTACTTTGTCGGCTTCGCTTGCCGTGCTACAGCACTGTCTGCGCTTCGCCTTCGCGTACTCGATTGATCTGGAAATGGAATCAGGCCAGGTTGCAGAAGCGCAGCACTTCTTCCAGGTGCGCGGGGAAGTCGCTCAGCGCGTGGTCGCCGCCCTCCAGCACCACCTGCCGCGCCTGCGGGTAGCGCTCCACCATCTCGCGCCAGTCCAGCAGCTCGTCGCCCCGGGCGGCGATGAGCAGCTCGGGGCCGGCCGGGGGCTGGCCGCTCACGTCCAGCGCCTGCAGCTCGGCGATGAACTCGGGGCGGAAGAAGAAGCGCGCCTCGGGGTCGTGCCAGGCCGTCTGCTCGCCGATGTGGCGCGCCAGGTCGCGCGCCGGCCGCACCGCGGGGTTGAGCAGCACGCTGGCGCAGCGCGCCTGCCGGGCCACCCAGCTCGCGTAGTAGCCGCCCAGCGACGAGCCGACCACCGCCATGCCCTCGCCCTGCGGCCATGCGGCGATGCCGTCCGCCACCAGCGCCATGGCCTCGCGCGGGGAGGGCGGCAGCTGCGGGCACCAGAGGAACACGTCCGGGTGGCGGCTGGCCACGTGCCCGGCCACCAGGCGCGCCTTGGCGGACTGGGGCGAGGAGCGGAAGCCGTGCAGGTAGAGCAGGTGGGTGGCGCGCATGGGGGGATTATCCGGCCGTTGATAATGTCGCCCCCATGCCCGCCGTCTTCGACAAACCCTCGCTGCCGCAACGCATATGGCCGCTGTTCAGCGGCTTCGACTGGCCGCTGATCGCCCTGCTGCTGGTGCTGTCGAGCATCGGCCTGGTGGCCATGTATTCCTCGGGCTACGACCACGGCACGCGCTTTGCCGACCATGGGCGCAACATGCTGCTGGCGGCGGGCATCCTGTTCGTGGTGGCGCAGATCCCGCCGCAGCGGCTGATGGCGCTGGCGGTGCCGCTGTACCTGCTGGGCGTGGGCCTGCTGGTGGCGGTGGCGCTGTTCGGCATCACCAAGAAGGGGGCGCAGCGCTGGATCAACGTGGGCGTGGTCATACAGCCCAGCGAGCTCATGAAGATCGCCATGCCGCTGATGCTGGCCTGGTGG
>Ga0209959_100876_pt1 | contig 14487 bp, 13 predicted proteins | sample ThiBiot_300_biof_2_FD_183943 | JGI IMG/M metagenome (GOLD analysis project Ga0209959, IMG submission 183943) | Wastewater bioreactor microbial communities from Cape Town, South Africa - Thiocy_expt_300_biof (SPAdes) | ecosystem: Engineered > Bioremediation > Thiocyanate > Unclassified | place...
CATGCCAGCCCCCGCGCGTTCTACGTGGACAAGGTGGCCGAGGGCGTGGCGACGATCGCCGCCGCGTTCTGGCCCAAGCCCGTCATCGTGCGCCTGTCGGACTTCAAGTCCAACGAGTACCGCAAGCTCATCGGCGGCAGCCGCTACGAGCCCGAGGAAGAGAACCCCATGCTGGGCTTCCGCGGCGCGGCGCGCTACATCAGCGAGGACTTCGGCGAGGCCTTCGCCATGGAATGCGAGGCCCTCAAGCGCGTGCGCAACGACATGGGCCTGACCAACGTGCAGGTCATGGTGCCCTTCGTGCGCACCCTGGGCCAGGCCGACCGCGTGACGCAGCTGCTGGCGGAGCACGGCCTCAGGCGCGGCGAGAACGACCTCAAGCTCATCATGATGTGCGAGGTGCCGAGCAACGCCGTGCTGGCCGACGAGTTCCTGCAGTTCTTCGACGGCTTCTCGGTGGGCTCCAACGACCTGACCCAGCTCACCCTGGGGCTGGACCGCGACTCGGGCCTGGAGCTGCTGGCGAAGGACTTCGACGAACGCGACCCGGCCGTGCGCGCGCTGCTCAAGCGCGCCATCGAGGCCTGCAAGCGCCAGGGCAAGTACGTGGGCATCTGCGGCCAGGGGCCCAGCGACCACCCGGACTTCGCCCTGTGGCTGGCGGGCGAGGGCATCACGTCGATCTCGCTGAATCCGGACAGCGTGATCGACACCTGGCAGAAGCTGGCCGGCTGACGGCCACCGCCGCGCCATGCCGCACCGCAGGACGCTCACGCACGACGAGCATGCGGGGGCGCCGTTCGCCCCCGACCTGCACGACGCGCGCCACCTGTGGCTCAAGGCCGGGCTGCTGCTCGTCTGGGCGCTGGTGTCGTTCGTCGCCTGCTTCTTCGCGCGCGACCTGCAGTTCGCGGTGGGGCAGTGGCAGCTGAGCTACTGGATCGCCTCCCAGGGGGCGGTGCTGATGTTCATCGCCATCGTCTGCGTCTACTGCGCGGCGATGAGCCACTTCGAGCGGCAGGACAGGGCCGCGCAGCACAAGGCCGCCGAGGCACGGGCGCATGACTGAGCGTGGCGCAGGGCGCTCCTACATGGCGCGCCTGAACCGCATCGTCGCGCTGTACATCGCGGGCCTGCTGGGCTTCCTGGCGCTGATGGCCTGGGCCGAGCAGAACGGCCTGTCGCGCCAGTGGATAGGGCCCATCTTCCTGTTCCTGACGGTGATGGTCTATGCCGCCATCGGCGTCTACGGGCGCACCACCGACCCGGACGAGTACTACGTGGCGGGCCGCCGCATCCCCCCCATCTACAACGGCATGGCCGCGGCCGCGGACTGGATGAGCGCGGCCTCGTTCATCAGCCTGTCGGGGGCGCTGTACCTGCAGGGCTTCTCGGGCACGCCGGACCAGCCCGGCGGCCTGGCCTACCTGCTGGGCTGGACGGGCGGCTTCGTGCTCGTGGCCATGCTGGTCGCGCCGCACCTGCGGGCCATGAACCTCTACACCATCCCCGACTTCTTCCAGGTGCGCTATGGCGGGCGCTGGCCGCGCGTCATCGCGGCCCTGTCGGCCGTGCTGTGCTCGTTCACCTACGTGGTGGCGCAGATCTACGGCGTGGGGCTGATCGCCTCGCGCCTCACCGGCGTGCAGTTCGAGATCGGCATCATGCTGGGCCTGGGCGGCGTGCTGCTGTGCTCGTTCCTAGGGGGGATGCGGGCCATCACCTGGACGCAGGTGGCGCAGTACATGGTGATCCTGCTGGCGTTCCTGATCCCCGTGTCCTGGCTGGCCTACAAGCAGCTGGGCAATCCCGCGGCGCCGGTGGTGGCGGGGGCCCAGATCGGCAAGATCGCGCAGCTCGAAGAGGGACTGCTGGCCTCGGAGGTCGAGCGCGAGGTCGTGGCCGCCTACCTGGAGCGCGCGCGCGACTACGAGGAGCGGCTGGCCGACGTGCCCGCAGCGCTTGCGCGCGAGCGCGAGGCTGCGCGCCAGCGCATCCAGCGCCTGCGCGCGCAGAACGCCGACGTGGGGCTGATCGTCGCGGCCAGCCGCGAGCTGGCTTCCATGCCGCGCGACGAGGCGGCCGCGCGCGAGCGCTGGACGCGCGAGATGCACGCCAACTACGAGCGCGCGCGCGCGCTGGGCGGCCTGCCGCGCCACAGCCAGGCCTTCGCCGGCGACCCGCAGGGCACGCCCGCCGAGCGGCAGGCATTCGAGGACGGGCGGCGCAACTTCCTGGCGCTGATGTTCTGCCTCATGGTGGGCACGGCGGGCCTGCCGCACCTGCTCACGCGCTACTACACGGTGCCGTCGGTGGCGGGGGCGCGCACTTCGGTGGCCTGGTCGCTGTTCTTCATCGCCCTGCTGTACCTGAGCGCGCCGGCGCTGGCGGTGCTGGTGAAGTTCGAGGTCATGAACAACCTCGTGGGCAGCAGTTTCGACCAACTGCCCAACTGGATGGCGCAGTGGGCGCGCGTGGACGCCTCGCTGCTGTCGGTCGAGGACGTGAACGGCGACGGCATCGTGCAGTTCGGCGAGATCCGCTTCGGCGCCGACCTCATCATGCTGGCCACGCCCGAGATCGGCGGCATGCCCTACGTCATCTCGGGCCTGGTGGCCGCGGGCGGGCTGGCCGCGGCGCTGTCCACAGCCGACGGCCTGCTGCTGACCATCAGCAACGCGCTGGTGCGCGACCTGTACTTCCAGGAGACGCGCCGCAGGGCGTCGCCCGAGCAGCGCGTGATCCTCACCAAGTTCACGCTGCTCACGGTGGCGCTGTCGGCCGCGTTCGTCGCGGCGCTCAAGCCCTCGGAGATCCTGCCCATGGTCTCGGCATCGTTCTCGATCGCCGCGTCGGCCTTCGTGCCGGCCATGGTCCTGGGCATCTTCTGGCGCGGCACCACGCGGCACGGCGCCGTGGCCGGCATGCTGGCGGGCCTGTCGGTCACCATGTACTACCTGCTCGCCCAGGTCGATGGCGTGCGCGAGCTGGTGCCGAAGATGCTGCTCACGGATGGCCTGTGGTTCGGCATACACCCGATCTCCGCCGGGGTGTTCGGCGTGCCCACGGGCCTGGCGGTGGCCTGGCTCGTCAGCCTGGCCACCCGGCCGGGCAGGCCGCAGCCCGTGCCGGCGGACGGGCTGTGACCCGCGCCCGGCCACACCTCTGCGCAAGTGGTTTTACGGTTCACAAATTTTCACGTTTGTGCAAGACTGAAACCTTCACGGCGCCACGTTCCCCATGTGGCGCGAGGCGAGGGCAAGCGCATGATTTTTGTGAAAACCCAGGCCGGGCAGAAGGCGCTCAAAGAGCGCCATGGCGCGCTGTCGCCGCGCCAGCGCTCGGCCTTCATCCTGTTCGACGGCCGGCGCACGCTGGCGCAGGTGCTCGCGGCCACCGCCGCGCTCGGGATCACGCAGGACGACGTGCAGTTCATGATCGACGAGGGGCTGCTCGAGTACGCCAGCGCGGCGCCGCAGGCCAGGGAGCCCGAGGCGCCGGCGCAGGCCGATGAGGGCGGCGCGCATTCCGCCAGCGAGCGCTACCAGGCGGCCTACCTCATCGCCACCGAACTCACGGCCAGCCTGGGACTGCGCGGGTTCCGCCTGAACCTGGCCGTCGAAGGCACGACGGGCTTCGAGTCCCTGGCCGCGCTGGCGCCCAAAATCCGCGATGCGGTGGGCGAGGCGAAGTACGAACGGCTGGAGCGCGCGCTGTTCGCATGACCGCGTGCCCGGAAAGGGCATAAAAAAAGGAACGTGCGGGGCACGTTCCTTTCCAGCCGGGTGGCGCCTGTTCAGACGCGCTTGCGGTATTCGCCCGTGCGGGTGTCGATCTCGATCTTGTCGCCCTGGCCCACGAACAGGGGCACGGCCACTTCGAAGCCGGTGGCGATCTTCGCGGGCTTGAGCACCTTGCCGGACGTGTCGCCCTTGACGGCGGGTTCGGTCCAGGTGATTTCGCGCTCGACGCTGGTCGGCAGTTCCACCGAGATGGCCTTGCCGTCGTAGAACACCACTTCGGCGGCCATACCGTCTTCGAGGTAGCTGATGGCGTCGCCCATGTTGCCGGCCTCGACCTCGTACTGGTTGTACTCGGAGTCCATCCACACGTACATGGGGTCGGCGAAGTAGGAGTAGGTGCACTCCTTCTTGTCCAGGATCACGTTGTCGATCTTGTCGTCGGCCTTGAAGACGACTTCGGTGCCCATGTTGGACAGGAGCGCCTTGAGCTTCATGCGCACGGTAGCGGCGCCGCGGCCGCCGCGGGCGTATTCGGTCTTGAGGACGATCATGGGGTCTTTGCCCTGCATGATCACGTTGCCGGCGCGGATTTCTTGAGCGATTTTCATGGCTTGCTTGGGATGGTAAGGTTGGGCCGCTCCACAAGTCGGGGCGGGCGGGCGTGGCCGCGGGGGGCCGCCTTCCACCCCGGCGCATGTTCCGCGGCGGGGGCGCCGGCTGGACACGCTGACGTGCGTGCCTTGGGGTATGGCGCAAAACCAAAGATTCTAGCGTTTCTCCGCCACAAACCCTAGTAGTAAGGTCAATAAATCGGGTTGCGCCAGCAGCCGTGCGCGCGCCGCCGCCGTGCAGGCGCGCCATTCGACCAGCGTGGCGGCATCGAGCAGCGGCAGTGCGGGCGCGCTGTCCAGCCCGTTCCACAGCGCATGGAAGCGCCGCAGCGATGCGGGCGCCTGCAGCCAGTCCAGGAACGCCAGCAGCTTGGCGTGGTGCGCATCGTCATGCTGCGGGTAGATGTGCCACACGAAGGGCTGGCCGGCCCAGAGCGCGCGCACCAGCGAATCCTCGCCGCGCACCAGGTTCAGGTCGCAGGCCCAGAGCATTTCGTCGAATGCCGGCTGGGGGCAGGGTTCCAGGTATGAAAAAGAGAGCTGCTGGCGCTCCATCCATGCGGGGTTCAGGCCGATTTCATGCAAAACGGCCGCCGTGGCGCGGCCGGGCGTGACCAGCAGGTGCGCGCCGGGGCGGGGCCCGAGCTGCGCGAGCAGCTGCGCAAGGGCGGGGGGCTCGTAGCAGAACAGCGAGACGGCCAGATCGTGCGGCGCGATGCCGTGGCGCGCGCGCCAGGCCGGGCGGTCGAAGGCCGCCTGGCGGGCGGCGAGGTCGCGCTCGCGCAGCAGGCCGCCCGTGCGTTCGGTGAAGCCGGGGTAGAAGAACCAGCGCGTCAGGCCCGTGCCGGGGCCGCTCGTGAGGGGCGAGGGCAGGCGGTGGCAGCGTTCGACGTAGCTTTCGGCCGACAGGTACTCCAGGTTGATCCACAAGGGTTTTTTGCTGCTATCGCCCGTGTGACGGGCGATGGCAGCTATGAAGTCAGGAGCAATCTCGCAGCCGAAGGCTTCCACCACCACGTCGCCCGGCCCATCCGGCGGCGCCTGGCTGGGCCAGGGCAGCACCTGCACGCCCGCGGCTCCGTGTGGCGCCATCCATGACAGGGCAGTGGCGTCGTCCACCCACAGGCGCACGCGGTGGCTCCGGGCGCCGAGCTCGGCGGCCAGGCGCCAGCACACGCCGATGTCGCCGTAGTTGTCGATGACCTGGCAGAAGATGTCCCAGCGCAGCGAGGCGTTCATGCGCCGGCCTCCGTGCCCTGGGTGCGCAGGTGGTCCACGAGCAGCCGGGCCACGCCCGAGAGCGGCTCCTGCGCGCGCACGCACAGCGAGAGCCGCCGGCGCGCCCAGGGCTCGGCCAGCGTGATGGCGCGGATGGCCAGCGTGCCGCGCAGGTTCTGCGCGCTGCCGCGCGGCAGCACGGCCACGCCCAGGCCGGCCGAGACCATGAGGCACAGCGCGTCGTAGCTCGTGACCTGCATGCGCAGCCGCAGGGGCATCTCCAGCTCGGCCGCCGCGCGCGTGAGCAGGTTGTTGATGGCGCTGCCCGGGTGCATGCCGACGAAGTCGCAGGGCAGGGCGTCGGCCAGCCGCACGCGCCGCCGGCGCGCCAGCGCATGGCCCGCGGGCACGATGAGAACCAGCTCGTCCTCGCGGTAGGGCAGCAGCGCGACGCGCTCGCCGTAGCTGCCGTGGTTGAGGATGCCCACGTCGGCCGCGTTCTCGGCCACCGACTGCGCCACGGCGCTGCTGATCTGCTCCTGCAGCCGCACGCCGACCTGCGGGTGCGCGGCCATGAAGCGCTGCAGCTCGCCGGGCAGGAACTGCGTGATGGCCGAGATGTTGGCCACCACGCGCACATGGCCGCGCACGCCGGCGCGGTAGTCGCGCATCTGCGTGGCGATGCCGTCCAGGTCGTTGAGCACACCGCGCGCGAGGTTCAGCAGCGCGTAGGCCGCGGCCGTGGGCTCGGTGCCGCGGTTGCTGCGCGTGAACAGCTCCACGCGCAGCTGGTCCTCCAGCTCGGCCAGGCGGCGGCTGGCGGCCGATGGCGCGATGTGTTCGCGCGCGGCGGCGCGGGCGATGGCGTTTTCCTCCATCACCGCGACGAACAGGCGCAGGGAGACCGGGTCGAGCTTCATGGGCGGGGATGGTACCGCTGCCATGCCGGTTTGCGATGGCAGCCTCGCGCTTGAGCGTTTTGCGCCCCGGCCCGGGCGACGCATCATGCGGTCCCGGATTCCAGGAGGCATATGACGACCAAGCAAGACACCGCCACTCCCACGCCGGCCGCCCTGGCGGGCGTGCGCGTGATCGAGATGGGCCAGCTCATCGCGGGCCCGTTCTGCGGCAAGACGCTCGGCGAGTTTGGCGCCGAGGTCATCAAGATCGAGGCCGTCGGAGCCGGCGACCCGCTGCGCAACTGGCGCCTCATCAAGAACGGCACCTCGGTGTGGTGGCAGGTGCAGTCGCGCAACAAGAAGTCGGTGGCGCTGGACCTGCGCCAGGCCGAGGCGCAGGACATCGCGCGCCGCCTCATCGCCGAGGCCGACGTGCTCATCGAGAACTTCCGCCCCGGCACGCTCGAAGGCTGGGGCATGTCGCCCGAGGAGCTGCACGCGCTCAACCCGGGCCTCGTGATCCTGCGCATCTCGGGCTACGGCCAGACGGGGCCGTACCGCGACCTGCCGGGCTTCGGCGTGATCGGCGAGGCCATGGGCGGCCTGCGCCACCTCACGGCCGAGCCGGGCCGCGTGCCGGTGCGCGTGGGCGTGTCGATCGGCGACACGCTGGCCGCGCTGCACGGCGCCATCGGCGTGATGATGGCGCTGTACCACCGCAAGGTGCACGGCGGCGCGGGGCAGGTGATCGACGTGGCGCTGCACGAGGCCGTGTTCAACTGCATGGAGAGCCTGATCCCCGAGTACAGCGCCTTCGGCGTGGTGCGCGAGGCCGCGGGCAGCGCGCTGCCGGGCATCGCGCCTTCCAACGCCTACCCCTGCCAGGACGGCTGGGTGCTGGTGGCGGGCAACGGCGACAGCATCTTCAAGCGCCTGATGGCCGCCGTCGGCCGCCAGGACCTGGCCGACGATCCGCAGCTGGCCGACAACGCGGGCCGTGTGGCGCGCGTGGCCGAGATCGACGCGGCCATCGGCGCCTGGACGGCCACGCTGACCGTGGCGCAGGTGATGGAGCGGCTGGCCGCCGCGCGCGTGCCCGCGGGCAAGGTCTACACGGCCCGGGACATCGCCGAGGATCCGCACTACCAGGCGCGCGAGATGCTGCTTACGCAGCAGACGCGCGACGGCGACGAAGTCACCGTGCCGGGCATCGTGCCCAAGTTGTCGGCCACGCCGGGCACGATCCGCTCCAGCGCCCCCCGCCTGGGCGACGACACCGACGCCGTGCTGGCCGAGGCCGGCCTCACGCAGGAACAGATCGCGCTGCTGCGCGGCAAGGGAGTGATCCAATGAACACCGTATGGAACGGCGCCGGGCGCCGCATCGAGATCTGCGACGTGGGCATGCGCGACGGCCTGCAGATGGAGGCGCAGTTCGTGCCCACCGAGGACAAGATCGCCCTCGTCGACGCGCTGTCGGCGGCGGGCCTCGCCAAGATCGAGGTGACCTCGTTCACCTCGCCCACGGCCATCCCCGCGCTGCGCGACGCCGAGGTGGTGATGCGCGAGATAGCGCGCCGCCCCGGCGTCACCTACACCGCGCTGGTGCCCAACGCGCGCGGCGCGGAGCGCGCCATCGAGTCGCGCACCGACGAGCTCAACCTCGTCATGTCGGTGAGCGAGACGCACAACCTGGCCAACCTGCGCATGACGCGCGCGCAGTCGTTCGCGGCGCTGGCGCAGGTGGTGGCCATGGCGCAGGCCGCGCGCGTGCCGGTGAACGTGTCGCTGTCGTGCGTGTTCGGCTGCCCCATGGAGGGCGACGTGGCCCTGGACGGCGTGTGGGACTGGGTGCAGCGCTTCGCCGGCCTGGGCGTGGCCGGCATCACGCTGTGCGACACCACGGGCATGGCCTACCCCTCGCAGGTGGCGCAGGTGGTGGCGCAGGCGCGCGCGCGCTGGCCGGGCCTGGCGTTCACGCTGCACTTCCACAACACGCGCGGCATGGGGCTGGCCAACGTGCTGGCCGCCATCGACGCGGGGGCCGACCGGTTCGACGCCTCGCTCGGCGGCCTGGGCGGCTGTCCCTATGCGCCGGGCGCCACGGGCAACGTGTGCACCGAGGAGATCGTGCACGCGCTCGCGCTCATGGGCTACGACACGGGCGTTCAGCTTTCCGCGCTCATCGCGGCGGCCGCGCGCCTGCCCGCGCTCATCGGCCACGAGGTGCCCAGCCAGATCGTCAAGGCCGGCTGCCGGCTGGACCTGCACCCGGTGCCCGCCGGCTTCGACGCGATCCGCGAACGCGCACTGGCGCGGTGACGCCGTACCCCGCATACCCCACAGGAGACGACCCCATGCCTTTCACCCATGCCGTGGCCCGGCGCCATGCCGCACTGGCGCTGGCCGCCGTACTGTGCGCCGCGCCGCTGGCCGCCGCCGCGCAGGACAAGTACCCCTCCAAGCCCATCACCCTCGTGGTGCCGCAGGCCGCGGGCGGCGCCAACGACGCGATCGCGCGCGTGCTCGCGCAGCGCCTGACCGAGCAGATGGGCCAGAGCGTGATCGTGGACAACCGCCCCGGCGCGGGCGGCACGCTGGCCACGGCGGCCCTGGCGCGCGCCAGGCACGACGGCTACACGCTGCTGGTCACGGCCGACAGCGCGCATGTGATCGGCCCCGCGCTCTACAAGAACCCGGGCTTCGATGCCGTCAAGGACTTCGAGCCCGTGGCGCCCATCGCCACGGCGGGCTACGTGCTCGTGGCGCACCCCTCGTTCCCGGCCAACAACGTGGCCGACCTGATCCGGCTCGCCAAGGCCAGCCCGGGCAAGTACGCCATCGCCTCGGCCGGCAACGGCACGCTCAACCACCTGATCGGCGAGCTGCTGCAGAAGGCCGCGGGCATCCAGCTGCAGCACATCCCCTACAAGGGCTCGGCCGCCGCCGCCACCGACGTGGCGGGCGGGCAGGTGCCGCTGTCGGTGCAGAGCCTGCCCTCGTCGATTTCCTTCATCAAGGCGGGCAAGCTCAAGGTGCTGGGCGTGGTGAACGAGAAGCGCGTGGCCGCGCTGCCCGACGTGCCCACCATCGGCGAGACGCTCAAGGGCTTCGGCCAGGCGCCGTGGTACGCCATGTTCGCCCCCGCGGGCACGCCCGCGCCCATCGTGGAGCGGCTGCAGGCCGAGGTGGCGCGCGCGCTGGACCACAAGGACGTGGCGGACAAGCTCGCCGTCGTCGGCTGCGAGCCGTTCAAGGGCACATCGGCCCAGCTCGGCGCGCTGGTGCGGGCCGAGCTGCCCAAGTGGGCGCGCGTGGTGAAGGACACCGGCGCCACCGTGGATTGACGGCACGACCAACCGTTTTGATTTGATGAAACCCTCGAAGGAGACGAGATGACGACGATTACCCGCAAACGCTTCACCGCGCTGGCCCTGGCCGCGCTCGCGCCGCTGGCGCTGTCCACGGCCTGGGCCCAGGGGCCTTACCCCTCCAAGCCCGTGACCTTCGTGGTGCCGGCCGCGGCCGGCGGCACCACCGACATCGCGGCGCGCATGGCCGCGCAGGCGCTGGCCCCCGTGCTGGGCCAGTCGGTGGTGGTGGACAACAAGGCCGGCGGCAACGGCACGATCGCGGCTGCTATCGTCAAGCGCGCCGAGCCCGACGGCTACACGCTGCTCATGCAGTACTCGGGCTACCACGTGATCTCGCCCCACCTGACCCGCGCGCCGCAGTGGGAGCAGAAGGATTTCCAGCCCATCGCCAACGTGCTCTCGGCGCCGCAGATCATCGTGGTGCGCGAGGGCCTGCCCGTGAAGACGCTGGCCGAGCTGGTCGCCTACGCCAAGGCCAATCCGGGCAAGCTCAACTACGCCTCGTCGGGCAACGGCTCGCTGCAGCACGTGACGGGCGCCATGCTGGAGCAGCAGGGCGGCATCAAGATGGTGCACGTGCCCTACAAGGGCACGGGCCCCGCGCTGCAGGACCTGCTGGGCGGCCAGGTGGACCTGACCTTCGGCACCGCGCCGCCGTTCATGCCGCACATCCAGTCCGGCAAGCTGCGCGTGCTGGCGGTCACGGGCAAGGAGCGCCTGCCCAGCCTGCCCGACGCGCCCACCACGGCCGAGGCCGGCTACCCCGGCGTCAACGCCACCTCGTGGTTCGCGCTGTTCGCGCCCGCGGCCGTGCCCAAGCCGATCATCGACAAGCTGGCGGCCGACATGAAGAAGGTGGTGGAAGACCCGGCCTTCCGCAAGAAGGCGCAGGAGCAGGGCGCCACGGCCGACTACCAGGGCCCGCAGCAGCTCGGCGCGCGCGTGAAGGCCGACTTCGCGTCCTGGGCCGACGTGATCAAGAGCTCCAAGATCGACCCCGAATAAGCAGCGCTGCCGCGCAGGCAGCTACGGCGCATCGGGCGCCGTCATGGCATCGCGCTGGCGCGTGAAGCACTCGCGCACCACGCGCGCGAACAAGGGCGCGCGCGGATTGTGCGCGCCGAGGCGCTCGGGGTACGCCATGACCACCGACTGGGCCGCCAGCGGCCCGCGCAGGCGCCGGCAGGCCAGGCGCTTGCCGTCGTAGCTCCAGTCGCGCACGGGGCGCGTGGTGAGCAGCGAGACGCCCAGCCCGTTGGCCACCAGCGAGCGCACCATTTCGATCGACGGCGTCGCATGCGCGATGCGCGGCGCGACGCCCGCCTGGCGGAACAGCGACAGGAAGTATTCGCGGCTGTGCGGCAGGTCGATGAGGATGAAGGGCTCCTGCGCCAGCGCGGCGACCGGCAGGCTGGTGCGCGCCGCCAGCGCGTGGCCCGCGGGCAGCAGGGCGTAGGGCACGAATGCCGTCACGGCCTCCAGGCGCACGGGGCGCGCCAGGCCCATGTCGTAGAGCAGGGCGGCGTCCAGCGCGCCGCGTTCGAGCATCTGCAGCAGCGCCTCGGTGTCGCCCTCGTGCACCTCGACCTCCACCTGCGGATGGCGTTCGCGCATGCGCACCAGCATGGCGGGCAGGTGGCGCGGCGCGAGCGTGGACAGGCAGCCGACGCGCAGCAGCCCCGCTTCCTCGTCCGTGCGCGGCCCTTCGAGCGCGCGGGCGCGCTCCAGCAGCGCGTGCGCCTCGCGGTGGCGCATCTGGCCCGCCGCCGTGAGCTCCAGGCCGCGCGCATGGCGGCGCACGAACAGCGCCTCGCCCCACAGCGCCTCCAGGTCGGCGATGGCCTTGGAAATGCTGGGCTGCGACACGCTGAGTGCCGCAGCCGCGCGCGCCGCGCCGCCGTGCTGGGCCGCGGCGGCGAAGTATTCGAGCTGGCGCAGGCTGATATTGATCAAGATGATTGATCCAAAGTATCAAGATTGAATATTTTATTTTGATCCTGGTTTGGGCAACCATCGCGCTTCCGTGCATTCACAGGAGCCACGCATGTCCGTACCGCCCCCCACCATCCGGCCGCTCGACGGCATCCGCATCCTCGACTTCAGCCGCGTGCTCGCGGGCCCGCTGTCCACGGCGCTGCTGGCGGACCTGGGGGCCGAGGTCATCAAGGTCGAGCCGCCGGGCGGCGACGACTACCGCCACATCGGGCCCATGCGCGGCGGCATCAGCAGCCTGTTCACAGCGCTCAACCGCAACAAGAAGAGCATGGTGCTGGACCTCAAGCACCCCGAGGCGGCGGGCATCGTGGCGCAGCTGGCGCAGGAGGTGGACGTGGTGGTGGAGAACTTCCGCCCCGGCGTGGCCGAGCGCCTGGGCGTGGGCCCCGAAGCGTTGCTGCGCGCCAACCCGCGCCTGGTGTACGTGAGCGTGTCGGGCTTCGGCCAGACGGGGCCGCTCGCGCACCTGCCGGCCTACGACATCATCGTGCAGGCCATGAGCGGCCTGATGGAGGCCACGGGCGAGCCCGACGGCCCACCCACCATGGTGGGCGAGGCCGTGTCCGACGTGATCGCGGGCCTGTTCGCGTCCTGGGCCACGCTGGCCGCGCTGTTGCAGCAGCGCCGCACGGGCCGGGGCCAGCACGTGGACGTGGCCATGTTCGACGCCACGCTGGCTTTCCTCGTCACGGGCGTGGGCCGCTACCTGTTCACGGGCGAGAGCGCGCGGCGCAATGGCAACCGGCATTCCTTCTCGGCGCCGTTCGGCGTGTACCGCGCGCGGGACGGGCATTTCGCGCTGGCCGTGCTCAACAACAGGCTGTTCGCCTCGCTGGCGGCGCTGATCGGCGCGCCCGGCTTTGCGCAGGACGCGCGCTTTGCCACCGACGAGCTGCGCCGCGCCCATGAGCCCGAGCTTGCCGCCGCCATCGAGGCCTGGGCCGGCAGGTTCGGCGTGGCCGAGGTGGTGGCGCAGCTGGAGGCCGCCGGCGTGCCCGGCAGCCCGCTGTGGACCATGGCGCAGGCCCTCGAATCGGAGCAGGGCCTGGCGCGCGGCCTGCTGCGCGCGGTGGACGACCCGCGCCTGCCGGGGCTGCGCGTGCCCACGCAGCCCGTGAAGTTCGGCGGCGCCGCGCCCAACCGCGCCGAGCCCGCACCCGGTTTGGGCCAGCACACCGACGAACTCATGGCCGGGCTGCTGCAGGCGGAGCTTTTCATATGAATACCTTGAACCGACTCGGCGTCACCGCCGACGACCGGGCCGTGGCCGACGCCGTGGCCCGCTTCGCCACCGGGACCCTCGCGCCGCGCGCGCGGGAGATCGACGAACACGGCCTGTCCGTCACCTGCCACGTGCCGCAGCTGGCCGAGCTGGGCGTGATGGGCATGAACCTGCCGGAGCACCTGGGCGGCGCGGGCGTCACGCCCACGGCGATGCTGCTGTCGCTGGTGGAGATCTCGCGGGCCTGCGCGGCCACCTCGTCGATGATCGGCGCGCACTACCTGGGCACCGACGCGGTGCTCATAGGCGGCAGCCCCGGGCAGCACGCGCGGTGGCTGCCGCGCGCGGCCAGCGGCGAGTGGCTGGCGGGCTTCGCGCTGACCGAGCCGCGCGGCGGGTCGCACCCGGCCGACCTGCGCACGCGCGCCACGCGCGAGGGGGAGGGCGAGGACGCGCATTACCGCATCGATGGCGTGAAGCATTTCATCTCGAACGCGAAGGAGGCGAGGTTCCTCGTGGTCTTCGCCAAGACCGACCCCGACGCAGGCGCGCGCGGCGTCAGCGCCTTCGTGGTGGAGGCCGATTCGCCCGGCATCAGCGTCTCGTCGCCAGAGAGGCTCATGGGCATCCAGGGCGCGCACGCGTTCGAGGTGGCGTTCGACGGCGTGCGCGTGCCGGCCGCGAACCGCCTGGGCGCCGAGGGCACGGGCTTCAAGACCGCGATGAAGGTGCTGGACAACAGCCGCCTCGACGTGGCAGCCACGGCCTTGGGCATTGCCGAGGCCGCGCTGGCCGACGCCACGCGCTGGATGAAGGAGCGCCAGATCGGCGGCGAGCCCATCGCGGGCAAGCAGGGGTTGCAGTGGATGCTGGCCGACATGAAGCTGCGCCTGGAGGCGTCCTGGGGCCTCACGCTGCAGGCGCTCGCGCTGCGCCAGGCGGGCCAGCCGTTCACGCTGCAGTCGGCCATGGCCAAGCTGCACGCCTCCGAGATGGCGGGCTTCGTGGCCGATGCCGCGCTGCAGATCCACGGCGGCTACGGCTACACGCGCGAGATGCCGCTGGAGCGCTACGTGCGCGACGCGCGCATCCTGCGCATCTACGAGGGCTCGTCCGAGGTGCAGCGCAACATCATCGCGCGCACCGTGCTGGCGGACTGACGGCCCCCGGCACGCACCGCGCCGGGGCATTCCGCAGCATGTTCCCGGGAGGTGGGAAGAAGGCCGTTTTCTTGGTGTCCCAGGGCGGTTTCTAGCGTTTACCCTGTATAGACAGGTCCGTGGGAGCGCTGATCATCGCGGCGAGGAGGCAGGGCCTGCTTCCCGATCCGGGTGAGCCAACGTACTTTTTCCTACAGGAGCTGAAGATGAGCCGAACGGTTGTGAAGATGGCGCCGCTGGCGGCGGCGGTGGCATGCGTGGCGGGG
>Ga0209959_100897_pt1 | contig 14006 bp, 6 predicted proteins | sample ThiBiot_300_biof_2_FD_183943 | JGI IMG/M metagenome (GOLD analysis project Ga0209959, IMG submission 183943) | Wastewater bioreactor microbial communities from Cape Town, South Africa - Thiocy_expt_300_biof (SPAdes) | ecosystem: Engineered > Bioremediation > Thiocyanate > Unclassified | place...
GTTCAGCGCGATCTCGGGGTTGCCGTTGGGCTTCTTGCCCTCGACCTCGTGCAGCGTCTTGAGGTGCACGGGCGGCCGATAGCTCACGAAGCCCTCGCCGAAGTCGCGCATCCAGGGGTGGTCCTGGTAGAACTGCTGGCGGCCCGTGAGGGTGCGCCATGGGATCAGCTCGTGCACGTTGGTGTAGCCGGCGTTGTAGCTGACCTTCTCGCTCTCAAGGCCCGACCAGGTGGGCGAGGAGATGATCTTGCGCGGCTGCGCCTGGATGTCGCGGAAGCGGATCTTCTCGTCCTCGCGGTGCAGCGCCAGGTGCACGTGGTCGCGCCCGGTCTGCTTGGACAGCGCCTCCCAGGCCTTGCAGGCCACGTGGCCGTTGGTCTCGGGCGCGAGCATCATCACCACCTCGGTGGCGTCGATGTCGCTGACGATGCGCGGCCTGCCCTGCGTCACGCCTTCCTCGCGAACGCGGCCGTTCAGGTCGCCCAGCTGCGCCACCTCGGTCTCGGTGTTCCAGCTGATGCCCTTGCCGCCGTTGCCGATGCGGTCCATCAGCGGCCCCAGGGCCGTGAAGCGCTGGTAGGTGTTGGGGTAGTCGCGCTCGACCACGGTGATCTGCGGCGCGGTGACGCCCGGGATCAGGTCGATCTCGCCATTCTTCCAGTCCTTGACGCCGTAGGGCTGCGCCAGCTCGGCGGGCGTGTCGTGCATGATGGGCGTGAGCACCACTTCCTTCTCCACGCCCAGGTGGCCCTTGCACACCTCGCTGAAGGCCTTGGCGAAGCCCTTGTAGATCTCCCAGTCGCTCCTGGCCTGCCAGGCCGGGTCCACGGCCGCCGACAGCGGGTGGATGAAGGGGTGCATGTCGCTGGTGTTCAGGTCGTTCTTCTCGTACCAGGTGGCCGTGGGCAGCACGATGTCGGAATACAGGCAGGTGGTGCTCATGCGGAAGTCCAGCGTGACCAGCAGGTCCAGCTTGCCTTCGGGCGCGTTGGCGTGCCACTTGACCTCCTGCGGCTTGGCTTCCTGCGGCCCCAGGTCCTTGCCCTGCACGCCGTGGGTGGTGCCCAGCAGGTGCTTGAGGAAGTACTCGTGGCCCTTGCCCGAGGAGCCCAGGATGTTGGAGCGCCACACGAACATGTTGCGCGGCCAGTTCAGCGGGTTGTCGGGGTCTTCGCAGCTCAGCGTGAGCGAGCCGTCCTTGAGCGACTGCACCACGTAGTCCTTGGGATCCACGCCCTTGGCCTGCGCGTCCTTGACCACCTGCAGCGGATTGAGCTGCAGCTGCGGCGCGCTCGGCAGCCAGCCCATGCGCTCGGAGCGCACGTTGAAGTCGATCATGCTGCCCTGGTAGCCGCTCTTGTCGGCCAGCGGCGAGAGCACCTCCTCGACGCCCAGCTTCTCGTAGCGCCACTGGTCGGTGTGGGCGTAGAAGAAGCTCGTGGAGTTCTGCTGGCGCGGCGGACGGATCCAGTCCAGCGCGAAGGCCAGCGCCGTCCAGCCGGTCTGCGGGCGCAGCTTTTCCTGGCCCACGTAGTGCGACCAGCCGCCGCCGCTCTGGCCGATGCAGCCGCACATCATCAGCATGTTGATGATGCCGCGGTAGTTCATGTCGCAGTGGTACCAGTGGTTCATGGCCGCGCCGATGATGACCATGCTCTTGCCATGCGTCTTGTCGGCGTTGTCGGCGAACTGGCGCGCCACGGCGATCACCTGGTCGCGCGGGACGCCGGTGATGCTCTCCTGCCATGCCGGCGTGTAGGGGGCGTTGGCGTCGTAGCCGCCGTCGCGCTCCTCGCCGGCCAGGCCGCGCAGCACGCCATAGTTGGCCACCTGCAGGTCGAACACCGTGGCCACGGCCACGCGGCCCGCGACGCCTTCGCCGTCCAGATCCAGATGGGTGACGGGCACGCGGCGCACGACCACGTCGCCGCCCTGGTCGTTGGCCTTGAAGTTGGGCGTGTCTATGCCGCCGAAGTAGGGAAAGGCCACGTCGACCACTTCATGCGCCTGCGCGCCGTCCTCCAGCACCGAGAGCTTGAGCTTGACGTCGTTGCCGCCCTGCGCCTCCTTGGCCTCCAGGTTCCACAGCCCCTGGTCCGGGCGGCCTTCCTTGCCCCAGCGGAAGCCGATGGAGCCATTGGGCAGCGCCACCTTGCCGTCCACGTCATAGGCGACGGTCTTCCAGTCGGGGTGGTTGGACTGGCCCAGCTTGTCGCCGAAGTCGCTGGCGCGCACGTAGCGGTCGGGCACCATGGCGGTGCGGCCGTCGGGCAGCTGCTTCTCCTTCAGGACCACGAGCAGCGGCAGGTCGGTGTAGCGGCGCGCGTAGTCGTCGAAGTACGCCGAGCGCTTGTCGAAGTAGAACTCCTTGAGGATCACGTGGCCCATGGCCATGGCCACGGCCGCGTCGGTGCCCTGCTTGGGGTGCATCCACAGGTCGGCGAGCTTGGCCACCTCGGAGTAGTCGGGCGTGACGGAGACGATCTTCGCGCCCTTGTAGCGCACCTCGGTGAAGAAGTGCGCATCGGGCGTGCGCGTCTGCGGCACGTTGGAACCCCAGGCGATGATGAAGTTGCTGTTGTACCAGTCGGCCGATTCGGGCACGTCGGTCTGCTCGCCCCACACCTGGGGGCTGGACGGCGGCAGGTCGCAATACCAGTCGTAGAAGCTCATGGGCACGCCGCCGATGAGGTTCAGGTAGCGCGAGCCGGCGGCATAGGAAATCATCGACATGGCCGGGATCGGCGAGAAGCCGATGATGCGGTCGGGCCCGTACTGCTTGATGGTGTAGACGTTGGCCGCGGCGATCATCTGGTTGACCTCGTCCCAGGTGCTGCGCACGAAGCCGCCCAGGCCGCGCTGCTTCTGCCATTCGCGGCGCGCCTCGTCGTTCTGCACGATGGCGGCCCAGGCATCGACCGGGCTCTTGGCCACGGCCAGCGCCGCGCGCCAGTGCTTGAGCAGGCGGCCGCGCACCATCGGGTATTTCACACGGTTGGCACTGTACAGGTACCAGCTGTAGCTGGCGCCGCGCGCGCAGCCGCGCGGCTCGTGGTTGGGCAGGTCGGGCCGCGTGCGCGGGTAGTCGGTCTGCTGGGTTTCCCAGGTGACGATGCCGCCCTTGACGTAGATCTTCCACGAGCACGAGCCGGTGCAGTTCACGCCATGGGTGGAGCGCACGACCTTGTCATGCGCCCAGCGGTCGCGGTAGGCATCCTCCCAGGTGCGATCTTCGCCGTTGGTCTGGCCGTGGCCCTGCGAAAAGGTCTCGCGCGGCTGCGCGAAATACGAGAGACGGTCGAGAAAATGGCTCATCGTGGGACTCCTTGGAAATCTTTGTAGTGGGGTGGCTCAGCAGGGCATCTCGGCGTTCTTGCGCGAGTAGTACCACCAGGTGATGATGATGCAGGTGGCATAAAAAATGGCAAACATCCACAATGCGAACTCGGGTCCACCCGTGGCCGCGATGGAGCTGCCGTAGCTCTTGGGAATGAAGAAACCGCCATAGGCCCCGAGCGCGCCGGCGAAACCCACGGCCGCCGCGCCCTCGGTGTTGCCGTCCTTGATGGCCTGGGCCTGGGCCGCATCGTCGTTGCCGCGCAGCGCGCGCATCTTCTGGTTCAGGAAGATCACGGGGATCATGCGGAAGGTCGATCCGTTGCCGATGCCGGTGGTGCAGAACAGCACCAGGAACATCAGGAAGAAGCCCGTGAAGCTGCCCTGCGCCGGGCCGAAGGGGAAGGCGTAGGCGCTCATCCCCTTGGGCAGGAAGAACAGCACGCCGAGCACGGCCAGCGCCATGACGATGAAGTTCCAGAAGGTGACCACGCCGCCGCCCACCTTGTCCGACAGCCAGCCGCCGAAGGGCCGGATCAGGGCGCCCAGCAGCGGCCCCAGCCAGGCATAGGCCAGCGGATTCACGTCGGGGAACTGGCTCTTGATGAGCAGCGGGAAGCCGGCGGCAAAGCCGATGAAGGAACCGAAGGTGCCCAGGTACAGCCAGCACATGATCCAGTTGTGCTTGGCGCGGAAGATCGCGGCCTGCGCGGCGAAGCTGGCCTTGGCGTCGGCGATGTCGTGCATGCCGAACCAGGCGGCCACCGAGGCGATGGCGATCCACGGCACCCAGATGAAGGCCGCGTTCTGCGCCCACACCTGCACGTGCTCGCCGTTCTTCACGATGGTCTGCGAGTCGCCGCCGAAGACGCCGAACACGCCCGCGGTGATGACCAGCGGGCTCAGGAACTGCACCACGGACACGCCCAGGTTGCCCAGGCCGGCGTTCACGCCCAGGGCCGAGCCCTTGCGCTCCTTCGGGAAGAAGAAGCTGATGTTGGCCATGCTGGAGCTGAAGTTGCCCCCACCCAGGCCGCACAGCAGCGCCAGCACCAGCATGGTGGGGTAGCCGGTGGTGTTGTCCTGCACCGCGTAGCCGATGCCGATGGCCGGGATCAGCAGCGAGGCCGTGGACAGCGCCGTCCAGCGCCGTCCGCCGAACACCGGCACCATGAAGGAATAGAAGATGCGCAGCGTGGCGCCCGACAGCGCGGGCGCGGCGGCCAGCCAGAACAGCTGGTTGGTCGAGTACTTGAAGCCCAGGGCCGGCAGGTTCACGGCGACCACGCTCCAGACCTGCCAGATGGCGAAGGCCAGGAACAGCGCGGGCACCGAGATCCACAGGTTGAGCTTGGCCACGGCCTCGCCCTCGCGTTCCCAGAACTGCTTGTCCTCGGGGGTCCAGAGCGTGAGCAGCCGGCCGGCGCGGCCGTCCCGTTGCGTAGCGGAATTGGCAGACATACAGAGACCTCCGTCGAGAATCAGCGGGACGCCGGCGCCGTGCCGGAGGTACCCTGCGAAGCCATCAAGTCGGTGCGGCGCACCTCGGTGAAATACATCCAGATCAGCGAGACCCAGACCACGCCATACATCAGCATGAAGGCGCTGGAGCGGATGCCCGTCCAGTCCATGAGCACGCCGAACATGATGGGCAGGATGAAGCCGCCCATGCCGCCCGCCAGGCCCACGATGCCGCTGATCGTGCCGATGTTGCCGGGATAGTCGTCGCTGATGTACTTGAACACGCTCGCCTTGCCGAAGGCCATGGCGATGCCCAGCGCGAACATCAGCGCGGTGAACACGTAGACGTTCAGGCCGATGTGGAAGGTCTTGGGGCCGTCCACGGTGACGACGGTAAAGTCCGTCTGCGGGTACGACAGCAGGAACAGGCAGATCCAGCACACCCACATCACCCACCAGGTGACGCTGTGCGCGCCGTACTTGTCCGAGAGCACGCCGCCGATGGCGCGCAGCACGCCGCCGGGCAGCGAGAAGCAGGCCGCCAGCAGCGCCGCCACGCGGATGTCCAGGCCGTATTCGCCCACGTAGTACTGCACCATCCACAGCGACAGGGCCACGTAACCGCCGAACACGATGCTGTAGTACTGGCAGTACTTGAGCACCTTCGGGTCCTTGAGGGCCTTGAGCTGGTCGGAGAACTTCACGTGGCTCGGCACCAGGTGGGCCGGGTCGCTGTAGCTGAAGAGCCAGAACAGCACCAGCGTGCCCAGCATGATGGCCGCATAGACGTGCGGCACGGCGGCCCAGCCGAAGGCCACCAGGATCACGGGCGCCACGAACTTGTTGACGGCCGCGCCCGAGTTGCCCGCGCCGTACACGCCCATGGCCATGCCCTGGCGCTGCCTGGGGAACCAGCGCGCCACGTAGGGCGTGCCGACAGAGAACGAGCCCCCGGCCAGGCCCACGAACAGGCCGATCACGAGGAAGTGCCAGTACTCGGTGGCCGAGCCCATGAACCAGATGGCGGGAACGGTGGCGGCCATGAGCAGCGCCATCACGATGCGCCCGCCGTAGCGGTCGGTCCAGATGCCCAGCGGCACGCGCACCAGCGAGCCCGTGAGCACGGGCATGGCCGTGAGCAGGCCGAACTGGGTGGCGTTGAGGTCCAGCATCTTCTTGATCGGGATGCCGATGACGCCGAACATCATCCAGACCATGAAGCAGACGGTAAAGGCCAGGGTGCTCACGATGAGCACCGACCAGGCCTGGCGGTTGCGGCGGGAGTCTTGTGCCGCAGGTTGCGACGCGGATGCCATGCAATAGTCCTCTCTTGGTGTGTGCATGGATGTTCGCGCAGCTGCTAGGGTTTTCCCATACCTCGGTGGTGTGCCCGGGCAGGTGCAAAAGAACGATGGCGCCCGGCGGCGCCCTACTCCGAAAGAACTATGCCCCGCCGAACCAAATGGGGGTCACAAATGGGGGTCACAAATGGGGGTCAGATTCCAATTAATCCCGGATTAATTGGAGTCTGACCCCCATTTACCCCCCGTTTGGGCTTCCCGTTTGCCCTTTTCGCCCCCCGCGCCTACTCGGCGCGCTGGCGGTCCGAGGCGTAGACCGCTGCCTGCACGCGCGAGGTCAGGCCCAGCTTGCGCAGGATGTGCTGCACGTGGATCTTCACCGTGGTCTCGGCGATGTCGAGCGTGCGCGCGATTTCCTTGTTGCTCGCGCCGCGCGCGATCTCGCGCAGCACCTCCTGCTCGCGCGGCGACAGCTGCGGGGCCGGGTCTTCCTGGGGCATGGGCCCGGGGTCGGGCTCGGGCGCGCCCTGGGACTGGAAGGCCGCCACCAGCTTGCCCATCATCTCGGGACTGACCACGGGCTCGCCGCGCGCTGCGCGGCGTATGGCCTGGGCCAGCAGATCGCCGTCGATGGTCTTGAGCAGATAGCCCTGGGCGCCATGGCGCAGCGCCGCGCCCAGGTCCTCGCCGTCCTCGCTCACGGTGAGCATGATCACGCGGCTGCCCTGCGAGGCCTCGCGCAGCCCGGCGATGGCGTCCACGCCGCGCACGCCGGGCAGGTGGTTGTCCAGCAGGATCACGTCGGGCCGCAGCTGCGGCAGCAGGCGCAGGGCCTCGGCGGCGTCGCCCGCCTCGCCCACCACGCGCAGGTCGCCGTACTGCGACAGCAGGGCCACCAGCCCGCGGCGCAGCAGCGTGTGGTCGTCGATCAGGAACAGCGTGATGGGGGTGGCGGTCATGCGGCGGCGATGAATGGGATGGTGGTGGCCGGCAGGCGCTCGTCCATGCCGGCCGCGGGCAGTTCGAGGGTCACGCAGGTGCCGCCGCCGCCCGCGCGGGATTCGAGCCGCAGGCTGGCGCCGATGCGCTGGGCACGCTCGCGCATGATGCCCAGGCCCACGTGCAGCGAATCGGGCGGGACGGCCTGGGGGTCGAAGCCGCTGCCGTCGTCCTGCACCTCGAAGCGCCAGGGGTGGCGCTGCACGCGCAGCTGCACGTGGCGCGCGCCGGCGTGCTTGCGCACGTTCGACAGCGCTTCCTGCACGACGTGCAGCACCTGGATCTGCACGTCGGGCGCCAGCGGCAGGCCCTGGCCCGACATGGACAGCGCCGTGGCCACGCCCGTCTGGTGCTCGAACTTGGAGAGCGTGGCGCGCAGCGCCTCCTCGATGTCCTCGTCCTGGGTGCGCGTGCGAAAGTGCACCAGCAGCTCGCGCACGTCGGCGTAGCACTCGCGCACGCCCACGTCGAGCTCGGCCATGCTGCGGTCGCGGGCCTCGGTGTTGCCCTTGGCCACGGCGTCGCGCAGCAGCTGGGTCTGGATCTTGAGAAAGGCCAGCGACTGGGCGATCGAGTCGTGCAGCTCGCGCGCGATCAGGCTGCGCTCCTCGGCCACGGCGGCCTCGCGCTCGAGCGCCGTGGCGCGCAGCCCTTCCATGGAGCTCGCCAGGTGCCGCGCCATGGTGGACAGCAGCTCGCGCATGTCCTCGGACAGGTCCAGCGTGGTGCGGAAGAACAGCGTCACCTCGCCCAGCAGCCGCTGGTGCAGCTGCACGGGGATGCTGACCACGGTCTCGTAGCCGGCCTCGCGGCAGTGCGGCAGCTGCAGCCTTCCCGCCGGGACGATGGGGATCACGCGCATGCGCGCCCGTTCCTGCGCCTGGCCGCATTCGCAGGTGCCGGTGTTCAGGCAGTGCTCCTCCTCGGCCAGGGACTTGGGCAGGCCGTCGGCGGCCAGCAGCACGTAGCGCTGGTTGGCCTCGTCCGACCAGCGCAGCGCGGCGGCATCGCAGCCGGCCACGCTGCGGATCTGCTGCACGAAACCCTGGGCCAGGGCCTCCAGGCTGCCGGCCTCGCCCGCCAGCGCGCTCACGGCGTAGAGCGCGGACAGGCGCTGGTTGCGCACCTCGATGGTGGCGGTCTTCTCGCGCACCTTGCGCTCCAGGCCCTCGTGCGAGGCCTGCAGCGCATGCGCCATGAGGTTGAAGCCGGCCGCCAGCTGGCCGAACTCGTCCTCCGTCTCCACCTCCAGGCGCGTGCCCAGGTCGCCCTGGCGCACGCGGCCAAGCGCCTGCTGCAGCCGCGTCACGGGATTGAGCACCAGCAGATAGCTCAGCGCCATGAAGGCCACGGCCGAACCTATGGCCAGGGCCACGAGAAACAGGTGGAACAGGTGCAGCACCGCGGTCCAGCGCATGATGCGCACCTCGATGGCCTGCACGAAGCCGTCGATCTCGCTCACGAAGGCGTCGCCGCGCGCCACGGCGGCGGCGCCACTCTCCTGCGGCAGGGACATCTTCCATTCCTGCTGCAGCAAAAGCCATTGCGAGCGGATGTGCTCGTACTGCGTGCGGGTCTCGTCGTTCCAGGGCACGAACAGGGGGCGCGCGGGGTCCCCGGTGCGCAGCAGCTCCAGCCCGTCGTCGAAGCGCTGCTTCAGCCGCGCGAATTCCTGGGGCGATTCGTTCTGCTGCGCCAGGATCATGCGCAGCATGTTCATGCGCAGGCGGCCCGCCTCATTGACGGCCGCGGCGCCGCCCTCGAGCTGCCAGGTGACCCACAGCGTGAAGCCGATGGAGGCCAGGGCCACGAGCAGGAACACCGTGCCCATGGCCAGCAGCTTGGTCGACAGCGTGGGTTTCTTGCGCATGGCGCGAGTGTAGGCGTCTGGCCGCAGGGCGTCTTGACCATCATCAGGCCGCCCATGCCATCCATGCGGGCTATGCCGCCATTGGTCAAATCAGGCCTTGCGGCGCATGCAGCAAGCGCAGATAGCTACTTTTTAAATAGCATCTGCGCCTTGCCGCCGCACGGGGCCGCGCATGAGGTCAGCCGCAGCTGCCCAGGGCGCCGCACTGGGTGCAGTAGTCGCAGCCGTCCTTGCGGATCACGGCGTGGGCGCCGCATTCCTGGCATTTCTTGCCGGCCATGGCGGGCGGCATGCCGGCGGGCATGTCGGGCTCGTCCAGCGGCAGCACCTGCTGCTGCGGCGCCTCGGCGCGGCGCGCCAGGATGTTCTGCACGGCATAGGCGACGGCCGCCACCTCGGAGTCGTGCCACAGCGGCACCTGGGCGCCGTCGGCACGCTGGTAGGTGCCCAGGCGCACGGGGCCGCGGTCCCAGGCCACCTTGCGCATGTCGGACAGCGCGCGCTCCAGGAAGCCGCCGCGCGCGGCCAGCGACAAGAGGCGCATGCTGGAGGTGATCCACTGCTGCGACTCGCTGCTCTGGCCCACGGGCATGAAGAACTCGATGGCGCGGTCCACCGTGCCGCCATGCCCGTCGGGCACGGGCAGGAAGGAGACGATGAGGTACAGGCGCTTGTGCCCTTCCTGCGTCCAGTATTCGATCTTCTCGGCCACGGCCGACAGGCCGCCCTTGGGCCGGCTCTCGATCACGACGCGCATCGGATCGAAGGGCTGGACCGGCTCGGGCGCCGGCTCGCTCTTGGCGGGCTTGGCCTCGGCGGCCGGCACCTCCAGCACCGCGCCCAGGATGCTGTTGGGGCGGTAGGTGGCCAGGCCCTTCAGGCCCGAGTGCCAGGCCTGCATGTACAGGCCCTTGAAGTCGTCGTAGGGGTAGTCCTCGGGCACGTTGACGGTCTTGGAGATGGCCGTGTCCACGTAGGGCTGCACGGCCTCCATCATGGCCACGTGGTCGGCGGCGGCCATGCTCATGGCGCTCACGAAGTACTCGGGCAGATGGTTCACGTCGCCGCCCAGCGTGCGGTACAGGCGCCAGGCGTAGTCCTCGACCACGTACTCGCTCTTGCTGCCGTCGGCCTCGCGCTTCCTGCGCGTGTAGGTCCAGGAGAACGGCGGCTCGATGCCGTTGGAGGCGTTGTCTGCGAAGGCCAGGCTCACCGTGCCCGTGGGCGCGATGGACAGCAGGTGGCTGTTGCGTATGCCGTGCTTGCGGATCTGCTTCTGGATGTCCTCGGGCAGGCGGCTCGCGAAGGTGCCCTTGACCAGGTAGCCGTCGGCCTTGAACCTGGGGAAGGCGCCCTTTTCCTTGGCCAGTTCGACGGACGCGCGGTAGGCGGCGTTGCGCATGCGCTCGGCGATCTTCACGGCCATGTCGCGCCCGTCCTGGCGGTCGTAGCGCTTGCACAGCATGGCCAGCGTGTTGCCCATGCCGGTGAAGCCCACGCCGATGCGGCGCTTGGCGGCGGCCTCGGCCTGCTGCTGCGGCAGCGGCCAGAAGGTGACGTCGAGCACGTTGTCGAGCGCACGCACCTGGGTGGCGACGGCCTGCTCGAACGCGTCGAAGTCGAACGACGCCTCGCCATGCAGGCCGAAGGGGTTGCGCACGAAGCGCGTGAGGATGATGGGCCCCAGGTCGCAGCAGCCATAGGGCGGCAGGGGCTGCTCGCCGCAGGGGTTGGTAGCCTGGATGGTCTCGGTGTAGTGCAGGTTGTTGTCGGTGTTGATCTGGTCCAGGAACAGGATGCCGGGCTCGGCGAAGTCGTAGGCCGACTTCATGATGGTGTCCCACAGCGCGCGCGCGCGCACCGTGCGGTAGACCCACTGGCCGTCGGCGCGCTGGCGCGCGCCCTCCTTGAGCAGCTCGGCGCCCGGGGCCGCGCCGTGCACCAGCTCCCATTCGCGGTCCTGCTCAACGGCCTCCATGAAGGCGTCGGGCACGCCCACCGAGACGTTGAAGTTGTTCCAGCGCCCGGGCGTGCGCTTGGCGGTGATGAAGTCCAGCACGTCCGGGTGGTCGATGCGCAACACGCCCATCTGCGCGCCGCGGCGCGCGCCCGCGCTCTCCACGGTGGAGCAGGACTGGTCGAACACGTTGATGTAGCTGCACGGCCCCGAGGCCATGGACGCCGTGCCCTTGACCATGGCGCCGCGCGGGCGGATGCGCGAGAAGTCGTAGCCCACGCCGCCGCCGCGGCGCATGGTCTCGGCGGCCTCGCGCAGGGCCTCGTAGATGCCGGGGTAGCCGGCGTCGTCCACGCCCTGGATGCAGTCGCCCACGGGCTGCACGAAGCAGTTGATCAGGGTGGCCTGGATGTCGGTGCCGGCGGCGCTCATGATGCGCCCCGCGCCGATGGCGCCGGCACGCAGGTTGTCCAGGAAGCGCGCCTGCATGGCCTCGCGGATGTCCTCGCGCTCCACCGAGGCCAGGGCCCGTGCCACGCGGCGGAACAGGTCCTCGACATCGCTCTCGCCGTCCTTGAAGTATTTCTCCTTCAGCACATCCATGCTGATGGGCTGGGTGGACAGGCTGGGGGCGAGGTCGGTGGTTTCACGTTGCATGGATGGGGCTCCGAAAGGGGGTCTGACGGGCACGCCGCGACCCGGGCGCGGCGGCAATCCCCGTTTGTACACCGGCCGGAGGCCCCCTGCCCCGAACCCGTATCAAGACCCTGCGCCAACCGCCCGCGGCATGCCCCGGCTTCCTTCTATTCCTGTAGCACGCCAGCCGCGGCCCATGCGAAATTGCGCGCATTACGGGCTCGATCCGCGGCGGCGCAAGAGGAATTTACGATCGGTTGCATTGCCGCCACGCCTACCATCCCGGCATGCGACCGACCATCCCCCGCCTCCCCCGCCCGGGCAGCCTGCTGCCCCCTTTGCTGCTCGCCCTGCTCCTGCTGCCCGGCTGCGCGGCCCTCCCTTCCGCACCGCCGCCCCTTGACGCCGCCTGGCAGGCGCAGCTCGAGCGCTGGCCCGCCGTGGACGCGCTGCTGCTGGGCGAGCAGCACGATGCCGCCGCCCACCAGCGCTGGCAGCAGGGCACCGTGCGCTGGCTGGCCGAGCGCGGCCGCCTGGCGGCGCTGGTGGTCGAGATGGCGGACGCCGGCCAGGGCACCGACGGCCTGCCCCCGGACGCCGGCGCGGCCCAGGTGCGCGCCGCCCTGCGCTGGAACGGGGACGCCTGGCCCTGGCAGCGCTACGCCCCCGTGGTGATGGCCGCGGTGGCGGCGGGCGTGCCGGTGCGCGGCGGCAACCTGCCGCGCAGCCGCATGCGCGCGGCCATGCAGGATGCGGCGCTGGATGCCCACCTGCCCCCCGCCGCGCTGGCGCTGCAGCGCGAGGCCATCGCCGAGGGCCACTGCGGCCTGCTGCCGCAGGACCGCCTGATGCCCATGGTGCGCGTGCAGCTCGCGCGCGACGCGAGCATGGCCCAGGCCGTGCTGGATGCGCGCCAGAGCGGCCGCACGGTGCTGCTGGTGGCCGGCTTCGGCCATGTGCGGCGCGACCTGGGCGTGCCCACCTGGCTGCCGGCATGGTTTACGTCGAAAACGGCCATAGCGCAGGCGGGGCAAGCGCCATCAGCTATCGAATTGGAAGCAAACTACATCCACGCGACGCCCGCCCTGGCGCCGCAGGACTATTGCGCGCCGCTGCGCGGGCGCGGCTCCGGCGCGGCGCCTATGAAGTAGTCACCCCTGCGCCTGCAGCAGCGCGCCGAACTGCTCGGCCGGCACGGGCCGGCTGCACAGGTAGCCCTGGTAGCTGTCGCAGCCGCGCGCGCGCAGGAAGGCCAGCTGCTCGGGCGTCTCCACGCCTTCCGCGAGCACCGCCAGGCCCAGGCTGCGGCCCATGGCGATGATGGCCTCGCTGATGGCCATGTCGTCCGCGCTGTCCGGGATGTCGCGGATGAAGCCCCGGTCGATCTTGAGCGTGTCAATCGGAAAGCGCTTGAGGTGCGCCAGCGAGGAGTAGCCGGTGCCGAAGTCGTCCACCGAGATGCGCACCCCCAGCGTCCGCAGGCGCTGCAGCACCTGGCGCATGGCCTCGGGCCGCTCGGCCAGCGCCGACTCGGTCAGCTCCAGCTCCAGGCAGTCGCCCGGCAGGCCGCTGTCCTCCAGCGCCTGGGCGGCGCACGCCGCCACGTCGGTCAGCTGGAACTGGTACGGCGAGACGTTGACCGCGAGCCGGATCCCCGGCAGCCCGGCCTGCCGCCAGCGCTGGCCCTGGCGGCAGGCCTCCTGCATGACCCAGCGGCCCAGCGGGCCGATCACGCCCGAGGTCTCGGCCACGGAGATGAAGCGCGTGGGCGAGATGACGCCCTCCTCGGGGTCGAGCCAGCGCAGCAGCGCCTCGGCGCCCACGATGCGGCCCGTGGCGATGTCCACCTGCGGCTGGTAGTACAGCCGCAAATGGCCCTGCGCCAGGGCCGAGCGCAGCCGCGCCTCTATGCCCAGGCGCTCGCGCGCGGCCTGGATCAGCGATTCGTCGAAGAAACAATGGGCGCTGCGCCCGCGGGCCTTGGCGCCGTAGACGGCGGAGTGAGCGCCCTGCAGCAGCAGGTCGGCCGTCCGGGCGTGCTCGGGGAACATGCTGATGCCCACGCTCACGCCGGCCACCACCTCGATGCCGTCGGGCGTGCGCCAGGGCTTGCTGGCCGCGGCGATCAGGTGCTGCGCCACGGCCGCCGCGCCGTCGCTGTGGCGCAGGTTGCGCGCCAGCACCGCGATCTCGTCGCCCGCCATGCGCCCCACGAGGTCGCCCGGGCGCAGGCTCATGCACACCTGGGCGGTGATGTGCCTGAGCACCTCGTCGCCCACCGCATGGCCATAGCTGTCGTTCACGTCCTTGAAGCGGTCGAGGTTGAGCAGCAGCACGGCCATCTGCTCGCCATGGACCTGGGCCTGGCACAGGGCCTGCCCGAGCTGCTCGACGAACCAGGCGCGGTTGGGCAGGCCGGTCAGGCTGTCGCATTGCGACAGGAACT
>Ga0209959_100899_pt1 | contig 13983 bp, 13 predicted proteins | sample ThiBiot_300_biof_2_FD_183943 | JGI IMG/M metagenome (GOLD analysis project Ga0209959, IMG submission 183943) | Wastewater bioreactor microbial communities from Cape Town, South Africa - Thiocy_expt_300_biof (SPAdes) | ecosystem: Engineered > Bioremediation > Thiocyanate > Unclassified | place...
CTCGTGATCCAGGACGTGACCGAGCGCTTCAGCGCCGAAGAACGGTTCGAACGCACCTTCAATACCAACCCCGCTCCGGCCATCATCTGCAGCCTGGCCGACCTGCGCTACATCAAGGTCAACCAGGGCTTCCTGGACATGACGGGCTACGTCCGGGACGAAGTGCTGGGCCGCTCCACCTATGAACTCGACGTCCTCAACGAGGCCGCGCGCCGCGACGACGCGATCCGCCTGCTCGGGGAAGGCCGCACGATTCCGCAGATGGAAGCCGCGCTGCGCCTGAAGGACGGCGGCACCAAACTCGTGATCGTCGCCGGCCAGCCCCTGGACGTGGGCGAAGACGCCTGCATGCTCTTCACCTTCATGGACCTGGAGCCACGCCGCCGCGCGGAGGACGCGCTGCGCCAGACCGAGGAACGCTTCTCGAAGGCCTTCATGCTGGCGCCCGTGCCGATGGCCGTATGCGACCGCGGCGACTTCGCGCTGATGGCCGTGAATGAAGCCTTCATCGCCGCCACGGGCCACGAGGCGCCGGACATCCTGGCCAAGACGCCGGCCGACCTGCACCTGTGGGCCGACGCCGCCGTCCATCGCAAGCTGAAGGACGACCTGGATGCCTCGGGCGCCGTGCGCAATGCCGAGGTCGCGTTGCGCACCCGCGGGGGAGACATACTGGACTGCCTGCTGTCGGCCGAGACCGCCACCATCAACGGCCAGGCCTGCGTACTCGTGACGATCCAGGACATCACCGACCGCAAGCGCGGCGAAGAGGAACTGGTCGCGGCCATCGACACCGTCATGCAGGACGCGTCCTGGTTCAGCCGCACCGTCATCGAGAAGCTGGCCCAGATCCGGCGTCCGCAGGACACCCTTGCCGGCACCCCGGCGCTGTCGGAACTGACGCCGCGCGAACACGAGGTGCTGGGACGGATGTGCCAGGGCGAGAACAACGAGCAGATCGCCGCGGCGATGCGGGTGTCGCCCAACACGGTGCGCAACCACATCGCGATGCTGTACAGCAAGATTGGCGTGCACCGCCGCAGCGACGCCATCGTCTGGGCGCGCCAGCGCGGCGTGACCGGATACCAGGTGCCGGCCAAGGGCGCCGGACGCACACGTGGGCGCTAGAAGGCTGCCCGCGGGATAGAAAGACTACCGCCCCTGGTACGGGCTCATCTAGCCGCGACCCCGGCTCGACGCTACAGTCTGTTCCACCCCCGGTCCGGCAACGGACCGCACCCTTACCATTGATGAGGAGTTCGCATGGACAAGGATCGCATCAAGGGCGCAGCCAAGGAAATCAAGGGCACCGTCAAGGAAACCGCGGGCAAGCTGACGGGCGACCGGTCAACCGAAGCCAAGGGCAAGGTGGAGAAGACCGTGGGAACCGTGCAGCGCCGTATCGGCGAAGCCAAGGACAAGCTGCGTGACGAGCTGAACGAGAAGTAACGCAGCGGCGGCCCGCGGGCCGCCGTCCCATCCCGGCCGGGATCCCCGCACCCCGGTACACCAGCAGCATCCATGTCCCCACCTGACGACTCCAGCACCCTCCACGAACTTCGGCTACGCGAACTGCACCATCGCATGCGCAACGGCCTGCATCTGCTCTCCAGCGCCTTGCAGGTCCAGGCGCGGCGCTCCGGCAACGAGGACGTGCGCCGGGAACTCGGCGTCGCGGTCAGCCGTATCGAAAGCCTGGTGCGGCTGCACGATCATGCGTATCGGCAGGAACCCGGCGTCGTGCCCGACGCGTCCGCGTATCTGGCCAACCTTGCGCAGCATCTGCAATCGGCGCTGATCGACCCTCGCTCGAACCGCCTCGTGACGATCACGTCCAACGACGAGCTGCCGCTGGACAGCGACGCGGCGATGTCGCTCGGCTCGGTCCTGATCGAGCTGGCGACCAATGCCGTCAAGTACAGCGCCGGCAACGTCCACCTCGACGTGGAATACGGTCCGGGCCTGGTCACCGTGACCGTCGAGGACGAAGGCGTGGGCTTCCCGCCGGAGCTCGAGCTGCCGGCCGATGCCGGCTTCGGGCTGAGGCTGGTCGGGCGCATCTGCGAACAGCACGGGGGCATGCTGGCCATCGACCGGTCCGTGGCCTTCGGACGCATCATCGCGGTCATCGGACTGGGGCGCTAGGGCTCCAGGCGCCAGCGCGGATCCCCCTCGAAGCACGCCGACACGAAGTCGACGAACTCGCGTATCTTCAGCGACGAATGGCGCGGCCGCGGGTGGATCACGTACAGCGTGCGCGACGCCGGCGTCCAGCCGGGCAGCACCGGCGCCAGCCGCCCTTCGTCCAGGGCCTGGGCGATCATGAAGGTCGGCAGCATGGCCAGGCCCGAGCCGCCCAGCAGCGCATCCTTGAGCACCTGGCTGTTATTGCTGCGCAGGCTGCCGCCCACGTGCACCATGCGCTCGGTCCGGCCATCGGAGAAATGCCATTCGTCCGGGGCCGGACCGCGATCGTAGACCAGACAATCGTGCCGCTTCAGGTCCTGCGGCGCGGCGGGCGCCTCGCGTCCCGACAGATAGCCGGGCGATGCCGCCACCGTGCGCGTCATGCGGGCGATGGCGCGGGTGGCGTGCGTGGGATGGTTGACGTATTTCTGATTGCTGCCCAGGGCCAGCGCGACGTCGTAGCCTTCGTCATCCAGGTCGATGAAGCGGTCGTTCAGCGTCATCTCGACCTTGACGGCGGGGAACTGCCGCAGGAACTCGCCCATCATGACCCCGAAGCCCGCGTAGTCCAGCGACACCGGCGCGCGGACTTTCAGCACGCCGCGCGGCATGGTCTGCATGGACGCGGCCGACCGCTCGACCTCCTCCAGGTCATCCAGCAGCCGCGCGCATTGCGCGTAGTAGCTGCGACCCGCCTCGGTCACGTTCAGGCGGCGCGTGGTGCGGGCCACCAGCGAGGTGCCCAGGTGCAGTTCCAGCCACGTCAGGTACTTGCTGACCGATCCCACCGACATGCCCAGCTGGCGCGCGGCCAGCGTGAAGCTTTCGTGCTCGACGACCTTGCGGAACACCGACATCGCCACGAACCGGTCCATATTTTTTCCGGATTGGAAAGCAATTTTTTGATCTGACGATGTTTATCGCCGATGAGGAAAATGTCAACATGGCTTTCATACGCAGTCGCGCGCGTCCTGCCTCCGCCCACCCGGCGGCCCACGGCCTGATGGCCCGGGCCCCGGGGATCTCCGCCATCGCATCCGAGGGGACACATGAGCCGCACGCTGATCAGGAACGCTTCCATTCTTTCCATGGACCCCGCCGTGGGCGACCTCGCCCAGGCCGACATCCTCATTGAAGGCGACAGGATCGCCGCCATCGGCCCCGGCCTGAACGCGGCCGCCGACGAGGTAGTGGACGGCACGCACCGCATCGTCATGCCGGGCATGGTCAACGCCCACATCCATACCTGGGAGTTCCAGCTGCGCGGCATCGGCGCCGACTGGGTCGGCAGCCGCGACTACCATGCCAACCTGCACAAGAAGCTGGCTACCTACTACACCGCGCGCGACGTCTACCTGGGCAACCTGCTGGGCGCGCTGAACCAGTTGCGCAACGGCACCACCACCATCGTCGACTGGTGCCACATCCTGCGCGACGCCGAGATGACCGACGCCGCCATCGACGCGCTGGAGGAATCGGGCATACGCGCCGTGTTCGCGCGCGGCACGGTCAAGCCGCCCGAGCGCGAAGGCGCCGTCCCCTACTACAAGCAGCCTTTCCCGCGCGACGAGATCCACCGCCTGCGCACCGGCCGGCTGGCCACCGACGACGGGCTGGTTACGCTGGCCATGGCCATCCTGGGCCCCGATTGGGGCGAATACGACGTGGCCGTCCACGACATCCGCCTGGCGCGCGAATACGGCCTGTTCAATTCCGCCCACACCTATGGCCGCAAGGGCAAGCGCGTGGTCGAGGACGGCTATCCGCGCCTGGCCCGCGAGGGCCTGCTGGGCCCGGACCACAACATCGGCCACGGCAACTGCTTCGACGACGACGAGCTGAAGATCGTGCTGGACGCCGGCTGTACCATCACGGCCACCAACCTGACCGAGATGCTGAACTACGAGAAACCCGCCATGCTGGGACGGCTGGTCAAGCACGGCGCCACGCCCTCGCTGGGAACCGACTGCGATCCCTACTTCAACAGCTCCATGCTCTGGGTCATGCGCCATGCCTTCCTGCACCAGCGCGAACTGGACAACCGCAGCCTGTTCGCCGAAGGCAACTGGCCGGCCAAGACCCAGCACTCCACCCAGACGCGCGATGCCATCCACTGGGCCACACTGGGCGGGGCCAAGGCCTTCGGCCTGGACAGGAAGACCGGCTCGCTGGCGCCGGGCAAGCAGGCCGACCTGATCATGATCGACACGCGCGGCATGAATATCTTCCCCGCCAACGCCGGCGGCGATCCCGCGCACGTCGTCGTCATGTACGCGGAAACCTCGGACATCGAGAACGTCATGGTCGCCGGCCGCTTCGTCAAGCGCGACGGCCGCCTCGCCTTCGACGCCGGCCGCCTCGCCCGCCTGACGGACGAACTGCTGGCGTCCCGCCTGCGCCTCTTCCAGGACGGCTCGTTCAAGAGCGTGCCGGTCGAGCGCGGACCCCAACCCGGGAGGTTCCTGGTATGACACGCCGCCGATTCATCCGCGAGCTGGCCACGCTGGCCGGCGCCGCCGCCACCGTTCCGGGCGCCCGCGCGCTGGCCCAGGATGCCTGGCCCGCCAAGCCCATCCGCCTGGTCCACGGCTTCACCGCCGGCGGGGCGGTCGACATCCAGGCCCGCCTGCTGGCGCAGCAGCTGACCGAACGCCTGGGCCAGACCGCCTACGTCGAAGGCAAGCCCGGCGCCGGCGGCACGGTGGGCGCGAACTTCGTGGCCAAGGCCCCGCCCGACGGCTACACGCTGTTCTTCATGGCCTCGGGCCATTCGGCGGCGCCGGGGCTGTACAAGTCGCTGCCCTTCGATCCGGCCGGCGATTTCACGCTGGCATCCATGGTCACCCGCAGTCCCTTCGTGATACTGGCGGGCCCCGCCGCCAAGTCCGCCACCGTGCGGGACCTGGTGGCCGAGGCCCGGGCCAAACCAGGCGGTGTCGACTTCGGCACCGGCGGCATAGGCACCGGCATGCACCTGGCCTCGGTGCTGTTCCAGTCGCGCCTGGGCGTGCAGATGACGCACGTGCCGTACAAGGGCGGCAACGCGCCCATGATGGCGCTGATGGGCGGCGAGGTGCCCTACATCTTCACGTCCCTGGCCGGCAACGCGGTCAGCCAGATCCAGTCCGGCGCGGTCCGGGCGCTGGCCGTCACGTCCATCGACCGCTATCCCGGCCTGCCCGAGGTGCCCACGGTGGCCGAGACGGTGCTGCCCGGTTTCGACGTCAGTGCGTGGTACGCGCTGGCCGGTCCGCGCGGCCTGCCGCCGGCGGTCGTGCGCCGATTGAATGAAACGGTGGCGCAGGCGCTGTCGGATGCCGAGATGCTGGCGGCGCAGGCCCAGTCCTTCGTGGCCGAGGACATCCAGCGCTGGACCCAGGTGATACGCAGCGAGAACATCGCGCCGGAGACCTGACCCGGCGATCCCGCCCTCAAAACCCCCAGTTCTAGGGATCGCCCCCCGCCCCCGTCCATGCAAAGCTTCCAGGTTGACCGGCCCAGGCCGGATCAGTGATTACGAAGGAAGCTCTGCAATGAATCCGCACCGGCGCATGATCCTCAACGGCGGCATGGCGGGCACGCTGCTGGCCCTGCTGGCCGCCTGCGGCGGATCCGGCGGCACCGAACCGTCCGGCCAGCCCGACGGCGACGCCGAGGACTACCGGCATGCCACCGGCATCGACACGCTGCCCGCCTCGCTGCCCCTCGACCTGGACGCCCTGGCACTGCCCACCGAAGGGCAGACCTTCGGCGTGCGCGTCATGCTGGGCGGCCTGCCCCAGGCCGGCGTACGCGTCCAGGTCCTGGACGTGCGCGGCGCGCTGGTCGACGAAGGCACCGCCGACGCCCAGGGCTTCTTCCAGTCCGACCGGATCGGCCGGCGCTTCCTGATGGCCGTCGCCCAGACCTCGCAGGGCGAACTCTACGGCTTCGAATACAACCACCAGACCAAGACCGACCCCGTGGTCGACGTCAATCTCGTGCCCACGCTGGCCTTCCGGCTGTCCGAGCGCCTGAAGCTGTCGTCCCCCAATGCCATCGACTTCGTCGTCAAGGAATTCCTGGGTGTCGATTATTCGGTGCTGCTGTCCGACCTGGAAGCCCGCGGCCCGGCCATCGACCAGGACCGGCTGCGCCAGGAGGCGGTGGCCTCCGGACTGGGGCTGCAGGGCTACCTGGATGCCACGGTCGAGGCCATCGTGCGGGCCATCGACCAGGGCTTCCCGCCGGCCGGCGACACCGCGTCCCTGTCGGTGCGCAAGACATCATTCCTGGCCGCCGGCGACGACGAGGAAACCTCGTGCGACGACGTCCCGGAGTACGACGACGGCGTGGACGAGAACATCCCCTCGGACCTGGCCGAACTGATCCGCGAGTACTGGTCCAATCCCGCCAAGGCCCTGATCGCCTTCGCGCTCAAGAAAGCGGCCAGCGCATCGGGCTTTCCCATCATCGGCGACGTCGGCAACCTGATCCTGGGCGCGCTTTTCCCCACCAGCAATCCCGTGATGGACGCCGTGGCCGCGCTGGATTCGCAGATCAAGGGCCTGGCCCGCTCGATCGAGGAACTGCTGCGGCGCCAGGCCCAGGCCGAGTTCAACCGGACCTTCGACGCGGTGCGGACCGCGTTCAACACCTTCGACGGCACCAAGACGCTGATCGACGAGACCAACGCGTTCTACACCAAGACCTCGACGCCGATCGACGACAACTACCGGCTGACGATGACCACGCAGTGCCTGGCGCTGTTCCTGCGCGAATCGGCGTTGATCGAGGCCCACAACCAGTTCGTCGGCCTGGGCTCGTTCGCCAGCGCCGGCGTATTGAATCGCTGGATGCCGGTGGGGCGGGGGGAAAAATTCTACACGGCCGCCATCCAGCAGCAGTACATCGACCTGCTGGACTGGTACCAGGCCCGCAACGCGCTGGCCTACGGCTATCTGATCGACGCCTACGATGCCTACGCCAAGCTGACCGGCGGCGCCGTCAACACCTCGCGCATCCAGCAGTTGAAGGAACGCCTGGAGCGCCAGACGGCCAACGTCGAGAAGCTGCGGCCCAAGTACCTGTACAGCCAGAAGCAGTTCCTGGACGTGGGCAACCGGCTGACCTGGGTGGGCCGCTGCAACAAGGCGGAGTCCTTCCTCGACCTCATCCCGGCGGACGTCAAGACCACGCCCGGATGGAATCCCGGGCGCCTGGACCTGGCGAAGATGATGCGCCACGAGCAGGTCGACCCCTGCGAATCCAAGGGCGTACCGACCGGCAATGCCAGCCTGGGACCGGACCTGATCGCCGCCTACCCGTGGCGGCTTCCCACCAAGAAGAACCTGGAAGACTCCTTCGCCAACCCCATCAAGGACAAGTACGGCAAGAAGTTCAACCTGAAGACCTTCGCCTACGACTTCCAGTTGTCGCGGGCGGTCAGCTTCTTCCTGCCGGACTCCGACACGCCGGCCGAGGCCTTGCTCAGCTCGGGCCTGAAATCCATACGCGTGAAGATCTCCCGCGGCTACTACGTGCGGCACTTCGAGGGCGACGTGTTCGCGTTCCAGAACCTGTCGGCGCGCAAGCAGGTCATCGACAAGCGGGGCAAGGACAAGAACGTGGGGCCGCCGCTGTACTTCTTCCCCGTGGCCACCGTGACGCCGGAGCAATTGAACGCCTTCCTGCCCTGGACCGTGTACGACCGGGCGATCAAGACGCTGACCACCTGACCGCCCCGCCCGCGCTCAATCCAGCGCGGGGCCGGTTCCGTCCACGAAGGCCCGCACCAGGTGATGGGCAATCGCGTAGGGCCTGGGCGCGGACAGGCCCTCGGGATGCGTGCCGTCCAGCATCTGGCGGACTTCCTCGCGCGTGAACCAGCGCGCGTCTTCCAGCTCGTTGCGGTCGATCACGATGTCGGTGCCCTGCGCGCGGGCGAAGCAGCCTATCATCAGCGATGACGGGAACGGCCAGGGCTGCGACGCGAAGTAGGCCACCTCGGCGCAGGCGATGCCCGCTTCCTCGCGGATCTCGCGCCGCACGGCGTCCTCGATGGTCTCGCCGGGCTCGAGGAAGCCCGCCAGGGCCGAGTACATGCCCGCCGCGAAGCGCGGCTGCCGGCCCAGCAGGCAGCGGTCGCCGTCCACCGCCAGCATGATCACCACCGGATCCACGCGCGGGAAGTGCTGGGCGCCGCAGGCCGGACAGTCGCGCCGCCAGCCGGCACAGGACACGCGGCTGGGTTCGCCGCAGTTGGCGCAATAGCGGTGCCGGTCGTGCCAGCTCAGGATGGCCTTGGCTCCGCCCAGTTCACCCAGCAGGTCGGGCGGGAACAGGCCGCGCATGGCGATGCTGCGCAGGTCCAGCAGTTCCAGCCCGGGCTGCGCGGCGGCCGCCTCGGCCAGTCCGGCGTCCAGCGCCACCGCGAACAGCGGCCGGCCCTGCTCGTCCTGCCCCAGGAAGATCTCCTGCCGCGCGGGCCCCAGGCCTATCCAGGACTCGGCGGCGAACAAGGGGGAAGGCGCGGCCGCGCCCACGTCCAGCAGCGGCACGTCGCCGACGAACACCATGAACCGGGCCGCCGCATCGTACCGGCGCGCCCGGACGAACTCGGCGTCGGCGCGCGCCTCGGACATGCGGTCGAGCGGATTGAGGCCGAAGCCCACGGCGGCGGAACGGTCGAAGAATGGCATGGGAAGGGGCAGCCACGCGCAGCGTGCCGCCGCAGAGTCGTCTGATCGACGATTCTAACGCCGCGCGTTCAGGAAGTGCCCGGATTGAGCAACGTGCGCAGGCGCTGGCGCATGGGCGTCTCGGCCGGCGTGTCGTCCCCCAGTGCGCGGCGGATGAAATCGCGGCTCTGTCCGCTGCGCAAGTCCACTTCGCGCGCGACCTGCCCGTCCTGGTAGAGGAAGGCGACGTCGGCCAGCTCCAGCACGTCGTCGATGTCGTGCGTGATCATCAGCACGGGGATGCCCCATTGCCGCGCCACCTCGGCCAGCTCCTTGCGCAGTTCGCCGCGCAGCATGGGATTGAGCGCGGCAAAGGGCTCGTCCAGCAACAGGGCGCGGGGTTCGCACGCCAGGGCCCGCGCCAGCGCCACGCGCTGCTGCTGCCCGCCCGACAGCACGCCGGGCCGGCTGTCGGCCATGGCGGTCAGGCCGAAGCGGTCGATCAGGTCCTGCACGCGCCGCCCATCCTCGGGCGACAGGCGCCGCCGGCGCCACGAGGTCAGGCCGAAGGCGATGTTCTGGCGCACCGACAGATGCGGGAACAGCGCGTAGTGCTGGAACAGGTAGCCGATGCCGCGCGCGGGCGGCGCGAGATCGATGCCGCGCGCGGCATCGAACAGGGTCCGGCCGTCCAGCCGGATGTGGCCGGTACCGGGCCGCAGCAGCCCGGCCACCGCCTGCAAAGTGAGCGACTTGCCCGAGCCCGACGGCCCGTACAACGCGACGAAGGGCACGTCGGTGGCGAAGCGCGCGGCCAGGTCGAAGCGCCGGTTGCCGTCGCGCACCGTCAGTGCGATGTCGACATCGATCACGGCTTGCCGAATCCGTAGCGGTCCAGCACCTGCTGGCCGGGGGCGGACAGCAGGAAATCGACGAAGGCCTTGGCCTGCGCCTGATGCTTGCTGGCGGACAGCACGGCCACGGGATAGGTCACCGGCGTATGGCCGCCGGCGGTCAGCGTGATCTTGACCTTGTCCTGCATGATGGCCGCATCGGTGCGGTAGACGAAGCCGGCATCCACCTCGCCCCGGCTCACGTAGTCCAGCACCTGGCGCACGCTGTCGGCCTGGATGAACTTGGGTTCGAGCGAGGTCCACAAGCCGGCGCTGTCCAGCGCCTGCTTGGTGTAGTTGCCCACCGGCACGGTGGCGAGCTTGCCGATGGCGATGCGCTTGACCGGCGCGCCGGCCAGGTCCTGCAGCGAGGCGATGGCCGGGCCGCCCTGCACGGGCGTGACCAGCACCAGGCTGTTGGCGGCGAAATCGCGCCGTGTCGGCACGTCGATCAGCTTCTGCGCCACGGCCCTGTCCATCGTGGCCTGGTCGGCGCTGGCGAACACGTCCACCGGCGCGCCCTGGCTCATCTGCTGGAGCAGCGTGCCCGAGGCGGCGAAGTTCAGCCGCACCGTGGTGCCCGGATGCTGTTGTTCGAATTGCTTGCTCAAATCCTTGAAGGCATTGGTCAGGCTGGCCGCGGCCGATACGGTGATCTCCTGGGCGGAGGCCGAGAACGGCAGGGCGAGGGCGAGCAGCAGGGCGGCGTAGCGGGTGCGGGACATGGGACTCCTTCAGCGTAGCGACAGGTAGCGGTTGCAGGCCACCAGGATGGCGATGGAAATGGCCGAGGTGATGACCACCAGCAGCAGGGCGAGGTCGTCCTCCCCTGCCTGCGTGGCGTCGTAGATGGCCATGGAAAGCGTTTGCGTGCGTTGGGGGATCGAGCCCGCCACCATCAGCGAGGCGCCGAATTCGCCCATGGCGCGCGCGAAGGCCAGCAGGGTGCCGGCCAGGATGCCCGGCCAGGCCAGCGGCAGCGTCACGCGCACGAATACCGACCAGCGCGACTGGCCCAGCGTGCTGGCGGCGGATTCCAGGGTGCGGTCGATGCCGGCGAACGCGGCGCTGGCCGACTTCAGGACCAGCGGCAGGGCGACGATGGCCGAAGCCACGACCGCGCCGTGCCAGCTGAAGATGATGGTGTAGTCGAAGTGCTCGTATATCCAGCGGCCCAGCGGGCTGCGCCGGCCGGCCGCCAGCAGGATCGCATAACCGATGACCGTGGGCGGCAGCACCAACGGCAGCATGAACACGGCCTCGGCCATCGAGCTGCCCGGAAACGGCTTGCGCGCGAACAGCCAGCCCAGCCCCACGCCCGCGACCAGGGCCAATACGGTGGCCAGGGCCGCGACCTTCAGGGACAGGATCAGCGGAAAAGCGTCGAAGGAATCCAGCAGCGCATTCGTCATATCTCGAAGAATACAGCGAATCCTGGCTGGACGGTAGCGCGAGAAGGCCGCCTGGCGCGGCCCGCGGCCGGTCAGTCGGCCAGCATGTCCGCCATCGCGGCGATGTCCTCGGCCGCGGCCGACCGGGCGGTGGCCTCGATGGAGCGGTAGCGCCGTATCAGTTCACGGCCCACCTCGGTCACGACGGTGCCACCGCCGCGCGCGCCGCCGACGGCGCTTTCGACCGCCGGCTCTCGCAGGGACCGGTTCAGCTCGTCCACCAGCAGCCAGGCGCGGCGGTACGACATGCCCATCTTCTGGGCGGCGGCGGTGATGGAGCCCGCCTCCAGGATGGCTTCCAGCAGCGCGATCTTGCCCGGCCCGATCGCGATGGCGTTTTCGCGGTAGACCCGCAGCCGGAACTGGAACCGGGGTTTGGTGGAGGTATCCATGGCACGAGATGAAAGCATCGGTGATGCCGCCGATTGTAGGCGGATAGAGTGGCCTCCGCCTCTCTCGTTCAATCGGTCCCCAACCTGAACCGGAACACCGTCCCGGGCCCATCATTCTCGACCAGGCGGATATCGCTGCCGTGCAGCGCGAGCCCGCCGCTCTCCTGCGCCTTGCGGCCCCAGGCGGGAATCCGCTTGAACAGGCGGGGCCGCAGCACCTCGGGGATGCCTGCGCCGGTATCGCGAATGTCGATCCGCACGCCGTTCCCGGCCGCCGCCAGGGCCACCGTGATCCGCGTGCCGGGCGGGTTGTGGCGGATGGCGTTGTCCAGCAGGTTGGTCAGCACGCGCTCGATCATGGCGATGTCGGCATGGACCTGCGGCAGTGCCGGCGGGATCTCGGTGTGCAGTTGCTGGCCGCGCGCCTCGGCCGCCAGTTCGAACTTCTGCACGACGTCCTGCACCAGGTCGGGCAGGGCGAATGTCTCGCGCTCGGGCTGGACCAGCCCGGACTCCAGGCGGGCCAGTTCGAACAGCGCCTGCGCCAGCACGCCGACCTTGCGGCTCTGGTCCAGCGCGATGTCCAGGTAGCGGTGGCGCTCGGCCTGGGTCAGCAGGCCGTCCTTGACGCGCAGGGTTTCCAGGTAGCCGTGCAGCGAGGTCAGAGGGGTGCGCAGGTCGTGCGAGATATTGGCGACCAGTTCCCGGCGCTGCTGGTCCTGTCGCGTCAGCTCCCGCCATTGTTCGGCGATGCGCCGGCTCATGTGCGCGAAAGCGGCTCGCAGCGTGGCGATCTCGTCGCGCCGGCCGTCGTCGGGCGGCGGATCCAGCGGCGCCACGGGCGCATCGCCGGTAGCGTCGAAGGCGCGCACGGTATCGGCCAGCGCGCGCAGAGGGCGGGTGATGAGGCGAAAGGCGACCAGGCCCATGATCAGCCCCAGCAGCGCGACCAGGCCCATGGCCAGGCCCGTCATGCGCCACACGGAATGGCGGGCGAGCCCGGCGGCCAGCGCATCGTGCGTCTCGCCTTGCAGGATGACATAGACGTAGCCGGCTTCCTTTCCGTCGACCCGTACCGGGGCGGCGTTGAAGACCTTGCGCACGTCCGTTCCCCTGGGATCGTCGCCGAGGATGGGCAGCCCGGCCCCCGCGATCAGGCGGCGCACCGGCGCCAGATCGACGCGATCGCGCCGGAGACGGCCGGGCGGCGCCGCATGGCCGACGATGCGCCCGTCGGGATCGAGCAGATACAGTTCGACGGCGGGATTCACCGCCATCAGCTTGTCGAACAGGTCGCGCACGGCATCCGGCCGCCAGCCGCTCGCGTCCATCAACTGCGCCGTGCCGGCGATGTGCGCGGCCAGCCCGCTCGACAACTGCTGCACGACCTCCTGTTCGTGGCGTGCCTCGGCCCGGATCTGGAACAGCAGCGAGATCCCGCTGCAGGCCAGCAGCAGCACGGCGAACACCAGCGAAAGCCGCTGCGTGAGCGAGAGGCGCTTCATGGCGCGGCGGCCCCGTCCTGCGCGCCCGACGAGAACTTGTAGCCGCGGCCCCATACCGTCAGGATGCGCCGCGGCTCGGATGGGTCGTCCTCGATCTTGGTGCGCAGGCGGTTGATGTGCGTGTTGACCGTATGCTCGTAGCCGTCGTGCTGGTAGCCCCACACCTCGTTCAGCAAGTCCATGCGCGAGTACACCTTGTCCGGATGCCGCACGAAGAATGCCAGCAGGTCGAACTCGCGCGGCGTCAGGTCCATCGCCCTGCCGTTCAGCAGGGCCGTGCGGGCCAGGGGATCCAGGTCCACGCCGTGCAGCGACAACAGCCCGGCCTCGATGCGCGCGTGGCGCGCCAGGGCATCCACGCGGCGCAGCAGCGCCTTGACGCGTGCCACAAGTTCCAGCATGGAGAAAGGCTTGGCGAGGTAGTCGTCGGCGCCCAGCTCCAGCCCGACGATGCGGTGGACTTCGCTGGAACGCGCGCTGGTGATGATGATGGGGGTGTAGCGCGCCATGGCCCGGGCCCGGCGGCAGATTTCCAGTCCGTCCACGCCGGGCAGCATCAGGTCCAGGACCAGGGCGTCCCAGGCCCCGCCCTCCAGCATGCGCATGCCCTGCTCGCCGTCGGCCGCGTGCTCGACGGCATAGCCCTCGTCGCGCAGGTGCATGCGCAGCAATTCGGCGATATGGGCATCATCCTCGACGATCAGGACGCGCTTGACCCGTTCCATGAGCCTGCCTGTGAAAAACCGTAGACGCCATTCTCGCCAATCCCGGGGCGGGAATTCATCACATTTATTTTAAGTTTGCGTGAGGACTCCGGTATGGCGGGGGGCCAACAATGCGGCAAACCCTGAACGGAGAGCCCGCATGTCCCCCATTCATCCCGCCTGGGTGCGCGC
>Ga0209959_100905_pt1 | contig 13894 bp, 12 predicted proteins | sample ThiBiot_300_biof_2_FD_183943 | JGI IMG/M metagenome (GOLD analysis project Ga0209959, IMG submission 183943) | Wastewater bioreactor microbial communities from Cape Town, South Africa - Thiocy_expt_300_biof (SPAdes) | ecosystem: Engineered > Bioremediation > Thiocyanate > Unclassified | place...
CGGCCCCGCCACGCCGCCTTGGGACGAGGTGCTGGCGCTGCCCGGCTGCCACCTGCACCTGTACGGCAAGCGCGACGCGAAGCGCGGGCGCAAGATGGGCCACCTGAACGTCACGGGCGCCACGCCCGGGGCCGTGCGCGCCACGGCGCTCAAGGCGGCGGCGATCCTCGGCATCGAACCCTTCTGACTCCCATGATCCTGGACGGCGCGCTCCCCTCCTCGGTGCAGGCCGCGGCGCAGGCTCTCGCGCGCGGCGAGCTGCTGGGCCTGCCGACCGAGACCGTCTACGGCCTGGCGGCCGACGCCGACGACGACGCGGCCGTGGCCCGGATCTTCGCCGCCAAGGGCCGGCCCGCCAACCACCCGCTGATCGTGCACGTGGCCGACAGCGCGGCCATCACCCACTACGCCAAGGAGGTGCCGCTGTTCGCGCAGCAGCTCATCGACGCCTTCTGGCCCGGCCCGCTCACGCTGATCCTGCCGCGCCTGCCCGCGGCGGCGCGGGCCTCCACGGGCGGGCAGGACAGCGTGGGGCTGCGCTGCCCGGCCCACCCCGTGGCCCATGCCGTTCTGGCCGCCTGCCAGCGGCTCGACCCGCCCGTGTGGGGCGTGGCCGCGCCCAGCGCCAACCATTTCGGCAAGGTCAGCCCGACCACGGCGCAGCACGTGGCCGACGCGTTCGGCGACGATCTGCTGGTGCTCGACGGCGGCGCCTGCGCCGTGGGCATCGAATCCACCATCGTCGACTGCACGCGCGGCGTGCCCGTGCTGCTGCGCCCGGGCGCCATCTCGCGCGCGGACGTGCAGCGCGCCTGCGGCCTGCGGCCACTATCGAAAGAAGAGCTGCCAGCGCATACCCCGCGCGCGTCAGGCACGCTTTTGGCTCATTACGCCCCGACGGCACGCGTGCGCCTGATGGACGCCCGGCAGCTGCAGGCCGGCCTGGACGTGCTGGGCGCCGACGCCGCCCACCTGGCCGTGTACGCGCGCGCGCCGCTGCGCTCGGCATCGTCCAGGGTCATCCTGCGCCGCATGCCCGACGACGCGGCCGCGGCCGCGCAGCAGCTGTTCGCCGCGCTGCGCGGCTTCGACGACGCGGGCGCGCGCCTGATCTGGATCGAGACCCCGCCCGACACGCCCGGCTGGGAGGGCGTGCGCGACCGCCTGCAGCGCGCCGCGGCCGCGGGCTGACGTATCCCTACACGGCGTCACACGGCGCCGCAACCCTGTCGTTAAACTCTCGCCCACCTCAATCCGGAGAAATACATGCCAGCAAATTGGATGCGCCGCAGCTTCTTGGCGGCCGCCTGTGCATCGGCCGCCCTGCTGGCGGCCTGTGGTTCCAGCGACGTCGAATCCGCCTTCACGCCCACGCGCTTCGTCGCCTTCGGCGACGCCCAGGCCGACGTGGGCCAGGTGGGAGGCAAGAGCTACACGGTCAACGACGGCACCCTGAACATCTGGACGAAGCAGCTCGCCTCGCGCTACGGCGGCACGATCGCGCCCGTGTCGGCCAGCGGCCTGAGCTACGCCCAGGGCAATGCGCGCGTGGCGGCCACCCCCGATGCGGCGGGCGACGCCAGCACGCCCACGGTGACGCAGCAGGTAACCCAGTTCCTCGCCGGCCAGCAGCCCGCCGACGGCGACCTCGTGATCGTCAGCGCCGGCGCGGGCGACATCATCGCCGGCATGGCCGCCGTGCAGGCGGGCACGCTCACCGAGGCGCAGTACGTGGACGCCGCGAGCCAGGCCGGCAAGGAGCTGGCCGCGCAGGTGCGCCGCCTGTCCGACGCCGGCGCCAAGCACATCCTGGTGACCGGCACCTACGACCTGAGCCGCACGCCCTGGGCCGTGGCCATCGGCAAGCAGGACCTGGTCAGCACCGCCAGCCTGCGCTTCAACAACGACCTGCTGGTCGCCATCGAGGACCTGCGCAAGACCGTGTTCTACGTGGACATCGCCTACTACGTGAACCTGTTCCAGGGCAACCCCGGCGGCTATGGCTTCACCGACGGCAGCACGCCGGTCTGCACCTCGGTGGACGCCGGCCCGGGCATAGGCATAGGCGCGGGCGAGGTGAACTCTGCCCTGTGCACTCCGTCCACGCTGCTGGCCAACGCCGATCCCGGCCGCTACGTGTTCGCCGACAAGGTATACCTCACGCCGGACGCGCACCGCAGGTTCGGTGATTACGCCTACGACCGCCTGCGCCAGCGCTGGTGATCGCGGGCCGCCCGGCTCCCGCGGGTCTGGCCATTCCGTCAAGGCGTCGCCAAGCCTCGCATTCGGCTGATTCGAGCCCCCTCCTGCTCCGCAGCGAGGGGGCTTCGTTCTTTGTGGCGCCACTACCACCCATGGCGCATGGGGCTACCGTGGCAGGTCCTGCCGTGTCGAAAGCACGCATCTACACTGGCGCGCCTCACTTCAGAGGCATGTCGCGCGACCCGATGCTTTCCGTGGTCCGCTGCTGGCGAGGACGACCTTGCCGGCTTTCTCGTTTCCCGGGACGACCCAAGGTCTGGCGCGCAGGCGCCAGGGAGATGCTCCATGACTTGGTTCGTTTTGGTGATCGCCGGCCTGTTTGAAGTCGGCTGGGCCATCGGGTTGAAGTACACGCAAGGGTTCACCCGGTTCTGGCCAACGGCGGGCACGATTGCCGCAATGGTCGTCAGCATCGGGCTGCTCGGCCTGGCAATGCGGACCCTGCCTGTTGGCACCGCGTACGCGGTCTGGACCGGCATCGGCGCGGTGGGAACGGTCGTTCTTGGAATCGTTCTCTTCGGCGAACCGGCAACCGTCGCCAGACTTGCCTGCGTCGGCCTCATCCTCGCTGGAATTGTGGGTCTGAAGCTGACGGCGTGACCGGCTTCGCGGCGGCAAGAAGGGGTACGGCCGCCTGTCGGCGAGTCGTTGGCCAGAAGCAATTCACCTTGGACAAGAGAAACGCCCCAGTCATTGGCTGGGGCGCAATTGCTGCGGACTGCCGCCTGCGGTTCGGCTTTTTCGCATCCGGCGGCAACGGGCCGGTCAGAACGTGTAGCCGGCGTTGACCGTCAGCACCACGGGGTGGAAGCGGATGTCGATCTCGCGCTGCACGCCGGCCGTGCGCGTCGTGAGCTTGCTCTTGACGCGCGCCGTGGCGACGGCGCCGGTGATGGACCAGCGCTCGTTGATGCGGTAGCTCAGGCCCACCTGCCCCGCAAGGCCCCAGGAGTCGGAGAGGCGGATGTCCGTGGGGCCGCCGTTGAGCGCGTTGTTCGCGGCCGTGGAGGTGCGCTTGTCGAAGTTGGTGTAGTTCAGCCCCACGCCCACGAAGGGGCGCCACCGGCTGGCCGCGTCGCCGAACTTGTAGTTGAAGAACAGCGTGGGGGCGATCTGGCGCACCTCGGCCACCTTCCGGCCGTCGAAGGCCACGATGTGCGGCGGCAGCCAGGGGGCGATCTTGGCGTTCACGTCGTGGGTCGGCGGATAGCCCAGCGCGAGCTCGAACTCCATGTTCGGGTGGAACCCGTAGGCCACCGACAGGAACAGCGTGGACTTGTTCTGCACATCGATGCTGATACCCGACGGCGGGCCGGGCAGCATGGGGCCCACGGCATCGGTGGCCGAGGAATGGGGGGCGATGTGGCTCAGGCCGCCGCGCACGGTCCACTGGGCCGAGGCGGTACCGCACAGCGCGAGCAGCGCGGCGGCGCAGAGGGCATGGGGGATGAAGCGTGCCATGGTGTCGGTACTCCTTGTGCAACGGCGTTCAGCCGCCCGATGCCAGCACCTGCTGGAAGAACGCGCGCGCGGCCACGTTGCAGAACGGCGGCACCAGCGAGCCGTGGTAGGCCTGCACCACGGCATTGGCGCCGCCCTGCGCGGCCGCATTGGCCTTGGCCTGGGCGAACCCGGCCTTGACGGCGGCGAACGGGTCGGACGCGCCGCCGCTGGCCGAATCCACGTCCAGCACCGTGAGCAGGCCTGCCGGCAGGGCCAGCGGCGAAGGCGCGGACCACAGGCTCTGCATCAGCGTGGTGTTGACCTTGTAGAACACCGTCGGGTCGGCATTGCCGCCGCACAGCAGCACGGGCCGCCGGGGCGCCCAGTTGCGCAGGTCGTTGGCCTTGAAGGCCTGGCGCAGCGGGTGCCGGGGCGCGGCCGCCTGCGCGCCGGTGGTCACGCTGGGCACGGCGCCGTCGGGGTTGGCGATCGCATCCTGCAGATAGGCCAGGCGCGCGCTGTTCTTGATCAGGTTGTTGCTGCCGAAGCCCAGGGCGAACAGCGGCGCCAGCTCGGGCGGCTGGGTCGGCGGCGTGATGCCGGCGAAGGCGGGGTCGGGCGGCGTGCTGCTGAAGAGCTGCGTCTGCGGCAGCTTGCCCTGGGCGAACAGCGTGTCGATGGGCGAGGTGGACGGCAGCAGCTGGTCTATGCCGGCGGCATAGGCCGGCTCGAACATGTCGGAAGGCTGGGCGTAGATGTTGCCGTAGGCCTTCTGGTAGCTCGACGCCAGCAGCGGCGTGAACACGGTGGAGGCCAGGTTCACGTTGCCGTAGTACACGGCGTCGCCGAAGGCGCCCAGCGCGTACGGCCCCGACATGGGCGCGGACGCCGTCACGGACTGGTTGGCCGCCTGCAGCGCGCGGTGCGTGGCCATGGCCACGTGGCCGCCCTGCGAGTAGCCGGTGATGAGCAGCTTGCCGCCGTCCTGGCCGTTGATGCCGGGCAGCGCCTTGCGCGCTGCGGCGAGCGCGTCGATCATCTCCTTGGACTGCTGGTCCGCGTTCAGGTAGGGGTGGTAGCCGAGCTTGGAGACGTCGTAGCCCGCGTAGTTGGGCGCCACCACGATGAAGCCCTGCGCTGCATACATGGCGGCCAGCAGCGTGCCCTCGGAGGCGCCGGGGCGCGCGGGCTCGGTGATGTCGGCGATGTTGTAGGCGCGGTCGGTGCTCGTGCCGTGGGCATACAGCACCACGGGGCGCGCTCCGCTGCAGCCCGCCGCGTCGCCCGTGGGCACCATGAGTGCGCCCGAGGCGTTCGTCTTCTCGCCCGCGCCGCCCACGGTGCCGTATTCGATGTAGTGGATGTTCACGCCGCACTTGGGCGCGCCCGCGAGCGCCAGCAGGCTCTGGCCGCTCGGACTGGCCGCGAGCCGGTCCTTGAACTCGGCCGCGGAGAGCGCCGTCACGCGCAGCGGCGGGTTGTACACGAGGGAGCCGCGCGCCCCGCTCAGGTCGGTCTCGGTGCTGCCGCCGAGGTCGGAGCCTCCGCCGCATGCCGCCAGCATTGCGGCGGCGCTGGCCATGGCCAGTCCCGTCCATTTGTTCATCGCGAATCTCCTGTTGTAAATAGAACGACCGTTCGTTTTATTTCGCGATGTTAATCCCGGCCTGCCCTTGCGATGCTGGGGGAAACCACCAATGCGGGCCGGTCACAAGCCCGTATCGCGCGCGGCCCAGTCGACCAGTGCGTCGAGCGCGGGCCGCGCCGCGGCCGCGTCCGGGTGGTTGACGATGGCCACCAGCACGTAGCGGCGCCCGCTGGCGGCCAGCACGTAGCCGGCCATGGCCGCCACGTCGCGCAGGCTGCCGGTCTTGAGGTGGGCTGCGCCCGCGGGCAGGGCCGGCCTTCGGCGCAGCGTGCCGTCCACGCCCGCGACCGGCAGCGAGGCGACGAACTCCGGCATCACGGGCGAGGCCCAGGCCTGCTGCAGCATGCGCGCCAGCGCCCGCGGGCTCAGGCGCGCCTCGCGGCTCAGGCCCGCGCCGTTGTCCACCACGGGCGCATCGGCGCCGCCCATGCGCTGGCGCCACCACTGGGCGAGCACGGCGCGCGCGGCGTCGAAGCTGCCCTGGCCGCCCCTGTGCAGTCCCAGCGTGAGCAGCAGCTGCTGCGTCATGACGTTGTTGCTGTGCTTGTTGATGTCGCGCACCACCTCCGCCAGCGCGGGCGAGCGGCTGCCGAACGCCGGCTGCAGGCCCGCGGGCACCTGGCCGTCGCGCACGCGGCCCGCAAGCGTGCCGCCCACCTCGCGCCACATGCCCTCCACGGCGCGCGCCGCATAGCCGCCCGGATCGGCCGGCGCCACGGACCACTCGCGCGCGCCGCAGGCCTGCGGGTACACGCCCTGGAAGGCGATGCGCGCGGCATCGGCGAAATCGGCGCGCAAGGCCGTGCGCCAGTCGCCGCAGGCCGTGCCCGGGGGCGCCAGGGGCACGCTGGCCGGCAGATCCACCCCGGCCAGCGGCGGCGCGTAGCGCACGCGGGCCACGCCGGCCGCCGCGTCGGGCGTGAAGTCCATGGCCACGGCCTTGTAGTTGAGCAGCAGCGCGTCGGGCGCGGCGTTGTAGGGGCGCCAGGGCTCGCCGTCGAACCCGGCCGGGTCGTGGGCCGGCAGCGCGAAGGCGCTGCGGTCGAGCACGATGTCGCCCGCGATCCGGGCGACGCCCAGCGCGCGCAGGCTGCGCATGAGCAGCCACAGCCGCTCCACCACCAGCTTGGGGTCGCCCTGGCCCTTGATGTAGACGTTGCCGTGCAGGCGCCCGTCCCGGGGCATGGCGTCCAGGTACACGGGCGTGTCCCAGGTGAAGGCCGGGCCCAGCATGTCCAGCGCCGCGAAGGTGGTCACCAGCTTCATGACCGAGGCCGGATTGCCCGCCTTGTCGCCCTGGTAGGCCAGGCGCGCGGGCGCGCGCCCCTCGACGTCCACGACCATGGCCGACAGCGCCGTGCGCGGCAGCCCGGCACGCTGCAGCGCCGCATCGACGGCGGGGGGCAAGGCGCCGCCATCGGCCGGCGGGCCGGACGGGGCCGCGGCGCAGGCTCCCAGGCAGAGGCTGGCGATGCCGGCGCAGGCCGCGCGGCGCAGGCGGCGGCAGGCGCGCGCAAGGGTCAGGGACAGCATGGCCGCAAAGTCTATCGCCCTGCCCGGCCCCGCACGCCGCCATGGCCCGGCGCGCAGCCGATAATCGGGCCCTCCATGAATCTGCTCGCCTTCGACACCAGCACCGACACCCTGTCCATCGCCGTACTGCACGGCGCGCTGGTGTGCGAGCACCACGGCCCGGGCGGCGCCCAGGCATCGGCCACCCTGATCCCGGCCATCCGCGCGCTGCTGGCGCAGGCCGGGCTGTCGTTCGAGCGGCTCGACGCCGTGGTCTTCGGCCGCGGGCCGGGCTCGTTCACGGGGCTGCGCACGGCCTGCTCCGTGGCCCAGGGCCTGGCCTTCGGCGCGCGCGGCGGCCAGGGCGTGCCCGTGCTGCCCGTGGACACGCTGCTGGCCGTGGCAGAGGAGGCGCGCGCGGCGCATGGCTGCACGCGCGTGGTCGCCGCGCTGGACGCGCGCATGGACGAGGTCTACACGGCGCCCTTCGAGTGGCGGCCCGACGCCACGGCCGCCGCCGGCGGCCACTGGCGCGCGCCGCAGGACTTCGGCCTGTGCGCCCCCGAGGCCGTGGAAGTGCCCGCCGGCTGGACGCTGGCCGGCAACGCCCGCGCCGCCTATGGCGCGCGCCTGGCGCCCGGCGCGCCCCACGTGCAGGCCCTGCCCACGGCCTGCTGGCCGCCGGCTGCGCCGTGCGCGCGGACGCCGCGCTGCCGCGCTACATCCGCGACAAGGTGGCGCAAACCACCGCCGAGAGAGAGGCCGCCCGGCGCGCCGCGCCGGCCCCGCACGCATGAACGCGATGGCCCAGCCCCCCGCCGCCGCCGAGGCCCGGTTCGAGTCCCTGACGCCCGAGCGCCTGGACGCGCTCATGGCGATCGAGCAAAGCGCCTACTCCCACCCCTGGTCGCGCGGCAATTTCACCGACGCCCTGGCCGCCGGCTACCAGGTCCAGCTGCTCACGGCGGGCGCCCAGATCCTGGGCTACTTCGTCGCCATGCCCGGCGTGCAGGAGGCGCATCTGCTCAACATCACCGTGGCGCCGGCCTTCCAGCGCCAGGGCTGGGCCCACATGATGCTCGATGCCCTGGCCCTGTGGGCGCGCAGCCAGGGCGCGCAATGGCTGTGGCTGGAGGTGCGCGTGAGCAACGAACGCGCCCGGCGCGTCTACGAAACCCACGGCTACCGCCGCGTGGGCCTGCGCAAGTGCTACTACCCGGGCCCGGACGGCCAGCGCGAGGACGCCGTGGTCATGAGTCTGCCGCTATGAGCCTCGAACTGGACGCGCGCCAACGCGCCATGCTGCAGGAAATGGGCGTCACCGTCTGGGCCGCGCCGCCGGCGCGCCCGGCCCCGGAACCCGCCCCCGCCCAGCCCGCCGCCGTCCGCGCCGAGGCGGCGGCGCCCCCGCCCATGCCGGCGGCCGCGCCCGCACCCGCGCGGCGCCCGGCGCCGGAGCCCGCCGCGCGCGCGGCACCGGCGGCGGCAGGCGTGCCGCCGGGGGGCCTGCTGCTGGGCGCGCCCCAGGCGCTGTACCCGCAGGCCGACCCGGCCGCCACGCCGCCCGAGCTGGGCGCGGCCTGGCTGGTCGTGCTGGAGAGCCCCACGCCGGGCGAGCCCCTGGCCGGCGAGGTCGGCCGGCTGCTGGACAACATGCTGCGCGCCATGGGCCTGCACCGGCACCCGCGCGCCTTCGTGGCCACGCTGGGCCGCCCCGCGCCCGGCCTGCCGGCCGAGGGCGTGGAGCCCGCCGCCGGCCTGCAGCAGGCGCTGGCCACGCTGCGCCCGGCCATGGTGCTGGTGCTGGGCCTGGCCGCGGCGCGCGCGGTGCTGGGCAGCCGCGAGCCCCTGGGGCGCCTGCGCGCCGCCACGCACCAACTGGCCGACGGCACGCCGGCCGTGGTCAGCTACGACCCGGCCTACCTGCTGCGCGCCCCCGAGGCCAAGGCCGCCGCCTGGGCCGACCTGTGCCGCGCGCTGGCCCTGGTGCGCCATACGGCCGCTGGCTGAGCCCCTGCGCCCATCGGGGGCGAGTGCGATAATTGCCGGCTTACACATTCAGGAAATAGCGCCATGGAAAGCTACCCCAGTTGGTAGCTTTCAGCCTCCCGGACTGCCGAGGGGCTGAAAGCACCCCATCCCCCTCGCAGATGCCACAAAAACAACCGGGAAAGTGAGCCATGCTCAACATCTTTTCGCTCGCCAATGGCCGGCTGGTCCAGGAAGAAATCGAGTCCCTGGAAGAGCTGGCGCGCTTCCAGCCGATCTGGGTGGACCTGGAGTCGCCCACGCTGGAGGAAAAGCGCTGGATCAAGCAGCACTACGGCCTGTCCATCCCCGAGGACGCGATGGACGAGGACATCGAGGAATCGGCGCGCTTCTACGAGGAAGACAACGGCGAGCTGCACATCCGCAGCGACTTCCTGGTGGACGATGACGAGGAGCCGCGCTCGGTGCGCGTGGCCTTCATCCTGAACCAGCACAACACCGGGCTCAAGAGCTGCGGCGTGCTGTTCTCCATCCACGACGAGGACATCCCCGTCTTCCGCCTGCTGCGCATGCGCGCGCGCCGCGCGCCGGGGCTCATCGAGGATGCCAAGGAGGTGCTGCTGTCGCTGTTCGACACCGACGTCGAATACTCCGCCGACACGCTCGAAGGCATCTACGACGACCTGAAGAAGGTCAGCACCCAGGTGCTCGAAGGCCACGTGACCGACGACCACGCCCAGCGCGTGCTGGCCGACATCGCCTGGCAGGAGGACCTGAACGGCCGCATCCGCCGCAACATGCTGGACACGCGCCGCGCCGTGAGCTTCATGATGCGCAGCAAGATGCTCAACGCCGAGCAGTTCGAGGACGCGCGCCAGATCCTGCGCGACATCGAGTCGCTCGACAGCCACACGCAGTTCCTGTTCGACAAGATCAACTTCCTGATGGACGCCACGGTCGGCTTCCTGAACATCAACCAGAACAAGATCATCAAGATCTTCTCGGTGGCCAGCGTGGCGCTGCTGCCGCCCACCTTGATCGCCAGCGTCTACGGCATGAACTTCCGCGCCATGCCCGAGCTGGAATGGGAGCACGGCTACGTCTACGCCATCGCGCTCATGATCGCCAGCGCCGTGGTGCCCATGCTGTACTTCCGCAAGCGCGGCTGGCTGAAGTAGCGGGCCGCCTGGGCGCCTGGCCCATGGATTGCAGCCAAATACGGCTGCAAGCCTTGCCAGCCAAGCGCCAGCAGCTATATCACATATAGCAAACGAACCAAAGGACACGGCCGGGAAACGTTCCGCCACGGGCCGGGGCTTCGAGCAACGCCCGCGAAACGCCCGCCGCCCAAGATGGCACCCGTGGCCCCGCCCGCTCTGACGGACAGCGCGCAGACTCCTTGCAGAGCCCGAGCCAGAAGCCACGCAACAATGCGGCCCTGGAAAACAGTGGGCGCTCACAACATCCACCGTCCGGGGTGTTGCGCAGCCCCCGGGAACCTGCCTACGATGCATGCCCACGCCCCGCACGATCGTCCCCATGACCAGCGCACCCGCTCCCGGCCTGCAGCTCCTGGGCAGCGTGTGCTGGCACGCCGCAGGCGGCGGCGGGCGCGTCGCCTTCCAGGCCGAACGGCGCTTCCAGCTGCTGGCGCTGCTGGCCTGCCACGATACCCCGGTGCCGCGCAGCCGGCTCGCCGGCTGGCTGTGGCCCGAGCGCGAGCCCGCCGACGCGCGCCGCAACCTGCGCAAGGTGCTGCTGCAGGCGCACCGGCTGTGCGCCGAGCTGCCGCAGGCCCCGCCGCTGGAGCTGCACGGCGAGCAGCTGCGCTGGCACCCCGCCACCGACCTGCACGGCTTTCTGCGCGCCTGCGACGGGCCGGACCCGGCCCGCGCCGTGCAGGCCTACCGCCCCGGCCTGCTGGCCGGCCTGGAGGCGGGCCTGGGCGACGATGCGCTGGAGTGGCTGGCGCGCCAGCGCGCCTGGCTGGACGAGCGCTGGCACGCCGCCGCGCGGCGCTGGCTCGACGGCCTGCGGCACGCGCCGCAGGCGCAGGCCGCGGCGGCCGAGCAGGTGCTGGCCCGCGACCCGCTGGACGAGGCCGCGCTGCGCACGCTGCTGCAGGCCTGCGCGGCGCTGGGCGAACGCACGCGCGGCCTGCGCGCGCTGCAGGCCTACGGCGTGCGCCTGTGCGCCGAACTGGGCGCCGCGCCGTCGCCCGAGCTGGCCGCGCTGGGCCAGGCGCTGCACCCCGCGCCGGCGCCGATGGTCACGCCGCGCGTGCGCGAAACGTCGGACAGCGCCGTGCAGGCCATCGTCCTGGCGGCCATGGATACGGTGGCCGACGCCAGCCACTGGCCGGTGCTGCTGCAGCGCCTGACGCAGGCCACGCACGGCCTGGGCAGCCTGTTCGCCGGCTGCAGCTTCACGCGCTCGCAGGATGGCCTGCTGCTCACGCACGGGCTGGACACCGCGCTGGGGCAACGCTTTCTGGACCGCTACCAAGACAACCCCTGGGCGCGCGGCATGGCGCGCGTGCGCCCCGGCCGGGGGGTGGACCAGATGCAGTTCACCGATCAGCGGACACTGGAGCGCACGGCGTTCTACCAGGAGATCATCCGGCCGCAGGGCATCCTGAACATGGCCGCGATGGGGATTCCCATGGACGCGCCGTTCACCACCGGCGGCGTCAGCATCGGCTTCGGCGGCCCGCATGCGAGCGAGCATGTGGCCCAGGCCGTGCGCCTGCTGGAGCACCTGGCGCCCTACCTGCAGCGCGCCATGGCCGCGCTGCTGCGCCGGCGCCGCCTGCCGTGCGCCGAGGCGCTGGCCGCCGGGCTGGACCGGCTGCCCGGCGCGGTGCTGATCCTGGCGGCCGGCGGGCAGGTGCTGTTCGCCAACGCGCGCGCCGAGGCGCTGCTGGTAGCGGGCGACGGCCTGTGCCTGCGCGCGGGCCGGCTGGCCGCCGCCCGGCCCGCCGACGCGCCGCGCCTGGACGCGCTGCTGGCGCAGGCCGCCCAGGCGCCCCGGCCGCTCGCCACGCTGCGCGCGCACCTGCGGCTGCACCGGCCCGCGGGCCGGCCGGCGCTCGGCGTCAGCGTGCTGCCGATGCGCGACGGCCGCGACCGGCTGCAGCTGCCCGGGCGCGCGGCGGTGCTGGTGCTGGCCGAGGAGCTGCCGTGAACGACCCTGGCCGCAGGATTACGAGCCAAATCGGCCTTCAGCGCTTTATACGCAAGCGCTGGTAGCTCTTATTTCGAGAGCAACCGCAGGAATTCCCGGATGATGTGGTCGGCATAGCGGCTGGCCACATGCCGCACGAAATGCGGGAAGTCCACGTGGGCGCCGTCGTCGGCGCGGTCCGAGATGGTGCGCACGGCCGCGAAGGGCAGGCCGTAGTCGTGGCACACCTGGGCCACGGCCGCGCCCTCCATCTCCACGGCCAGCGCCTCATGGCCGGCCGCGGCCAGCGCCTGGCGCAGCGCGCCGGATTCGGCCGAGGTGGAGACGAAACGGTCGCCGCTGACGATCAGCCCCTGGTACACGCGCGACGCATGGCTGTGCCCGATCCCTGGATCTTGAGGATCGAAACCGCCATTTCCCCTTACCAGGTAAGCGCTGGCAGCTTCGAATAGCATAGCGGTCAACCCTGCATCGCAGGGCATGCGCGCCATGCCGTAGCCGGGCAGCTCCCAGCGCGGGAAGATGGGCGAGGCATCCATGTCGTGCTGCAGGAAGCCGTGCGCCACGGCCACGTCGCCCACCTGCACGCCCGCGCCCAGGCCGCCGGCCACGCCGGTGAACACGATGCGCTCCACGCCGAAGCGCTCGGCCAGCACCGTGGCCGTGGTCGCCGCCGCCACCTTGCCGATGCCCGACAGCGCCAGCACCACGGGCTGCTCCTGCAGGCCGCCGCGCCAGAAGGCGCGGCCGGCATGCATGACGCGCTCGGGCTGCGCCAGGGCGTGGACGAGGCTGCCCTGCTCTTCGGGCAGGGCGCTGAGGATGGCGGTGGTCATGGCGGGGCGGACGTGAAAAAGCCGGGATTATCCCGGCCCTGCAGCGGCTGGCGGCGGCGCTACTTCTTGTCGCGCAGCTCGCGGCGCAGGATCTTGCCCACGGGGGTCTTGGGCAGCTCGGTGCGGAACTCGACCACCTTGGGCTGCTTGTAGCCCGTGAGGTTGGCCTTGCAGAACTCGCGCACCTGCGCCTCGGTCAGCGCCGGGTCCTTCTTCACGATGACGAGCTTGACGGCCTCGCCGGTCCTGTCGTCGGGCACGCCGACCACGGCGCACTCCAGCACGCCGGGCATCAGGGCCACCACGTCCTCCACCTCGTTGGGGTAGACGTTGAAGCCGCTGACCAGCACCATGTCCTTCTTGCGGTCCACCACCTTGAAGTAGCCGCGCTCGTCCATGGTGCCGATGTCGCCGGTCTTGAAGTAGCCGTCCTCGGCCATGACCTTGGCGGTCTCGTCGGGCCGCTGCCAGTAGCCGGCCATGACCTGCGGGCCCTTGATGGCGATCTCGCCGGGCTGGCCGGTGGCCGAGATGTCGTGCCCGTCATCGTCGAGGATGCGCATGTACGTGCTGGGGATGGGCACGCCGATGCTGCCCGAGAACTCCTTGGCCGTGACCGGGTTGCAGCTGGCCGAGGGGCTGGTCTCCGACAGGCCGTAGCCCTCGCAGATGGGGCAGCCGGTCTTCTCCAGCCACAGCTTGGCCACGGCCGCCTGCACGGCCATGCCGCCGCCCACCGAGACCTTCAGGTGGCTCCAGTCCACCGTGTTGAACTGGGGATGGTGGGCCAGGCCGTTGAACAGCGTGTTCACGGCCGGGAAGCTGTGGAAGCGGTGCCCGGACAGCTCCTTGAGCACGGCCGCCAGATCGCGCGGGTTGGGGATCAGGATGGTCTTTCCGCCCGTGCGCATGGACAGCATCATGTTCACCGTGAAGGCGAAGATGTGGTAGAGCGGCAGCGCGCACACGGCCGTGGGCTGCTCGCCGGCCGGGATCTTGCTCGTGGCGGGCGCGTTCCAGG
>Ga0209959_100906_pt1 | contig 13865 bp, 15 predicted proteins | sample ThiBiot_300_biof_2_FD_183943 | JGI IMG/M metagenome (GOLD analysis project Ga0209959, IMG submission 183943) | Wastewater bioreactor microbial communities from Cape Town, South Africa - Thiocy_expt_300_biof (SPAdes) | ecosystem: Engineered > Bioremediation > Thiocyanate > Unclassified | place...
TACCCGGAGGGAGTCTGGTACACCTACGTCGATCAGACGGATATCGACGAGATTGTCGAGTCGCATCTGAAGCGTGGAGTCGCCGTAGAACGCTTGCTGCTTGCTCCAGATATAGGAAGATGATGAATTTGTATCTCTTTCTTTGTGTGACGGGCGCGAGAAGCTCATCTTTTGAGAGTGGAAACAGTGCAATTGCAACGCCTTGATCTGAAGGGAAGCGCAGGTTCCATCGAGGCCGTCCGCGGCCTGCCCGATGCCGGCGTGCCGCAGCGCGGGGTGGCCGTGATTGCACACCCCCACCCCTTGTTTGGCGGCACGATGGACAACAAGGTGGTGCAAACGCTTGCGCGCGCTTTCGTCGCCTGCGGCTTTGTGGCTGTGCGGTTCAATTTCCGCGGGGTTGGAGCCTCGGGCGGCACATACGATGCGGGGCAAGGGGAGTTGCAGGACATGCTCGACGTGGTGCGGCAGGTCGCTCCGGACGGCCCGCTGGCCCTGGCGGGTTTTTCCTTTGGCGCGTTCGTGACCAGCCATGCGCTTCGGACCCTCTGGGCGGCGCGTGAACCCACGCATGCGGTGCTGGTCGGAACGGCGGCGAGCAACTTCGAGGTTGCGCAGGTGCCTGAGGCGGCGCGCATGCGCACGCTCGTCATCCACGGCGAAAGCGATGATGTGGTGCCGCTCGCCGCCGTGCTCGATTGGGCGAGGCCGCAGCTACTGCCTGTAACCGTTGTCCCCGGCGGCGAACATTTCTTTCACGGACAATTGCCCCTGCTCAAGGGCCTGGTGGCGCGCCATCTGCATGCTGCATGTTGATGTTCCCGCCGACGCGGGCGCAAGGCGCCTTCCTTCAACTCATCAATGCACCCGGTGGTGGCATCGGGCGTTGCTTCTCATGACATGTTTCCCTGCTTCTTTGCGCAAGCTGCTGATCGGACTTGTGCTCGTACCGGTATTGGCATCGGCACAGTTGCCGGCGCCGCCCGAAATCGCGGCACGCAACTATCTGTTGATGGATTTGACCTCGGGGCAGGTGCTGGCTTCCAGGGACGTGGATGCGCAGATCGAGCCCGCGTCGCTCACCAAATTGATGACCAGCTACCTGGTCTTCGAGGCCTTGCGCGCCAAGAAGATCACGCTCGAGCAGCGCTTGCCCGTGAGTGAACTCGCGTGGAAGATGCCCGGCTCGCGCATGTTCATCGACCCCAAGATGCAGGTTCCCGTGGAGGATCTGCTCAAGGGCATGATCGTGCAATCGGGCAATGACGCGTCGATGGCTCTGGCGGAAGGCGTCGGTGGGAGTGCCGACAACTTCGTCCGGATGATGAACGAGCAGGCCAAGGCCCTGGGCATGAAGGGGACGGCCTACAAAAATCCCGAAGGGCTGACGGAGCCGGGGCATTACACGACGGCGCGGGACCTGGCGACGCTGTCGCAACGCCTGATGCATGATTTCCCTGAGTACATGCATTACTTTGCCATCAAACAGTACCGTTACGAGGGCACCCCGAAGTCCAATGCGAACAATCGCAATGTGCTGCTGTTCCGGGATCCGACGGTCGATGGCCTGAAGACGGGGCACACGGCCGCGGCAGGGTACTGCCTGGTGGCTACGGCCAAACGCAATTTCCCGCAGGTGGGCGATCGCCAGATGATCGCCGTCGTGCTCGGCGCGGCCTCCGACAATGCGCGAAGCAATGAAACCCAAAAGCTCCTCAATTGGGGTTACACCGCGTTTGATGATGTCAAGCTGTTTGATGCGGGACAGCCGGTGGCGACGCCGAAGCTGTGGAAGGGCTCGCAGGACTCTCTCAAGGTGGGGCGTGACGTGGCCATCGTGGTGTCGGCCCCCTCGGGCAGTTCGGACAAGATCACGACGCAGGTGGTGCGCCCCGATCCGTTGATCGCGCCCTACGCCAAGGGCCAGGAGGTGGGTGTTCTGCAAGTCAAGCTGGGAGAGCAGAAGATTGCAGAAATTCCTCTGGTGGCTCTGGAGGGGGTCGAACAGGCCGGTTTTCTTGGCCGGGCATGGGACGCGATCCGGCTCTGGATCAAATAGGAACTTCGCAAGAGGATCGGCTCGCTTGAGCCAGTGGGCGCAGGCGCTCCTGGCGCCCGCGTGCTGCGGTTACTCGACGGAGATGCGCAGCGCCCATGCGGTGGCCCACGGGCCGAGGAAGAGCGCCAGCGCCAGGATGGCTCCCATGAGGGAGAAATGGGCGGATACGCCCAGGCTGGATGCGCCGGCCTGAACCGCGGCAGCGCCAAAGACCAGCACGGGGATGTACAGCGGCAGCACCAGCAGCGCCAGCAGTACGCCGCCGCCGCGCGCGCCCAGGGTCAGCGCGGACATGATGGCTCCGATCAGGCTGAGCGTCGGCGTGCCCAGCAGAAGTGACACGAGCAGAATCCCCATCGCATTGCCGGGAAGGTCGAATTGCAGCGCCAGCAACGGCGACAGCAGCGTGAGCAGCAGGCCGGAGCTGAGCCAGTGCGCAAAGACCTTGGAAGTGACCAGCAGCGGAAGCGGCGTGGCGGCCAGCAACAGCTGTTCGAGCGTGCCGTCCTCGTGATCGTCGCTGAACATCCTGGGCAGGGAAAGCATGGCCGCGAGCAGGGCAGCCACCCAGATGACGCCCGGGGCGATGGTTCTCAACAGTTCCGGCTCGCCACCGACACCCAGCGGAAACAGGCTGACGACGATGAAGAAAAACACAATGGCGGCCGCGGAGTCCGATTGCCTGCGCAGCGCGATGTGCAGATCGCGCACGAGAAGATGCCACATGCCGCTGAGAGAGCCGGCGACAGCGGGCGTGGGCATGGTGTCCGGGCGGTTCATAGCGCCAGGTCCAGTTGAGCCGTGGTGGGGTCAAGGGCCACGCTCTGGTGGCTGGTGAGGACGACGATGCCGCCGCGCGCGGCCTGTGCGGTGATCAACCCCAGCAGCCATTGGATGGCTGTCTGATCCAGTGCATTGAAAGGCTCGTCCAGCACCCAGAGCGGGCTGGCCACCAGCATCAGTCGCGCCAGGGCCGCACGGCGACGCTGGCCTTGCGAGAGAGTGCGCACCAGCGCATGTTCATGCCCGGCGAGCCCCGCATTCTGCAAGGCCAGCAAAGCGGCCGCCGTGTCGGGCTTGAAGCCGCTGAGCGCCATCAGTACCTGGAGATTTTCCAGGGCCGTCAGCTCAGGCTTCACACCGATGGCGTGCCCGAAGAACGTCAGTTGCCGACCGTACTCTTCGCGCAGCGTGTTGATGGGACGTCCATGCCACAGCACCTGCCCCTCGTGCGGAGAAAGCAGGCCGCAGATCATGCGCAGCAGGCTGGTCTTGCCGGCACCATTGGCGCCCTGGACGCGCAATACGTGCCCGCCGGGGATGCTGAGGCTCAGATCGGAAAACAGCACGCGCTTGGCGCGAACACAGCGCAGGCCAACGAGTTGCAGCGCCGCCGCGCCGCTGGCCGTCCGCCCATCGACCGTGGCGCCGGCCTCCGCTGTCGGCAGTGGCGCCATCAGTGCTCGATGACCCGATCGAGGACGATGCGCACGCCGTTGCTGCCCGTGGCGACGTTGTCGACACGGCCCTCGATGTCGCCCGGTTGGGGCGTGGCGCTGCCGCTCTTGGACACGCGTGCCACCAGGGTGACTTTCGGGAACCTGGACAGGCGCATACCGGGAGCCATGGAACTGCTGTCGTCGAGCTTGAAGGAGACGGGCCACGTCGACGCGGAGGTGCGCACCGCGGCAAGCGGCATGGGAGGACCGTCGGGTGCACGAGCATAAACGAACAGGGTGTCCGTTGTCGCAACCTTGCCAGTCAGCTCCGCGGCGAGCGTGACCGTCCCGGCTATGGCTGCCTTGGCCTGGGGTGCTGCGGCCGGGGTGGTCTCCGATGGGCTCGGGGCACGGGCGCCGCCGGCGCGCGCAATCAGATCGTCGATGGCCTTCGCATCCTCGCCGCCCTGCGGAAGCAGGGTCTTGAGATGCTGCCAGTGCCTGAGGGCTGCTGCCTGGTCTCCCCGCTGGAAGGCCGCGAGGCCCGCAAACGCCAGGGCGTTGAAATTGTTGGGGTCGAGCTTCAGCGCGCGCTCGACCATGGCAGTGGGTTCTCCGGAAAGATCGCGGTCGTGCGCAATGGCCAGCGTGTTGGCGTACTCCACCCAGAGGTTGGGGTTGTCGGTCACGAGGCCGGTCACCTTGGCGTAGGCCGCGATGGCATCGTCCATGTGCCCGAGCTGGAAGCTTGCCCGGGCAAGCAACACCCAGCCTTCGGCGTCCTTCGCGTCCTTCGCGACGCGTGCCTTCAGCGCCGCAACGGTGGCCTCGTCCGGTGCTTGTGGTGCGTCGCCCCCCGCTTGCGCGAGCGCGGCGCCACCACCGCCGAGCGCCGCGGGCTGGCCCACCGTCAGGTACAGCGTTGCAACCAGCAGCGGCAGTGCGATCGCCGTGGCCAGTGCCACGGCCCAGTTGGCGCGTTGGCTCGATTGCGCCTGTGCCTGCGCAGCCTGCTCCGAGCGCAGTGCCTGCCGTTCCAGCTCCGTGCGGGCGCGGTCGTATTCGGCCTGGCTCACGTCTCCGGCCGCGAGTTCGGCGTCGAGCTCGTGCATGCCGTCGGCCAGGACGGTGAGGTCCTCGCCCAGGCGGGTGGTTCTCCGGGTGCGCCGCACCAGCGGAATGATCACGATCGCCAGCGCAGCCAGAACCATGCCCGCTGCAAGCGCCATGAATGGCATCATCACCTCTTCTCCTTGGCTATGCCGAGGAGTTCCCGGGCACGTTCTTCATCCTGTGTGGACATGGGGGTTTCGGGCTCGGGCGGTGGTTTGCGGATGGTGCGCCACAGCACCGCGAAGCCGATGAGCAGCAGGATGAATGGTCCGCCCCAAAGCAGCATCGTCCGGCTGCTCAGGCGCGGCTTGTACAGCACGAATTCGCCGTACCGATCGACCATGAACTTGCGGATCTCGGCAGGTGTTTCGCCCTGCTGCAGCTTTTCGCGAATCTGCTCGCGCAAATCAACGGCGAGGTCCGCCTGCGATGCGGCGATGGTCTCGTTCTGGCAGACGAGGCAGCGAAGTTCGTGCGCGATGCTCATCATCTGTGCTTCGAGAACCGGGTCCTTTGCCAGCGTCGGAGCCTCTTTCGCCGCGAGATGGCCCATGTTGAGGGCGGCGCAGCACAGCACGATCCAGAAGAGAGACTTACGCACCGAGTTTCCTCATGAGCGGCAGGATGGTGTCCTGCAACACCTCGGGCGTGATCGGACCGATCTGCTTGTGGCGAATCACGCCCTGCTTGTCAATGATGAAAGTCTCCGGCACCCCGTAGACCCCCAGATCGATGCCGACGAGGCCCTGGGTGTCCGAGAGTGATGCCCGGTAGGGATTGCCTCCGCGAGCCAGCCACTTCAGTGCATCGTCGCGCTTGTCCTTGTAATTGAGGCCATAGATCAGGAGGGAAGGGTCGGTCCTGGACAATTCGACAAGCACCGGGTGCTCGATTCGGCACGCCACGCACCAGGAAGCCCAGACGTTGAGCATCCACACCTTGCCCAGCATGTCCTGGGCCGAAAGCGTCTTCTGCGGCTCGCTCAATTGCGGCAGTGTGAAGGTTGGCAACGGCTTGTTGATCAGCGGCGACGGCAGCTCCCGCGGATTGAGTGTCAGACCTATCCCGAGAAACGCCACCAGGATGATGAAAACCGCAAGCGGAACGATTCCCTTCCTCATGAGGCAAGCACCTTTGCTGCAACCGGCATGGCCGGGCCGGTGGGCTGGAGGGGCGGGGTCTTGGCGGTTTGAACCTGGCGACGCTTGATGCGGTAACGGCGATCCATCACGGCCAGTGCCCCGCCGAAAGCCATGATCAGGCAGCCAAACCAGATCCAGTCCACAAAGGGTTTGAAGTACACGCGCACGATCCAGCGCTTGTCGGTGAGTCGATCCCCCAGGGCCGCATACAGGTCGCGTGTGAGGCCGGGATTGATGGACGCCTCCGTCATCGGTGTCGGGTTGGAGCCCGCGGTGTAGACGCGGCGTTCGGGCCTGAGCGTGGTCACCGGCCGGCCGCTCCTGGTGACGGTTAGCACGCCGACATCCGCCGTGTAGTTGGGGCCCTGCTTCTGGCTGGTGCCATCGAACCGGAACGTGTAGTCGGCGAGCGTGACCGTCTCCCCGGGTTCCATGGTGACGTCCTTCTCGATTTGATAGCCATTGACGATCGTGACGCCCACGATGAACACGGCGACTCCCAGGTGTGCGAGCAGCATGCCGTAGTAGCTTCCGGGCTGCATGCGGATGCGCCGGGCCCAGCTTGGAGACGGGTGATTCTTCAACCGCTCATACAGGTTGTGGAATGTCGTGGTGGCGATCCAGAAGGCAAGAAACAGACCGAAGCCCACGAGCGGCTTCCAGTTGCCCAGCAGCCATGGCGCGATCAGGGCTGCAATCAGGCTGACGCCCAGCGCCCAGCGCAGCTTGCGCGCCAGGCTCATGACCTTGTCTTCGCGCCAGCGCGTCACCGGCCCCACGCCCATGAGAAACAGCGCGGGAGCCATCAGCGGGACGAAGCACCGCCGCGAAAGCCACGAGCAGCACGACGTTGTTGACCAGCAGCATCGATTCACGCGATATGGTGCCAAAGCCCGCGCCCAGGCCCACGCGCGGAGCGCGCCAGGCAAACAGCAGCAGCGACCCTCCCACCACCACGACAAGGAAACCGAGGATGTAGATGCCGCGCGATGGGTCGGTGGCAAAGGCGTGCACCGAGGTGAGCACGCCCGAGCGCACCAGGAAGGTGCCCAGCAGCGAGAGCGAGAAGGCAATGATCGCGAGGAGGGCGGTCCACAGCTTGAAGGTGTTGCGTTTTTCGGTGACCGCCAGCGAGTGCAGCAGGGCGGTGCTCACCAGCCATGGCATCAGCGAGGCGTTTTCCACCGGATCCCAGAACCACCACCCGCCCCAACCCAGCTCGTAATAGGCCCAGGCACTGCCGATGGCGATGCCCAGCGTGAGGAAACCCCAGGACACGGTGGCCCAGGGCCGGGACCAGCGCGCCCAGGCTGCATCCAGCCGCCCGGCGAGCAGCGCGGCAATGGCGAACGCGAAGGCGACCACCGTGCCCACATAGCCCATGTACAGCAGCGGGGGGTGGGCGATCAGACCCGGGTCCTGCAGCTGCGGGTTCAAGTCCTGCCCGTTGGCGGCCGCGGGCAGCAGGCGCTCGAAGGGATTGGAGGTGAAGAGGATGAAAAGCAGCAGCCCGATGGTGATCAGCCCCATGATCCCGAGGATGCGCGCCGTCGTCTGATCGTCCAGATTGCGCGAAAAGAGGGAGACGGCCAGCGTCCAGCCCGCCAGGATCAGCACCCACAGGAGGATGGAGCCCTCGTGCCCGCCCCAGACGGCGCAGATGCGATAGATCAGGGGCAGCGCGGTATTGGAGTGCTGCGCCACGTACAACACGGAGAAATCGTTGTTCACGAACAGAAGCGTGAGGCAGGCGAAGGCGCTGGCGACGAATACGAATTGACCCCAGGCGGCGGGCCTGGCCAGCGCCATCCAGTCCGCGTTGTCTTTCGCGGCACCCACCAGGGGCACTACGCTTTGCACGATCGCCAGGCACAGGGCGAGAATGAGTGCCAGCTGTCCGAGTTCGGCGATCATTGGCGGGCTCCGGCCATGGGCGCAGCGGGTTCCTTGTACGCAGTGGTTTTCAGCGTGTCAGCCACTTCCTTCGGAGTGTAGTTTTCGTCGTGCTTCGCCAGCACCTGGTCCGCGCGGAATACGCCATCCTTGTCGAGCTTGCCCTGTGCCACCACGCCCTTGCCTTCACGGAACATGTCGGGCAGCAGGCCGTTGTAGACCACCGGGATGGTTTGGGCTCCGTCGGTCACGACGAAATGCACGGCCAGACTGTCGCTGGAGCGCTTGACGCTGCCTTCTTCCACCAGTCCGCCGAGGCGGAAACTGCGGTTCACGGGCGCCTCATGCGTCGTGACCTGCGACGGACTGAAGAAAAACACCAGGTTGTCCTGGAAGGCATTCAGCACCAAGGCGCTGGCGACGCCGAGAGCAGCCAGTCCGCCAAGGATGATCAGACCGCGTTTCGTTCTGGTTTTCATGAATTACCCCAACCGCCGACGGCGTGTGCGTATCTGCCAAACCTCGGCCACCATGACCAGGGCCATGATGCCGAGCGAGCCCCATACGTAGCCGCCGTAACCACCCATGTGAATGAATTCGGACCAGCTGTGCCAGTAGATCATGACGACCCTCCGGAGACCAGTGATGTGGGATCGCTGGGTGGAGTCGTGCGCGGCGTCCGCAGTTCCCGCTCCACCCATGAGGTATGTCGTTCGCGCTCCAGAATGATCAGGCGTACCCTGGCCAGTACGACGGCGATGCAATAACACCAGACGGCGGCCGACATCACCAGCATCCCCGCAAGCATGGGCGTGGCAATGCTGGGGGCACTGGAGAGACTGACCGATGCGCCCTGATGCAGGGTATTCCACCATTGCACCGAGAAGTAGATGATGGGGACATTCACCACGCCGACCAGGGCCAGTACGGCCGTGGCGCGATCGGCGCGGCGTTCATCGTCAATGGCGGCGTGCAGCGACAGAAATCCCAGATACAGGAAAAGCAGGATCAATTCCGACGTCAGGCGTGCATCCCACACCCACCACGTGCCCCAGGTGGGTTTGCCCCAGAGCGCGCCTGTCCATAGCGCAATGAAGGTCATCAGAGCCCCGGTGGGAGCGAGTGCCTGAGCCAGCATCGACGCGAGCCGCGTATTGAATACCAGCCCCACGCCCGACCAGAATGCCATGGCGAGGTAGATGACCATGGACAACCAGGCTGTCGGTACATGCAGGAAGATGATGCGGTAGGCATCGCCCTGCTGCGCGTCCGTCGGAGCGATGCCAAAACCGATGAGCATGCCGACCGCCCCCAGCACCGCGGCGAGCACGGAAAACCAGATGATCGCCCCTCCGGCGAGAGGGTAGAAACGAGCGGGTGCAGCGTACTTGAACCAGTTGATCGCCGTGCGCCGTGCAGGTGTTGCCGTCATGTGACTGGCTTTGTATCGTGTTAGGGGTAACCCCGTATTGTCTGCGGTTGTATTGGACAGCCGAAAATTCCCTACAACTCAGTGTACTATTCCAGATCCCCCCCCCCCGGCCTGTCGTAGCGTGGCCCGTGATCGACTCCCGAAGAAAGGTTGTCGATCGCCAGATAATGCAATACACTAGAAGGCTTTTCTGGCTGTTTCAGAAAATTTGGCCCTGCGCGTCTGCCGCGGGTCATGAATTTCACGTTTTAGGGACGTCTAACTGCATGCCGACCATTAGCCAACTCGTGCGCCAGGGCCGCACGGTCGAAGTTGTCAAATCCAAGAGCCCTGCCATGGAGAACTGCCCGCAGCGCCGTGGCGTGTGCACGCGCGTGTACACGACAACGCCCAAGAAGCCGAACTCCGCTCTGCGCAAGGTCGCCAAGGTGCGTTTGACCAACGGGTTCGAAGTCATTTCGTACATCGGTGGCGAGGGTCACAACCTGCAGGAGCACAGTGTGGTGCTCGTGCGCGGTGGCCGCGTGAAGGACTTGCCTGGTGTGCGTTACCACATCGTGCGTGGTTCGCTGGATCTGCAGGGCGTCAAGGATCGCAAGCAGGCTCGTTCCAAGTACGGCGCCAAGCGCCCGAAGGCCAAGTAATCAGGTGTGTTTCTGGTGCTGGTCGTCGCGTGGCGCGATGACGCAGCGTAGTGACCTTCCACGCACATGGTGTGCGCAGGTCGAGTAAGTGAGAGTCGTGTATGGCTCTCGCGGTGTCTGAAATGACGCCAGCTGAAGCAAGGATAGAGGTGAAAAATGCCACGTCGTCGTGAAGTCCCCAAACGTGAAATCCTGCCGGATCCGAAGTTCGGCAATGTCGAGCTGTCCAAATTCATGAACGTGATCATGGAAGGCGGCAAAAAAGCGGTTGCCGAGCGCATCATCTATGGCGCGCTCGAACTGATCGAAAAGAAACAGCCCGAGAAGAACGCCCTCGAGGTGTTCACTACGGCGATCAACAACGTCAAGCCCATGGTCGAGGTGAAATCCCGCCGCGTGGGCGGTGCCAACTACCAGGTGCCCGTGGAAGTGCGTCCGATCCGCCGTTTGGCCCTGTCCATGCGCTGGATCAAGGAGGCGGCGCGCAAGCGCGGCGAAAAATCCATGGCGCAGCGCCTGGCCAATGAATTGATGGAAGCCACCGAAGGCCGCGGTGGTGCCATGAAGCGTCGCGATGAGGTGCATCGCATGGCGGAGGCAAACAAGGCCTTCAGCCACTTCCGCTTCTGAATTTCATCCCCATTTTCCTCGAAGGCCGGGAGCCCGACGTGCCGATGTTCGGCAGCCGGGCTTTTGGCCGTTAACGAAAGATCATCATGGCTCGCACTACTCCCCTCGAGCGTTACCGCAACATCGGCATTTCCGCGCACATCGACGCGGGCAAGACCACGACGTCCGAGCGCATTCTGTTTTACACCGGGCTGACCCACAAGATTGGCGAAGTGCATGACGGAGCCGCGACGACCGACTGGATGGAGCAGGAGCAGGAGCGTGGGATCACGATCACCTCTTCGGCCGTGACGTGCTTCTGGCGTGGCATGGACATGCAGCGCCAGCCGCACCGCATCAACATCATCGACACCCCCGGGCACGTGGACTTCACCATCGAGGTGGAGCGCTCCATGCGTGTGCTCGACGGCGCCGTGATGGTGTACTGCGCCGTGGGCGGCGTGCAGCCCCAGTCCGAGACCGTCTGGCGTCAGGCGAACAAGCACAAGGTGCCGCGCATCGCGTTCGTCAACAAGATGGATCGTACGGGCGCCAACTTCTTCAAGGTCTACGATCAGATGAAGGTGCGCCTGAACGGCCATCCGGTGCCGGTGGTGATCCCGATCGGGAGCGAAGACAGCTTCCAGGGGGTGGTGGATCTGATCAAGATGAAGGCCATCATCTGGGACGAAGCTTCCCAGGGCATGAAGTTCGAATACAAGGACATTCCTGCGGACCTCGTGGACTCGGCCAACGAGTGGCGCGAGAAGATGATCGAGTCGGCCGCGGAAGCCAGCGAAGAGCTGATGAACAAGTACCTCGAAGAGGGAACGCTCAGCGAGCAGGACATCATCGCCGGCTTGCGCCAGCGCACCATTGCCACTGAAATCCAGCCCATGCTGTGCGGCTCTGCGTTCAAGAACAAGGGCGTGCAACGCATGCTGGACGCGGTGCTCGACTTTCTGCCGGCGCCGACGGACATTCCGGACGTGGTCGGGACGGACCCTGATGACCATGAAACGCATTTGACACGCAAGGCCAGCGATGATGAAAAATTCTCGGCCCTGGCGTTCAAGTTGATGACGGACCCGTTTGTGGGCCAGCTCACCTTCGTGCGCGTTTACTCTGGCGTGCTCTCCAAGGGGGATACCGTCTACAACGCCGTCAAGGGCAAGAAGGAGCGCATCGGCCGTATCGTGCAGATGCATGCGAACGAACGCCAGGAGATCGAAGAAATTCGCGCTGGCGACATCGCTGCCTGCGTCGGTCTGAAGGAAGTGACGACCGGCGACACGCTGTGCGATCTTGACGCGCACATCATGCTCGAGCGCATGGTGTTCCCCGAGCCCGTGATTGCGCAGGCTGTCGAGCCCAAGTCCAAGGCCGACCAGGAAAAAATGGGCATCGCCCTGTCGCGCCTGGCGTCCGAAGACCCGAGTTTCCGTGTGCGCACCGATGAAGAATCGGGGCAGACCATCATCGCCGGCATGGGCGAGCTGCATCTGGACATCATCGTCGACCGGATGAAGCGCGAGTTCGGTGTCGAGGCGAATGTGGGCAAACCGCAAGTGGCCTATCGCGAAACCGTGCGCAAGAAGGTCACCGATGTGGAAGGCAAGTTCGTGCGTCAGTCGGGCGGCAAGGGCCAGTATGGCCACGTCGTATTCCGCCTGGAGCCGAACGAGCCGGGCAAGGGCTTCGAGTTCCTGGACGAAATCAAGGGCGGCGTGGTGCCGCGCGAGTACATTCCCGCCGTGCAAAAGGGCGTTGAAGAAGCGCTGCAAAGCGGTGTGCTCGCAGGCTACCCGGTGGTCGACGTCAAGGTGGCGCTCACCTTCGGTTCCTACCACGACGTGGACTCGAGCGAGCAGGCGTTCAAGATGGCGGCCATCTTCGGTTTCAAGGAAGCGGCCCGCAAGGCGGACCCGGTCATCCTCGAACCCATGATGGCGGTCGAGGTGGAGACGCCTGAAGATTACGCCGGCACCGTGATGGGCGACCTTTCCAGCCGCCGCGGCATGGTGCAGGGCATGGACGACATGGCGGGTGGTGGCAAGGCCATCAAGGCCGAAGTGCCGCTGTCTGAAATGTTTGGCTATGCCACGCAGCTGCGCTCGATGACACAAGGCCGTGCCACCTATGTGATGGAGTTCAAGCACTACGCCGAAGCACCCCGCAACGTGGCCGAGGCCATCATGGCTTCTCGTGCGAAGTAATGAATGAAATCGGGCTCAAGCGCTTGTACATCAAGCGCTGACAGCTCTTTTTTCGATAGTTTGTCGGTCTGCGATCCGGTGCCGTCCCGTTGTCCTGTGCGGGGCGAATGAGCAACCGGGTGCAGACCTTAAACCCCACACAGGCATTGCTCTTTCGGAGTTTGAAAATGGCAAAAGGAAAATTCGAGCGTACCAAGCCGCACGTGAACGTGGGCACGATCGGTCACGTGGACCACGGCAAGACGACGCTGACGGCGGCCATCGCCACGGTGCTGTCCAAGAAGTTCGGCGGTGAAGCCAAGGGCTACGACCAGATCGACAATGCCCCCGAAGAGAAGGCGCGCGGCATCACCATCAACACCAGCCACATCGAGTACGAGACGGCCAACCGCCACTACGCCCACGTGGACTGCCCCGGCCACGCCGACTACGTCAAGAACATGATCACCGGCGCCGCCCAGATGGATGGCGCCATCCTCGTCGTCTCCGCCGCCGACGGCCCCATGCCCCAGACGCGCGAGCACATCCTGCTGGCCCGCCAGGTGGGCGTGCCCTACATCATCGTGTTCCTGAACAAGTGCGACATGGTCGATGATGCCGAGTTGCTCGAACTCGTCGAGATGGAAGTGCGCGAGCTCCTCTCCAAGTACGACTTCCCCGGCGACGACACCCCCATCATCAAGGGCTCGGCCAAGCTGGCGCTCGAAGGCGACGCTGGCGAAATGGGCGAGCAGGCCATCCTGAAGCTGGCCGAGGCGCTGGACAGCTACATTCCCACGCCCGAGCGCGCCGTCGACGGCGCCTTCCTCATGCCTGTGGAAGACGTGTTCTCCATCTCCGGACGCGGCACCGTGATCACCGGTCGCGTCGAGCGTGGCGTCGTCAAGGTGGGCGAGGAAGTGGAAATCGTGGGCATTCGTCCCACGCAAAAGACCACCGTCACCGGCGTGGAAATGTTCAGGAAGCTCCTGGATCAGGGCCAGGCGGGCGACAACGTCGGCATTTTGCTGCGCGGCACCAAGCGCGAAGACGTCGAGCGCGGCCAGGTCGTGGCCAAGCCCGGCTCCATCACGCCGCACACGCACTTCTCGTGCGAGGTGTACGTGCTGTCCAAGGACGAGGGCGGCCGTCACACGCCGTTCTTCAACAACTACCGCCCGCAGTTCTACTTCCGCACCACGGACGTGACGGGCGCGATCGAGCTGCCCCAGGACAAGGAAATGGTGATGCCCGGCGACAACGTGTCCATGACCGTCAAGCTCATCCACCCCATCGCCATGGAGGAAGGCCTGCGCTTTGCCATCCGCGAGGGCGGACG
>Ga0209959_100909_pt1 | contig 13820 bp, 12 predicted proteins | sample ThiBiot_300_biof_2_FD_183943 | JGI IMG/M metagenome (GOLD analysis project Ga0209959, IMG submission 183943) | Wastewater bioreactor microbial communities from Cape Town, South Africa - Thiocy_expt_300_biof (SPAdes) | ecosystem: Engineered > Bioremediation > Thiocyanate > Unclassified | place...
GGGAAGAAGGCGATGCGCTCGCGCAGCGTCATGGCCGAGGTCACGCTGCGCGAGTCGAGCTCGAACACGTTGGCGATCACCTGCTGCTCCTGCGCCGCCAGCACGCCGGCGCGCGCGCCGGCCTCCATCATGGCCAGGATGTCGTCGGAGGTGACGCGCTCGTCGCGCTGCACGGGCAGGCCCGAGAGCGACAGCAGCATGTCGGCCGTGCGGCTGTAGAGCCAGATGACGGGCTTGAACAGCGTCATGCACAGCTGCATGGGCCCGATCACGCGCACCGCGAACCGCTCGGGATTGGCCATGCCCAGGCGCTTGGGGCACAGGTCGGCGAACAGGATGAAGAGCGACGTGACCGCCAGGAACGACGCCAGGAAGCCCAGCGCCTGTGCCCGGCCCTCGGGCAGCCACAGGCCGAAGAGGGCGCTGAAGTAGGGGCTCAAGGCGCCCTCGCCCACGATGCCGCCCAGGATGGCGATGGCGTTGAGCCCCACCTGCACGACCGTGAAATAGTCGCCCGGCTGCTCCTGCACGTGCAGCACGCGCGCGGCGCGGGCGTCGCCCTCGTCGGCCATCTGGCGCAGGCGCAGGCGCCGCGAGGCGGCCAGGGAGATCTCCGCCACGGAGAAATACGCGCTGGCCGCGATCAGCAGGCCGATGATGAAGAGGCTTTCGGTCAGAGTCATGGGATGGCGCCGAGTGTAGCGGCGCGCCCCGCCCCCGCCGGCCTATTGCACGAACCCGATGCGCCCCTTGGCGGCGGCCGCGCGCGGCAGGTCGTCCGCCTCGACGGTGGAGCGGCGGGCCAGCCGCGCGTTGCCGAAGCCGGTCATGAGCGCGCGGCGCATCTCGCGCGGCGGCATCTGCGCCAGCAGGTCGAGCACGGCCGGCTGCGGTTCGGGATCGATCAGCCGCCCCCAGTCGTGGCCCGCGCGTATGCCGCGGTACAGGTTCAGCGCGATGGCGCGGGCCTGGCTCGGCGTGGGCGCCTGCACCTGGAAGACGTTCATGCGGTTGAGGATGGGCTCGGGAATGCCGCGCTCGTCGTTGGCCGTGGTGATCCATATGACCTGGCTCGCGTCGATGGCGACCTCGGCGAACTCGTCGGTGAAGTTCTGCGCGGTGTCGTGCTCCAGCAGGCCGTAGAGCGCGCCCAGCGGGTCGTACTGCGCGTCGCCCGCGGCCTTGTCGATCTCGTCGACGACGATCACGGGGTTGGCGTACTCGCCCTCGACCAGCGCCTCGAACACCTTGCCGGGGCGCGCGCCCTTCCACTGCGACGAGGCGCCCGAGAGCAGCCAGCCCGCCGTCATCGAGCTCATGGGCACGAGGTTCATGCCCGTGCCCAGCAGTTCGGCGAGCTGGCGCGCGAAGTGCGTCTTGCCGATGCCGGGCGGGCCCAGCAGCAGCATGGGCGTGACCTCCAGCCCGTCGCGGCTGTCCTGCGCCAGGGCGACGTGGCGCTTCACGTCGTCGAGCACCTCGGCGAAGTTGGGCAGGTGCTCGTAGAGCGGCGCCATGTCGGGCACGCCCGAGGGCTTGACCTGGAAGCGCTCGGGGCCGCGTTCGAGCATGCGTTCATAGACGGCGCGCAGGTTCTCGTATTCGCGCTGGCTGCCCGCTTCCTGCAGGCGCGCGAGCCTGCGCTCGACGTCGCCGGGGTGGAACACGCTGCGCATCTGCGCCACCGGCAGCGACAGGCCAGAGGTTTGGGGGACGAGGCTGTGGCTGGACATGGCACGTCTCCTGATTCCCGAGCAATACACGCAATGATTCAAGCACGGCGCGTGCCGGCCGTTCGTCGGAACAATCCCGCATTCACCGGACAGAAAAAAACCGCTCCGGAGAGCGGTTGGTTCCGGCGCGCGGGGAAGGGTCAACCGGCCTGCTGCTGGGCGCCCAGCACCTGCTGCAGCTCGCCCGACTCGTACATCTCCATCATGATGTCCGAGCCGCCGATGAACTCGCCCTTCACGTAGAGCTGCGGGATCGTGGGCCAGTTGCTGTAGTCCTTGATGCCCTGGCGTATCTCGTCGTCCTCCAGCACGTTCACGGCGGCGATGTCCTTGGGATCGACGCCGCAGGCCTTGAGGATCTGGACGGCGCGGCCCGAGAAGCCGCACATGGGAAAGCTGGCGTTGCCTTTCATGAACAGCAGGATGTCGTTGGATTTGACCAGTTGGTCGATGCGTTGCTGGACGTCGCTCATGGGGTGTGTACTCCTGGAAGAGGGGCCCTGGGGCAGGGCGGTAACCCGGGATTATTTCACTGCCGGCCCGCCACGGGCATTGACCCGCCTGTGCATCGGGCTATGCCGGCCAGATCGTCGCGGCTCTGGACCCGGACCAGGCCCGCGGCGCGCAGCAGCGCCTGCACGGCGCCGGCCTGGTCCCAGCCGTGCTCCAGCAGCAGCCAGCCGCCGGGCGCGAGCAGCGCGGGCGCCTGGGCGATGATGGCGCGGATGTCGTCCAGCCCGTCGGCGCCGCTGGCCAGGGCCGAGAGGGGTTCGTGCGCGAGCGCCGCCAGGTGCGGGTCCTGCGCGGGGATGTAGGGCGGGTTGCTGACGATGGCGTCGAACGGGCCGGCGATGCCCGCGAGCCAGTCGGCCTGCACGAACCGCACGGGCAGGCCCAGCCGCTCGGCGTTGGCGCGGGCCACGGCCAGGGCGCCGGCGCTGGCGTCCACGGCCAGCACCCGGGCGTCGGGGCGCGCGTGCTGCAGCGCCAGGGCGATGGCGCCGCTGCCGGTGCCCAGGTCGGCCACGCGCGGGGCGGGCAGGGGGGCGAGCAGCTCCAGCGCCCAGTCCACGAGGATCTCGGTGTCGGGGCGCGGGTCGAGCACGCGGGCGTCCACCCGCAGGGGCAGGCCGTAGAACTCCTTGCCGCCCGTGAGGTAGGCCACGGGCTCGCCGGCCGCGCGGCGCGCGCACAGCGCCTGGTAGCGGGCCAGGGCGGGCGCGTCCAGCGGGTCGGTGTCGTGCGCGAGCAGCCAGGCCCGGTCGCCGGTGGGGCGGCCCAGCGCGTGCAGCAGCAGCATCTGCGCGTCGATGCGCGCCAGGCCCCGGGCCTGCGCCCGTGCGAGCGCCTGGGTGATGGTCGCTATATAATTCATAGCTTCTTGCGCTTGCCTGGTGGGCGCTGGAGGCCGATTTCGTTCAAACCGCGGTTTCGAGCTCGGCCAGCAGCTCGGCCTCGCGCGCGTGCTGCAGGGCCTGCAGCACTTCGTCCAGGTCGCCTTCCATGATGGCCAGCAGCTTGTACAGCGTGAGGTTGATGCGGTGGTCGGTGAGCCGGCCCTGCGGGAAGTTGTAGGTGCGGATGCGGTCGCTGCGGTCGCCGCTGCCGATCAGGCCCTTGCGCAACGCCGCCTCCTTGGCGGCGCGCTCGCTGCGCTCCTTTTCCTGGATGCGCGCCTGCAGCACCTGCAGGGCCTTGGCCTTGTTGGCGTGCTGGCTGCGCCCGTCCTGGCACTCGGCGACGATGCCCGTGGGGATGTGCACCACGCGCACGGCCGAGTCGGTCTTGTTGATGTGCTGGCCGCCCGCGCCGCTGGCGCGGAAGGTGTCGATGCGCAGGTCGGCGGGGTTGAGCGTGATGGCCTGGGCTTCGTCCGGCTCGGGCATCACGGCCACGGTGCAGGCGCTGGTGTGGATGCGGCCCTGCGTCTCGGCGGGCACGCGCTGCACGCGGTGGCCGCCGGACTCGAAGCGCAGGCGGCCATAGGCGTGGCCGCCCTCGATGCGCAGCACCACCTCCTTGTAGCCGCCGAGCTCGCTCTCGTTGGCGCTCATGGCCTCCACCTTCCAGCCCTGCGTGGCGGCGTAGCGCGTGTACATGCGGGCGAGGTCGCCCGCGAACAGGGCCGATTCGTCGCCGCCCGTGCCGGCGCGGATCTCGACGAAGGCGTTGCGTTCGTCGTCGGGGTCCTTGGGCAGCAGCATGCGCTGCAGCTCGTCTTCCAGCTGCGCGAGCTCGGCCTCGGCGGCGGCGACCTCCTCCTGCGCCATCTCGGCCATGCCGGGGTCTTCGAGCATTTCGCGCGCGCCTTCCAGGTCGGCCTCGCGCTGGCGGTAGCGCGCGTAGCGGCCGGCCACGGCGGTCACGTCGGCGTGCTCGCGCGAGATGGCGCGGTATTGCTGCATGTCGGCCATGATGTCCTCGCGCGAGAGCAGGAAGTCGAGTTCCGAGAGGCGCTGGGCGTAGCGTTCCAACTGGCTGCGGAGAAAGGGTTTCATGGGGCTGGAGGAGGAATGGGGGTGCTACCGTTTCGGTAGCTGCTGGCGCTTGGCTGGCAAGCGCTGGAGGCCGATTTGGCTTGTGAAGACGCGAGCGCCGCTAGAGCCCGTTGCGGGCGCTGGAGCGCAGGAACAGGCGCGAGACGGTCTGCGCCGTCTGGGCGCGCGTCTCGGCGTCGCCCGCGCGCAGCTCGGCCATGGTGCCGTGCAGCATCTTCTGGGTGAGGCCGCGCGAGAGGGCTTCGAGCACCGTGTCGACGTCCTCGCCCTTGGCCAGCAGCTTCTTGGCGCGGGCGATCTCCAGCGCGCGCCACTCGTCGGCCTGGGTGTTGAGCTGCTGGATCAGCGGCACCACGCCGCCGGTCTGGCCCGCGGCGGGGCTGCGCAGCTCCATCCAGTGCATGAAGCTCTGCACGCCGGCGTCGATGATGGCCTCGGCCTGCGCCACGGCGGCCTGGCGGTGGGCCTGGGCGGTCTGCACCACGCTGGCCAGGTCGTCCACGGTGTAGAGGTACACGTCCTCGAGCTGCTTGACCTCGGGCTCGATGTCGCGCGGCACGGCCAGGTCCACCATGAAGATGGGGCGGTGGCGGCGCTTCCTGAGGGCGCGCTCCACGGCGCCCAGGCCGATGATGGGCAGGGTGCTCGCGGTGCAGCTCACCACGGCGTCGAATTCGTGCAGGTGGTCGGGCAGGTCGGCCAGGCGCATGACCTCGCCGCCGAAGCGCGTGGCCAGCTTCTCGCCGCGCTCCAGCGTGCGGTTGGCGATGGCGATCTGCTTGGGATTCCTGGCCGCGAAGTGCGTGGCGCACAGCTCGATCATCTCGCCCGCGCCCACGAACAGCACGCGGATCTTGGACAGGTCCTCGAACAGCTGCCCCGCCAGCCGCACGGCCGCAGCGGCCATGCTGATGCTGTGCGCGCCGATGTCGGTGCTGGTGCGCACCTCCTTGGCCACGGCGAAGCTGCGCTGGAACAGCTGGTTGAGCGTGGTGCCCAGAGCGCCCGCGCCTTCGGCGGCGCGCACGGCGTCCTTCATCTGGCCGAGGATCTGCGCCTCGCCCAGCACCATGGAGTCGAGCCCGCTGGCCACGCGGAAGGCGTGGCGCGCGACCAGGCCGCTTTCGAGCGTGTAGGAGTGCGAGCGCAGCAGCGAGGGGCTCACGCCGCCGCTGGAGGCGAGCCAGTCCAGCGTGTGGTCCAGGGCCGGGGCCTCGGCGGCGCAGTAGATCTCGGTGCGGTTGCAGGTGGAGATGATGGCCGTCTCCACGTCCGGGTGGCGGCCCGCGCCCTGGGCCAGCGACTGGCGCAGCCCGTGCAGCGTGGGCGCGATCTGGTCCAGGGCGAACGCGAAACGGCCCCGCAGGTCCAGCGGGGCGGTGTGGTGATTGATGCCTAGGGCCCAGACTGCCATGAGGCGGGATTATAAAATCGGTCGCGCAATCGGGCAGGCCGCCGCGCCAATGCCTTGATCTGCATCATGTCTGCATGAGCCCGCTCGCCGCCATCAACCACCTGCTGAACTTCGCCGCTCCCGCCCTGGCGGTGGCCGTGCTGCTGGTGTCGTTCGCCCATATATTCATGCGAAAAACGGCGAAAGTGCACGGCTGGATTGCGCCAATAGCTATCAACTTCATAGTCGGCTGCGCGGTGCTGGCCGCGGGCCTGGTGCTGCTGGGGCGCGACGGCCGCATGCTGACCTACGCCGCCCTGGTGCTGGCCTGCGCCACCAGCCAGTGGCTGCTGCTGCGCGCTTGGCGCGGCTGATTCACTCTATCCATTCAGGCGCAGGCGGCCGCCTGCTCCAGCAGCCATGCGCGCAGGTCCTCCAGCGCCGGGCTGGGCGCGCGGCCGGCGGGGCGGCACAGGTGGTAGCCGCGGTCCAGCAGCACGGGCGGCTCCAGCGCGATGGCGACGGCGATGCGCCCGGCGGCCAGCTCGGGCTCCACCAGGGCGCGCTGCACCACGGCCACGCCCATGCCGGCGATCACGGCCTGCACCAGCAGCGACACCTGGTCGAAGTCCGCCGCGGGCACGAGCGGCCCGTGCGCGCAGCCCACGCTGGCGAACCAGTGCGCCCAGTTGCCCGGGTAGTTGGTGTGGAACAGCAGCGGCCGCGCGAGCAGGTCGGCCGGCGTGCGCAGCTGCGGCAGGTCCGCGGGGCGGCACAGGGGCACGAGCTCGCGCCCCACGAGGTATTCGGCCGCGATGCCCGCGGGCCAGTCGGCCTGGCCTATGCGGATCCAGGCGTCGATGTCGGGCGCGGAAAGCGGGTCGTCGCGCCGGTAGGGCGCGAACGACAGGCCTATGCCCGGGTGGCGCGCGCAGAAGTCGGGCAGGCGCGGGATGAGCCAGTGGCTGAACAGCGTGGGCGGCACCGACAGGCGCAGCTGGCGCGGGCTGCGCCGCGTGCGCACGGCCAGCGTGGCCGATTCGATGGTGGCGATGGACGGGCCCACGGCGTCCAGGTAGTCGGCCCCCGCGCGCGTGAGCGCGCTGCGCCGGCCCTCGCGCTCGAACAGCGCCACGCCCAGGTGCTCCTCCAGCCGGGCGATGGCGCGGCTGATGGCGCCCTGCGTCACGTGCAGTTCCCCGGCCGCGCGCGAGAAGCTGCCCAGGCGCGCAGCGGCGGCGAAGGCGTGGAGCTCGGGCAGGGAGGGCGAGTGCATGCGCATGGCAGGAGGGCGGAGCGGCGATGTATGAGCGTTGGTAATGGGTCGGCGCCATTTTGTCGCTTTTCTGGCACGCCGGCGCGCTCAAGAATGCGCGCCATACCTATCACCATCCCGAGGAGAATCCCATGGCACTGCGCCGCACCCTGCTGTCCACCCTGGCCGCCTGCGCGGCGGCCGCCGCCTTCGCGCCGCTGGCCCGGGCGCAGGCGGACGGCTACCCGAACCGCCCCGTCAAGCTCATCGTGCCCTTCGCGCCGGGCGGCTCCACCGACATGGTGGCGCGCCTGCTGGCCGACAAGCTCTCCACGGTGCTGGGCAAGGCGGTGGTGGTGGACAACAAGGGCGGCGCGGGCGGCTCCATCGGCGCCGACGCCATCGCCAAGGCCGCGCCCGACGGCTACACCATCGGCATGGCCACGGTGAGCACGCATGGCGCCAACCCGGCGCTGTACGCCAAGCTGCCCTACGACGCGGTGAAGGACTTCGCGCCCATCACCAACGTGATGAGCGTGCCCAGCGTGTTCGTGGTGCACCCGGGCGTGCCCGCCAGGACCATGCAGGAGTTCGTCGCGCTGGCCAAGGCGCAGCCGGGCAAGTACACCTTCGCCTCGCCGGGCACGGGGTCGCTGGGGCACGCCAACATCGAGAACTTCATGCACCTGGCCGGCATCGAGCTGCTGCACATCCCCTACAAGGGCGCGGGGCAGGCCATGACCGACGCGCTGGCGGGCCAAGTGAACGCGATGACGGACAACCTGCCCTCCACGCTGCCCAACATCCAGTCGGGCAAGCTGCGTCCGCTGGCCGTGCTGGCCTTGAAGCGCAGCCCCGTACTGCCCGACGTGCCCACCTACGCCGAGCTGGGCTACCCCGGCATGGGCGACGGCGGCTGGTTCGGCCTGGTGGCGCCCGCGGGCACGCCCAAGGAGATCGTCACCAGGCTCAACGCCGCCGCGCACAAGGCCATGGCCATGCCCGACTACCTGGAGAAGCAGCGCAGCATCTCCGGCGAGTCCATGGCCAACACGCCCGAGCAGTTCGCCCGGCAGATCCAGGCCGCCATCGAGCGCTACACGGCCGTGGCCAAGCGCGCCCACATCCGGCTCGACTGATGGACGACGACCTGCGCCCCCGGCCGGACACGCCGGTCGAGGTCTGGCACCCCACGGCCGCGCCGCTGCCGCCCACAGCGGCACGGCCTACCCCGGGGACTTCGGCCACGCCGTGCCCATGCAGCTGCTGCGCCGGGGCGAGGACACGCACGTGCACCGCCTCTGGCGCAGCGCCCCCGCGCACGGCGCCACGCTGATCGCCGCCACCTTCCCGCGCACCTACATCGACGCGAACCGCGCCGAGACCGACCTGGACCCCGCGCAGATCGACGGCGCATGGCCCGTGCCGCTCGCGCCCGGCCCGAAGACGCGCCAGGGCCTGGGCCTCGTCTGGCAGCAGATCGTGAAGGACGGCGTGGCCACGCCGCTCTACGCGCGCCGGCGCACCGTGGCCGAGGTGCGCCACCGCATCGAGCGCTACTGGCGCCCCTACCACGCGCAACTGCAGCAGGCCATCGACGCGAGCGTGCGGCGCTTCGGCGGCGTGTGGCACCTGAACCTGCACTCCATGCCCAACGACGTCTACAAGCGCCTGGGCCGCGCGGATGCGCCCCCGCTGGCCGACTTCGTGCTGAGCGACCGCGACGGCACCACCTGCGCGCCGCAGTTCCTGCACCTCGTCGCCGACACGCTGCGGGGCTTCGGCTACAGCGTGGCCGTGAACGAGCCCTACAAGGGCGTGGAACTCATCGGCCGCATCGGCCGGCCAGAGCTCAACCGCCACAGCCTGCAGATCGAGATCCGCCGCCCCGTCTACATGGACGAGGACACGCGCGCGCCCAACGCGGGCTTCACGCCGCTGCAGCAGCATCTGGACGGGCTGCTGGCCGTGGTGGCGGAGTACGTGCGCGGGCAGCTCGCGGATTTGGAGCCAAATCGGCCATGAGCGCCCGCCAATCAAGCGCTGGCAGCTATCGAAAAAGTAGCTGTCAGGCGCGCTCGGAGAGCGGCGGCGGCTCCGCAGGCGGCTCGCGCTGCGCCTGCGCCACCGACGTGGTGGCCGGCGGCGAGAGCGCCAGGCCCGCTTCGCGCAGCGCGTCGAGGATGGCGAACAGCAGGTCGCTGCGCACGCCGCCCACGTCGCGCGGGCTGCCCACGTAGCCGATGGCCAGGAAGGTGAGCGTGCCGCTCTGGATGCCCTCCAGCGTGACCGAGGGCGCGGGCGCCTCCAGGACGGCCTGGTGCGCCTGGAACGCCTGCAGGATCAGCTCGCGCATGTGCCGCGCGTCGGTATCCAGCGGCGCGGGCAGGCGCAGCAGCACGCGGCCCTGCGCGCTGCCCGCCGTCATGTTGCGCACCGTCTTGGTGATGAACTCGGAGTTGGGCACGATCACCGTGGAGCGGTCGCCCAGCTGGATCTCGGTGGCGCGCACGTTCACGCGGCGCACGTCGCCCTCGGTGTCGCCCAGCACCACCCAGTCGCCCACCTTCACGGGTCGCTCGGCCAGCAGGATCAGGCCCGAGATGAAGTTCTGCACGATGGCCTGCAGCCCGAAGCCGATGCCCACCGACAGGGCGCTGGCCACCCAGGCGATGCGCTCCACGCTGATGCCCAGGCCCGCCAGCGCCACGGCGATGACCACCACGCCGCCCACGTAGCCCAGCAGCGTGACGATGGAGCTGCGCATGCCGGGCTCCAGCGTGGTGTGCGGGAAATAGCGTTCGGTCAGCCACCGCTTGCTCATGCGGATCGCGAGGAAGCCGCCGCAGACCACGGCCAGCGCCGTGAACAGGGCCTGCGGCGCGAGCGCGAGGTCGCCGATCCTGAGGCTGTGGTCCACGTTCGTGCCGCGGCGGAACAGTTCGTCGGGCCCGGTGCCGAACGGCGCCATGAGCGCGATGAGCATGTAGAAGAACAGCGCCACGCGCAGCACGCCCGAGATGAGCACCGCCGCCTGGTCGAGCAGCGGCGCGTCGATGCCCAGCGTGGCGTGGATACGCGCGCCGAAGCCCCCGCGCGAGGACAGGATCGCGTCGCACAGGTCGTCGGCCAGGTGCGCCAGCAGGTAGATGCTGGCGAACACCACGCTGCTCCACGCCATCTGCCGCGCGAGCGTGCCCGCCAGCGCCACGAAGCCCAGCGCCACGGCCAGCACGGCGGCCGCCACCGCGATGCCCGCGCCGGCCAGCAGCAGCCCCACCCACAGCGGCTGGGGCGGGGCGTCCGGCTGTGCCTCGCCCACGCGCATGCGCCCGAGCGCCATGGCCATGGTGGCCGACACCAGCAGCGCGAACGCGGCATGCACCAGCACCTCGGCCGCGAGGCTCGCGCCCACGATGTCGTTCACGTCGGCCACCAGCACGCCCAGCGCCGACAGCAGGCCCACCCACCACGGGAACCGCGCCAGGCGCCGCGCGAGTCCGTCGGATATCGGCAGCAGCCGCCACGAGCTGCGCCGCGGCGACAGCAGCGCATGCCCCAGCGTGATGGCGAACGCCGCGTAGGCGGCCGCGCGCAGCGTGGCCTGCTGCAGCGCGCGCAGGTTCTCGGGCAGCGGGCCGCCGAGCGCGACCGCGCTCCAGACGAACTGCAGCGCCGCGCTGATGATGAGCACGTTGGCCGCGATGGCCGACGCCGCGAGCAGCGAGCGCCGCAGCCGCGCGGCGGGCAGGCGCGGCGGCAGCACGCGCATGAGGACGTGCTCGGCCGCCCAGGTGCCTGCCACCGCCAGCAGCAGCGCCAGCGCGAGGTAGCCCGCGAACGCGGCGCGGTGCGGCGGCTGCACGGCGGCGGCTGCGGCGTCGCGCAGCTCGCCCGCCAGCGCCCGCAGCCGCGCGCCGTCGGCAGGTGCGGAATTGCGGAGGTTGCGCCAGAAGGCGATGCCCAGCGGCGAGTCCGTGCGCGTGGTGAGCTGCGCCTGGAACAGCGCGCGGCGCTGGCGGATCAGGTCGGTGCCGCGCTGCGCGGCATCGACGGCGACGAGCCGCGCGAGCTTGAGCTCCGCGTCGATGGCCGTGCGCTGCTTGTTCAGCGCGGCGCGCTGCTCGGCCACGTCGGGCGTGTCGGCGGGCGAGCCCTTCTCGGGCGCGGGGCCCAGGCCCGAGAGGCGCAGGTCCACGTCCGCCAGGTCGGCCGTGCGGCGCGCGGCCAGGCGCTCTGCCGCGGCGCCTATGGCGTTCACCTCGGCCAGGAGCTTGCGGCCGTCGTCCTGCTCGCCGATCTTCTGGGGCAGGGCGTCGAGCTGGCGGCGCAGCTCGTCCACGGGCGGCAGGGGCGGTTCGTCGGCGGACTGCTCGGCGGCCGCAGTGGCGGCCGTGCGGTTCTCGGCCTGGGCGGGCCAGAGGCTCAGGCTGGCGGCCAGGCAGAGCAGGAGCAGCCAGGGCAGGAAACGGTGGCGTTGCATGCGCGCATTGTCCGGGAGCCGCATGGCTGGCGCTTGAAGGACGGTGCCGCTTTAGGTGGGCACGCTCTCTATGCGGGCGGGAACAGGTCCACGCGGTCGGTGATGATGCCGTCGGTGCGCAGCGCGATCAGGCGCTCGGCGGCCCATTCGTCGTTCACGGTGTAGCTCAGGGCGCGCAGGCCGGCGCCGTGCACCTCGGCCACGGTGGCGGCGTTCCACAGCGCGTGGTTGCAGACCACGGCCAGGCAGCCCAGCGCGCGCGCCTCGTCCAGCCAGCCCGCGCGCAGCTGGTCCAGCAGCAGGCCGCGCGGCAGATCGGGCGCGGCCTCGCGCGCGGCGGCCAGGGCCTGGGGCTTGAACGAGGTCAGCAGCGGCGGCACGTCCCGGCCCTGCCACAGGCGCGCGGCGAGCTGCGCCACGGCGCGGCCGGTTTGCGCCTCGGTGCCGGGCGTGGGCTTGATCTCGATGTTCAGGTGGCAGCCGTTGGCGATGCACCAGTGCGCCACGTTGGCCAGCGTGGGCAGGGGCTCGCCCGCGTACTGGCGCGAATGCCAGCCGCCCGCGTCGAGCCGGGCCAGCTCGCTCCAGGGGCGTTCGCCGCCGATGCCGTGGCCGCTCGAGGTGCGCTCCAGCGTGGCGTCGTGCATCAGGAACACCACGCCGTCGCCGGAGAGCTTGGCGTCGCACTCGAACATGCGGTAGCCATGCTGCGCGCCCAGGCGGAAGGCCGCCAGCGTGTTCTCGGGCGCGAGCCTGCCGGCGCCGCGGTGGGCGATCCAGCGCGGGTAGGGCCAGGGGGTAGAGGCAAGGGTGGCCATGGCGCTTCAGACCCTCTTGCCGGTTTCCAGGCTGAACCAGTGCACGCGGTCCCTGCGCGGCGCGATGCGCGCGGTCTCGCCCGGCTTGGGGTAGGGCTTGTCCTCCTCGGTGCGCACGGTGAGGTTTTCGTCCCCCACCTTGCCGTACAGCAGGCGCTCGGCGCCCAGCAGTTCCAGGGTCTCGACCTTGAACTCCCAGCCGCCGCTCTCGACCAGGTCGATGTGCTCGGGGCGTATGCCCAGGATGCGCCCGGGCTGGCCGCCGGGGGCTTGCTTGAGCAGGTTCATGGGCGGCGAGCCTATGAAGCTGGCGACGAAGGTGGTCGCGGGCTCGTGGTAGACCTCCTCGGGCGTACCGAACTGCTCCACATTGCCAGCGTTCATGACGATCATGCGCTGCGCGAGCGTCATGGCCTCGACCTGGTCGTGCGTGACGAACAGGCTGGTGATGCCCAGCTCGGTGTGCAGCTTCTGGATCTCGATGCGGGTCTGGCCGCGCAGCTTGGCGTCCAGGTTGGACAGCGGCTCGTCGAACAGGAACACCTGGGGCTCGCGCACGATGGCGCGGCCCATGGCCACGCGCTGGCGCTGCCCGCCCGAGAGCTCGCGCGGCTTTCTCTCCAGCAGGTGCGAGAGCTCCAGGATCTTCGCGGCCTTGTCCACGCGGCGGCGGATCTCGTCCTTGGGCACCTTGGCGAGCTTCAGGCCGTAGGCCATGTTCTCGAAGTTCGTCATGTGCGGGTAGAGCGCGTAGTTCTGGAACACCATGGCGATGTTGCGCCTGGCGGGCTCCAGGCCGTTGACCAGTCTGTCGCCAATGAAGAGTTCGCCGCCGGTGATTTCCTCCAGGCCCGCGATCATGCGCAGCAGCGTGGACTTGCCGCAGCCCGACGGTCCGACCAGCACGATGAATTCGCCATCCTTGATCTCGGCGTTCACGCCGTGGATGACGGGCACGGCGGACTTGCCGCTGCCATAGCGCTTGACGATGTTCTTGAGGGAGATGGATGCCATGGTTGCAATGGGTTTGATAGCTGCAGGCGCTTGATGGTGGCGCGTTTTCGCGGTTTATGCCTATTTTTCGGTATCGACCAGGCCCTTGACGAACCACTTCTGCATCAGGATCACCACCAGCGTCGGCGGCAGCATGGCGAGGATGGCGGTCGCCATGACGATGTTCCAGTCCACAGCGGCCTCGCCGCCGGCGAGCATGCGCTTGATGCCGATGACCACCGGGTACATGTCCTCGCTGGTGGTCATCAGCAGCGGCCACAGGTACTGGTTCCAGCCGTAGATGAACTGGATCACGAACAGCGCCGCGATCGAGGTGCGCGACAGCGGCACCAGGATGTCCTTGAAGAAGCGCATCGGCCCGGCGCCGTCGATGCGCGCGGCCTCCACGAGCTCGTCGGGCACGGTCAGGAAGAACTGGCGGAACAGGAAGGTGGCCGTGGCCGAGGCGATGAGCGGCAGCGACAGGCCGGCGTAGCTGTTCAGGAGCCCCAGGTCGGCCACCACCTTGTAGGTGGGCAGGATGCGCACCTCCACCGGCAGCATGAGGGTGAGGAAGATCGCCCAGAAGCACAGCATCTTGAACGGGAAGCGGAAGTACACGATGGCGAAGGCCGACAGCAGCGATA
>Ga0209959_100914_pt1 | contig 13737 bp, 13 predicted proteins | sample ThiBiot_300_biof_2_FD_183943 | JGI IMG/M metagenome (GOLD analysis project Ga0209959, IMG submission 183943) | Wastewater bioreactor microbial communities from Cape Town, South Africa - Thiocy_expt_300_biof (SPAdes) | ecosystem: Engineered > Bioremediation > Thiocyanate > Unclassified | place...
CGCCGCCGCCGGCACGGACAGCGAGCACCAGCTGGAGATCGCCGCCGATGCCCTGCGCCTGCCGCCCTGGGACGCGGTGATCGGCAAGCTCTCGGGCGGCGAGAAGCGCCGCGTGGCGCTGTGCAAGCTGCTGCTGTCCAAGCCCGACATGCTGCTGCTGGACGAGCCCACCAACCACCTGGACGCCGAATCGGTCGAGTGGCTGGAGCAGTTCCTGCACCGCTTCCCCGGCACCGTGGTGGCCATCACCCACGACCGCTACTTCCTCGACAACGCCGCCGAGTGGATCCTGGAGCTGGACCGCGGCCACGGCATTCCCTACAAGGGCAACTACTCCGAGTGGCTGCTGCAGAAGCAGAACCGCCTGGAGGCCGAGCAGAAGGGCGAGGAGGCCCGCGCCAAGGCCCTGAAGAAGGAGCTGGAGTGGGTGCGCCAGAACGCCAAGGGCCGCCAGGCCAAGAGCAAGGCGCGCATCGCACGCTTCGAGGAGCTGTCCGACTACGAATACCAGCGCCGCAACGAGACGCAGGAGATCTTCATCCCCGTGGCCGATCGCCTGGGCACGCAGGTCATCGAGTTCCACGGCGTCACCAAGAGCTTCGGCGACCGCGTGCTGATCGACAACCTCTCGATGAACGTCCCGGCCGGCGCCATCGTGGGCATCATCGGCCCCAACGGCGCGGGCAAGTCCACGCTGTTCAAGCTCATCGCGGGCAAGGAAAAGCCCGATTCGGGCGAGGTCATCGTCGGTCAGACCGTGAAGATGGCCTTCGTGGACCAGTCGCGCGACGCGCTGGCCAACGACAAGACGGTGTGGGAAGACGTCTCGGGCGGGCTGGACATCATCAACGTGGGCAAGTTCCAGATGGCCAGCCGCGCCTATTGCGGGCGCTTCAACTTCAACGGCCAGGACCAGCAGAAGAAGGTGGGCAACCTCTCGGGCGGCGAGCGCGGGCGCCTGCACCTGGCCAAGACGCTGATCCAGGGCGGCAACGTGCTGTTGCTGGACGAACCGTCGAACGACCTGGACGTGGAAACCCTGCGCGCGCTGGAAGACGCGCTGCTCGAATACGCGGGCACGGTGCTCGTCATCAGCCACGACCGCTGGTTCCTCGACCGCATCGCCACGCACATCCTGGCCGCAGAGGGCGACAGCCAGTGGGTGTTCTTCGACGGCAACTACCAGGAGTACGAGGCCGACAAGAAGAAGCGCCTGGGCGAGGAGGGCGCGGCGCCCAAGCGCATGCGCTACAAAGCCCTGAAGTAACCGCCTTCAGGCGCCGGGAACGCGCCGTTGCACCAGCTGTATGTGGTTGCGCAGCGCATACAGCTCGTCGGCGTAGGACAGCGGCACGCTCACCTTCTCGACCTGCGCCTCCAGGCGGGCGAGCCGCTGGCGCAGCTCCTCGGGCGCGGCGCGGCCGGCCTCCATGTCGTCCTCGATCTCGCGCAGGTGCCCGTACCAGCGGAACACGCGCGAGCGCACGCGGAACTGGTACAGCGGCGGCACCACGCGCGACAGCGGCAGCATCACGGCGATCAGGATGCCCAGCACCAGCCACATGCGCTCGACGAGGTTGGCGATCCAGAACGGCAGGTAGCGCTGCAGCAGCGGCGTGGGCTCGTTGATGGCGCGCTCGCCCTCCTTGGCGATCGGCAGCTCCGCGTGGCGCGTGCTCGGGAACTCGCGCGCGCGGTTGAACCAGCCCGCGCCGCCGTGGATGGTCTGCGCCGCCTGCGCGAAGAGCTGCAGCAGCGCCGGGTGCGTGCCCTCGCGCGCCAGCAGCGAGGTGGTGGATGCCACCAGCCGCACGTCGCGCGGCGGCACGTTGGCCGCCAGGTCCACCACGCCGCGCGGAAGCGTCACGGGCGTGAGGAAGGGAAAGCGCCGGCCGTAGGCCTCGTTCTGCGCGAAGCCCATGAGCTGCACGCCGGGCGTCTGCAGCAGCATCTGCACCATGAGCGACTCGGGCGCCGAGGCGAACACCAGCGCGTCCAGCCGGCCGGCGAGGAATTCCACCGTGGCGGGCGTCTGCTACAGCTGCGTGAGCGCGAGGTCCGCGGGCGGCACGTGGTTGGCGGCCAGCAGCCGCTCCATGAGCGTGGGCACGCCGCTGCCGGGCGAGCCCACGTTCACGCGCATGCCGCGCAGCTGGTGCAGGCCGTCCAGCCTCGCCGTGCCGTGGGCGCGCCGCGCCGCGTCGCCGCGGTAGAACAGCCAGACCGGCTCGACGAACAGGCTGCCCAGCGAGACCAGTTCGTCGCCGTCCCCGGGGCGCAGCTCGCCCGTGCCGCCCTGCACGAAGGCCAGGTCCGCCTGGCCGCTGCGCAGCAGCTGCAGGTTGGCCGAGGAGCCGTCGCTGGGCAGCAGCCTCACCTCGATGCCATTGGCCGCCAGGGCCTCCTGGTAGCGCTTGCCGAAGGCCTCGTAGGCGCTTTGCGCGGGGCCGGTCGCCAGCGTCACCTGGTGCGGCGGCGTGGGCTTGAGCCACTGGAAGGCCAGCACCACCAGGCCCACGCCCAGCACGGCCAGCGGCCCGGCGGAGAGCAGCAGGTCGCGCAGCGACAGCAGCAGCGTGCGCAGGCGGCGCGGCAGCCGTTCCATGATGGCCTATCCGCGCGCGGCCAGTTCGGCGTGGCAGGGCAGCACCAGGCCTTCGGGGGTGGCCAGCGTGCGCGCGGCCAGCACGGCGCGCACCGTGGCGCGGGCCACGGCCTCGGCGGCCATGGTGGCCAGCACCAGCATGCCGGGGTGGCGCGGCGCGCGGCCCGTGGCCAGGGCGAACAGCGTGTCGCCGTCGCTCATGGTGTGCACGGGGTTGATGGCGCGCGCCAGGCCGTCGTGCCCGGCCACGGCCAGGCGCTGGGCCTGCACCTTGGTGAGCTGCGCGTCGGTGGCGATCACGCCTATGGTGGTGTTGCTGCCCGCCAGCAGATGGTGCGGCGGCTCGCCGCGCAGCAGGGCGCGCCGCGCGTCGCGCAGGGCGCTGCCATCCGCGGTGCGCGCGCCGGCCAGGGGCAGGCCGGTGTCGGGGTCCACCACGTCGCCCACGGCGTTGCAGGCGATGAGCGCGCCCACCGTCACGCCGTCCACAGTGACCGAGGCCGTGCCCACGCCGCCCTTCATGGCGTGCTGCATGCCGAAGGTCTTGCCGACCACGGCGCCGCTGCCCGCGCCCACGTTGCCCTCGGCGGGCGGGCGGCCGCTGGCGGCGGCGCAGGCGGCGTAGCCTGCCTCGGCGTCGGGGCGGATCCTCATGTCGCCCACGTGCAGGTCGAACAGCACGGCCGCGGGCACCAGGGGCAGGCGGCCCACGCCCACGTCCAGGCCCATGCCTTGCTCCTCCAGCCAGCGCACGGCGCCGCTGGCAGCATCCAGCCCCCAGGCGCTGCCGCCCGCGAGCATGACGGCATGCACCTGCTGCACCAGGTTGCCGGGCGCGAGCAGGTCGGTCTCGCGCGTGCCGGGCGCGGCGCCGCGCACGTCCACGCCCGCCACGGCGCCATCGCGGGCGATGACCACGGTGCAGCCCGTGGGGCGGCGGGTGTCGCTGTGGTGGCCGACCGTGATGCCGGCCACGTCGGTGATGGCGCCGCTGGCGCCGTGCGGGGAGAGGGCTTGCATGGGCGCCGATTATGGAGCCCCGGCCCGGCCCCGCCGCATCAGCGGTAGCTGGTGAACACGCGCGTGGACACGTCGCTGTTCATGAGGTTTTTGGTCACCAGCAGCACGTCGTAGGGGTCCTTGCGGCCGTTGTATGCGGGGCCGTCCATGCCGGGGCTGCCCACGGGCATGCCGGGCACGGCCAGGCCCAGGGCCTTGGGCTTTTCCTTGAGCAGCTTGCGCACGTCGGCGGCGGGCACGTGGCCCTCCAGCAGGTAGCCGCCCACGAGGGCCGTGTGGCACGAGCCCAGGCGCTGGGGCAGGCCCAGCCTGGCGCGCACGGCGGCGTTGCCGCTCTCGTGCGTGGTGACGGCGAAGCCGTTGGCCTGCATGTGGTCTATCCAGTCCTGGCAGCAGCCGCAGCTGGGGTCTTTCCAGACCTCGACGGCCGTGGTGTTGCCGGCGATGGCGGGCAGGGCGGTGCAGGCTGCGGCGGCGGCGATGGCCGTCAGCCATTGGCGGCGGTGGGTGTCGTGCATGGTGCGATCTCCGGACAAAAGGGGTTCAAGGCGTGACGGTGAAGGTGCCGCGCATGCCGGCCTCGAAGTGGCCGGCGACCAGGCAGGCGAAGTCGAAGCTGCCGGCGCGGTTGAAGCGCCAGACGAGGTCCTGCGCGCCGCCCGGCGCCACGTGGGCCATGTGCGCCTCGGCATGCGCCATGCCGGGGTGCTCGCGCATCATGGCGGCATGCTCGGCCAGGCTGGCCTGCGTGCCCAGCACCACCTCGTGCAGCACCTTGCCCTTGTTCTCCACGCGCAGGCGCACGGTCTCGCCGACCCTGGCCTTGAATTGCGCGGGGGTGAAGCGCATGTCGTCCGTCATGCGCAGCGTGATGGTGCGCGTGGCCTCGCGGGCCTGGCCCGCAATGCCCCAGGCCTGCTGCTGCGGCGCGGGGGCCGCGTGGCTGCCATGGCTGGCGTTTTCATGGGCAAAACCGTGGTTTGCGCTTGCCAGTAAAGCGCAAGCAGCTATGAATTTGAGAGTTTTCATGCGGAGTTCTTGAATGGATTGGGGCGCATGGCAGCGGCGCCATGGCGCGCGCCGGCCGGGGGCGTGCGTCCTGCGGCGGACGCACCTCGGGCGTCAAGGCTCAGGCGATGGGCGGCTTGATGGCCTGCGCGGCCGGGGCGCTGGCAAAGCGCGCATCGCGCTGCGGCAGCGGGGCGCCGCCCGGCGCGGCGGGGGGCGCCGGCATCCACGCCGGGATCCCCGGCGCCGAATGGCAGGCGCCGCAGGCCGTGCAGTCGGCCTGGTGCTGGGCATGCTCGCCGCCCGCGGGGCTGCAGCAGTCGTGCCCGTCGTGCGCGCCATGGCTGGCGGCGTGGGCCACGTCAGCCGCCATGTGCGGCGCGGGCTGCGGCGCCACGCCCATGGCCATGGCGTCGCCCAGCAGGACCCGCAGGACCAGCAGGATGGCCAGGAGGATGGATGTGCAGCGGCGCATGGAGCCGATGATAGCGGTCAGGCCCCGATGTAGCGCCCGGGCCGGTGGTTCATGGCCAGCACCAGGTTCAGCGCCACGGCGCCGATCACCGACCACAGCACGCGCATCGGCTCCACCGTGGCCAGGGCCGCCAGCAGGATGCAGCAGTCCACGGCCATCTGCACCTTGCCGGCGCGCCAGCCGAAGCGGTCCTGCAGGTACAGCGCCAGTATCCCCAGGCCGCCCAGGCTGCAGCGGTGGCGGAACAGCACCAGGAAGCCTATGCCCATGATGAGCCCGCCCGTGACGGCGGCGTACAGCGGCTGCGGCTGGGTGATCTGCAGCAGCCGCGACTGCAGCTCGGTCAGGGCCGACAGCAGCAGCACCGCCACGAAGGTCTTGAGCGTGAACGCCAGCCCCAGCTTGCGCAGCGCCAGCCAGTAGAAGGGCAGGTTGAGCACGAAGAACAGCTTGCCCAGGCCCATGCCCGTGGCGTAGTGCAGCACGAAGGCCAGGCCGGTGATGCCGCCCGTGAGCAGGCCCGCGCTGGCGACGAAGGCCACGCCCACCGAGACCAGGGTCACGCCCGTGGCGATGGCCACGGTGTCTTCGGTGCGCGTGTGGGCGAGCATGGTGGCGGGGGCTGGGAGTGCAGTGGTGGACATGGGCGGGCGAGAGGCTGCTGCGGCGGGGCGCGATTGGACCATGGCCGGGGCCCACCCGCCTTGCGCTGCGTCAACGCGCCGGATGCCTGCACTATCGAAAAGAGAGTTGCCAGCGCTTGCTGGATGGGCGTTACAGGCCTTTTTGACCTATTTTTCTACCGCCGACCAGCGGCGCAGGCGCAGCCCGTTGGCCACCACCAGCAGGCTCACGCCCATGTCGGCGGCCACCGCCATCCACATGCTTGCCTGGCCCAGCAGCGCGAGCGCGCAGAACGCGGCCTTGATGCCCAGCGCCAGCGTGATGTTCTGCCACAGCACGCGGTGGGCGCGGCGCGCCAGGAGCACGGTGTCGGGGATGCGGCGCAGGTCGTCGTTCATCAGCACGACGCCGGCCGTCTCCATGGCCATGCCCGTGCTGTGCGCGCCGCCCATGGCGAAGCCCAGGTCGGCCTGGGCCAGGGCCGGGGCGTCGTTGATGCCGTCGCCGGCCATGGCCGTGGGGCCGTGGCTGCGCTGCAGCGCGGCCAGCGCGCCCTGCTTGTCCTGCGGCAGCAGGCCGCCGCGCGCGTCGTCGATGCCGGCCTCGGCCGCGATGGCCTGGGCGGTGGCGGGGTTGTCGCCGCTGAGCACCACCGGATGCACGCCCAGCGCGCGCAGCTGCTCCATGGCCTGGCGCGCCTGGGCGCGCAGCGGGTCGGCCACGGCGAACAGGGCGCGCACGCCCTGGCCATCGGCCAGCAGCGTGACGCTGCGGCCCTGCCGCTCGTGCTGCGCCAGGGTGTCTTCCAGCGCGGCATCCACCAGGCCCTGCTCGCGCATCAGGCGCAGGTTGCCCAGCAGCCAGCGCCAGCCGCCGATCTCGGCCTGCACGCCGAGCCCGGGCAGGGCCTGCAGCTGCTGCACGCCGTTGGCCCCGGCCGCGGGCAGGCCTGCGGCGATGGCGCGCGACACGGGGTGCTTGGAGCGGCTGGCCAGCTGCCAGGCCGCGGATGCGGCGGCGCCTGCATCGGCGCCGTCCAGCGCCTGCCAGTGCACCAGCGTGGGGCTGCCCGTGGTCAGCGTGCCGGTCTTGTCCAGCGCCAGGGCGCGCAGGCCGCGCGCCGACTCCAGCACGCCGCCGCCCTTGATGAGGATGCCGCGGCGCGCCGCCGCCGTGAGCGCGCTGACCACCGTGACCGGCGTGGAGATGACGAGCGCGCAGGGGCAGGCGATGACCAGTAGCGCCAGCGCCTGGTAGACGGCCTGGGTCCAGCTCCAGCCCATGAGCGGCGGGGCCAGCAGCGCCAGCAGCACGGCCAGCGCGAACACGATGGGCGTGTACACGGCGGCGAAGCGGTCCACGAAGCGCTGGATGGGCGCCTTGCCGGCCTGCGCCTGCTCCACGGCGCGCACGATGCGCGCGAGCAGCGTGCCGGCGGGCTCGGCGGTCACCCGCATCAGCAGCTCGCCGTGCTGGTTCACGCTGCCGGCGTAGAGCGGGTCGCCCGCGGCCTTGTCGGCCAGCTGGCTCTCGCCGGTGATGGGGGCCTGGTTCACGGCGCTGCTGCCGTGCGTGACCGTGCCGTCCAGCGGCACGTGGGCGCCGGGCGCGATGCGCACGGTGGCGCCCAGCGGCACCTGGGCCACGGGCAGGCGCTGCGTGGTGCCATCGGCCTGGACCACGTCGGCCGTCGGGGGCGCGAGCTGCAGCAGGCCGCGGATGGCGTGGCGCGCGCGGTCCATGGCGCCGTCCTCGATGCGCTCGGCCGCCACGTACAGGGCCATGACCATGGCCGCCTCGGGCCATTGGCCGATGAGGAAGGCGCCGGTCACGGCCACGGCCATGAGCGCGTGGATGCCCAGGCGCAGCCGCGCCAGATCCTTCAGCCCGCTCCTGTACACGCCCAGGCCGGCCAGCGCGACGGCCGCCACGGCCAGCACCATGCCCGCCATGTCCTGCTGCAGCCAGTGCGCGCCTTCCGCGCCGGCGGCCAGGGCCAGGGCCGCGGCGATGCGCGGCCAGCCGGGCAGCGCGCCGTGGTCGTGCCCGTCGCCGGCCTGCGCGCTGCCGTGGCCGCAGGCGCAGCCGCTGCAGCCGGCGGGCGCATCGAGGGACGGCAGGGCCGCCACGCCGGGGCCGGGGGAATGGGCGTGGGGCTGGGATGTGTGGCTGTGACTCATGCCATGATTGGAAACCCTGAAGCCACTCGAAGGTCAAGCCATGCTCAAGCAAAGCCCCCGCCACCGCATCGGCAATGCCGCCCGGCTCTCGGGCGTGCCGCCGGCCAACATCCGCTACTACGAAAAGGAAGGCCTGCTGCCGGCCCAGGCGCGCGCCGACAACCGCTACCGCCTCTACAGCGACGAGGAGGTGCACCGCCTGCGCTTCGTGCGGCTGTGCCGGGCCATGGACATGTCGCTCGACGAGGTGCGCACGCTGCTGGCCCTGGACGTGGCGGCGCCCACGGCCGACCATGCCGCCTGCGCCACGCTGGACGAGCACCTGGACCACGTGCGCACGCGCCTGGCCGAGCTGCGCACGCTGGAGCAGGAGCTGCTGGCGCTGCGCGAACGCTGCGACGGCACGGGCGGGCACTGCCACGTGATCGAGGCGCTGCACGAGCGCGCCGACGCCGATCCCGTGCCGGCGCCCGCGCCGCTGGCCAGGCGCCACGTGTGATCCCCTTTACTATGCAAGTGATAGCTGCCCGCGCTTGTCCAGAAAGCGCTGCAGGCCAATTTGTTACTTGAAATACGGCATGTTCCCCTATGATGGCCCCATGACCACCGGCCTGTACCCCGCCAGCCTGCCCCGGCGCGCCTGGGCGCTGGCCGTGCGCTGGGCGCTGGCCTGGTGGCGCATCATCGACCTGGGCGCGGTGGTGCTGGTGCTGCTGCTCTCGCCGTCGAGCTACCGGCCCGCCGCGCGCGAGCGCCTGGCGCGCCGGATGCTGGCGGACACGGCGCCCATCCTGCTGGGCTTCACGGCGCTGGCGGCGCTCCTGAGCCTGGTCATCACCCACATCGTGGTCGTCACCGCGCTCAGCTACGGCCTGACGCGCTATGCGCTGGAGATGGTGATCCGCGTGCTGGTGCTGGAGCTGATCCCGCTCACGGCCGCGCTGTTCGTGGCCATGCGCACCACCATTCCCAGCGGCGTGCAGCTGGCGCGGCTGCGCCAGACGGGCCGGCTGCAGGCGCTGCGCGAGCGGGGCGCCGACCCTGTGCGCATGGAGCTGCTGCCGCGCGTGCTCGCGGGCGTGCATGCCAGCATCACGCTGGCGGCGCTGTCGTGCGCGGTGGCGCTGGTCATGGCCTACCTGGGCGTGTACGGGTTCAACACCGCGGGCCTGCCCGCGTACACGCGCATGTTCGGCCAGGTGTTCACGCCCTCGATCACGCTGGTGTTCGCGCTCAAGACCCTGCTGTTCAGCCTGGCCGTGGCGCTGATCCCCATGGCCTCGGGCCTGTACCCGCCGCACCCTGGCGCGGCGCAGGACCAGACCGGGCAGGGCGGCCTGGCGCGGATGTTCGCCGTGCTGCTGCTGATCGAGGCGGTATCGCTGATGGGCAACTACTACTGAAATCCCGACCGGACCCCCATGAACGAACCCCTGCCATCCCCCGCGCCCGAGGAGCTGCTGCGCCCCGTGGCCCATCTGCGCCTGAAGGCGGCGGCGCTGCTGCTGCTCACGCTCGCGCTGATCGTGGGCTCGGCGCTCTACCTGCTGTATGCGCGCGGCGCGTTCGAGCCGACCCAGCCCCTGGTGCTGACCACCGACGACTCCGAAGGCGTCTCGGTCGGCATGGACATGACCTTCTCGGGCTTTCCCATAGGCCGCGTGCGGCGCATCGAACTGGCGGGCGACGGCAACGTGCGCATCCTGGTCGACGTGGCCCAGCGCGACGCGCACTGGCTGCGCGAGTCCAGCGTGTTCACGCTGGTGCGCGGCCTGGTCGGCGGCACGGCCATCAAGGCCTACAGCGGCGTGCTGACCGACCCGCCGCTGGCGGCCGGGGCCGAGCGCCCGGTGCTGCGCGGCGACGCCACCGCCGAGATCCCGCAGCTCATGGCCACGGCGCGCCAGCTGCTCGACAACCTGCAGCAGCTCACCGCGCAGGAATCGGCGCTGGGCGCCACGCTGGCCCAGGTGCGCCAGCTGAGCGAGCGCATGAACGCGCCGGGCGGCGCGCTGGGCGTGCTGATGGGCAATGAGGCCGATGCGCGCAAGGTGCTGCAGACGCTGGAGCGCACCAACCAGCTGCTCGCGCGCATCGACGCCATGGCGGCCCGGGCCGACCGGCAGGTCTTCGGCGCGGCGGGCGCGCCCGGCCTGGTGCCCGAGCTGCGCGCCGCCGTGGTGCAGATGAACGGCCTGCTGCAGGATGCGCGCCAGAGCCTGCTGCGCGTGGACGCCGTGCTGGCCGAGGCCCAGGCCGTGGGCGCCAACGCGCGCGAGGCCACGACCGACCTGGGCGCGCTGCGCGCCCAGGTGGAGGCCAGCCTGCGCAAGGTGGACGGCCTGGTCAACGAAATCAACCGCAAATGGCCCTTCGCGCGCGAGACGGAGCTGCAATTGCCATGAAGCAACACCCCCCTGAGTCGCTTCGCGCCTTCCCCCCGCTCTCGGCTTCGCCGGGCAGGGGGACGCAGCCAGCGCGGCGGGGCGGCCCTTGCGCGGCTGCCCGCGCATGGGGCGTGCCAGTTTCATGCGCTGTGTTTCTGGCCGTCCTGCTGGCGGCTTTGTTGACCGCCTGCGGCAGCCGGCCGCCCGTGCCCGACTGGCAGATGAACGCCCACGGCGCGGCCGAGCGTGCCACCGCGGCCTATCTCGCGGGCGAAGACCGCGTGGCGCAGCAGGAATGGGCCCGCGCCCGCGCCGAGGTGGCGCGCACGGGCCGCCCCCAACTGCTGGCGCGCGTGGAGCTCATGCGCTGCGCGGCCCAGGCGGCCAGCCTGGAGGGCGGTGCGTGCCCGGCCTTCGAGCCGCTGCGCCCCGACGCCGCGCCGCCCGAGCTGGCCTACGCCGACTACCTGGCCGGCCGCGCCACGCCGGCCCAGGCCGCGCTGCTGCCCCCGGCGCAGCGCGCCGCGGCCGCGAGCGTGGATGCCATTGCCGCCATCACCGACCCGCTCGCGCGCCTGGTGGCGGCCGGCGCCGCCATGCAGTCGGGCCGCGCCACGCCGCAGCTGCTGGTGCTGGCCAGCGACACGGCCGCGGCCCAGGGCTGGCGCCGCCCGCTGCTGGCCTGGCTGCTGCTGCGCACGCAGCGGGCGCAGGCCGCGGGCGACGCGGCGCTGGCCGATGCGCTCCAGCGCCGCATCGCCATCATCGAAAGCGGTGGCGCGCCCGCCGCTCAGGCGCCGAAGAACTGATTGAGCTCCTTGCCCGGCAGCGCGCCGTCGAAGCCGTCGAAGCGCCCCTGCGTGGCCAGCAGGCGCGCGGCGCGGTCGAAGCCGCCCCAGGCCGCGCGCGCCAGCGCGCCGCCCACGCTCACGCGGCGCACGCCCAGCGCAGCCAGGTCCTGCATCGTCAGCGCGCCGGCCGCGCCCACCAGCACGTTCACCGGCCTGGGCGCCACGGCCGCCACCACGGCCGCGATCTGCTCGCGCGTGGCGATGCCGGGCGCGTACAGGCAGTCGGCGCCGGCATCGGCATAGGCGCGCAGGCGGCCGATGGCATCGTCGAGGTCGGGGCGGCCCACGAAGAAGTTCTCGGCGCGGCCGACCAGCATCACGTCCTCGCCCGAGGCGTCGATGGCCGCGCGCGCCGCGCGCATGCGCGCCACCGCCTCATCCAGGGGCAGCAGCGGCGCGGCCGGGTCGCCCGTGGAGTCCTCGATCGACAGCCCCGCCACGCCGGTGGCGATGGCCTGCCGCACGTTGTGCGCCACGCCCTCGGCGTCCTGGGCGAAGCCATGTTCGAAGTCCGCGTTCACCGGCAGGCCGGTGGCCGCCACCATCTCGCGCAGGTGCGCCAGCACCTGCGCAAGCGGCATCTCCCCGTCGGGCCGGCCGCGCGACCAGGCCAGGCCCGAGCTGGTCGTGGCCAGCGCCGCGAAGCCCAGGCCCTCCAGCCAGCGGGCCGAACCCACGTCCCAGGGGTTGGGAATGGCGAAGCAGCCCGCCGCGTGCAGCTGGCGGAAGGCGGCGCGGCGGGCGCGGATCTGGGCGGTGCCGGGGTGCTGCATGGCGTGATCTCCTGCGGTCGTCTTCATGCGTGTCCCAGGGCCTGCGCCAGCGCCGACGCCGTCAGCGCGCGCCCCCGGGGCCATTGGTCCGCCGCGGCGCCGTGCAGCCAGCAGGCGTGGCTGGCGGCGTCGAACGCAGCCGCGGCATCGGCCTGGGCGGCGGCGGCCAGGCGCGCGCCGGCCAGGCCGGCCAGCACGTCGCCCGTGCCGCCCGTGGCCAGCAGCGCGTTGCCCGTGGGGTTGATGCGCGGCGGATGGCCCGGCGTGGCGACCACGCTGCCCGAGCCCTTGAGCAGCGCGGTGCAGCCGAACCGGTCGGCCAGCGCGCGGGCGGCGGCCAGGCGGTCGGCCTGCACGGCGGCCGTGTCGCAGGCCAGCAGGCGCGCGGCCTCCAGCGGGTGGGGCGTGAGCACGGTGGCGCTGTCCGGGCGCAGGGCGCGCTCGCGCAACTGCTGCTGGAGCTGCGGGTCGGCGGCGATGGCATTGAGCGCGTCGGCGTCCAGCACCAGGCGCCGTGCCTCGCGCAGCACCTGCGGCAGCACGGCGGCCACGGCCGCGCCGCCGCCGCAGCCGCAGACCACGGTGCCCTGCTGCAGGGCCAGCGCGTCGAAGCGGCGCAGCATGAGCTCGGGCTGCTGGGGCAGGGCGGTGGCGGCGCCGCCGTCCAGCAGGGCCACCATCACGCGCCCGGCGCCGCCGTGCAGGGCCGCGCCGGCGGCCAGCAGGGCCGCGCCCGTCATGCCCATGCCGCGCGCGGCCAGGCCCTCGCCGCCGACGATGGCCACGTCGCCGTAGCTGCCCTTGTGGCTGGCATGGGCGCGCGGCGCGGCCGGCGGCGGCCCGGCGAGCCAGGCGCCGGGCGCCTCGGCGGGCGCGGCCACGCCCAGGTCGTCGAGCCAGACGCTGCCCGCCGCGTCGCGCCCATGGCCGGTGAACAGGCCGCTCTTGAGCGTGAGCAGGGCCAGCGTGTGGCGCGCGGCGGCGGGGGCGCCGGCCGCGGCGGGGGCGAGCCCGGGCGCGAACTGGCCCGTGTCCGCGATCAGGCCCGAGGGCAGGTCCACGCACAGCGTGGGCGCGGGGCCGGCGTGCATGTGCGCCAGCCACGCGGTCAGGCGCGGGTCGGGCGCCTGGGTGCGGGCCTGCGCCGTGAGGCCTATGCCCAGCAGCGCGTCCACGCACAGGTCCTGCGGGCCGAGCGGCGGCGGCGCGTCGGCAAAGCGCACGCCCGCCTCGCGCGCGCGCTGCCAGGATCGGCGCGCATCGGCCGGCAGCGTGTCGGGCGTGCCCAGCCAGGTGACGACCACGGGGTGGCCGCCGCGCTGCAGCAGCATGGCGGCCTCCAGCCCGTCGCCGCCGTTGTTGCCGCCGCCGCAGGCGATCCAGATGGTGCGCGCGTGCGGCGCCAGGGCCAGGGCCAGCCTGGCGGTGGCGCGGCCCGCGCGCTGCATCAGCGTGTGCGGCGGCAGGGCCGCGGCGGCCGCGGCCTCGATGCGGCGCGTGGCCGCGGTGTCGAACAGGGCGTGGGGATGGGCGGTCGAAATGCGCTGCATGGGCGCATTGTGGCGCCGCGCGTCCCGGGTCTAAGAGCCTTATATGGACGCCCCGAATAAGCCAAGCCCTCATGCAGTGCTGCCAAGAAGGTAAAGATTGCACCCGTATATCCGGACTTGATGTGGCCGGGGCCACGGTCCCTGATGGGATTCGCTGGTGGATGTCCTGTCGGTTCAGCGCACTCGAAGTGCCACGTTCTTATCGGATTGCATCCGCCACGGTCTGACCTGTCTTGCCATCACTTCATGATTGCTTGAGCAATC
>Ga0209959_100915_pt1 | contig 13722 bp, 11 predicted proteins | sample ThiBiot_300_biof_2_FD_183943 | JGI IMG/M metagenome (GOLD analysis project Ga0209959, IMG submission 183943) | Wastewater bioreactor microbial communities from Cape Town, South Africa - Thiocy_expt_300_biof (SPAdes) | ecosystem: Engineered > Bioremediation > Thiocyanate > Unclassified | place...
CTCCGACCAGGATCGAATACTGCGCGCCAGGGACATCCTGGCGAGCCAGTTCGACCGCCAGCTGACCGTCGCCTACCTGTGCGCCACAGTCGGCACCAACGAATTCGCGCTCAAGCAGGGCTTCCGCGCGCTGTTCGGCACCAGCCCGCACCGCATGCTGACCGGCATACGCATGGAAAAGGCATGGGAGCTGCTGGAGACGGGCCTGCACGTCTCCACCGTGGCCTACCGGGTCGGCTACCAGCACCTGTCCAGCTTCAGCGCGGCCTTCGAGCGGCATTACGGCCGAACGCCGAAGTCGGTGGCAGGTACCCGCAAGCGTCGCTGAGGTATCGCATGCCACTCCCGCCATCTGCCCTGTACACCTTGGGAATCAAGGAATGACTTAATCGGGTAGCGGAGAGGATCGCTGAACATGCCTCGTCAGGCCGCTACGTCCGCCGCCCCGATCGGCACCTGCATCCCGGCAGGCTCGAACACCTCCCGCTGCAACCAGACGATCGCCTCCTCCACCGAGGCGAACACGCCGCCGGGCACCCCGAACGCCTTTTCCACCTGCATGTTCTTGAGCCGGGCGTAGTCCTGCGGCGGCAGGATCACCGTCGCCATGCCGATGACCCAGCGCTGCAGCAGGGGGCGGTTCTGCGCCAGCCAGGACTTGCCAGCCGCCGCGCTTCCCTCGGGGTGCGCCAGCGACCCGGGCGTGGCATAGACGCGCAGCAGAGCGAAGGGCTGCTCGCGCGCGAACCAGGCCTGCCAGCTGTCGAGTTGGGCCTGGTACGCCTGCAGCGTTGCCTCCTCGCGGTAAACGCCCACCACCAGCGGCCAATGGGACAGGTCTTCCATGGTCAATCTCCTTTCCGGTTTGAAATCGTCAACTCCCAATCACGCGCCTGCTGCTGCGCCGCCCACAGGCGCGCATACAGCCCACCGCGCTCGATCAGATCCGCATGCCGCCCCTGCTCCACCAGCTTGCCCTGGTCGAGCACCAGGATGCGGTCGGCATGGCGCACGCTGGCGAGCCGGTGGGCGATGGCCACCACGGTGCGGCCCTTGGCCAGTTCCGTGATGGCCCGCTGGATCTCTGCTTCGGCGGACGGATCGACGCTGGCCGTGGCCTCGTCCAGCAGCAGCACCGGCGCGTCCTTGAGCAGCGCCCGCGCGATGGAGATGCGCTGGCGCTCGCCGCCCGAAAGCGACGCGCCGCCTTCGTCGAGCACGGTGTCGTAGCCCTGCGGCAGCGCCATGATGAAGCCGTGCGCCTGGGCGCGCCGGGCCGCCTCGATGGCCTGCTCGCGGCTTGCGCCGGGGCGGCCGATGCGCAGGTTGTCCAGCACCGTGCCGGAGAACAGCAGCACGTCCTGGAACACCATGGCCACGTGCCGGTGCAGCGCATCGGTGCCGATCTCGCGCAGATCGGCGCCGCCCAGGCGGATGCTGCCGCCCTGCACGTCCCACAGCCGCGCGATCAGGTGCACCAGCGTGCTTTTGCCCGCGCCGCTGGGGCCGACCACGGCAGTCAGGCCGTTGGCAGGAATCTCGCAGCTCATGCCATCGAGCACCGGCGCACCGTCGTAGGCGAAGCGCGCGTCCTCGAACGTGATGGCATAACCCTGCGGCACGCGCGGCTGCGCGGGCTCCGGCAGCGCGGGTTGGGCCAATACCTGCTCGATGCGCGCGAGCGCGCGGCGCGCGAAGCGCAGCAGCACGGTGGACAGCCCCACCTCGAACAACTGCCGGTATACGGGCAGCGCCAGCACCAGGAAGGCGACCAGCACCTGCGGTGCGAGCGTGCCCGCAGCCAGCCACCAGCTGCCTGCCAGCACCAGGCTGACGTAGCCCGTCTCCAGCAGGAAACCGTAGGCCACCAGCCAGGGGGCGGGCTTGATCTCGGCGGCCAACATCGCGGCATGGTGTTCGTCCAGCGCCGCCTCCAGGCGCCTGAAGGCTTCGCCGAAGCGGCCGAAGCCCCGGATCACGCCGATGCCCTGCACGTATTCCAGCAGCGCGGACTGGGCCGCCGCGCTGGCAGCCACCAGACGTGCGCCGGAATGGGCGGCGGCGCGCTGCGTCCAGGCCAGCGCCAGCAGTGCCAGCGGAATGCCCGCGAGCATCACCAGCGCCAGCCGCCAGTCCAGCCAGAACAGGAACAGCGCCAGGAAGGCCGGCATCGCCAGCCCCGATACGAAGATGCCGAGGAAGTGCGACCACAGGTTCTCGACCAGTTCGAGGTCGGAAGTCAGCCGCGCGCCCAGGTCGCCGCCGCGCTGGCGGGCGAACCAGCCCATCGGCAGCCGCCGCAGGTGATCGGCCACGCGCAGCCGCGCCTGGCCCATCATCGCGTAGGCGCCGCCGAACACCAGCGGCATGCCCACGCGCGCCGCCGCGATGCGCAGCGCCACGCAGGCGGCCAGCGCCAGACCTATTGCCAGCGCCGTGCCCGGCGTGGCCGTACCGCCGAACACCGCGCGCAGCAGCAGGTACAGCAGCGGGTACGGGGCGGCGGCCAGCAGCCCTTCCACGACAGCCCAGGCCAGCCCGTGCACCAGGCGCGGATCGCGCTCGCCCGAGAGGCGGAAGCCCGCCTGCACCAGTTCGCGGATCATGCGCGACTCCCCAATGTCCATTCACGCGCCTGCTCGTGGTCGCGCCACAGGCGGCGATAGGTCTCGCAATCGCGCAACAGTTCGCCGTGCGTGCCCTGCCCCGCCACGCACCCGCCATCCATCACAACGATGCGGTCGGCGTGCCGCATGGTGCGCAGCCGGTGGCCCACCACCAGCACCGTGCGGCCCTGGCACAGCCGGTCCAGCGCCTGCTGGATCAGCGCCTCGTTCTCGGCATCGACGCTGGCCGTGGCCTCGTCGAGCAGCAGGATGGGCGCATCCTTGAGCAGCGCGCGGGCGATGGACAGGCGCTGGCGCTCGCCGCCGGACAGGCGCGCGCCGCGCTCGCCCAGCGGCGTGTCGTAGCCCTGCGGCAGCGCGGCGATGAAATCGTGCGCCTGCGCGGCGCGGGCTGCGGCCTCGATCTCGGCATTGCTGGCATCAGGCCGCGCCAGGCGCAGGTTGTCGCGCACGCTGCCGTGGAACAGCACCACCTCCTGGAACACGATGCCCACGCGCGCCAGCAGCGCGTCCAGTGGCCATTCGCGCACATCCACGCCGCCCACGCGCAGGCTGCCGGCCTCGAATTCGTACAAGCGCGCCACCAGCCGCACCAGCGTGCTCTTGCCCGAGCCGCTGGGGCCGACCAGCGCCGTCACCTGCCCGGCGCGGGCGGTGAAGCCCACGCCGTCGAGCGCCAGCCGGTCGCCGTAGCGGTGGCGCAGGCCGCTGAACTCGATGTCCAGCGCGCCCTCGGGCACGCGCGCCGCACCGGATTCAGCCAGCGCCGGGGCGGCCAGCACCTCGTTGATGCGCGCCAGCGCCGTGGCACGCTGCATCTGCTCGCCCAGCGCGAAGGTCAGCCGCAGCAGCGGCGCCAGCACCGCCGGGGCCACCAGCAAAAACAGCAGCCAGGTCGGCACGTCCAGGCTGCCGCGCACATGCAGCCACGCGCCCAGCGGCGCGACCACGACCAGATTGGCCGTGAGCAGCCCCACGAACAGCGCCCAGCCCGCCACGCTGACCCGCGCATAACTCGCCACCCAGTCCACCGCGCCGCGCACGGCGGCGGCCAGTTCGCCGAAGGAGCGCGCATCCAGCCCGAAGCTCTTGACCACGTGCACGCCGCGCACGTATTCGCCCACCTGGTTGGCGATGCGCTTTTGCAGCGCGCTCCACTCGCGCATGCGCTCGGCGCTGCGGCGCATCAGCCACCCCTGCGCCACGACCGCCACCGGCAGCGGCGCCAGCGCCGCCAGCGCCAGCCGCCAGTCGGCCGCGAACAGCAGCGCCAGCGCCGCCAGGGGCACGGCGGCGGCCGCCACCGCGTCGGGCAGCATGTGGGCGAAGAAGCCCTCCAGGCTGTTCACGTCGTCGGTCAGCGTGCGGCGCAGGCTGCCCGAGCCGCGCCCGGCGAAGAAGGACAGCGGCACCTCGCCCAGCCGCCGCGCCATCGCCAGCCGCAGCAGGTGCTGGATGGCGAACGCGCCCATGTGCGCCAGCGCATGGCTCACGGCCATCAGCGCCCAGCGCAGCGCCAGCAGGCCCAGTGCCCACCAGGCCAGGGGCCAGACGGCTGCCATGTCGGGCCGGGCCGAGAACAGCTCTACCGCGATGCGGTAGATGAACCAGAACGGCGCGATGCTCAGGGCCGCCGAGGCGATGGCGGTCACCACCGCGAGCGTGAGCGTCCAGGGCTCGACGCGCAGCAGGTTGGCGAATACTAGGGGCGTGGGAACCGTGGGGTGTGTCATGGGCGTTTTTGGATTAATCAAAAAAGAGAGCTGCTTGCGCTTGCTGCATAAGCGCTGGAGGCACTTTTTGTACGTATTCCGTTACAAGTGCCCTTCCTCGCCCTGCAAGCGCACACGCGGCAGGCAGAAGGCCAGCAAGACCAGCAGACCGCTCGCCGCGCCCCATGCCAGCGCGAACGCCTGCGCATAGCCCAGCGCCTGGCCCACGGCGCCGATGGCACCCGCCGCCAGCACGTTGGACAGGTTCTCGCCGCACTGCATGGCGGTGAAATCGGTGCCCGGCGCCTGCGGCCTGGCCCAGTTCATGAACAGCGCCCAGATGGCGACGAACATCGCGCCCTCGCAGACCCCCTGCACGCCGAAGGCAGCGAAGTACGCCCACGCGGCGCGCACGTCCAGCGCCTGCAGCGCCCAGGCCGCGCCCAGCGCCAGCGCGGCCAGCGCGTAGCCCGCGAGCACGGCGCGGCGGTTGCCCAGGCGGCGCACCAGAGGCACGCCCAGCACGAGGCCGCCCGTGGCGGTGGCCAGCATCACGGCCATCTGCAAGCGGCCGATGCCGTCCGGCCCCAGGCCGCGATCCACCAGCCAGGGCTGGATCAGCGTGCCCACCGCCGTGCCCGGGGCCTTGAAAGTCAGTGCGATCAGCAGCGCCCAGCCCAGGTCGCGGTGGCGCAGCAGGTCGCGCAGACGCACGGCGGCAGGCAGGGCCGTTACGCGCGCCTGCCAGCCCTTGTCCAGCCACAACAGCAGCCAGGCCAGCGCCAGCACGCCCGCCAGCAGCAGCACCGCGCCCTGCCAGCCCCAGCGGCCATGCGCGATCAACAGCCCACCGCCGCCCAGCAGCATGCCGGTGATGAAGCCCGTGATCTGGATGGCATTCGCCAGCCCCGCGGCGCGCCCCTGCATGCGCGCCACGGCATAGCCGTTGGTAGCGATGTCCTGTGTGGCGCAGACGGCATTGAGCAGCACGATGCCCGCCAGCGCCGCGCCCAGGTTGACCGACAGCGGCACAGCCAGCAGCGCCAGCGCGCAGGCCACGGCCAGCGCCTGGGTGGCAAACACCACGCGCGCATGGCCCCAGCGCGCGCACTGGTTGTCGATGGCGCTGGCCCAGAGGAACTTGAAAGCCCAGGGCACGATGGCCAGGCCCACCCAGCCGACCTGCGCCACGCCATGGCCGCTGGCGCGGATCAGCGTGCCCAGGCCGTAGAAGGCCAGGCCCGTGGGCAGCCCCTGCGAGACGTACATCAGCGCCAGCGCGCGGTATTCGCTGCCGCGCGCCGCCGCCGGCTTCATCGGTACATGGAGGGCATCAGAAGTCATAGGCCGCCCGGATGCCGACCGTGCGCGGCGCGCCCAGTTGCGCCAGCATGCCGCCCTGGCCGTCGCTGATGGCGCGCGTCAGGTACTTGGCGTTGCCGAGGTTCTTGCCGTAGATGCCCAGCGTCCAGCCCTGCGAATACCAGGACAGGTGCGCGTCCACCAGCGTGTACGCGCCATCGGCCAGGTACGAAGTCGGCACGTAGACCTTGCCGATGCGGCGCGCCGACAGGCCCAGCTCCCAGTCCTGCGAGGGGCGCCAGTTGACGGACAGGCCGAAACTGCTGCGCGGCGTCGCCAGGAACTGCTGCCCCGCGTAGTCGGTGCTGCCGCGCTGGTATTGGTCATAGACCGCCTTCACGTAGCCCGCGAAGCCGCCCAGCTCCAGCGTGCGCACGGGCCGCAGCGAGGCATTCAGTTCGATGCCCTGGGTGTGCGAGCGCCCGGCGTTGTCGGTCATGGTCGCCCCGCCCTGGCCCTGGATCACCACCTGCTGGTCGCGCATGCGGGTGTGGAAGGCGACGGCGCCCACGCTCCAACGGTCGTCCGCGCCCCGGGCGCGGTAGCCGATTTCCGCGTAGTTCGTGTATTCGGGCTCGTAGGGGTCGCCTGCCGCCACGGCCTGTGTCGCGTAGACGTTGAAGCCCGCCGCCTTGTAGCCGCGCGACACGCGCGCCCAGGCGAGCTGCCGGTCGTCGGGGCGGTATTCCAGCGTGAGTTGGGGCAGCCAGACGTTGTTGCCGACCTTGCGCTGCAGGCTTTCGACCGCACCGTTCTGGTCGCTGCTCCAGGCCAGCTCCCGGCGGTCGCGGGTCAGGCGCAGGCCCGCCGCCAGCCGCCAGCGCGGCGCGAAGTGCCAGCCCGCCTCGCCGAACGCAGCCAGCGTCGTGCCATCGACCTGCGACGCGGTGGCGCTGCGGAAGTACGGCGCGTAGTCGTACAGGTAGGGCCGGTTCAGGTCGGTGCGCGCGACGTGGAAACCGGCCATCCAGTCCACGGGGCTGGCCGCGGTCGCCTGGCGCTGGATGCGCGCCTCCACGTGGTAGCCCTTCATGTCGAGGTCGTAGCCGTTGGTGGCACCGAACAGGGATGTGGGTGTCCAGTAACTCCACTGCGTGCGGCTCGCGCCCGCGGCCAGCGTCAGGCGCGTGTCGGCGTCCAGCGGCCAGGTGTATTCGCCACTGAACAGGGTGTAGTCGATGTCGTTGACGCCCGTGTCGGCCTCGACCGAATCGCGCTGGCCCAGGTGACCGGCTCTCAGGAAGAAATCGTTGCGGCCGTTGCGGTTGAGGTGGTGCAGGCCCAGGCGCAGCTCGCCGCCCGCGTCGTCCTTGTGCAGTAGCTTGAGCCGCGCGAAATTGCTGCCCCAGCCCGTGGTGTCGCTGCGGCCCAAGCGAATGTTGTCGATGTATCCGTCGCCCTGGTCACGGCCCAGCGTGAGGCGCACGGCGGTCGATTCGGACAGGGGAATGTCCAGCCCCACGCCGGCGCGCCGGCGGCCGTAGGTGCCAACGTCGAACTGCGCCGAGCCGCCGAAAGCGAAGCCTGGGTCGCGGCTGCGCAGTGCGATCAGCCCGCCGATGTTGCCCTGCCCGTGCAGCAGGCTCTGCGGGCCGCGCAGCACCTCGACGTGATCGAGGTCGAACAGGTTGCCCGCGAGGCTGGTCAGCGGCAAGGGCACACCGTCGATCTGCACGCCGACGCTGGCAACGTCGGACTCCTCGTCGCCATTGCCCATGCCGCGGATCACGATGGTGCCCGGCCCGCCCGAGAAGTCGGAGAAGTAGACGTTGGGCAGTTGCTGCGCCACGTCATCGAGGTAGCGCAGCCCCTCGCGCTCGATGGCGCTGCCGTCCACCACATTGACGCTGGCGGGCGTATCGAAAACAGTGGTGCCCTGCTTGGTGGCGGTCACGACCACGCCGGGCAGCGACGCGGCTTCGGGCTCTTCGGCGTGGGCCGTGCCTGCCGCCGACAGGCACAGCAGCAGGGGAACGGCGAGGACGGGACAAGGCATGGATGGGTTCATGGCGATCTGTGGAGTGGTTGCAGACAGCCGTTGATAATGAATATCATTTACTCCAAGTCTTGCCCCGATAAAGCAATGGCCTGCCCGCATCGGAAACAAATTCGCATGTCCTCGCTGCCGTACTTCGACCTGGCGGACTACCTGCCAGCCGCTCCCAGCTCTGCCGCCGACTGGTCTGCCGTGCCGGGGGACGGCGGCTGCCACACCACGGCCTACGGCCTGAGCGCGTCGGCGAGCCGTTCCCACTATGCGCAGCCGACCTCGCTGCTCATGGGCGATTCGTTGCAGCGCATGTACCTGTCGGTGTGGCTGCGCGACGGCGTGGAGATCGGCGCGGGCCGCAGCGCCATCCGCGTGGGCCGCAACGACGTGGCCGTCTTCCTGAATGCCGGAGACCCGATGCTGGCCCGCTTCGGCGGCGACAACCACCACGTCGTGCTGACGCTGCGGCCCGAGCTGCTGCATCAACTGGCGCAGACGCAGGCCGAGCCATTCCTTGCCCGCCTGCGCCGCGCCGGACGCGTGAAGGCCGAAGCCGGGCAGGCCCGCGTACTGCGGGCCGCGCATGAACTCGAAGCCGTGCTGCTCGACGCCGCCAGCAGCGCCCTGCTGCGCGAGGCCAAGAGCCTGGAGCTGCTGGCGCTGATGCTGCAAGCGGGCACGGCCGATACGCAGCCGGACATGCCCAGCGGCCGCCAGCTCGCGCAGCTGCGCCAGGCGCGCGAACTGCTGCTCCAGGAGCTGGCCCACGCGCCCACCATCGACGCGCTGGCCCGCGCCTGCGGGCTCAATGCGTTCGCGCTCAAGCAGGGATTCAAGCGCGCGTTCGGCCTGTCGGTGCATGCGCTCTACCAGCAGGAACGCATGCGCCACGCCTGGCACCTGATCGAGTCGGGCCAGGCCCATGCCACCGAGGCGGGCAGGCTGGTGGGCTACAGCAACCCCAGCCATTTCGGTGCGGCCTTCCGCAAGGCGTTCGGCATCCTGCCAGGGCAGCTCAAGCGGCGGGCAGCGGTATCGGCCCATCACTGAGCTATCAAAAAGAATAGCTGCCAGCGCTTGATACATAAGCGCTGGAGGCACTTCTGGCTTGAAACCCAGGTCAGCCATGCCGCCGCGCCGCAAAGGCCGCCGCGGCCGCTGCCATGACGGCCGCCAGCGCAAAGCACGCGCCATAGCCGAAGCGCTGCGCCAGCCAGCCGCCCGCCACGCCGCCCGCCATGGCGATGAGCGCATCCGCGCACTGGAACAGCGCGAAATCCACGCCCGGCTGGCTGGGCGAGGCCAGCCCCATCAGCGCCGAATAGATGGCGACGAAGCCGCAGGCCATGGCGCCGAACAGCAGGCCCACCAGGGCGGTCAGCCCCGCCAGCGGCAGGCTCGCCGCGCCCGCGGCCAATGCGGCGAGCACGGCGGATTCCAGCGCTACCGCCATCCACACGGCCCGCCAGCCGCGCGCCCAGCGCACCAGCAGGCCGCCCAGCGCCGTGCCGGCAAGGCCCGCGCCCACGCTGAAGGCGCCGAACAGCCAGGCGAGATCGGCCATGCCCGCGCCCTTGTCCAGCAGCAGCGGCCCGGTCATGACCATGGCCGTGCGCACGCCCGCGCCCAGCACCAGGGCCAGCAGCAGCCCCCGGCGCACCTGCGGCCTTTGCCACGCATGGCGCAGGCTGGGGCGGGTGAGCGCGTCGCCCGCCTGCGCGCGCTGCGGCCAGCAGCGGCAGGGTCAGCAGCACGATGGCCGCGCCGCCCGCGCCCAGCGCCAGCGGCCAGCCGTGGCGGTCGGCCAGCAACAGGAAGGCGCTGCCGCCCAGCAGCATGCCGAAGTAGGAGCCGCCGACCTTGGCGGTGTTGCCCCAGCCGCGCCGCTCCTCCGTCAACTGGTCGACGGCGAAGCCGCCGCAGGCGACGTCCACCGTCGCGGCCAGCACGGCGGCCGCGAAGAACAGCGCCAGCAGCCATGCGCCATGCGCCTGCAACGACAGCCAGCCCGCCACCCCGGCGCTGGCCACGGCCACCATGCCCGCCGCGAGCAGCCACTGCCCGCGCAGGATGAGCGTGCGCGAGCGCCGCCGCGCCGTGCCTGCGGGCAGGCGCCAGCGCTCCACCGCCGGCGCCCACAGGAAGCGCAGCGCCCAGGGCAGCATGAACAGCGCGCTCAGGCCCACGAGTTGCAGCGACGCCCCCGCCTGCCGCAGCAGCACGGGCAGCGACTGCATGGCAATGGTGGTCACCAGCGTCTGCGTGACGTAGATGCCGGCCAGCGCCGCCAGCAGCGCGCCCAACCCGAGGCGCGTCTCAGTACGCATAGGTCAGCGTCACGCCCATCGTGCGGCCCGTGCCCACCTGGGCGAAGTTGCCCATCGGGCCATACGAGAAGCCGTAGGTGCGGTAGTCCTTGTCCGCCAGGTTGTTGACGTAGAAGGCCACTTCCAGGCCGCGCACCGGCATCCAGGCCAGGCCCGCGTCGATGAGCGTGTAGCCGCCCTGCCGCAGGGTATTGGCGGTGTCGAAGTAGTGCGCGCCGACGTAGCGCGCCGCGATGCGCGGGCGCAGCACCGTGTCGCCCAGGCGCACGCGCCCCTTGGCGGAGAGCGTGAGCCCGTGCGCGGGCACCAGCGGCACGTGGTTGCCGTTGCAGTCGGTGCAGGCGCTGCTGTCGGTGTAGCGGCGGAATTTCGCGTCGCTGACAAAGCCCGTGGCACCGAGCGTCCAGTCGCGCGTGGCGTCCCAGTCGGCGCTGAACTCCAGCCCCGTGGAGCGCGTGTCGCCCACGTTCTTGAGGGTCTGGTAGCCCATGTTGCTGTCGCCGTAGAGCTGCGCGTCGCGCGTATCGACGCGGTACGCAGCCATGCTCATGCGCAGGCTGCCCGACGTGTAGCGCGCGCCGATTTCGTAGCTGGTGGAGCGCTCACGCTCGAAGCCTTCGGCATCGGCCGCGCTGGTGGGCGCGAGCGCGTAGCCCGCGGGCTTGTAGCCCTGCGCCACGTTCACGTAGCCGCGCCACTGCGGGGCGAACCGGTAGCCCGCGCCGATGCGGCCCAGCCAGGTGTTCTGGCGCGTCGAGCGGTCGCCCGCGACGGGCGAGCCCATCAGGTCGCCCGCGAAGTTCGTCCCAGCCCTGTCGCGCGACACGCGCAGGCCCGCCGACAGGTCAACCTTGGGCGCCACGTACCAGGTCACGTCGCCATAGGCCGAAACGGACTCGCCCTTGTTGCGCGACTGGCTGTCCAGGAACGGCGCGCGGGCTGGTGCCACCATGTCGATGGTGTAGTGGCGGGACTGGTTGACCTGCTGGCGGTAGAGGCCGAAAACGCCGTCCCAGTTGCGCGAGGAAGCTGCCTGCGGATCGCGCGGCCGCGTGGACAGGCGCAGCTCTTGCGTGTTCTGCCGCCAGCGCTCGGGCTGCCACGAATACTGCGGGCCGAACAGGAATTCGCGCTCGATGGAGAGGCGCTGCCCGCTGACGACGGCGCTGAGCTGCCAGTCGTCCCACTGGTATTGCCCGCGCGCGGCCACCGCGTTGACGCAGCGTCGCTGGCGGACGTTGTGGAACTCGGCGGAAATGCCATCCATCACGTAGGCCGTGCGACTGCCGATTGCGTCATAGGGCGCATAGACATCCTGCTTGCCGTTCGCGCAATCGCGCCCGCCCGACAGGCCCATCTCCCAGGGGCTGCCCGTGGGCGCCAGCCGCAGCTTGAAATTGCCCACCTGCGAACGCACCCCGCCCACGCCGTCGCCGAGCAACGGGCTGTCCAGCTCGCCCGGCACCTTGCTGCCCGCGAGCGACACCGAGCCGTACAGCAGGCCGCGCACCAGCGGGCCGGACACATTGGCCTGCGCCTGGTAGCCGCCATGGCTGGAGACCCCCGCCCGCACGATGGCCTGCGGGGTGCCGTCCGGCTGGTGCGTGACGATGTTGAGCACGCCGCCCTGCGCGCTCTTGCCGTACAGCGTGCCCTGCGGGCCTTTGAGCAGTTCCACGCGCTCCACGTCCACCAGGGACTGGATCGCCGAGACGGGCAGTTGCGGCACGCCGTCCACGTACACCGTGAGCGCGGGGTTGTAGAAGTCCTGTGCCGACGTGACGCCGCGCAGCGTGACGATGGGGAACAGCTGCGAGCCGCTGTAGGACAGCGTCAGATCGGGAAAGACCCTGGCCAGATCGAGCGTGCTGGCGGCCTGGGCGTCCTCCAGCTCCGTGCGCTCCGCCACGCTGGCCGCACCGTTGAGGCTGTCCAGGCGCTGGTCGCGCTTGCTGCCGGAAATGACCACCGTCGGCAGCGCAGGGGTTGCCCGCTCTCCTTCCGGATCGTCCTGCGCCCACGCGCCCGATGTCTCTGCCAGCACAGCCAGTGAAGCCAGCGCCGCGGCAAGTGCGCGCAGCCTCGGTTGTCTGAATGCCATGAACCGCCCCTCTTGTCGATGCCAATGATTTTTAAATGAGAATACTTATCATTTAGAATTTTTCGGAAAACGGCTAACGTTTTCAGGAAAAAACAGACGCTTTCGGGAAAATTCATGAGCAACCCAACCGGCCAGGCACGCTCCGCCGATCCTTCGCGTCTGGTCGAGGATCTCTACAAGGCAACGTCCGACGTACCCGCAGAATGGGCCGGCATGTTCAGGCGCGTGGAACTCGGCGACGGCATCTCCATCGGCTGCATGCAGGGACGCGCGCGCTCCGATTGGGAAATGCGCGCCAAGAGTCCACCCATGTTCTGCATGGCGGTCATGCTGGACGGACAGTTGCGCACGGCCCTGGATGGCGGGTCCACGCTGGATTTCCGCCCTGGCATGGTGTCCCTCATGTCCACGGGCGCGACGGCTTCGGGCTGGAACCGGTTCACCGGCCATTCAGGCTTCAAGATGGTGGACATCCGCCTGACGCCCGATGCGCTGAGCCGGCTCACGGGACATGCGGTGATGCCGCTGCACGGCAGGCTGCTGCAGGACTGCAGCCTGCCCGGCCTCGATACCTTCATGGGATGCACGCCCGCCTCCACCGGCTTGATGAGAGTCGCCAGCGATGTGCTGGCCTGCAGGCTCGAAACCGGCACGGCCCGCCACCTGTACATGCGCGCCAAGGCGCTCGAAGCCCTGGCCCTCGTGCTGGAAGGCCTGGCGCCAGGCAATGCCGCCAGGCTCCTACCCATCCCCGCGGATCGGCAGCGCCTGCTGCAGGCCAAGGCATTGCTGGAAAGCAGCTACGGGCAGGACTGGACGGTGCAGGCCTTGTCCCGCGCAGTCGGGTTGAACGAGAAACGGCTGCAATCGGGATTCCAGGCCCTGTTCGGCCTTCCCATCCATGCCCAGCTCACGCAGATACGCATGGACACGGCAGCAGACATGCTGGCCAAGGGCGCCTCAGTGACAGAGACCGCCTACGCGGTCGGGTTCTCCAGCCTGAGCCACTTCAGCAAGGTTTTCCGAAACGCCAAGGGCGCCGCCCCCAAGCAATGGGCGCTGGGCAGCCACGCGGCTTGAATTTTTCACCACCAACCACAGGAGTTTCTTCCACCATGTTCCGCTTTGCCGCCATCGCCGCTGCCGCCGCTTTCCTGGCCACCCCCGCCTTCGCTGCCGATTGCAGCGTGCAGGTCGAGGCCAACGACGCGATGCAGTTCAACACCAAGAGCATCGACGTGCCCAAGTCGTGCAAAAGCTTCACCGTGCAGCTCAAGCACGTGGGCAAGCTGCCCAAGGCAAGCATGGGCCACAACTGGGTGCTGGCCAAGACCGCCGACATGGAAGGGGTCAACAAGGACGGCATCGCCGCCGGTGTGGCCAGCAACTACCTCAAGGCCGGAGATACGCGCGTGATCGCGGCGACCAAGCTGCTGGGCGGCGGCGAGAGCGACTCCGTCAAGGTGGACGTGTCCAAGCTCAAGGCGGGCGAGGCCTATTCGTTCTTCTGCTCCTTCCCTGGCCATGCGGGATTGATGAAAGGCACGCTGCAGGTCAAGTAAATCCGCCATCGCTCCCAAGCTCCAGCCGGCAGTGTCCGGCA
>Ga0209959_100921_pt1 | contig 13650 bp, 14 predicted proteins | sample ThiBiot_300_biof_2_FD_183943 | JGI IMG/M metagenome (GOLD analysis project Ga0209959, IMG submission 183943) | Wastewater bioreactor microbial communities from Cape Town, South Africa - Thiocy_expt_300_biof (SPAdes) | ecosystem: Engineered > Bioremediation > Thiocyanate > Unclassified | place...
CGGCAGGTGCAGCCGCTCTAGCGTAGCGAGCGCCAGCGGGTGAACCTCGCCTTTCGGATGGCTGCCTGCCGACCAGGCGTGAAACCGCCCCTGGCCTATGTCGTTGAGGATGCCTTCGGCGAGGATGGAGCGGGCCGAATTGCCCGTACAGATGAACAAGGCGTTGTAAGTGGTATCGGTCATGGTCAGCAGCAGGTCTTGGATGGAGAAACCTCGCATACGCCACCTTGGCAGCAATGCTCGGTCAGGTAACCGATCAGACCGTCCATGCGGCCGTACTCGGCGCGATAAATCAGGTTGCGACCCTGCTGCTCGATGCTGACGAGGCCAGCATGGGCCAGCTCCTTCAAGTGGAACGACAAGGTGTTGCGGGCCACGTCGAGCTGGTCGGCTAGCGTGCTCGGGGTCAGTCCGCCCGGCCCAGCAACGACCAAGGCGCGGAACACCTTGTCGTTCCACTTGAAGGAGCTGGCCCATGCTGGCCTCATGGCTTGATCTTCTTGCATGATTCGATAATACAACAAGTATTGAATCAATGTGCAAACCACGGTTGGGTTTGCGGGTTGCGCTATGTGTTGGACTGCAAAAGCGGGTAGCTCCGAGTTCGCATTCCTGACTGACCGCGCCGCCGCGCGCGGCCAAGGTATCGGCATCGCAACAGAAGAGCCGATGCCATGCCCGCAATCCATGTATCCCGGCACCTGGTCGGCGCCGGCCTCCTGGCCGCAGCCTTGGCCAGCGGCTGCGCGACCACCACGGCGCCGCTCGCACCCGATGCCATCGAGGAAGTCTCGGCCGCGCCCGAACCCGAGGCGCCCGAGTACATCCCGGTCGTGCGCTACGGCCGCTACACCCTGGTCGAGTTGGCACCCACGGCGGCGCAGCGCGACCTGCTGTTGCAGACCATCGACGTGTCCATGCCCGAGGATGCCCGCGCCACGGTTGGCGACGGGCTGCGGCATGTGCTCAAGCGCAGCGGCTATGGCCTTTGCGAGACCGCGCATGCCGTGATCGAGCTGTACGCGCTGCCGTTGCCTGCGGCACATCTGCACCTCGGCCCTATGACCTTGCGCGATGCGCTACTCACCCTTGCCGGCCCGGCCTGGGACCTGCACGCCGATGACCGGACGCGACAGGTCTGCTTCGAGCGGCACGGCCGCGATGCAGATGCCGATCCGGTTCCCGAACCACTCGCCACCGAGGCGGTGCAGACGTTCCCGCTCGCGGGAGGTCAGCCATGAACAACGCACCACGGCCTTCCCAGCGCTCGACCGCCGCCGTGATCGTGCAGAGCCTGCTCTGGCTTTGGCTGATCGGCCTGAGCGTCTTCGTTGCCCTGAACCACCAGGCGATGAATGGCCTGGCCGACCAGGAACGGGTGGATTCCGGCCTGCAGCAGCTCGAAGCACAGGTGGTCGGGCTGACCGAGACCGTACAGCAGCGGCCGGCTACCGCAACCGCGGCGGAATTGCAGCACATCCGGCAGGCGCTGGAAGCCCGCATCGCGCAGGTTGAACAGGCGCTGGGCGGCCATGCCTCCAACGACGACCTTCAGGCCCTGCGCGCCGAGGTCGAGCAGGCCAAGGCTCGCCAAGCGACGGTTCGTGCCGCTGTGCCTGCGCAGCCGCGCTCACCAAGCAAGGCCGCCGCCAAACCTGAGCCTTTCCCGTTGCCGCTCCGCATCGTGGGTGCCGAACTGCGAGCCGGCCAGCGCAGCCTTTCCGTTGCACCAGCGACGGGCGAGTTCACTGCCGACCAGGTTCACGTGCTGCTGCCCGGCGATGCGGTCGGCCCGTGGCGCTTGCAGGCGATCGAGGGCAACACCGCCGTCTTCCAGGCCGGCGAGCAGACCCGCCGTTTGGCGATTCCCTGACGGAGACCGTCCCGCCATGAAGCCCTCGATCTTGCTCACCCTGTTCCTGCTGGCCGCAGCGCAGTTGCCCGTCTGGGCGCAGCAGCCCGCCACGGCCCAGTCCCGCAATGCCCAGAGCCAGGAGCGTCCCGTGATCGGCCGCATCCTGGACGACCGCGTGGCGAGCGACTGGGGACTGCAACCGCAGGAGTGGGCGCGCTACCGCGAACTGATGGAGGGGCCGCTGGGCATCTACTCGCCCAACCTGGACCCGCTTTCCGCGCTGGGCGTCGAGGCTCGCTCCGATGAAGAGCGGCGCCGCTACGCCGAAATGCAGGTGAAAGCCGAGGCAAGGCGCGTCGAGAAGTTGCTTGCCTACCAGCGCGCCTACGACGAAGCGTGGCAGCGCCTGAACCCCGGCATGCAGCGAGTGAACCTCCCCGATGATCTGCCGACCGCCGCAGGCGTGCGCGGCAGTAGCCGCACGGCGGTGTTCGTCAAGGACGGCTGCGCGGCCTGCGGGCAACTCGTGCAGCGCCTGCAATCCTCGGGCGCCGAGTTCGACCTCTACATGGTCGGCAGCCGCCAGGACGATGCGCGCATCCGCGACTGGGCCAAGCGCGCGAACGTCGATCCGGCGCGCGTGCGCGCCGGCAGCATCACGCTCAACCACGACGGCGGCCGCTGGCTGTCGCTGGGCCTGCCCGGCGATCTGCCCGCCGCCGTGCGCGAAGTGAACGGCCAATGGCAGCGCCAGCCGTAGCCGTGTCCCTGCGCGCACTGATGCTCGCTGCCGGCCTGTATGCCGGTGCCGCCCTGGCCCAGGAGGTTCCGCCACCGGCTTACCAACTCGCTGCCCAGCGCGCAGGCATCCCCTCGACCGTGCTCTACGCCGTGGCCTTGCAGGAGAGCGGCATCCGGCGCAACGGGCGCCTGGTGCCATGGCCGTGGTCCCTCAACGTCGCCGGCCAATCGCGCCGCTTCGCCACGCGCGCCGACGCCTGCGCTGGCCTGCAGCAGGCGATGCGCGCCACGCCGCACACGCGCATCGACGCGGGCCTGGGCCAGATCAACCTTGGCTACCACAAGCACCGCTTCACCGGCGCGTGCGACCTGCTGGACCCGTACCGCAACCTGGCCGTTGCCGCCGAGATCCTGAAGGAGCAGCACACCCCCAGCGAGGACTGGCTGCTGGCGATCGGCCGCTACCACCGCCCCGCAGGCGGCGAGCCCGCCGCCCGCTATCGGCGCAGTGTGTCCCGCCACCTTGCCCGCGTGCAGGGCACGCGCCCAACCGCCGCGGTCTTCGCCGCGCGCCAGGAGACCTCCCCATGACGGAACCACATCCGGTCCATCTCGCGCTCACGGGCCTGCTCATGCTGCTGGCAGGCCTGCCGCTAGTCTCGCGTGCCGGCGAGCCGCTGATCGTGGTCGAAGACTGCGGCGGCACGTCGGCGCTGCCATACTACGAGGCCCTCAACCTCCAGCCGCGCGCCAATGCCTCGGCCCGGCCACCCATCCCGACGCCCCAGGTTCCCGCCACGCCAGTGGACGAAGCCGCGATGCTGCCGGTGCGCAGCGCCAAGCTCACACCCGGCACCGTCGCGCGGCGCGTGATCGAAGCACCCGGCCTGCGGCCGTTCGTGGTCATCGGCGACGACGAGGCGTCCCAGGCCTGGCTGCGCCGCCACGCGGACGCGTTGCGCGAGCGCGGCGCGGTCGGCCTGGTGGTCAACGTCGAGACCGCGCAGGGCCTGGCGCGGCTGCGCGCCCTGGTGCCGGGCGTACCGCTCGCGCCCGTGGCCGGCGACGACCTGGCCGATCGCCTGGGCCTGCGACACTACCCGGCGCTGATCACGGCCACCGGCATCGAGCAATGACGCCATGTCAGGCAAACAGCCGGTCGAGGTTCTGCTACGCCCAGCGGTGGAGCTATACACCGTCGCGGCGTGTGCAGGCGCCGCGTTTCTGTGCCTGGTGGCCCCATGGTCGCTCGCGCTGAGCCCTTCGATGGGCGTCGGCAGCGCCTTGGCATTCGGCGCCTACGGCGCGATCCGCTACCGCGATGCCCGTGTCATCCTGCGCTACCGGCGCAACATCCGCCGCTTGCCGCGCTACGTGATGACGAGCAAGGACGTGCCGGTCAGCCAGCAGCGGCTGTTCGTGGGGCGCGGGTTCCTCTGGGAGCAGAAGCACACCCATAGGCTGATGCAGACGTACCGGCCGGAGTTCCGGCGGTACGTCGAGCCGACGCCGGCCTACCGGCTGGCCAGGCGCCTGGAGGAGCGGCTGGAGTTCGCGCCATTCCCGCTGTCCCGGCTGCCCGCGCTCACGGGCTGGGACGTGCCTTTCAACCCGTGCGCCCGTTGCCGCCTGTCGGTGGCCTGCCGCGCCTGCACGGCATCGAACCCGACGAGGTGGATGTCAGCCTGCCGCTGGGCGAGCGCGTCGGCCACTCGCTGGTGCTGGGCACCACGCGGGTGGGCAAAACGCGCCTGGCCGAGTTGTTCGTCACGCAGGACATCCGCCGCAGGAATGCTGCCGGCGAGCATGAGGTCGTCATCGTCATCGATCCCAAGGGGGATGCCGATCTCTTGAAGCGGATGTACGTCGAAGCCCAGCGCGCTGGCCGCGAAGGCGAGTTCTACGTCTTCCACTTGGGCTGGCCGGACATTTCGGCACGCTACAACGCGGTGGGCCGCTTCGGCCGCATCAGCGAAGTGGCGACCCGGGTGGCGGGGCAGCTCTCCGGCGAAGGCAACAGCGCGGCGTTCCGCGAGTTCGCATGGCGCTTCGTGAACATCATCGCCCGCGCCCTGGTGGAACTGGGGCAGCGCCCGGACTACATGCTGATCCAGCGCCACGTCATCAACATCGACGCGCTGTTCATCGAGTACGCCCAGCACTACTTCGCCAAGACGGAGCCCAAGGCCTGGGAGGTGATCGTCCAGATCGAGGCCAAGCTCAACGAGAAGAACATCCCAAGGAACATGATCGGGCGCGAGAAGCGCGTGGTGGCGCTGGAGCAGTACCTCTCCCAGGCGCGCAACTACGACCCGGTGCTCGACGGGCTGCGCTCGGCGGTCCGCTACGACAAGACCTACTTCGACAAGATCGTTGCATCGCTTCTGCCGCTGCTGGAAAAGCTCACCAGCGGCAAGATCGCCCAGCTCCTGGCGCCGAACTACTCCGACCTGGCCGACCCACGGCCGATCTTCGACTGGATGCAGGTGATCAGGAAGCGAGCCGTCGTCTATGTGGGCCTGGATGCGCTGTCCGATGCCGAGGTCGCCGCGGCGGTCGGCAATTCGATGTTCTCCGACCTGGTTTCGGTCGCAGGCCACATCTACAAGCACGGGATCGACGATGGACTGCCGGGTGCATCGGCTGGTGCGCGCGTGCCGATCAACGTGCATGCGGACGAGTTCAATGAATTGATGGGTGACGAGTTCATTCCGCTCATCAACAAGGGCGGTGGCGCGGGCCTGCAAGTCACCGCCTACACGCAAACGCTCTCGGACATCGAGGCCCGCATCGGCAATCGCGCGAAGGCCGGCCAAGTGATCGGGAATTTCAACAACCTGTTCATGTTGCGCGTGCGCGAGACGGCCACCGCGGAACTGCTGACGAGGCAGTTGCCGAAGGTCGAGGTCTATACGACTACCATCGTCTCGGGCGCGACGGACAGCTCAGACATCCGCGGCGCGACGGATTTCACGTCGAACACCCAGGACCGCATCAGCATGTCCAGCGTGCCGATGATCGAGCCGTCACACGTCGTCGGCCTGCCCAAGGGCCAGTGCTTCGCGCTGCTGCAGGGCGGCCAGCTTTGGAAGGTACGCATGCCGCTGCCGGCGCCGGACGCGGATGAAGTGATGCCGGCGGACCTGCAGCAACTGGCCGGGTACATGCGCCAGAGCTACAGCGAGGCCACGCAGTGGTGGGAGTTCACCAGCTCGTCGGCCTTGCAGGATCCGGCCTTGCCCGACGACCTGCTTGACGATGCCGCTGCGGCCGAGCCCGGCGCGGTGGCCACCGGCGCCGACGATGGCGCGGACAACGAGGCCGTGCCATGAAGGATGCCGCCTCGACCGCGCAGCGGGAGCAGAACAAACGCCAAGGCTTGATCGTCGGCACCATCACCTTACCGTTCCGGCTGCTCGGGGTGCTCATTGGCTCGCTGCTGTTCTCGATCGCGGTGGAGTGCGTCGGCATGCACCTGTTCTGGAAGGACCAGGGCTGGCGCCACTCCCAGCAGATGCTGCAGTACGAACTCGGGCACCTGTCCGACCACTTCACGCGCAGCGTGGTCGTGCAGGAGCCGGGGCGCACGGCGCACGAGCTGGTGGATACCGGGTACGAGTGGGTGTTCGTGCGCTCGGGGTTGCTGGAGCGCATGAGCCAGACCGCCGAGCGCGTCCGCTCGGCCAGCCACGGGCAGAGCCGCAACTTCCGCTACTACATCAGCCAAGTCTATGTCTGGGCCGAAAGCTACCTGATCGCTGCGGCCTTCACGACGCTCACCTTCCTGGTGCGCCTGCTGGTCCTGGTGCTCACGCTGCCCCTGATCCTCACGGCGGCATTCGTCGGCCTGATTGACGGCCTGGTGCGACGGGATGTGCGCCGGTTCGGCGCCGGCCGCGAATCCGGCTTCATCTACCACCGCGCGAAGGCCAGCCTGATGCCGTTGGCCGTGCTGCCTTGGGTCACCTATCTCGCTCTGCCCATATCGGTGCATCCTCTGGTCATCCTGCTGCCCAGCGCGGCGTTGCTGGGGATGGCAGTCAGCCTGACCGCAGGCAGCTTCAAGAAGTACTTATGAGGTGACACGGGCGGCACTGCTCTGCAAAGCCGTGTGCCGTTCATCGGTTCTGCAGGGTATCAAGAGCAGCATCCAACGCCGTAACCGCCTCGACGACCGTTCTTACCGTCGCCCGATCGAACTCATGATCGCGCTGAGCGTCGTGCACACCGCTATTGAGGTAACCCCATTCAATACTCGTACCGCTGACATTGAGCAGCCTGACCAACGCCCCTACGGCATCCGGCGCACCCGCATGTTGCGCCGCGATACGCTCGACGGCCGACCGCAACTTGGTGCATTTATTGTTCAGCTCCCAAGGCGCGCGGGGCCCGCTCAGCTTGATGTCGATCCGGCCGTCCGCCCGCCGACCCAGCCACGTCCACAGGCGGTCCGTCAGACTCTCCAGCGCCGGCCGGGCCTGGCGTTTCTCGTCAGCCGCCAACGCCTGCTGGGCCAGAAGAACATAGTTCTTCGCTGGCGGGTCGCTGTCGACCCGCAGTTCGTGCTCTCCCTGATGCGGGAGAAACTTGTAGCGCTTGATGGCCGCGGCGCGGCGCACGCCCAACTCCTGCTGGATGTGGTGCAGGAACTCCTCTGCGTGCGAGGTGAGGATAACCTGCTTGCCGTGGAGCAAACCGTCCTCGAAGAAGGTACGCCAGATGCCATCGCGATGGTCGTCGTCTATCGCATTGACGACGTCATCGAAGATGACCACGGGGCAGCCCTGCGCGAGGTTCTTGGCAAGCAGAATCGCCAGACCCAAGCATTTGATGTGCCCTTCGCTGAAGACGATCAACGCGTCGTAGCGCACGCCCGGCTCGCCGGCGAACTCCACCTCGATCTTGCCGTTCTCGGCCACGGGCAACCACAGCGCGTGCAGCAGATCGCCGGGCGGATCGGCCCGGTTGAATGCGTTGTAGAGATGGCGGGCTTGGTCTCCCAGCCCCTGTAGCAGAACCCCCGGCAGAGCGGTCAGGTATGCCTGAATCTCGGGTAGGAAGCCGTCGTAGGCGGCCTTGACCCGCTGATGGTGCACCACCACCGGCATTTCGTCCGTGGCCGCCTGGATTAGGCCGCGGTTCGCGTCGTCGAACTGGGCCACGGTTTGGCGGGCGGCCGCCAGCTCCTGATCCGCAGTCGTGCGCATGGTCCGCAGCCGTTCGATCTCCAGCTGATGCTGTTGCAGGCGGTCCCGCTCCTGGGCCATCGCGCCGCGCTGGGCATTCACGTCGCGCGCCTGCGCGTCGAAGCCTTCGATGATCTGTGCGATCCGTAAGAGGGCTTGCCAGGCGCGCTGGTCCCCATTCACCCAGCCGCCGAGCCAATTGCCCGCCGACGTGGGAGGCAGCAGTGGCAGGCCCGCGGCCTGCGATTCGGCAGGACAAGCGACCCCAGCCGCCGCCACCACGCGGCGCATTTCGTCCCACAGCGCTCGGACCGCCTCGCTCAACTGCGTCCGATGCCCGGCCTCTTGCTGCTGCAGGACGGCCAGTTGCGCGAGCTGCTCCAGGCCCATTCGCGCCCTGGCGAACGGGTCCTGTGCCACAGCGGCCAGTCCGGTTCCACATGCCGGACACACGGTCGCCCCGTCCGCCAACGCTTGCACGGCCTCGTAGAGCTTCGCGTACGACACCTCGCCCGCGCGGGCCGCGAGTTGCGCGGAAGACGCTTGCCACAGTCCCTGGACGCGGTAGGCCTCTGCCAGCAACGCTTGCAGGCGGGCCTGGGTCACCTCGTGAATGGCAGGCGGGTTGGCGTCCAGCTGAGCCTGGACATACGGTAGCCGTCCTTGCTGCTGCGGCGTACCCAGCAGCCAGTCCACGCAGGCTTGATAGGTCGCGCCAGGTGACATGCGCTGCGCCAAAGCTTGTTCCAGGCCCTCGACCGCTGCGATCTTCTGCGGGTAGGCGGCGATGGTCTGTTCGGAGTTCGCCAACCGCAGGCGACGCTGCGCCAGCTGCGCCGCCTGCACGCCGGCAAGCATCAGGTCCTGATCGAGCGAGGGGTTGAAGCCGCGCACGAACTCGCTGAACTGGTCCACGCCGAACAGGGTGGCGATGAGCTGGCGCTGATCGCTCGGGTCCGCGCGGCGATTCGGGCGAAATCGTCGAGGCGGCCGCCGTAGACGACAGGACTGGCGCGACGTGGCGGCGCAGGCGAGCGTTGTTGCAGTACGTCCGCTGGTCGACCCGCTTGGCCTGCGCTTCGCTGATCGAACCGAGCATCGCCACTTCCAAGGCTTCGCAGAAGCTGCTCTTGCCGGTGCCGTTGGCACCGTAGACCAAGGTGATGTCATGGCTGAGGTCGAACGTCTCCTGCCGCATGAATCCTCGAAACGGCCCGACTTCGAGCTGGTGCAGTCGCCCGAGCGCCGGCCCGTTTTCGGGGCCGCGCGCGTCCCCGTCGTAGGCGACAGGCATCTGCGCCAGATGCGCGATGGCCAGCGGCGCCAAGCGCGTGGAGCGCCCCCGGCGTGCAGCACCGACCTCGGCCAGTGGCTGCAGGTGATCGAGCACCAGGTGCGCCAGCCGGCGCACGTCGTCGTGCACGTGCCGCTGCGCCAAGTGCGCCAGGAACCGGTGGTACTCCGAACGTATGCTTGCCACAGCGCCCCCTCACTTGGTCAACCACTGACCGTAAGCCTCCACATCGATCATGGGGACCGTTCCACTGAACTGAAGCTGCGCGATCAGCTTGAAAAGAAACGCGGTCGCCGGCTTGTTTTCGTTGGTGTAGCTGTACGCGCCGCTGGCTTGGTCATAGAAAAAGTGCCCGTGGGCGGCAACGCATCCGATGTCCAGACGCCCCTCGGTGAGGTTTGCGTTCAGCGCCTTGTCCATGGATGGACCCAATGCAGGACTCCATTCGCTCTCGAAGGTGAGCAAGCCACCCAGAATCGGAATCAACGGCTTCGCTGGGTAGGTCCCGCCAGCGTGCGGGATCGGCAGGCTCGTGCGGTGCAGCCTGCGCACACTGGCGACCTTCTCCTGGGCATAGGCCACAAGCCCCGCGTCAGCCGTCTGCTTGGCCTCGAAAACGGCGTACACGCTTTCGGCTGGAATGATCGTCTCGTTCTCGTAGGTGAAGATAAAAGGCGAATATTGCCGATCAAACACCACCACATCGATCTGCTGGCTGAAGTTCCCCAGGCTGTCCACCACATGCGCCTTGGCCGCCTGGTACCGTTTGGGCAGATAGGTATCCAGCATGTCGATCCAGACGTTCTCGCTCGCATCCCCCTTCGTACCCGGGTGACCGAAGGTCTTGCGTACTACGGACAAGCGCTGCTGGATGTCCTCATGCAGGGACGACAGGAGCTGGGAAAGCGACCACTGGGACATGCTGTACCTCGATGGGACGTGTATGGAAGCCGATGGAATCAGGACAGTGGGAACTTGGGGCCAAACAGTGCGCGCCAGGCGCGAAGCGCTTCGATATTGCGACCACGACGCGCGTGGTCGATGGCGATGCTTGCGTCTTGGCTCGCCTGGAACAGCAGCTGCTGCGCGCGCTGCTTGCGCGCGGCATCCATATCGTTGCTGATCGCCGGGCCAAGTCCGGCGGGATCCGGCCACTCGTCATGAACTCGATCGGCAAGCGTGGCAAAGAACGACTGGATCTCGCGATCGAACGATCCTCCCCAGCCGCCGTAAAGACACTCAAGGGCCATTACCTCGATCAGGAACGAGGGCTTCACCGGCTTCAGATCGCCGTGCTTGGGATTGTTGTTCCAGTACTTCACCATGCGCACGAGACCTTTCCACTCATTGGCATAGGCTTGGTGCGCTGCGGTCGCCTTGTCCTTATGGATCTCCGGGTCCGTCTTGATCCACTTTCCGGACGCCGTATCGGGGATCTCATACTGGTCGCCGGTGTCGAATGCGGGCACCGCATCCACGCTGACCACCCGGTAGTCCGTGTTGTCCTCCGCGTCGATGTGAACACCGAAATCCACGTTGATCGAGCGCGCCTGTTTGCGCACGGCCGCCGAACCGTATTTCTCCACCAATGCAGAGTGGAAATCATCCAGCACTACCGATGCGGCCTTGCCGTGGTAATGCTTCTCCGAGTCCTTCAGCACGAAGAAGATGTCGATATCCTTGAGCGGCTTCGTCTTCGTGTATCGAGCATAGGAACCGGTCAGGAAGCTGCGCGCAATGCCGAACTTGGTCTGCAGGTAGTCCCGCACTTCGTTCTGGCGTTGCGAGGCATTCTTCTGTTCGCGTTCGTTGAGTTCCAGACGCGACTTGAACTTGCGAAAAGCTTCATCGATCGACAGCATCAGCGTTGCCTCCAATATCCGGCCTGACCCGCCAGGCCGCTGTGTTCGACAGTCGAGCCTAGGCTCTGCTTGACCATTCCATCCGTCGAGCGATAACTTCCTTTGCTCCATCCCTCCACATCAGGTCGCCCTGGCTTTGTATCGAGCATTAACTTGTACTTGGCCTGCGATGGCAGCAGCCCAGCTTTCTTGATCGCGTACTTCAACTGCTCGGTATCTGTCCAGAAGCTGCCGTCGCCATCGGACCACCCATACACGATGTCGATATCCCATCGGGTCACGAGCTTGTCGGTTGCCGGGTTGTAGATCTCCAGAATCACCTTGCGCAGATCACCGGTCCCGAGCCACGTCTTGATGGCTCGGGTATTGCTCTCCCAGCGATCCGCAAAGTGCTCAGGGTCCAGCCCACTGAGCAGGATGATGTCTTTCAAGCTCTTGAGGATGTTGTCGGTCACATAGGTAACCGAGTGCGTGTACGAGTAGGTGGCGACGGTGCTCATGACTTGAGGAAACCTCCGAGGTCGAGCGACAGCGCTTGCCCAGCATCGGCCTGCGCCTGCGTGGCAATTCCTTGGCTCAAGTCCCGTGCAATGATGCGAGAACTGTGCTTTTTGAGCGCGCTTTGCACCCAGCCTAGCTGCTCCTTCGGACACGGCAGCGAGACTCCCCAGTCTCCCTTCAACGGCTCGAACCCCAAGACTTCTTCGTTGGCATCATCACCATCGATCGCGTCTTCGTCGAAGAGGCAGTAGATCCTGGTCCGTGGTCCATCGCATGTCGCAACGATGGGCGCGCTCTTGGGTGCCTGGTCGGCGATCAAGCTGGCGGCCACGCCCGTCACGGCCCTGAGTTCAGAGCGAGCCGTGCCGTCCTTGCCCTGAGTGAGCAGTTCGACAATGGCATCCCATGTCTGCAACGCATCGCGGTGCGGCGAGCTGCGAAACGTCCGGCTGACAACGGTGGTCATTTTTGCTTCCCTCCTTGAAGGCGCATTTGCTTTGCCTGTCGTATCGCACTGCGCAGGTGCTCTACGGAAAGCTTGTTCGGATCGATAGCCACTTGCGGGTCGGCCGCGAGGGCGTTGGCTACGACCTTGCGAATGGCCCGACCATCCAATCCGACGCACTCGCCAGCGCACGCGTCGAACTGGTGAGCCGAGGAAAGCTTGCCAATCCCCGGAAATGTCTTTGCCAGGCCATTCAGGCAGTCCACTAGGATCTGCTTGCAGGCATCCTTGCCGGGCAGTGGCACCTCCATCACCATGTCGCAACGAGATAGGAAGGCACTGTCGACGGCCTGTGGGAAGTTGCTGGTGGCCACGAACAGCAGATGCGGGTTGCGTTCGGCCAACATGTCCAACTGCACCAACACCGCGTCGGTGGCCCGGTGCACATCAACCGGGTTGGCTTCCAGGCTGAGCTTCGCTCGATCAGCCGCAAGCGTTTCGACCTCGTCCAGAAGGACGATCGTCGGGCCCGCCGCTGCGGATTCTGCGATCGATTGCGAGAACAGGTCTGCCACGGCGCGTTGAGTCTTTCCCATTGCAGAGCTCGTCAGCGTGTGAGGCTCCACTTCCAGCAATCGAAACTTCGCAGAAGAAAAAGATTCGGCCACACGATGCGCCAAGCCCCGTGCCAAGGAGGTCTTCCCAGTCCCCGGCGGGCCGACCAACAAGATCACGCCGTGCAGGGGGAGTACCGTGCGCTCCACCTTGGGGCGCACCGTGAAGTTGACGATCGCTTGTGACAGCAACTGTTTTTTGATGGCTTCGTCCATCACGATCGAATCCCACAAGTCACCCAGCGACTTATCTGGCAGCTTCCAGCTTCGATGGATGCCTTTCGGCAAAGTGGCGTCTGATGAAGGATTCTTGGTCATCCGTGGCTCTCGGCGGGTCAGAGAATGGTGCGATAGGTCGCCAGCACCTTGGTCGTTTGCACAAGGCCTTGGCGCAGCAGGATTTCGAGATAGCGGTCCACATCGATCGGCGGATGCTTGAGTTGGGCACGCTGGCGCTGCGCAGCCGACACTACGGCGGCCGCATCCAGATCCAGCAGGTTGTCCACAAACTCATCGGGGTGCTGCGATTCGATGCCGTACGGAGCCAGCAGATCGTTCGGGAAATCACGTTCGTTGAACGTCACAATCACGCTCGCACCGCAGCGAATCGCCGCAGCCAGGACGTGCCGATCGTTCGGATCGGGTAATGTCAGGCCTGCCACGAGCGCTTCGTAGCCCTCCACCAAGCCGTCCGGAATGGCCCTGTCCATGAGATCCGACGTCCTGTCGACCTGAACCCGGGTGAGATCGGGGCGGTTGATCAACAGATTGCGTTTCCACTCCTCATGAATGGCTTGGCTCCACCGCGCCCGGAAGCGGCCAGACAGGCCGAGCCACATCAGGAAATCCCGCAGTGGCGCGGGATATAGAACGCACGCGTCGTAGACGGCGGTGAATGGGGAATGCCTCATTCGTATCCCATTCCCAACTCTTGCGACTGCTGAGCGAGTTCGGCCATCGCCTGCTCACTGGCGCGCTCGCGCGCTTCCTTGTACTGCATCAGATCGGCGAACCTCACCCTGCGGTGCTTGCCGGTGCGATGAAATGCCAACACCCCATCTTCTAGCAGCTTGACGAAATGGGGACGGGACACGTTGAGCAAGTCCGCCGCCTCTTGGGTCGTCAGCTCTGCATGGACGGGCACCACCTTTA
>Ga0209959_100923_pt1 | contig 13649 bp, 9 predicted proteins | sample ThiBiot_300_biof_2_FD_183943 | JGI IMG/M metagenome (GOLD analysis project Ga0209959, IMG submission 183943) | Wastewater bioreactor microbial communities from Cape Town, South Africa - Thiocy_expt_300_biof (SPAdes) | ecosystem: Engineered > Bioremediation > Thiocyanate > Unclassified | place...
CCCGGCGCTCAAGGTCGCCGCGCCCGAGAGCCCGATGATCGACGGCTGGATGGGCGACGACTGGTTCCACCACGGCGCCTTCCGCCTGGCGAATATCGGCTGGATCGGCGCGCAGACCGGCTACAAGGGCGCCGGCAAGGCGCCGCCTCGCCCGGACTGGGACGATTACGACACCTTCCGCCGCGTGGGCAGCGCCGGCGACTGGGCCAAGCAGTTCGGCTATGACCAGCTGCCCGCCTGGAACAAGATGAGCCAGCACGTCGCCTACGACCAGTTCTGGCAGGAGCAGGCGCTCGACAAGCTGCTGGCGAAGAATCCCTCGAACGTGCCGACGCTCTGGGAGCAGGGCATCTGGGATCATGAGGACATGTATGGCGCGATCCATGCGTGGGAGGCGCTGCAGAAGACGCCCCAGGCCGACAAGAACTTCCTGCTGATGGGCCCGTGGCGCCATTCCGGCTTCAACTATAACGGCTCGACGCTCGGCCAGCTCGCCTTCGAGGGCGACACCGCGCTCCAGGCCCGGCGCGACATCCTGCTGCCGTTCTTCAACGCCTATCTCAAGGACGGCGCGCCGCCGTTCACCCCGGCCAAGGCGAGCTTCTACAATACCGGCGAGAATCGCTGGGACTATCTGAGCAAATGGCCGCTGGCCTGCGACGACGGCTGCGGCACCAAGCTGACGCCGATCTACCTCAAGCCGGCCGAGGGCCTGGGCTTCGACAAGCCGGGCGCCGGTTCGGACTCCTATGTCTCCGATCCCGCCAAGCCGGTTCCGCATTTGCCGCGTCCGGTCAATTTCCAGGACGGCCGCTGGTCGACCTATCTCGTCACCGACCAGCGCTTCGTCGACGGCCGGCCCGACGTGATGACCTATATGACCGATCCGCTCACCGCGCCGGTCCGCGTGTCGGGCGCGCCGCTGGCGGACATCTTCGCCAAGACCACGGGCACCGACGGCGACTTCGTGGTCAAGGTGATCGACGTCTATCCCGACGATTACGTCACGAAGAAGGAGATGGGCGGGTTCCAGCTGCCGATCGCGATGGACATCTTCCGCGGCCGCTATCGCAACTCGTTCGAGCATCCCACCGCGATCCCGGCGAACAAGGTGCAGGAGTACAAGTTCCGCCTGCCGACGGTGAACCATGTCTTCCAGCCGGGGCACCGGATCATGGTCCAGGTCCAGTCGAGCCTGTTCCCGGTCTATGATCGCAATCCGCAGAAGTTCGTCCCGAACATCTTCTTCGCCAAGCCGGAAGACTATCAGAAGGCGACGGTGACGCTGATCTATGGCGGCGCGCAATCGAGCAGCGTGCTGCTGCCGGTGGTGCCGCTCGACCAGTCGGCGAACGCGGAGAAATAATCGGACCGAACCGCGGCGTTGCGGGCTGTCGTAACGCTCCGGCGGGGGATCCGGCTCTTGCGCCCGGTGCCCCATGCCGTGCTAACCTCGCAATACAGTTCCCGAGTCCCAGGGGGTCCAGAACGATGAAGCATTTGAGCCTGGCGCTTGCCCTTGCGGCGGCGGCGCTCCCGGCGGCAGCGCATGCCCAGGCCGGCGCCACTGCCGCGAACAAGCTGCATGTCGACGCGCAATATTTCACCTTGCCCAACGGCCTGCGGGTGGTGCTGACGCGGGACACGATCGCGCCGACGGTGACGGTCGGCGTCTATTACGGCATCGGCTTCCGAGTGGAGCCCAAGGATCGCACCGGCTTCGCCCATCTGTTCGAGCATCTGATGTTCCAGGGATCGAAGCACGCGCCCAAGGGCGTGTTCGACACGACGATCACCAATTCCGGCGGCGTCAACAATGGCTCGACCCGGTTCGACTTCACCAATTATTTCGAGATCGTCCCCTCGGGCGCGCTCGAGCGGATGCTGTGGCTCGAGGCCGACCGCATGGCCAATCCGGTGATCGACGACGTCGTGCTGAAGAACCAGCAGGGCGTGGTCGGCAACGAAGTGAAGGTCAACGTCCTCAACCAGCCCTACAGCACCTGGCCGTGGATCGACCTGCCGATGCTGGCGAACGTCAACTGGTATAACAGCCATAATTTCTACGGGGATCTCAAGGAGATCGAGGCGGCAACGGTGCCGGACGCCCAGGCCTTCTCGAAGGAATTCTATCGGCCGAACAACGCCGTGCTCGTGATCGCCGGCGACATCGACTATGCCGCGACCCGGGCGATGGTGGAGAAATATTTCACTCCGATCGCCTCGGCCGCTCCGGTCGAGCAGCCCGACATTTCCGAGCCGCGCCAGACTGCCGAGAAGTTCAAGAGCCGGGTCGACGCGCTGGCGCCCAAGCCGGGCTATGCCGCGGGCTATCACGTGCCGGCACGCGGCACGCCCGAATGGTATGCGATGGGGCTGATCGACCAGATCCTGCTCCAGGGCGACGACAGCCGGCTGTTCAAGAAGCTGGTCTCCGATACGGGCATCGCCGGCGAGCTTTCGGGCGGGATCAACGGCGATCTCGGCAACATGTTCAACTATCGCGGGCCGATGCTGTGGAGCTTCAGCTTCACGCACGACACGACGCACTCGGCCGCGCAGATCACCAAGGCGGTGGACGAGGTGATCGAGGCGCTGCGCACCACGCCGGTCAGCGCCGCGGAGCTGCAGCGCGCGCGCACCAAGATGCGCTCGGAGCTGTACGGCACCATCGACGGGGGCGGCCGTGTCGGCCTGATCGACTTGCTTGCCGTCTATGCCCTGTTCGACAACGATCCCGCCGCGGTGAACAGGATCGAGGAGGGCTTCGCCAAGGTGACGCCTGCGCTGATCCAGAAGACCGCCCAGGAATATCTCCGCAAGACCAACCGCTCGGTCTATGTCATCGAGCCCGGCGCCCAGCCCAAGGGAGGCAAGTGATGCAGCGCGCGATTCTGGCAGTTGCGGCTTTGCTCGCCGCCGTTCCGGCGCTGGCGCAGGACAATTTCCCGCCGGCCCCCCCGATCGCCGATCCCAAGCCGTTCAGGCTGCCGGCGACCGAGACCTATGTGCTGCCCAACGGCTTGCAGGTCACGCTGATCCCCTATGGCATCGCGCCCAAGACGGTCGTGTCGCTGCGCGTGCGCGCCGGCGCGGTCAACGAAGGCGAGGCGGTGTGGCTCTCCGAAGCCACAGGCGCGCTGATGAAGGAAGGCGCGGCGGGCAAGACCGCCGCCGATCTCGCCGCCACGGCGGCCGGGATGGGCGGGCAGCTCAACGTCAGCGCCGGCATGCAGTCGACTTCGGTCGGCGTGAACGTGCTTTCCGAATATGCGCCGGCCGCGGTCGCGCTGGTGAGCGACGTGGCGATCCGGCCGACGCTGCCGGCGAGCGAGCTCGCCCGGGTGAAAGCCAATCTCGGCCGCCAGCTCTCGATCACGCTGTCGCAGCCGGGCCCGCTGGCCGATGTGGCGCTGGGCCGCACCATCTATGGCGCCAACCATCCCTATGGCCGCCTCATCCCCGGCGCGGCGCAGCTCCAGGGCTATACGATCGCCCAGGTGAAGGCGTTCCATGCCGGCCAGTTCGGCGCGAAGCGGGCGCATCTCTACGTCGCCGGCCGGTTCGATACGGCGGCGGTGAAGGCGGCGATCGACAAGGCCTTTGCCGGCTGGGCGGCGGGTCCCGATCCGGTGGTGCTGGACAGCCCGCACAAGCCGGGCCCGCAGGTCGTGCTGATCGACCGGCCGGGCGCGCCGCAGGCCACGCTGCGCCTCGCCTTCGACGCCAGCCGTGCCGGCACCGATGCGGACATCCCGCAGCGCGTGACCAATGCGCTGCTCGGCGGCGCGTTCAGCTCGCGCATCATCCGCAACATCCGCGAGGACAAGGGCTATACCTATTCGCCCTATTCGGACGTCGACTTCACGCCCGAACAGGCGCTGTGGGGCTTCCAGGCGGATGTAACCACCGAGCATACCGGCGACTCGCTGCACGAAGTCTTCAAGGAAATCCGCCGGATGCAGACAGAGCCGGTGCCGGCGGAGGAAGCCAAGGGCATCCGCACCTATATGGCGGGGCTGTTCGCGATCTCGAACTCGACCTCGGGCGCGGTCGTCGGCACGCTGGCGACGCGCGACCTGCTCGGCCTGCCGGGCGACTGGACGGAGCGCTACGTTCCCGCGGTGCTGGCGGTGACGCCGGAGCAGATGATGGCCTCGGCGACGGCTTCCTATCCGCTGGGCAAGCTCACGCTGGTGGTGGTCGGCGATCTCAAGACGGTCGTGCCGCAGCTCAAGGCCCAGCCCGAACTGGCGAACGTGCCGATGACCAATGTGACGGTGCCCTGAGCATCTTCCCCTCCCGGGAAGGGAGGGGATAGAGGCCTGGCGCCGCGATATCGTTGCGCCAGGTCCTTCCCTATTGCCAAGGCCTTCGGGGAGGGGCGTCTCTCGTCACCGAACCGCCAGGATCGTCCGCTTCAGGTCGGCATAGATCAGGTCGTTGCCGAGCCCGCTCGGATGGTCGCCGTCGAAGAACAGCGGCCGGCCGCCCGGCACGGCCTCGCAGGTCGGGCCGGGGCAGAAGATCGGCAGCGGGTCCCAGAGGATGGTGCTGCGCTGGCCGGCGGCCAGCTCGTGCATCGCGCGCATCACGTCGCGGCGGCGCTGGAGCATCGTCTCGCGCCCGATGGTGAGCCCGTGGCAGGCGGGGTTGGTGCGGTTGAACCAGTCGGTGCAGCGGAAGACCGGGCTGGGGAAGACCGGCTTGGGCGCCTCCAGCACCAGCCGCGCGCCGCCGGCGGCGAGGCGCCGGGTGATGCCCTGCGCTTCGGCGAGCGCGGTGGCCGAGACCGTGTCGTCGTGCCGGCCGGCCAGGTCGCGGTCCTTCTCGAACTGGTTGGCAAGGCGCGTGACGCGCAGCCCGGGCAGGAACACCACGTCGCCCGGGCGCGACCGGTTCACCACGTCCCGTTCCACTGCCGCGTACCAGTCGGCGCAGCGCGGGCGTGCCGCATGACTCATGATCAGCTTGAGATAGGGGCAGGCGGGCCGGAAATAGAGCCGCACGCTCGCACCGGTCTCGGCGACGAGCCGGCGCAGCGCGGGCGCATAGGCAAGGCCGTGCGAATCCGCGGGCACGAACAGGGTGAAGCCTCCCGGCCGGGCGCAGCGCGGCGTCCACAGCGTCACCTTGCCGCCCGCCAGCCGTTCCTCGCCGTCGATCGGCGTGCAGCCGGTAAGGTCGAGCGGCAGCGGCCGGCCGGGTTCGGCGTACCAGGCGAAGCGATCGCGGGTGACGCTGAGCGTGATGCGGTTGTGCGCGGCGATCAGCAGCTGCCCGCCGAGCCCGGCGGCCAGCACCATGGCCAGCGCCGCGGCAACGACGCGCCCGCGCGGCCATCCGGCCATCCGGCGGCTCGAGCGCAGCGGCTTCTCGACCAGGAAATAGGACAGGATCGCCAGCGTCACCGTGATGGCAAGCGCGGCGAGCTGGAGCATCTGCGTGTGCAGGCCGGCGGTCCAGCGGAACAGCACGAACACCGGCCAGTGCCAGAGATAGAGCGAATAGGAGAGCAGCCCCACCGCCACCATCGGGCGGCTGGCGAGCGCGCGGGGCGCGGTGCCGCCCAGGATCGCCATGATGACGAGCGCGGTGCCCGCGACGGGCAGCAGCGCGCCGGGGAAGGGGAAGAACGGTCCCTCGGGCAGCGCGAAGCTGGCGGCGATCAGCAGCGCGCCCAGCGGCGCCAGCCAGCGTTTGCCCGCGGCCCAGCATTGCCAGCGTTCGCGCGTCAGGCAGAGCAGCATGCCGGCGCCCAGCTCCCAGAAGCGCGGGAAGATCAGGTAGAAGGCGAACTTGTTCGCAAAGGCGGCCAGCACCGCGCAGAGCAGCAGCGAAAGGCCGGACAGGATGGCTACCCACCGCACCGCCTTGGCGCCGGCCTGCAACTGGTGATGCCACCACAGGATGAACGGGAAGAACAGGTAGAACTGCTCCTCCACGCCGAGCGACCAGCTGTGGGTGAACGGGTTATAGGCTGCTTGCGGGCCGAAATAGCTGTCGGTGTCGGTCGCCAGCACGACGTTGCTGAGCCCGAGAAAGGTGAAGCGGCCGACCTGGGCAAGGCTGTTGCTCAGCCAGGCATCGGGAATGAAGAGCTGTGCGGCGAACAGCGTGGCGAGCAGCATCGCGACCAGCGCCGGCATGATCCGCATCAGGCGACGCGCATAGAACCAGGCGGCGAGCTGTCCGAAGCTGGCGAACGCGCGGCCGAGCAGCGAACCCGTCACCACGAAGCCCGAAATGACGAAGAAGATGTCCACGCCGGTGAAGCCGCCGGGCAGCGCCCCGGGCCGGAGGTGGAAGAGGATTACCGAGGTGACGGCGATGGCGCGCAGCCCGTCGATCGCCGGAATATAACCGGGGCCGTCCCCCGTTCGTTCGCCTGCCACCAATATCTCCCCAGATCGTTCGCCCTGTAAGGGACGGAACCGGCAGGGACAATCCGCCCTCGCCATGCGGCGAACGGCGCGCGGCGTGCAGCCGGCGTTCATCTTCGGAAGGCCAGGAAATGATGGTGAACGCAGGGAGGCTCAGGACTGGTTGGCTATGGGGTCTGGCCGCGGCATCGATCGCCGCGCCGCTGGCCCATGCGCAGGATGCTCCGGCCCCCAGCCCCAGCGCCGCGCCGATCATCACTCCGCCGCCTAGCGTCCGGCCGCAGCAGCTGCCGGGGGTAATCCCCGAGCGTTTCAGCATCGGCCCAGCGCCGAGCGCGACGCCGGCGCCAGCACCGACGCCGACGCCTGCACCGGTTGCCCGTGCCGCCACGCCCGCGGCCCAGCGCGCGACGCCCACGCCTCGCGCCACGCCGGCCCCGCGTGAAACCGCTCCCGTTGCGGCCGCGCCGGCCCCGGCGCCCGCCGCGGCCCCGGTTCCCCTGCCGGCCGCCACGCCGTCCCTCCAGGCCGCGTCGACGCCGGCGCCTCAGCCGACCGCGGCGCCCACGCCCATGGCCGCACCCGCCGCCTCGCCCTGGGTCTGGGCGCTCGCCGGCGCGGGCGGAACGGCGCTGCTCGGTCTGGGCGGCTGGTTGCTCCTGCGCCGCCGCCGCGCGGGAGCGGAGGAAGAAGTGTTCGAGGCCGAGCCGGTCGCGCTCCCGGCGCCGCCGGTCCAGGCGCCGCCCGGCTTGCAGCGCACTGCGCGACCGGCCGAGCCCGTCCCGGCGCCCGTGCCGCCGGCCCGGCTCTCCCCGTCCGGCGCGGATCCTTTCGAGCTGGCGGTCAATCCGCATCGGATCGTCGCGGGCGAGGACGACGTGCTGCTCGAGTTCGAGCTGCTGATCGGCAACGTCTCGGGCGCGTCGGCGGAGAATATCCGCGCTACCTTCGCGGCGATGAGCGCGCATGCCCGGCAGGACGAAGTCATCGCCGGCTTCCATGGCGGGCCGCCGGGCGAGCCGGGCGGCGCGCCCTTCGATCTGCCGGCGGGGGGTGGCGGACGGATGCCGGTGCGCGTCGCCATTCCGCGCGCGAGCGTGAACGTGGTCCAGCTCGGCGGCCGGCCGATGTTCGTTCCTATCGTGCTGATCGACCTGCGCTGGCGCGGCGGGCTGAGCATTCGCCGTTTCGGTGCCGATTTCATGCTCGGCACCGCGGGGCAGGGCGGCAAGCTCGGCCCGATCTGGCTAGACCGCCCGGCGCCGACAGGGCCGCTGGCGGCGCACCGCTATTTCGCGAAGCAGGTGGTCGCGGCCTGAACCGCACACAAGAAAGGGGCGGCCCGTTGCCGGACCGCCCCGATCTGTTCGCTGAGAAGCTAAGAAGCTTACTTGACCTCGACGGTCGCGCCAGCTTCCTCGAGCTGCTTCTTGATCTTCTCGGCCTCGTCCTTGTTGACGCCTTCCTTGACCGCCTTCGGAGCCGATTCCACGAGGGTCTTGGCTTCGGTCAGGCCCAGGCCGGTGATGGCGCGGACTTCCTTGATGACGTTGATCTTCTTGCCACCGTCGCCGGTGAGGATCACGTCGAACTCGGTCTTCTCTTCGGCGGCCGGAGCAGCGGCGCCAGCGCCACCCGGGGCGGCGACGGCGACGGCAGCGGCGGCCGAGACGCCCCACTTCTCTTCGAGAAGCTTCGAGAGCTCAGCGGCCTCGAGAACGGTCAGCTCCGAAAGCTGGTCAACAAGCGCGTTAAGGTCAGCCATGATAAACTCCAATCAAATCAGATGTTTCGGGATAAATAAACTTGCAAGATCCGCTTATGCGGCGTCCTTGGCCGCATAGGCGCCGAAAACGCGCGCGAGCTGCGCGGCCGGTGCCTGGGTAACGGTCGCGAGCTTGGTCGCCGGAGCGACGATGAGGCCCACGAGCTTGCCGCGCAGTTCGTCCAGCGACGGCAGCGAGGCGAGCGCCTTGATGCCTTCCTGGTCGAGCACCTGGGTGCCCATTGCGCCGCCGACGATTTCGAGCTTGTCGTTCGTCTTGGCGAACTCGACCGCCACCTTGGCCGCAGCCACGGGATCGATCGAGGTGGCGAGCGCCGTCGGACCCGTCAGCAGGTCCGCGATCGCCGCGTAATCGGTGCCGTTGGCAGCGATCTTGGCAAGCTTGTTCTTCGAGACCTTGTAGCTCGCGCCGGCCTCACGCATCTTGTTACGGAGGTCCGTCGACTGCTTGACGGTCATCCCGAGGTTGCGGGTGATGACCACCACGCCAACCTCGCCAAAGGTGCGGTTCAGCTCGGCAACGGCGTCAGCCTTCTGGGAACGATCCATGCCGGTCTCCTCGTTATGAGCGTCTCCCTTGCGGGAAATGCCCGGTTGCAAAATGTCCGAGGGGAAGGATCGTCGTGCCCGGTTATCCCTGGGCATGACCCGCGCGCTCCACGCAGGGAGCCGCCGGTGAAAATCTGTCCCCGTCTAGGCAAGAGATTAAGCGGGGCAGATTCCCCGCGCTTGCTGTCTCGGACGGTCTCCTCCCGAGGGAGGAAGGCGCGCCAATAGCGATATCTGTGGATAAGTCAACCGAGCGTGGAGCGCCGATGGAGAGGGGCGGGGGCGTTGCCATCTGCGCTTCATCGGCGTTTCCCGGATGTTTCACCGAACCACAACAGGACTGCCACATACCGCGCCTAGGCGGCGATGCTGCGGCGCAACGACGCCGTGACTCCAGGGGGGTATGATGACCGTTCGCCACACGCTTCGCGCTACCGTTTGCGCCGCCGTTCTTGCGGCCCCCGCGCAGGCCCAGGACCGCACTCCGTCCGCCACGGGCGAGAACGCGCCCGAGGGCAACGCGCCCGAGAATGCCGGCGACGGATCGATCCTCGTCACCGCCAAGCAGACGCGCTCGGCCACTGCGATCCCGGCAAGCGAGATCCAGAAGATCCTGCCCGGCGTCTCGCCGCTGAAGGCGATCCAGACGCTGCCCGGCGTGCTCTACGTCACCGCCGATCCCTGGGGGAACAACGAGCAGAACGCCCAGATCTTCATCCATGGCTTCGCCGGCAACCAGCTCGGCTACACGATGGACGGCATTCCGCTGGGCGACCAGAGCTATGGCAACTACAACGGCCTCTCGCCGCAGCGCGCGGTGATTTCGGAGAATGTCGGCCGCGTCGTGGTGGCGACGGGCGCCGGCGATCTCGCCACGGCGTCGAACAGCAACCTGGGCGGCACGGTGGAGACCTATTCGTCCGATCCCACCCAGGCGTTCGGCGTGACCGCCAACCAGACCGCGGGCAGCTACAACACCTCGCGCACCTTCCTGCGTCTCGACACCGGCAATCTCGGCGGGGGCGGCACCAATGCCGGTTACGTCTCGGTCGCGCGGCAAAAGGCCAAGGCCTGGGACTTCAACGGCTGGCAGGGCGGCTGGCAGGCCAATGCCAAGTTCGTCCATGACGATGCGGTCGGCAAGCTGACGCTCTATTTCGACTATAACGACATGACGCAGCCGAACGAGGACGCCACCGTCTTCTTCAAGCCGTCGGCCGGCGGCACCGCCACGCCGGTGCAGCTCTACACACCCTATACCAAGCCGTTCTTCTATTCGGATTTCAACGGCTATCGCAGCTACATCAATGCGCTGGGCAACTCGCCGGCGGCCCAGGGCGGCAACTACCGCAACTATTATTCGGATGCGCAGCGCACCGACTATCTCACCTATGCGCGCTATGACGCCCGGATCGCCGACAACGTCACGCTGTCGAACTCGATCTACTTCCACCACAATGACGGTGCCGGCGTCGTCGCCGGCCCGCTCGGCCAGTCGATCACGACGGCGCAGCCCTATCTCGATCCCAATTACGCCAGCCTGCCGGCCAATTGTCGCTTCGGCGCCAATGGCAACGGCGTCCGCCCGGCGGCCTGCACGGCGCTGACCGACGCCCAGGCGGCGGCGCGCGGCGCGGCGCTGGTCGCGGCCACCGGCGGCTCGGGCATGATCACCCGCACCACCGAATATCGCATCGACCGCGGCGGCGCGATCACTGCGCTCAACATGGATCTGGGCGACCACCAGATCGAGCTGGGCGGCTGGTTCGAGCACAACAGCACCACCCAGTGGCGCCGCTGGTATGCCGTTCCCGCCGGCAATCCCGGGCTCAGCACGCCGTACATCCGTCCACTCGAGGTGATGCAGCCGCTGTTCACCCAATATCAGGGCGAGGCGCGGATCAACCAGTTGCAGCTCCATGTCCAGGACACCTGGCGGGTGTTCGAGCCGCTGCTCGTGCAGTTCGGCTTCAAGACCAGCGCGCAATGGGCCAATGGCTGGTATCCGGTGCAGCCCCGGCTCGGTTCGCTCTCGGGCCTGACCGGGGGCCTGCCGGTGGGCAAGATCAACACGCTGAAATGGTTCCTGCCCGCCGTCGGCGCGACCTGGGACTTCAACGGACACGAGGAAGCCTATTTCAACGTCCAGAAGAACCTGCGCCAGTATCAGGCCTATCTGGCCGGCGGCGGCGGCCCGTGGTTCACCGGCAGCCAGACTGCGTTCAATGCCTTCGCCAATGACGGCAAGCCCGAGAGCAGCTGGACCTATGAGGCGGGTCTGCGCACCCATCGCACCTTTGGCGGCGGCAGATCAACTATTACCGCGTCGATTTCAGCGACCGGCTGCTGGCGATCTCGACCAATCCGGGCGGCATCGCGGGCGGCCAGATCGCCGGCGGCACTTCGATCCTGGTCAATGTGGGCGACGTGCGCACCAACGGCGTCGACGCCGCCTTCACCCTGCGCTTCGGCCGTACCTTCTCCTTCTACAACGCCACGTCGTACAATCTCTCCAAATATCGGAGCGACTATAGCTCGGCGGCGACGGGCATCGGTGGTGCCACCAATAGCTGCATCGGCGGCTTTCTGGTGGTCGGTGGCGTGGTCCCGACCTGCGGCAAGCAGCTGCCGGGCACGCCGAAATGGATGAACAAGAGCGTCGCGACGCTCAATGTCGGCCCGGTCGAGGCGCAGCTGGTCGGCGACTATGTCGGCAAGCGCTTCGCGACCTATTCGAACGACGCCAGCGTCGGCTCCTATTTCCTCACTTCGCTCAGCGTCGGTGTGGACCTGCCGGCCGAAATGCTGGGGATGAAGAAGGCGAAGCTCAGCCTCAACATCACCAACCTGGGCGATATCAAGGGCGTCTCGACCCTTTCGGTCGGCTCGGCGACGAACAATTATTCGGCCTATCCGATCCCGCCGCGCCAGTGGTTCCTCACCTATTCGGCCGGCTTCTGACGACAGGCATCGGGCATGGGCCGGGGGCCAGGCTCCCGGCCCGTGCCTATTGCTCGAGCCTGGAGAGCAGCGCGCGGGCCGGCGCCGCTTCCGGCGTTTCATAGGGGCCGTTGGCCACCGCGATCAGCGCGTTGCGGGCTGCCGCGACATTGCCGCGCTTCGCCAGCGCCTCACCCAGCAACAGCCTGGATCCCGGGGCGGCGGGAACGGCGTCGACTGCCTTCATCAGGCCCTCGATCGCCACATCGGGCGCGGTTTCGCCGGCAGCAGCGAAGCTGCGATAATAGGCCAGGAGCGGCAGCGGGTTCTCGCTGTCGGCGCGATTGGCGCGCGCAATCGTGATCCGCGCGGCCCTTAGCTGGCCGGCACGCGCACTCGCCGGCGCGGCCAGCGCGATCCCGGCCAGTGCCGTACCCTGCCAGGCAAGCGCATCGCCATTGCCCGGTGCCAGGGCCAATGCCCTGGCGGCGGCGGCGGCGCATTCCTGCATGTTGTCGCTGCGGCATTCGGCTTCGGCCAGCAGCAGCTGGGCATCGCGGTTCGTGGAATAGCGCGCGGCGTCGCGGCGGAGGCCCCTCAACCATTCGTCGCGGCGGGCGATCGCGGCGATGCGCTGCCTGTCGGGCTTCGGATCCGCGGACGCGGGCGGGATGGCCAGGCGCGCGCCGAGCTCCAGCCGCCCCTTGACGAATGCGGCTTCCCCCTCGCTCAGGCGCCGGATGATCGGTTCGGCGGCCCGTTCGGCGGGATAGGACATCCGCTCGAAGGGCAGCTTGCCCCGATCATAGGCGACGAGTTCGTCCTGCAGCTTGCCGAGGTCGCCGAACGCCGCCGCCGCCCGTTCCATCGAGCCGCCAGCGGCGATCGTCGCGAGATAGGTGCGGAGCTGGCCTTTCCGTTCGTTCGAGAAGAACAGCATATGGGTGAGCGCCCAGGCGTGAAACGGCGTCCAGCGCTCGCCGGCATTGCGATCGGCCAGATAGCGGCCGGTAACGATGTCCGCGACCGGATAGCGCCGATAGCGATCCAGCACCTTGCGATAGCCTGCGGGTGCGCGGCCATATTCCATCCGGGCGTCGCCTTCTGTCGCCAGGGTCGCGAAGAGCTCGCCGAACCCGTCGACATACCAGCGCGGATAGGCATGCGGGAAATAGGTGAGCAGGAAATGGCGCGCATAGCCGGCAAGGATGCGCCCTTCCGCCGATACCGGCACGGCCAGTTCGTTGACCGAGACGGCGAGCGGATCGTTGCGGCCGAACCGGACGATCGAGCCGGCATGGCTGGCCGAGAGTGCCGCGCTCGCCCCGGGATTCTCGGCCCCGGCGCCGGGCGCTTCCACGGCGGCCGGCGTGGTGGCGCGCACCAGGTCGGGCAGGATGCCGGCGAGGTCCTGGCCCCGTTCGAGGACTGCCTTCTGATCGTAGCGACTCGCGGCGAACACCGCCCCGTCCTCGCGGGGGTCGTAATAGGCGGGGCCTGGAAAGGCGCGGCTATAGGGGCCTGGCGAATATCTCAGATTCCCGAGCTCCATCGCATCGAATTCGGCGCCGTCGCCGACCAGCGTCACCCGAAGCTTGCGTGTATCATCGGGCTTGTCGGCCCGGTTCAGCAGCACCGACAGGAGGAAATGGAGCCGCTCCAGGTCATGGGCGATCCGGGCCAGATCCTTCTCGCTGCCCTCGCTGATCGCCACCACGTGATCGGTTTCGGCCTGATGCCAGTTGCTTGCCCGGTCGCGCTGGCCCCGCACCACGATCGGCATATCCTGGGCGGGGGGATTTGCCTCCTGTGCCGAGGCGTTTCCGGGCAGGATGATCAAGGCAAGTGCTAAAATCGCGCGGACACTACGCATATCGCCTCTCCCCCTTTGTTGTCAGTACGTTACTATGCTTGTTACGTCGGGGGGAGGGAAGCGCGCTATGGCGGTTCGGCCAGGCCCGGAGTCGCGGGTGGTCCGGAAGCGGAGGGGA
>Ga0209959_100924_pt1 | contig 13645 bp, 15 predicted proteins | sample ThiBiot_300_biof_2_FD_183943 | JGI IMG/M metagenome (GOLD analysis project Ga0209959, IMG submission 183943) | Wastewater bioreactor microbial communities from Cape Town, South Africa - Thiocy_expt_300_biof (SPAdes) | ecosystem: Engineered > Bioremediation > Thiocyanate > Unclassified | place...
GCCACGGCGCGCTGCGCGAACCAGTGGCTGACCTGCTCCACGTCGATGCGGGCGCCGCGCTGGCGCGGCTCGGCGGTGGCGATGCTCACCATTTCACCACCCCCTTCTGCCACGACAGCACGCGGTCGCGCACCGCGAACAGCAGCGTGATGACGCCCGAGAACAGCAGCGCCATGAGGATCAGCGCGGCATACATGTTGGGATACGCCGCCCAGCCCTGCGCCCAGGTGAGGTACCAGCCCAGGCCCGACTTCACGCCCAGCATCTCGGCCACCACCAGCGTGGAGAACGCCGCGCCCAGGCCCATGAACAGCCCCACGAACACCTGCGGCAGCGCCGCGGGGATGGCCACGCGCAGCACCAGGAACCACTGCGACGCGCCCATGGTGCGGGCCACGTCGTAGTAGTTCTTGTGCACGCCGGCCACGCCCGACCAGGTGAGGATGGCCACGGGGAAGGCCATGCCCAGCGCGATCAGGAACACGGCCGTGGACCAGCTCGACGGGAAGAAGTAGAAGCAGACCGGCAGCAGCGCCGTGGTGGGCACGGGGCCCAGGATGCGCAGCACCGGGTGCACCCAGTAGTTGGCCGCGCGCGACCAGCCGATGAGCACGCCCGTGGCGAAGCCCGCCGCCGCGCCGATGGCGATGCCGATGGCCAGCAGCCGCAGCGAGTTGGCGGCGCTCTCGGCCAGGCGCGGCGCGTCGCCTGCGTAGACCTCCACCAGCGCCTGCGGCGGCGCGAAGAACGGCGGCGGCAGCACGCCGAGCTTGGCCGTCAGCACTTCCCACAGCGCCAGCCCCGCCGCCAGCGCCACAAGCCACGGCCCCGCGGGCCGCAGCCGCTCGCGCAGCGCGGCCAGCGGGCGCGGCGCGAGCGCCAGCGCCGCCAGCAGCAGCGCCACGGCGGCGGCGCCGGCCGCGAACTCGGCGGTGCAGGCCCATTCGGTGAAGCCCGCGGGCTTGTTGGGCCACAGGTGCGTGAGCGCCGCAAGCAGCGCCCAGGCCAGCGCGGCCAGCGCGCCCGTCCACCAGACGGGCGTGGCGGCATGCCGCCGATGCAGGACGGGAGGGGCGGCGAGCAGATCGCCCGCGACGGCGCTCATGACAGCACGTCCGCGAACACGTGCGCGGCGAAGCGCGCGGGGTCGGTGCTGGCTTTCAGCACCTTCACGAGCTTGAAGTCGCGCGCGTAGAACTCGATCTCCTCGCGCAGCGCGCGGCCCACGGGGTGGCTGCGGTGCGTGAGCGTGCCCAGCACGGCGCGCAGCTCCGACTGCGGCACCTTGGAATACGGGCTGTAGATGCGCGCCGTCTCGGCCGGGTTGTCGGCCACGAAGTCCGACGCCTCGACGATGGCGCGCGTGAGCGCGGCGGCCGTGGCGCGGTCGTTCCTCACCAGCGCGCCGCTCACGCCGAGCACGCAGCAGGTCTTGGCCGCGTACTCGCCCGTGAGGTTGGTGGCCAGGTCCACCAGGCCCTGGGTGCGGCGCTGGATGAGCAGCAGGTTGGGGTCGCCGTCGGCGATCGCCTGGGCCTCGCCCTTCTCCACGGCCAGGCCCAGCATGTCGCCGGGGAACTGGCGCCAGGCCACCTCGCGCTCGGGGTCGATGCCGGCCTTGGCCAGCAGCACCGAGAAGAAGTTCTTGCCCGGCGCGTTCAGGTCCGACACGGCGATGGTCCTGCCCTTGAGGTGCTTCAGGTCCGTCACGCCCGCGGGCGCGTAGCCCACCAGGCGCGAGCAGCCGCCGTGCGAGCTGCCCACCAGCTTCACGTCGAAGCCCGACTCCAGCGGCTTGATCCAGCGGTGGATCATGCCCACGCCCGCGTCGGCCTTGGCGGTGGCGATGCTCTCCAGCAGCTGGTCCGTGGAGCCCGCGAAGTTCACCAGCTCCACCTTCAGGCCGTGCTTCTCGAAGATGCCGCGCTCCAGCGCCACGGGCGCCGCCGCGAGGCAGATGGCGTTGGCGTTCCAGGCCAGCTTCACCGGCTTGAGCGGCCCCGCGGCCCAGCCCCGGCCGGCCCCGAGGCCCCCCAGGGCGCCCAGCGCCGCCGCGCCGCCCGCGGCGCGCAGCCAGCGGCGCCGCCCTCCCCCGATCGCCCGATCATTCCTGTATTGCATTGCTGCCCGTCCTTTCCTGCGGTAATGGATGTCGGCGCCATTGCACCGAAAACCCCGGGCGCGCGGAACGAAGAAAACCGGCATTGCATATGCGCAAAGCGGCGTTCACGCCCGCGCGCCGCGCCCCTCTAATGCGGCGCATGGAAACGCCCAACCACCCCCATCCCCCGCGCCTGCGGGCCTTCGTGCGGCAGCTCGAACACGCCGTGGCGCACGCCGGCGGCGAGGCGCCGCTGCTCTCGCGCGCCCGCGCGCTGCTGCGGGACCTGGTCGCGCACGACGACTGGCTGCCCGCGCCCTTCGCCCGCCCCCACCCGCAGCACTACCAGCAGTACCTGCTGCACGCCGACGCGGCGCAGCGCTTCTCGGTGGTGAGCTTCGTGTGGGGGCCGGGCCAGGGCACGCCCATCCACGACCACACCGTCTGGGGCCTGATCGGCATGCTGCGCGGCGCCGAGGAGTCGCAGCCCTACGCGCGGGACGCCCGGGGCCGCTGGCACCCGCACGGCCCCGCGCGGCGGCTGCAGCCGGGCGACGTGGAGGCCGTCTCGCCCACCATCGGCGACGTGCACCGCGTGCGCAACGCGCTGGCGGACGGCGTGTCCGTCAGCATCCACGTCTATGGCGCCGACATCGGCCGCGTGCGGCGCCACGTGTTCACCGAGGAGGGCGCCGCCAAGCCCTTCGTCTCCGGCTACGCCAACACCGCCGTACATCCATGACCACCACCGATACCCCCATCACCCCGGCCCAGGTCCGCCAGGCCCTGCAGGGCGGCCATGAGATCGCCCTGCTCGACGTGCGCGAGGAAGCGCCCTTCGCCCAGGGCCACCCGCTGTGGGCCGCCAACCTGCCCGCCGGGCGCATCGAGCTCGACGCCTGGCCGCGCATCCCGCGCCGCGACACGCCCATCGCCCTCTACGACGACGGCGAGGGCCTGGCCGCGCCCGCCGCGCGCACGCTGCGGGCGCTGGGCTACACGCGCGTGCACCTGCTGGCCGGCGGCCTGCAAGGCTGGAAGGACGCGGGCCTGGAGCTGTTCATCGACGTGAACGTGCCCAGCAAGGCCTTCGGCGAATGGCTGGAGGCCGAGCGCCACACGCCCTCGCTGCCCGCCGAGGAGGTGCGGGCGCTCATCGACGCGGGCGCCGACGTGGTCGTGCTGGACGCGCGCCGCTGGGACGAATACCAGACCATGAGCATCCCCACCGCCATCAGCGTGCCCGGCGCCGAGTTGGTGCTGCGCGCGCAGGCGCTGGCGCCCAGCCCCGCCACGCACATCGTGGTCAACTGCGCGGGGCGCACGCGCAGCATCGTCGGCACGCAGTCGCTCGTGAACGCGGGCCTGCCCAACCGCGTCACCGCGCTGCGCAACGGCACCATCGGCTGGCTGCTGGCGGGCCAGCGGCTGGACCACGGCGCCAGCCGCCGTGCACCCGAGGTGACGCTCGCCCAGCGCGCCCAGGCCGCCGGGCGCGCCCGCGCCGTGGCCGACCGGGCGGGCGTGCGCCGCGCCACCGCGGCCGACCTGCAGCGCTTCGCAGCCGAAGGCCAGCGCACCACCTACCGCTTCGACGTGCGCACGCCCGAGGAATACGCCGCCGGCCACCTGCCGGGCTTTCGCCACTACGCGGGCGGCCAGCTCGTGCAGGAGACGGACCACGCCGCGCCCGTGCGCGGCGCGCGCATCGTGCTGGCCGACGACGACGGCGTGCGCGCGAACATGACCGCCTCGTGGCTCGCGCAGATGGGCTGGGAGGCCTGGGTGCTCGACGGCGCGAGCGCGCAGGACTTCACCGAGACCGGCGAGCCCGCGCGTGCCTACCCCGCCCTGCCCGCGCCCGTGGCCGGCGTGCCGCCCGCCACGCTGGCGCAGTGGCTGCGGGAGGACGCGGCCGCCACCGCCGTGCTGGACTTCACCGCCAGCGCCGGCTACGTGCAGCGCCACATCCCCGGCGCATGGTGGCTCTTGCGCTCGCAGCTGCCCCAGGCGCTGGCGGCCGTGCCGCGCGCGCGGCGCTACGTGGTCACCTGCGGCACCAGCCTGCTCGCGCGCTACGCCGCCCAGGCCGTGGCCCAGGCCACGGGGGCGCCGGTGTTCGCGCTCGACGGCGGCACGCAGGCCTGGGCCGCCGCGGGCCTGCCGCTGGAGCACGGCGAGACGCGCCTGGCCAGCCCGCGCATCGACCGCTACCGCCGCCCCTACGAGGGCACGGACGCGCCGCGCAGCGCCATGCAGGCCTACCTGGACTGGGAGTTCGGCCTGGTGGAGCAGCTGCGGCGCGACGGCACGCACGGCTTTCGCGTGGTCTGAAAGAGCTCCTTCGCTCCCATTCCGATAGCTGCCAGCGCTTTCCCATCAAGCGCTGGAGCCGTTTTTGATTAAAAATCTGGCGGCGCTCAGGCCGCCAGCTGCTCGTCCTGCGCGGCCGGGTGCGGCATCTGCAGGGCCTGCTGCACCGCCTCGCGCGTGAGCGTGGGCACGAAGGTCTCGATGAAGCGGTAGGCGTAGCCGCGCAGCCAGCCGCCGCGCCGCAGGCCCAGGCGCGTAAGGTTCACGGCGAACAGGTGGCGCGCGTCCAGCGCGTGCAGGTGGCGGTCGCGCTCGGCGTCCAGCGCGATCGACGCCACGATGCCCACGCCCATGCCCAGCTCCACGTAGGTCTTGATGACGTCGGCGTCCATGGCGGTGAGCACGATGTCGGGCGCCAGGCCCGCGCGCGCGAAGGCCTCGTCGATGTGCGCGCGGCCGGTGTAGCCCGTGTCGTAGGTGATGATGGGGTGGCGCGCCAGCGCCTGCAGCGTCACCGGCCCGCTGCCCTGCAGCAGCGCGTGGCCCGGCGGCACCACGATGCTGTGCGACCAGCGGTAGCACGGCAGCGTGACGAGCCGCTCGTAGCCGGCCAGCGCCTCGGTGGCCACGCCGATGTCGGCCTCGCCGCTGAGCAGCATCTCGGCCACCTGGCGCGGCGAGCCCTGGCGCAGGTGCAGCGACACCTGCGGGTAGTGCTGGCGGAAGTCGCGCACCACCTGCGGCAGCGCGTAGCGCGCCTGCGAGTGCGTGGCCGCCACGACGAGGCCGCCGCGCTCGGCCGCGGTGAACTCGTCGCCCGCGCGGCGCAGGTTCTCGGCCTCCAGCAGCAGCCGCTCGACGATGGGCAGCATGGTCTCGCCCGGCGGCGTGAGCCCCGTGAGGCGCTTGCCCGCGCGCACGAATATCTCCACGCCCAGCTCCTCCTCCAGCTCGCGGATCTGGCGGCTCACGCCCGGCTGCGAGGTGTAGAGCGTGGCAGCCACCTCGGTCAGGTTGAAGCCGCGGCGCACGGCCTCGCGCACCGATCTCAGCTGCTGGAAGTTCATGGCGTGTCAGCTATTCTTTCTGCAGCTGCAAGCGCCCGTGGTACGGGCGCCACAGCCGTTTTTCGTCAAAAAACCTGTCAGAGCTTGGCGATGGACACTTCCGTGGACTTGACGAGCGCCACGACGTCCGAGCCCACGGCCAGGCCCAGGTCGTCCACCGAGCGCGTGGTGATGACCGAGGTGACGATGCCCCAGGGCGTCTCCACATCGACCTCGGAGACGACGTCGCCGCGGATGATCTCGCGCACCTTGCCCTTGAACTGGTTGCGCACGTTGATGGCTTGGATGGACATGGTTTTCTCCTTGAAAAAAGTCCGGGGGTGAAGGAAATCAGATCGCCCAGCGCAGGGCCAGGGCGGGTTGGCCGAGCCAGCCGGTATCGCCGGCCTCCTCGGCGGGCTTTTGCAGCACGCGGTCGAGGATGCGTTTCTCGATGGCGGCGAACCGCGCGTCGCCCTGCGAGCGCGGGCGCGCGAGCGCGATGCGCTCGTCCAGCGCGATGCGCCCGTCCTCGATGAGCACCACGCGGTCGGCCAGGGCCACGGCCTCCTGCACGTCGTGCGTGACCAGCAGCGCCGTGAAGCGGCGCTGCTGCCACAGCCCTTCGATGAGGCGGTGCATCTCGATGCGCGTAAGCGCGTCCAGCGCGCCCAGCGGCTCGTCGAGCAGCAGCAGGCGCGGCTGGTGCACCAGCGCGCGCGCCAGGGCCACGCGCTGGCGCTGGCCGCCCGACAGGCGCGCGGGCCACTCCTGCGCTCGGTCGGCCAGGCCCACCTGGGCCAGCACCTCCAGGGCGCGAGCGCGCTGCTGCGGGGGCAGGCCCAGCGTCACGTTGTCCAGCACGCGGCGCCAGGGCAGCAGGCGCGCGTCCTGGAACATGACGCGCGTGTCGCCGTGCAGGCCGTGCACGGGCCGGCCGTCCACGGCCACCGCGCCCTCGCTCGCGTCCTCCAGGCCCGCGACGAGGCGCAGCAGCGTGCTCTTGCCGCAGCCGCTGCGGCCCACGATGGCGATGAACTCGCCGGGCTCGATGGAAAGCTGCGCGCGGCGCAGCACCTCGCGCGCGCCGTAGCGCTTGCCCAGGCCCCGCATCTCCAGGCGAACGCCGCCCTCGGGAATGTTGTCGTATTTATCAGTCAAATCAGGCTCCAACGCTTGCACAGCAAGCGCAAGCAGCTATTGATAAGGTAGTAATCAAGCCTGCCGATAGCCCGGATGCCAGCGCAGCCACCAGTGCTCCAGCGCACGCGCGAACACGTCGGCCAGCTTGCCGAGCAGCGCGTAGAGCAGGATGCCCACGAGCACGATGTCGGTCTGCAGGAACTCGCGCGCGTTCATGGTCAGGTAGCCGATGCCCGACTGCGCGGAGATGGTCTCGGCCACGATCAGGATCACCCACATCAGGCCCAGCGAGAAGCGCAGGCCCACGAGGATGGACGAGAGCGCGCCGGGCAGGATGATGTCGCGCTGCAGCTGCCAGCGCGTGAGGCCGTAGGTGCGCCCCATCTCCACGAGCGCCGGGTCCACGCTGCGGATGCCGTGGAAGGTGTTCAGGTAGATCGGGAAGAACACCGACACGCTGATGAGGAACAGCTTGGCCGATTCGTCGATGCCGAACCACAGGATCACCAGCGGGATCAGCGCCAGCGCCGGGATGTTGCGCACCATCTGCACGGTGGAGTCGAGCAGCGTCTCGGCCCAGCGCAGCGAGCCCGTGAGCAGGCCCAGCAGCAGCCCGAGCCCGCCGCCGATGGCCAGGCCCGCCAGGGCCCGGCCCGCGCTCACCTTCACGTGCGTCCACAGCTCGCCCGAGGCGGTGAGCTCCCACGCGGCGCGCACCACGGCCGAGGGCGCGGGCAGCACGCGCGTGGACAGCCAGCCCAGCGACGAGGCCGCCTGCCACGCGGCGACGAGCGCCAGCGGCACGAGCCAGGGCACGAGGCGCCGGCCCACGCCGGCGGCAAACGCCGCGAGGCCCGCGAGCGCGCCCGGCTCCTGCGGCACCGCGATGGCGGCGGCGGCCGCGCTGGTGTCCAGTTCGCGAATGGCTTGTGTCATGGCCGCCCTCCTTCAGCTCTGCGCCGCGCGGGGCACGAACAGGTTGGCCACGGCCTCGCCCGCCGGCTGGCCGAACGGGCCGAAGGGCGCGCCGCCCGCGAGCTTCTCGCGCGTGCGCAGCGGCAGCAGCGGGAACACCAGCTCCGCGAAGCGGTAGGCCTCCTCCAGGTGCGGGTAGCCCGAGAGCACGAAGGTGTCGATGCCGAGCCGCGCGTATTCCTCGATGCGCGCGGCCACCGTCTGCGGGTCGCCCACCAGCGCCGTGCCCGCGCCGCCGCGCACCAGGCCCACGCCGGCCCAGAGGTTGGGGCTAATCTCCAGGTCGGCGCGGCTGCGTCTGGCGCCTTGCGCATGCAGCGCGGCCATGCGGCGCTGGCCCTCGGAGTCCATGCGCGCGAACGCGGCCTGGGCCTGCACCACGGTCTCGTCCGTGACGTGGCCGATGAGTTCCTCGGCGGCGGCCCAGGCGGCCTCGTCCGTCTCGCGCACGATCACGTGCAGGCGGATGCCGAACTTCACCGTGCGGCCGTGGCGCGCGGCGCGCGCGCGTACGTCGGCGATCTTCCTGGCCACCTCGGCGGGCGGCTCGCCCCAGGTGAGGTAGGCATCCACTTGGCTTGCCGCCAGTTCGTGCGCGGCCTCCGACGAGCCGCCGAAGTACACCGGCGGATACGGCTTCTGCACGGGCGGGAAGAGCAGCCGGGCGCCCTTCACCTGGAGGTGCTCGCCCTCGTAGTCCAGGCCCTCGCCGTCATGGCTGCGCGCCAGGATCCCGCGCCAGATGCGGATGAATTCGGCCGATTGCTCGTAGCGCTGCGCGTGGTCCAGGAACACGCCGTCGCCCTCCAGCTCGCCGCCGGTCACCAGGTTGATGAGCAGGCGCCCTTCAGAGAGGCGGTCGAAGCTCGCGGCCATGCGCGCGGCCAGGCTGGGCTGGTGCAGGCCGGGGCGCACGGCCACCAGGAACTTCAGGCGCCGGGTGAAGCCGATGAGGCTGGACGCGACCACCCACGGGTCTTCGCACGAGCGGCCCGTGGGGATGAGCACGCCCTCGTAGCCCAGGCTGTCTGCCGCGATGGCCACCTGCTTGACGTAGTCGTGGTGGACCGGGCGGCCGCCCCGGGCGGTGCCCAGGTAGCGGCTGTCGCCATGGGTGGGGATGAACCAGAAGATCTGCATGGCAATAGCTCAGTACGAAATGGCGAAAGGCAGGCGGGGCCAGCGCAGGCCCCAGGCGGCGGCCGTGGTGCCCACCAGGCGCTGGATCTGGCCGCGGGGGTCGATGGAAGGGTTCATGGCGGTGCTCCTGCGGTTCAGGGCCGGGCGACGACGGCGTCGCCGACCTGGATGGGCCTGGGGATCAGCCTGAGTTCATGGAACGCATCGGCGATGCGCTGCTGCTGCGCCAGCACGCCCGGCTCGATCGGCTTGTAGACGTGCTTGTAGTTCTTCAGCGCCGTCTCGATCACGTCCACCTCCAGGCCCTGCACGGCCGAGAGCTGCCGGGCCGCCTCGTTGTAGTTGCCCAGGATCCACTGGCCTTCGCGGCTGGCTTCCTCCAGCACGGCCTTGAGCACGTCGCCATGCGCCTGGGCGAACGGGCGCGCGGCCAGGAAGAACTGGTGGCGCGGCACGATGCCGGCGGCGCTGGCCAGGCGGCGCGCGCCGATCTGCTTCTGCGCCGCGGTCTGGAACGGATCCCAGACGGCCCAGGCGTCGATCGCGCCCTTCTCGAACGCGGCGCGCGCATCGGCCGGCGGCAGGTAGACCGGGCTGAAGTCGCCGTAGGCGATGCCGGCCTTCTTCAACGCGCTGACGACGAGCCAGTGCACGTCCGAGCCCTTGTTGAACGCAATCTTCTTGCCCTTGAGGTCGGCCACCGTCTTCAGCGGCGAATGGGCCGGCACGAGGATGCCCTCGGCCTCGGGCGACGGCACTTCGTAGGCGACGTAGACGAAGTCCGCGCCCGCGGCCTGCGCCACCACCGGCGGTACCTCGCCCACGTAGCCGAAGTCGACCGATCCGACGTTCAGCGCCTCCAGCAGCTGCGGCCCGGCCGCGAACTCCGCCCATTTGACGTCCACCCCCAGCGGCGCAAGGCGCTTTTCGAGCGTGCCCTTGGTCTTGAGCAGCACCAGCGTGTTGGCGGCCTTCTGGTAGCCGATGCGCAGCACCGGCCGCTGCGCCCAGGCGTGGCCCGCCTGCGCGAGGGCGCCCAGGCCCAGCAGCGATGCGAGCGCCGCGCGGCGCGTGGGGGGAAAGAACGATTTCGATTTCAATGACGACACGATGCAGCTCCTCGGCAGGGGTGCCCGGCGCGCGGCGCCGGGCGAAGGCCATCCCTTCCGCGCGCGGAGGCGGAATGGCCGGGGGAAACGGGGGAAAAGGCGGAGAGGGGGACGGCGCGGCGCCGTCAGACGCTACATCGCACCTGCGAGAACGGCACCGGCGCGAAATGGCCCGGCTGCGCGGCGGCGGCGGGCCGCAGCGTTTCGGTGACGAGCAGGTTCACCGCGTCGTCGATGCGGCCGGCCACGTCGCCGGCCACCTCGTGCGAGCCCTCGGGCGTGAGCACCACCTGCGCATCCGTCGCGTAGATGCCCGGCAGGATGTGCTTGGCGCCCAGCGACTGCAGCACGGGCCGCAGCGCGTAGTCCAGCGCCAGCATGTGGTGCGGGCTGCCGCCCGTGGCCAGGGGCAGCACCGTCTTGCCCTTGAGCGCCGTCTGCGGCAGCAGGTCCAGGAAGACCTTGAGCACGCCGCTGTAGGCGGCCTTGTAGACGGGCGTGGCGATGACGAGCACGCGCGCGTCCAGCACCCGCTGCACGGCCTGGGCCACGCTGCGGTGGCCGGTGTCGGCCAGCAGCAGGGCCTGGGGGCTCAGGTCGCGGATGTGCAGGTGCTCGGGCGGCGCGCCGCGCCGCGCAAGGCGCAGGCCCACGGCGTCGAGCAGCGCGGCCGAGCGCGAACGCTGCGAGGGGCTGCCGGCGATCAGCAAGGCGGTCATGGTATTGCTTCCCTTTTAATAGCTGCCAGCGCTTTCTGGAAAAGCGCCGCAGGCCGATTTGGCTCTTATTTCTTGGTGTAGATCTGGTCGAAGCTCGCGCCGTCGGCGAAGTGCTCCTTGTCGGCCCTGGCCCAGCCGCCGAACGCCTGGTCGATGGTCACGAGCGTGAGCTTGGGGAACTGCGCGTCGAACTTGGCCCTGGCCTTCTCGCTCGTGGGGCGGTAGTAGTTCTTGCCCGCGATCTCCTGGCCCTCGTCGGAGTACAGGTACCTCAGGTACTCCTCGGCCAGCGCACGGCTGCCCTTCTTGTCCACCACCTTGTCCACCACGGCCACCGTAGGCTCGGCCAGGATGGACAGCGACGGCACGACGATCTCGAACTTGTCCTTGCCGAACTCCTTGAGCGCCAGGAAGGCCTCGTTCTCCCAGGCCAGCAGCACGTCGCCCACGCCGCGCTGCACGAAGGTGATGGTGGAGCCGCGCGCGCCGGTGTCGAGCACGGGCACGTTCTTGTAGAGCCTGCCCACGAAGTCCCTGGCCTGCGCGTCGCCGCCGTACTTGCGCTTGGCGAACTCCCACGCCGCCAGGTAGTTCCAGCGCGCGCCGCCGCTGGTCTTGGGGTTGGGCGTGATCACCTGCACGCCGGGCCTGGCCAGATCGTCCCAGTCCTTCAGGCCCTTGGGGTTGCCCTTCTTCACCAGGAACACGATGGTCGAGGTGTAGGGCGCCGAGTTGTGCGGCAGGCGCTTCTGCCAGTCGGCGGCCAGCAGGCCGTGCCTGGCCAGCGCGTCCACGTCGCCGCCCAGGGCCAGCGTGGCCACGTCGGCGTCGATGCCGTCGATGATCGAGCGCGCCTGCTTGCCCGAGCCGCCGTGCGACTGGCGCAACTGCACGTCCTGGCCCGTCCTGGCCTTCCAGTGCCTGGCGAACGCCTGGTTGTATTCGGCGTACAGCTCGCGCGTCGGGTCGTAGGAGACGTTCAGGAACTGCGCCGGCTGCGCGAACGACGGCAGGACCGTCAGGGACATGACCCCGGCCAGGATTGCGGCCAGAGGAAACTTGATAAAGTGGCGGCGATTTTTCATGGAGTGCCTTCGTTGCGGTGAATGTCAATGCAACGCATTCTGGAAGTCACTCTTCAAAACTGGAACCAATAAGATTTCAGTTTGTTATAGCCAAAACATCTGAAACACCCCCAAGGAACCCCTCCATGGCACGCACCGTCCACTGCATCAAGCTCGGCAAGGAAGCCGAGGGCCTCGACTTCCCGCCCTACCCCGGCGAGCTCGGCAAGCGCATCTACGAGAACGTGAGCAAGCAGGCCTGGGCCGACTGGCTCAAGCACCAGACGATGCTGGTCAACGAGAACCGCCTGAACCTGGCCGACGCCCGCGCGCGCCAGTACCTGGCGCGCCAGATGGAGAACCATTTCTTCGGCGGCGGCGCGGACGCCGCGGCGGGCTACGTGCCGCCCAGCGCCTGAGAACGCGTTGACCTCCTGATTCCGCCGGCGCCCCTGGACGGCGCGCTCCAGATCCTTCCCGGAGATTTCCCGTGCTCCCATCGGTCTCCCTGCTGGAGTCGTTCCAGGCCTCGCAGATGAGCTTCATGCTGGCGATCTACCTGCTGGCCATCACGGCCGAGGCCATGTCCGGGGCCCTGGCGGCCGGGCGGCGCAACATGGACATCTTCGGCGTCACGGTGATCGCCTTCGTCACCGCCCTGGGCGGCGGCACGATACGCGACATGGTGCTGGGCCACTACCCGCTGGGCTGGACGCAGCACCCCGAGTACGTGTACCTCGTGATCGCGGCCGGCCTGCTGACCACCGTGGTGGCGCGCTACATGATCCGCCTCAAGCGGGTGTTCCTGCTGCTCGACGCGCTGGGGCTGGTCGCGTTCTCGCTGATCGGCTGCAGCGTGGCGCTGGAGCTGGGCTACCCCGGCGTGGTGGTGGTCATGGCCGGCATGATCACCGGCATCAGCGGCGGCATCCTGCGCGACGTGCTGTGCAACCAGGTGCCCGTGGTGTTCCGGCGCGAGCTCTACGCCAGCGTGTCCCTGGCGGTGTGCCTGCTGTTCCTGGCGCTGCGCGCCTGGGACGTGGGCCACGACACCGGCACCGCCGTGTGCTTCGCCGGCGGCCTGGCGCTGCGGCTGGCGGCCATACGCTTTCACTGGCGGCTGCCCGTTTTCTCCTACCAGCAGCGCTGGGAATGACAGCCCCGCACCATGCCTGAATCCCTCTCCTGGCTGCCCGACGGCACCCCCTTCAGCACGCGCTTCAACGACCGCTACCACGGCGAGCAGGGCCTGGCCCAGGCGCGCGACGTGTTCCTGCACGGCTGCGGCCTGCCCCAGGCCTGGGCCGGCGCGCAGCAGTGGCGCATCCTGGAGACGGGCTTCGGCTTCGGGCTGAACTTCCTGGCCACCTGGGCCGCCTGGCGCGCCGACCCCGGCCGCCCGCGGCTGCTGCACTTCGTCTCGCTGGAGGCCTGGCCGGTGCCGGCGGACGCGCTCCTGCGCGCGGCCGAGCGCCACCCCGAGCTGCTGCCCCTGGCCCGGGAGCTGCACGCCCAGTACTGGGGCCTGCTGCCCGGCGTGCACCGCCTGTGGTTCGAGGGCGGGCGCGTGCTGCTGACCCTGTGCGTGGGCGACGCCCAGGCGCTGCTGCGCCAGCAGCTGTGGGAGGTGGATTCCGTGTACCTGGACGGCTTCAGCCCCCAGTGCAACCCCGACATCTGGAGCCTGGAGACCCTCAAGGCCATGGCGCGCCACTGCCGCCGCGGCACGCGCCTGGCCACCTGGACGGTGGCGCGCAGCGTGCGCGACACGCTCGCACAATGCGGCTTCGCGGTCGACAAGGTGCCCGGCCTGCCCCCCAAGCGCGACAACCTGCAGGCCCGGTTCGACCCGCACTGGCAGCCGCGCACGAGCCGCCAGGCGCCCGCGTTCGCACGGCCGGCGCGCTGCCTGGTGCTGGGCGCGGGCCTGGCCGGCGCCACCGCCGCCGCCAGCCTGGCGCGCCGCGGCTGGCAGGTGACGGTGCTGGACGCGGGGGACGCGCCCGCCGCCGGCGCCTCGGGCCTGCCGGCGGGG